>Ga0208112_100347_pt1 | contig 49811 bp, 38 predicted proteins | sample HotLakConsoUCCLE_FD_184736 | JGI IMG/M metagenome (GOLD analysis project Ga0208112, IMG submission 184736) | Hypersaline microbial mat communities from Hot Lake, Washington, USA - Hot Lake Consortium UCC-LE (SPAdes) (version 2) ... | reverse complement strand
CCTATTGCTTCATCGACTTGCTGCAGACTCAACCGGCAGGATGGGACGACCCAAATGCCTTGTTGACGTCGTAATACTCGCCCCGGGCGACGATCCGCCAGCCGATGCGAGCAATCTTGTTGGCCAGTGCCACGACCGTTTTGTTCATGCCACGCCGGGCGACCATGGGGTTGACCCACTGGGCCAGCGGCGTATCCTTGTTGCGCGACCAGCAGATCGCGGCCCGGGCACCATGGATCAGCATGGTGCGCAGGTAGCGGTCGCCGTTCTTGCTCATGCCGTAGAGCTTGATCTTGCCGCCCGTTCCGTGTTGCCGTGGCACCAGCCCCAGCCAGGCCGAGACTTCACGGCCCTTGTAGAACTGATGGCCATTACCAATCGAGGCCAGGTAGGCTGAACTCACGACCGGACCGAAGCCAGGCAGCTCCAGCAGCCGACTGTAGGCCGGGTCCTGACTGGCCAGTTCGATCATGCGTGCGTGCAGGGCTTCACTGCGCAGGCGGAGTCGGCGAAGGTGATCGTGTTGTTCGAACAGGAGCTCCCGAACAACGGCAGTCAGCTCATTCTCACCATCCTCGAGCACTTCAAGGAGCTGCTTGACCAGGGAATGAATCCCCGGCTTGAACTCCACCCCGTACTCGCGCGCAATGCCCCGGATCTGGTTGCCGGCAGCGGTGACCTGGCCGATGCACTGACTCCGAATCCGGTGAATGCTCTGCAGGTCCTGCTGCAAGACCGACTTGATCGGCACCGGATGAAGCTTCGGACGCTGCGCTGCCTCGACGATGGCCAGTGCATCCCGGGCATCGCTCTTGCCGCCGCGAACAAAGGGCTGAACATGCTGGGGCGGAATGAGGATCACATGATGACCCATGCGCTCGAACTTGCGCCCCCAGTAATGGGCACTGGCGCAGGCCTCCATGGCTACCTGGGTCGGCTCCTGTGATGTCATCACCTCGGCCAGGCGGGCACGATTCACCTTGTGGTTGAAAACCAGCTTTCCAGCCTGGTTGACGGCGCAGACCTGGAACACGTTCTTTGCCAGGTCGATTCCAATCAGTTTATGCTTCATGTGGACGCCTCCTACGTGATCGACTGTGTGGAATACCAGTTTGGCGCAAATCGACGCCGGCGCGAATGATGGAGGCGTCCATCTCATCACACATCAATTGACCCGCACTGAACGGGGCCTCCCGGCTTCCGTGTGGCAGACATCAGCACATGCACCGGGCCTCTGACTCCGGAGAACCAACCAGCCACTCGCCTATCGCGGATGGTCGTTTTGCCTTCCCCACCAGACAACAAGGTCGGCATTCTCGACGCTGATTTCGGAGCTCAATACCGAGCCTGTACCGTCCCCTGTCAACGCTTAACCAATGCCCTTACGAGCATCCGCCCATGACTCGGGGCTCTGGCGGGTTGCCAGCCCTTTCCAGATAGCGGACTTTCACCGCTTGATCTACCACCGGCTTTGGCCGGCGCTCTGCATGTCCCCGATCCCCCCCGGGAAAGCGGCCAACCAGCGGCGAGCGACCTCTTCATCCGACCAGGATGCCGGGACGGTCGGATCGACATGCAGCACCACGTGGAAATGATTCGACATTACCGAGTAGGAAAACACCGAAACGGCAAAGGCATCGGCCAGTTCCAGAATGCGATCTTCTATCCAAGCACGGCGGTGCTCGAAGCAGCGTCCCGTTACTCGATCCTGCCCGCACAGGAAGGCCCGACGGACACAACGCGAAACCACGTGGTAGAACCCGGGCTCCTCTTCCGAAACGAGATGGCTGCGTGGATAGGTCATGGATCCATCGTCGCAGAGGGAATCATCGATGTCGATGGGCAAATCACCCGCTGGCAAGTAGGAAATTTCCTGGGTTTCGTGCCTGTGCTTAGCGCCACTTAGCGCCAGCGCCGAGCACCGACGGGTCCGGTTGGATTTAGCGTGATAGCACAATCTGGCGGCCATCAGTGGTCGGAACATGCGCATCGACCATCTGCATGCAGCACAGCTCCTCAGTGACGGCTCGCGGTAGCAGTCCGGACGCCAGCGCATGAAGTCGTTGCTTCAAGGTGACTTGGAGGCAGTAGGCCGTGAAGGCCAAAAAAGACAGCGCGGAGGTCCGACCTGAGTGCGGAGAACGACGCCCTACTTCTTCGGCATGTAAAGGTCGGTGATCGTGCCCTCGTAGGCCTCGGCAGCCATCATCAGCGACTCCGAGACGGTCGGGTGTGGATGGATGGTCAGACCGATGTCGGCGGCGTCGCAACCCATCTCGATGGCAAGCGTTGCTTCGGCGATCAGATCGCCGGCGTGCGGTCCGACCATGCCGGCGCCGATCAAGCGGTCGGTCTTCTTGTCGAACAGCAGCTTCGTGAATCCTTCGCTGCGGTCCATGCCCAGCGCGCGCCCCGACGCGGCCCAGGGAAATTTGCCGACGCCGTAGTCGATCCCCTTGTCCTTGGCCTGCGCCTCGGTCAGGCCGACCCAGGCAACCTCCGGATCGGTGTAGGCGACCGAGGGAATCGCGCGCGCGTCGGCCGCGCGCTTCATGCCCGCCGCGACTTCGGCCGCGACCTTGCCTTCGTAGGAACCCTTGTGCGCGAGCATCGGCTGACCGACGATATCGCCGATCGCGAAGATGTGCTCGACGTTGGTGCGCATCTGGCCGTCGACCCGGATGAAACCCTTGTCGTCGATTTCTACGCCGGCCGCCTCGGCGTTGAGCTGGTCGCCGTTCGGTCGGCGGCCAACGCAGACGAGCACGCGATCGAAGGATGCCGTCTCCGGCGCGCCCTTGCCCGCGAAGCTCGCGACCAGCGCCTTCTCTCCTGCTTCGACCTTTTCAACCCGGGTCTCGAGGAAGAAATCAACGCCCTGCCCTTTCAGATGCTGCTGCAGCGGCCTGACCAGATCCGGATCCGCGCCGGACATGAGCTGGCTCATCATCTCGACCACAGTCACCCTGGAGCCCAGCGAGCGATAGACACAGGCCATCTCCAGCCCGATGATGCCCCCGCCGATAACCAGCAGTCGCTGCGGCAAATCCTTGAGTTCCAGCGCGCCGGTCGAATCCATCACGCGCTCGTCGTCCCAGGGCAGACCGGGAATCTCGATCACGCGCGAGCCGGCCGCAATGATGCACTGATTGAAGCCGACCTTGCGCTGCTCACCGTCGTGCTCGACCGTGAGTTCATTCGGGCCGCCGAACTTCGCACTGCCCCTGATTATCTCGACCTTGCGCTTCTTCGCCATCCCGGCCAGGCCGCCGGTCAGTTTGCCGACCACCGACTCCTTGAAGCCGCGCAGCTTGCCGAGATCGATCCGGGGCTCGCCGAAGGCCACACCATGGTCGCCGAGCCTGGCCGCCGAATCGATCACCTGGCCGACGTGCAGCAGGGCCTTGGACGGGATGCAACCGACGTTGAGGCAGACGCCGCCGATCGATTCGTAGCGTTCGATCAGGGCGACTTTCAGACCCAGGTCCGCGGCGCGGAAAGCTGCGGTGTAGCCGGCGGGACCGGATCCGAGGACGGCCAGGTCGAAGGGGTGGTCGTGTTGGTTCTGTTGGTTTTCATCGGTTTCCGGTTTCCGGTTTCCGGTTTCAGGGGAGCCGGGGCCGGTTTCTTGAGCGTTGTCCTTGTCTTCGGCGGCTTCCAGGGTCGCGATCACGTCGCCTTTGGATACTTCGTCGCCTTCCCTGACCTTGAGCTCGAGGAGCTTGCCCGCCTGCGGTGCGGGCACTTCCATGGTGGCCTTGTCGGACTCGAGCGTGACCAGCGACTGCTCGGCCTCGATGTCGTCGCCCTCGGCCACGAGAATTTCGATGACCGGCACCTTGTCGAAATCGCCGATATCGGGAACCTTGATCTCCAGTTGCTTACTCATCGCTTGAGTCCGTCATTCCGCCAGAAGCCGCAGCTCGCCGTCGCGCTGGGTCATCTCGAGCTCGCGCAGGAAGCTCATACCGAGCAACACCGTATCGTGACGAGCCGGGTTGATCGCAGCCCGAACCTGTCGCTGGACGATATCACCGAGGCGCACCTCGTCGAGCTCGGTCAGCCAGCCCTGGACGTTTCCCGCCGCGGTTTCGAGGCGAATCGGTGCCTGACGCTCCAGCCCGAGCCGGTCGGCCAGTGCTTCGGGCACCGAAACCAGGGTGGCACCGGTATCGACCAGAAACGTGACGTCGCTACCGTTGATCCGGCCGTTGGCCACGAAGTGACCCTGCCGATCGGCGTCGAGCACCACCTCGACCGAACTGCCGACCATCTGACTGTGAACCTGGCGATTCGGATTGACGCGATCCTCGAGCTGGCCCGAGAAGAACCAGGTCAGCAGACCCAGAAGCCCCAGCGCGGCGACCAGCATCATCCCGAATCCGGTTTTCTGCGGTCTCTCACTCAAAGCAGCAGCCGTCTGAGGTCTTCGAGCTGGGTGGCCAGGTAGCGCGTGAAGCGCGCCGCATCGGCACCGTCGATGACGCGATGATCGTAGGACAGCGCGAGCGGCAGCATCAGGCGCGGCTCGAAAGATTCACCGTTCCAGAGCGGCTTCATGGCTGCACGAGACACGCCGAGGATGGCCAGTTCGGGGGCATTGATGATCGGCGTGAAGCCTGTCCCGCCGATGCCGCCGAGGCTGGAGATGGTCAGGCAGCCGCCTTTCATCTCCTCGCTCTTGAGCTTTCCGTCGCGGGCTCGCGCGGACAGATCGGTCAATTCCCTGGCCAGTTCGATCAGGCCTTTCCGGTCGCAGTCCCGAACCACCGGTACGACCAGGCCGTTGGGTGTGTCGACGGCCACGCCGATATGGAAATACTGCTTGCGGACCAGGCGCTGACCGTCGTTGGTGAGCGAAGCGTTGAAATGCGGAAACTGCCTCAGAGCCGCGACGACGGCCTTGATCTGGAAAACCAGCGGCGTCAGCTTCGTGCCGGCCGCCTCGGCGGCTGAGCGATTCGCTTTTCGAAAGGCCTCCATGTCGGTGATGTCGGCCTCGTCGAACTGCGTCACGTGCGGAATCGTGACCCAGTTGCGGTGCAGATTCGGGCCCGAAATGCGCTTGATCCGAGGCAGCTCCTGTTCTTCGACCGGACCGTAGCGAGAGAAATCGATTTCGGGGGCATCCGCAACCGAAAGACCCGCGCCGGCCGCCGGCCCATCGGAGGTCTCGCCCATGCGCTGCTTGACGTGGGCCTTGAGATCGGACGCGGTAATCCGCCCCTTGCGACCCGATCCGGTCACCCCGGTCAGGTCCACGCCGAGCTCGCGCGCGAGCCGGCGAACCGAGGGAGAAGCATGCGGATAAGCGCCGGGATCATGGTCCATCTGGTCGAACGGCACCGGCGGCGGAGGTACATCACCATCCCAGCCCGGCACCGTCTGGCCGGCGTCGTTATCGGTCTGCGCGGGAGGGCTGTCGGTTTCCGGTTTCCGGTTTCCGGTTTCGGAAGAGGTATCGGGTTTCAGGTTTCGGGATTCAGCGCGGGTTTCGCCGCCGCCATCCGAGTCATCAGGCTCGCCGCCTTCTTCGGAGTCTCGCGAAGACTCCCCTGAACCCTGAGCCCCGAATCCTGAGCCCTTTTCCTTTTCCTCTTCCTCCCCGCGCCCGGAGTCTTCATCGTCCGAGTTCTCCTCCGACGCATCCGCGTCCTCGTCGGACACTTCCAGGACGCCGATCACGTCACCCTCGGATACCTCGTCGCCCTCGCTGACCCTGAGCTCGACCAGCTTGCCGGCGCGGGTGGCGGGCACCTCCATCGTGGCCTTGTCGGATTCCAGCGTGAGCAGCGACTGCTCGGATTCGATCATGTCGCCCTCGCTGACGAGGAGTTCGATGACCGGCACCTTGTCGAAGTCGCCGATATCGGGAACGGTGATCTCAATTCGCGTGCTCATCGCTGTCTTCCATCAGTCATGGGTTGGGGCGAGCCCGGGCTCGTCATCGGCCCGGCGCAAAAAGAGAAGGCGCCGGGAACGATCCGGCCCTCATACCGTCGTCGGCGGCGGTTTGTCGGGATCGATTTCGAGTGCGCCGCGGGCCTTGATCAATTCCTCGTCGCCGAACTCGCCGCGCTGGTTGAGCGCGACCAGGGCCGTCCAGGCGATATGGTGGCGATCGACTTCGAAGAAGCGGCGCAGATTTTCCCGCGTATCGGAACGGCCGAAGCCGTCGGTGCCGAGCACCCGGTAGTCGCCCTGCGGAATGTACTCGCGGACCTGATCGGCATAGGCGCGAATGTAGTCGGTGGCCGCGACCACCGGTCCGGGCCGACCTTCCAGCATGGCCGTGACATAAGGCGATTTCGGCGAATTCTCGGGGTTGAGTCGGTTTCGACGGGTCGTCACCTGGGCCTCGCGGCGCAGCTCGTTGAAGCTCGTCACCGACCAGACATCGGCGCGCACGCCATGGTTCTCCCGGAGCAGCTCCGCGGCGGCCAGCACCTCGTTGAAGATCGCGCCGGATCCGAGCAGCTGAACACGGGGAGAATCAGCCGAGCCCTCGCCAGCATCCTGAAACAGGTAGATGCCCTTGCGAATGCCTTCTTCGCAGCCGTCCGGCATGGCCGGGTGCGCATAGTTTTCGTTGAGAACCGTGACGTAGTAGAAGACATCCTCGTGCTCGCGATACATGCGCCTGAGGCCATCCTGCAGGATCACGGCCAGCTCGTAGCCGAAGGCCGGATCGTAGGTGACGCAGTTCGGAATGGTCGAGGCGAGCACGTGACTGTGGCCGTCCTCGTGCTGCAGGCCCTCGCCATTGAGCGTGGTCCGACCCGAGGTGCCACCGATCAGGAAACCGCGAGCGCGCATGTCGCCGGCCGCCCAGGCCAGATCACCGATGCGCTGGAAGCCGAACATCGAGTAGAAGGCATAGAACGGGATCATCGGCAGACCGTTCGAAGCGTAGCTCGTGGCCGCAGCGATCCAGGAACTCATCGAGCCGGCTTCGGTGATCCCTTCCTGCAGCACCTGACCCTTCCGGTCTTCCTTGTAGTACATGAGCTGGTCGGAATCGACCGGCTCGTAGAGCTGGCCTTCGGGCGCATAGATGCCGATCTGGCGGAACAGGCCCTCCATGCCGAAGGTCCGCGCCTCATCGCAGATGATCGGCACGACGTGCTGCTTCAGGTGCTTGTCGCGCAACAGCACCGCCAGACAGCGCACGAAGGCCATCGTGGTCGAGATCTCGCGATCGCCGGACCCCTTGGTGACCGATTCGAAGGCTGCGAGTTCGGGAATCTCGAGCGGCTTCGGCTCGAAACGACGCTGCGGCAGATAGCCACCGAGGTCGTCGCGGCGCGCTTTCATGTAGCGCACCTCCTCGGAATCCTCGCCCGGATGGTAGTACGGCACTTCGGCCAGCTGCTCGTCCTCGATCGGGACGTTGAACCGATCACGGAAATAGGTCACGCCCTCGTCATCGAGCTTTTTCTGCTGGTGCGAGATGTTCTGGCCTTCGCCCGACTTGCCCAGGCCATAGCCCTTGATGGTCTTGGCCAGAATGACCGTGGGGCGGCCCTCGTGATGAACAGCGGCGCGATAGGCGGCGTGGATCTTGTGCGGATCGTGGCCGCCTCGATTCAGCCGCCAGATGTCCTCGTCGGAAAGATCGGCCACCATCTCCTCGAGCTCGTCATAGGCCCCGAAGAAATGCTCGCGCACGTAGGCGCCGTCGTTGGCCTTGTACTTCTGATAGTCGCCGTCGAGCGCCTCTTCCATTCGCTTGCGAAGCAGGCCCTTGTGGTCGCGCGCCAGCAGCGGATCCCAGTACGAGCCCCAGATCACCTTGATGACGTTCCAGCCGGCACCGCGGAAAACGCCCTCGAGCTCCTGGATGATCTTGCCGTTGCCGCGCACGGGTCCGTCCAGTCGCTGCAGGTTGCAGTTGACGACGAACACGAGATTGTCGAGCTTCTCGCGCCCGGCCAGGGAAATCGCACCCAGGGACTCCGGCTCGTCGCACTCGCCATCGCCGATGAAACACCAGACCTTGCGCTTCTCAGCCTCGATCAGTTCACGGTTGTTCAGATACTTCAGGAAACGGGCCTGATAGATCGCCATGATCGGCCCGAGCCCCATCGAAACGGTCGGAATCTGCCAGAAGTCCGGCATCAGCCAGGGGTGCGGATAGGAACTCAGTCCTTCACCATCGACTTCCTGACGGAAGCGGTCGAGCTGGGCCTCACTGATGCGCCCCTCGAGATAGGCACGAGCGTAGATTCCGGGCGAGGAATGGCCCTGCAGAAACAGCAGGTCAGGGCCATCAGAGTGGTCAGGCCCCTTGAAGAAGTGATTGAAGCCGACGTCGTAGAGCGTCGCGGCCGAAGCAAAGCTGGCAATGTGCCCGCCGAGTTCGCCGCCGCGCCGGCCGGCACGGACCACCATCGCCATGGCGTTCCAGCGAATGATCGAGCGAATGCGCCGCTCGAGCGCACCGTCCCCCGGCATCGACGGCTGGCGATGCGGCGGAATGGTATTGACGTAGGCTGTGGTCAGGTCGAACGGCAGATGCGCGCCCGAACGCCGAGCGAGTTCGACCAGCCGCTCGAGCAGGAAATGAGCCCGCTCCGGACCATCGCGATCGACCACCGCCGCCAGCGACTCGAGCCACTCCCGGGTTTCGTTTGCGTCGATATCGTCGGGGTGGTGAGTCTGCTGCACCATGGTGAGCCTGTGGTCCGGGCCGTTGGGATAGGCCCCTATTGTAGCCTCTGCCGGTGGGGAATCCGGAACCGACTCCTGCCGGCCCGGCGAAGCAAAAGACTAGTGGACCCCGTCATTATCGGCCTTCATGACAGCCCCGGCGGGTCGCGCATGCAGCAGCGCAAACCGGCCGTTGTCCTCGAGCGCGGCCACCAGACTTTTCGGCAAGACTTCGTCCTCGCCGACTGCCCAGATGCCCTGACCCTGGTCGCGTCCCTCGGACTTGCATCGATAGAGCAGCTCGTCGGCCAGGCGCATGGCGGGCTGCCACGCCCGCGATCCATCCTTCTTCCGACCGAGCAGGGGAACGAATCCGAGACTGGCCGAAACACTCAGAGGCGCCCGAGCTCGCACCGGGACGCACATGGCCCTCACCGTGTCCAGGAGCTCGCAGGCCAGAGCGACGGCCTGCTCGGCCGAGGCGGCAGGCAGCAGGCAGACAAACTCCTCCCCGCCCCAGCGCGCGACCTGCCCGTCCCGGCGCTTGATCATGGATTCGAGTTCGCGCGCAAGACGAATCAGGACTCGATCGCCGACTTCGTGACCGAACTCATCGTTGATCTGCTTGAAGTGATCGACATCCATCAGATAAACGACCCAGCGGGAATCCCGAGCAATGACATGACTTCGCTCCAGCGCTTCGGTCAGCGCATGGCGATTGAGCAGTCCGGTCAATGGGTCGGTGCGGCTGAGCCGACGCAGCCGCCGGTTGACACGCCGCTGCCACAACAGGGCGGCGACGATGATCAGGACGAAAACGACGATCAGCAGAATGAGCAGCTGCTGGCGCTGAAGAGTCAAGGACTGCAGGTCTTGCGATTGACGCAGCGCCGCCAGTTCACGCGTCTGGCGCTCCAGCCCGAGCTCGGCTTCGAGTTCGGCAATTCGCGATGCGTGCTGGGAACGCAGAAAGCGCTCGGAAAGATCGGCACGCTCGCGGTGCAGACTGAGCGCTTCAGCGGTCCGTCCAGCCGCCTCGAGCACGTCCACCTTGGCGCTGATGGCCGACTGGAGAGCGTGCTGGTCGCCCAGACCACGCGCCAGCGCCAGTGATTGATCGGCCAGCCGCTCGGCTTCATCCAACCGGCCCTGTCGCAGTCTCAGCTCGGCCATGCCGTTGAGCAGAGTGGATTGTTCGGCCGGATTGTCGAAGTCTTCCTGCAGGCGCTGCGATCGCGACAGGTAGGCATCGGCCTGTTCGAGGTCGTCCAGGCCCAGATGAATCCAGCCCAGCGAGGACAGCAGGGCAGACAGCCGCATTTCCATACCCGGCGCTTCGAGCGGTTCGATCAGACCGGCCAGCACCGGAGCCGCGTCGGCCAACCGGCCCGAGGCACGGTACGCCTGACCCAGGTTGTAGCGAACGATCAGCAGCCGGCGCTGGTCATCAAGAGCCTCGGCTTTGCGCAGGGCGCGCTCGAGATGGCCGATCGAGCGGTCGTGAAGCTGGACCTGCCCCATGAGCACCCCGAGGTTGGTCAGCAACTCGATCTCCACCGACGCCAGCTCGTTCTGTTCGGCCAGACGGAGAGCGGCCGCGAGCATTTCGATGGCCGGATCGGTCTGCCCGAGCGTCTGCCACGTCGAGGCCTGAATCCGCATCAGGCGTATCCGGTCCTCCGGAGGAAGATCGATCGCAGGCATTGCCTGAAAACGATCGAGATCACCGTGCGCTGGTGCCCGCTGCCCAAGCGTTGCGTGCGCCAGCGCGCGACACAGGAGCGCGATCTGCCAGCTCGGGCCGTCGGCCTCCGAATCCAGCCGTTCGAGCAGGCCCGAGGCGGTCTCGACCGCCTCGGCAGGGTTTCCGTACTGGGTCTGCTCACAGTCGAGCAGCCAATCGTCGGCGGCCGAAATGACCGGCGGGAAACACCCAAGCAGACTAATGAGGCCAAGCGAGCCCAGGAGCGTTCTTCTCCCGTCGGCCGACCTGGTTGACTGTTTGCTGTTTTCGATCATTCGATCAGGCAGATTATCCGATCGGAGAGGGATCGAACATATTTCGGGGTGGCGCGCCCGGCAGGATTGATCTAAACCGCTCGACGGCGGTTTTGCCCCTGCGGGCTTCGCGGCTTGCGCCGCTCGTCGCCAATTGCTGCGCAATTGGTCGAACCTGGAGATTCTCATCCATATGCCGGGCACCCCGGATACGAAAAAACCCCACTGCGCGGGGCTCTTTCGTATCTGGCGCGCCCGGCAGGATTCGAACCTGCGACCCCTGCCTTCGGAGGGCAGTACTCTATCCAGCTGAGCTACGGGCGCGTTCGCCGTGATTATAGCAGAACCCGTCGACCTCGCCCGCGCTTGCCAGAATCGATAAACGAATGAATTCATTGGACTTATTTCAAAGCGACTCGTCGGGCGGGTTACCCAGCAATGCAGGCCTGGCAGGCCGAGAGTCGACCGTTTCAAAGGCCCTGAAATGGCAAGTGCCTCTTGCGCGCCGAACTCCGATGCCTGGATCAGCGGAAAATGGGCGTGGCTCAGGATACGGTTGGACGGTGTCCCAGGATACAAATGGACGCTGGCCCAGGAGGCAAATGTACGGGCAACGAATGCGCAATCGGACGGTCGCTACCTCTATCGGCGGATGACCCCGGCGCTTGACGAAGCGCATTGGCAATCTCGTCCAAGTAGAAGCTTTCGGGCGCGAATGGACCTTACTAATACCTTCATAAGTATTGCCCCGGCACGAATGTAGATCACCTTCAGCCGCGGTGTGGCTTTCGTCAGCAAGGCAGCGAAACGCCGCTGTAGTAATCTTGCAGCAAGTTTCGATGACGCAGTCTGACGAAAGCCACACTGCGGCCCGGCATTTGAAGTCAATCAGTCAGGGGCGCCAGGCAGGCCGGGACTTGAGCGTTCTCGCTCTTGCCAATGAAATCACCATTGCCAGCGAGCGACGCCTTGATTCGCGCCATTCCTGATGCCCTGAATGCAATCTAAATGGTTGCCGGGTTAATAAATGGTTGCCGGGCCAAGAACCAGCAGCCGGCACTGACTATCCAGCCAAAGTTGTGGCCCATTAGCTGCCGAATCGCAACCGGCACGGGAGGAGAGATCCGGAGATAAAAAAAGGCCGACATCCAAAGTGCAGGGAGGGAATGGATGCCGGCCAGAGCGACGATTGAACGTGCCCTACCTATAGATACGTGATCCGGTCGCCAATTGGGTCACCGTGCTCGATTCGCGACGTCCAGCCAGAGCGGTTTCTGACGCAGCAGTGTCTCGACTTCGAGCGCTTCGACCGGGCGCGAGAACAGAAAACCCTGGGCGAAGGAACATTTGAACTGGCGCAGCAGATCGAGCTGGTCGCGATTCTCGACGCCCTCGGCAACGGTCAGCATGCCGAGATCCGCCGACAGCGAGCAGATCGTTCGCGTGATCGCCTGGTCTTCGGGGTCCGACGCCAGATCCTGGATGAAGCCCCGATCGATCTTGACGACCGAGATCGGAAAGTTCTTCAGGTAGGCCAGAGAGGAATAGCCGACCCCGAAGTCGTCGACGACGATCCGCATGCCGATATCGTCCAGCTTCTTGAGCGTGCGCCGATTGCGCATCAGATTCTCGATCAGAACCTCCTCGGTGATTTCGAGATGCAGCAAGCCCGGATCGATCCGATACTTGTGCAGCAGCACGCTGAGTTGCTCGCCGAGGCCCACCTCGCGGACCTGGGCCCCGGACATGTTGACGGCCAGCCACGGTGCCGAATCGGTCAGGGTCTGCCAGTGAGACAGATCGGCCAGCGCGTGCTCGAGGACGAACTGACCGAGGCGGCCGATGACGCTGGTCTCCTCGGCCACACGGATGAAGTCCTGCGGCGGCACCATGTAGCCTTTTTCATGGCGCCACCGGAGCAGGGCCTCCAGACCACACAGCGACAGATCGCCGGTATCGACGATGGGTTGGTAGACCACCTTGAATTGCCCCGCGTCCAGCGCGTGCCGCATATCCCGGCTGAGGGTCAGGCGATGCTGGGCCTGGCTGAACATTTCACGGGTAAAGGTGGCGAACTGATTGCGGCCGGCGTTCTTGGCCTTGAACAGGGCCGCGTCGGCGTTCTGGATCAACTCGCTGACGTCGCGCCCGGAGTCCGGAAAAAACGCGATACCGATACTGGCCGTGACGAACAGGTGGTTTTCGTCGATGGCAAAGCCGCGGTCCATCGAGTGCAGAACATCCGCTGCGAGCTGTTCGATTTCTTCCCTCCCGCTGCGGACCACGGCGAGCAGGAATTCGTCACCGCCGTGGCGGCCGATGAAATCCTTGTCCTTGAGCACGGCACTCAGACGCCGAGAGACCTCACACAGCAATCGATCGCCGAGCTGGTGGCCCAGGGAATCGTTGATGTCCTTGAACTGGTCGAGGTCGAGAAACATCAGCGCCAGCAGCCCGCCCGATTCGCCCTGGCGCTCGACGTCCCGAATGATGCGCTCGAGGTGCCGGGTCGATCCGGTCCGGTTGGGCAGCCCGGTGAGCGGATCGTGCGTGACCAGGAACTCGAGCTCCTGTTCAGCCAGCTCGCGCTCGCGAATCTCGCGCTCGAGCTCCTGATTCGACGCACCCAGGGATCTTGCCTGACGCGTCACGTTGACCACCAGGTAGGTTGTCAAGGCCATCAATACCGAAACCATGCAGCCGCTGATCAGCGCGACCCACGGCACCTGAGAGCTGAACTGGTTCAGCCCGCGGTCGCTCACACCCAGAGAAAACTCGAAGGTCGACTCGTCTCTGTCCAGATCGAGAGAGAACGCCTCCTGCCACTCGATGGCACGATCTTCGGGCGGCTCGGTGGGCGCGTTCGGGTAGACCTGCTGATCACCAAAGACCACCCGAAGCATCAGTTCGTCGCGAAGGCGGTCGGAAATCAGGGCCCTGACGGCCTCCGCGATCACGATCTCCGAGGCCAAATAACCCAGGTGCTCATCACCGACGCCGATCGGACTGACAAGGGTAAACGCCCACTGGCCGCCGGCCAGTCGATGCGGCTCAAGAACCGCGACATCACCCGTGCGGGCTGATTGTCGAATCTCCGCCGCGTGATTCTGGAGAGGCAGGCGGGCGTCCCCGAGCGCGCGGACCCCTTCCGCCCAGCGGACTTCGAGATCCGGACCGAGCACAGCCATGGTGCGGTAGAACGGATACTGAGACCGGTACAGGCGCATGTCAGCGCTCCACCCGGCCTGGTCGATCAACAATCCACTTCGCGCCAGGCGCGTGGCCTGACGTCGCTGCGCCTGAAGCTGCTCTTCAAGACCGACCGCGAGATCGGTCCGAACGTAGCGGACAAGGTCGGCGACATGACGATCGACGGTTCCCGCCCGGGACGACTCGAGCGTTCGGTAGAACCAGAAGGAGCCCACCAGGCCCAGCGTCATCACCAGGACGGCGAGGAGAGCCGGCAGCCGGGCTCGATGGACGGTCAACGACATCTCGGGCCTGAAACAACGAACTCCAGCGAAGGATCACAGTCGCCGGATTGAAGAATCTGCATCGGCCCGCCGGATTGACCATCAGTAACCAGGAGCGGCAGTATAGCGCAGCACCCTGGCAGCGATACCGAGACCAGTCTAACCGGGGGAACCAGACCCATTCCGGAGAATGCATGATGCTGACCCGTTTTCTGATCGCGCTGATCGCCGGCCTGCTGACCGGGATCGTGGTCAGCGAGGGCATCTTGGCGAGCGCCGGACTGTTCGCCCCGGACGTCCGGGTTTTCGCCGGGATCTCGGCAGGCGCGCTTCCGGACGAGGCAGCGGCCACGATTCTGGCTCTGAGCTGGCTCGGGGGTGCCTCGGTCAGCGCCGCGATGGCCACTGCCATCAGCCGTCAACGAAGCGCTGGCTGGGCCAGCGGCCTGCTGTGGCTGATGTCGAGCGTGCTGGTCGTTGTGTTGGCCGGAATGGCCGAATGGGTGCTCCTGGTGGCCTCACTGGCGAGCCTCGGAGGCGCGATCGTCGGCACCCGCCTCGCGCAGCGCGTCATCGAAGCGGTTTGATTCAACGATGACCGTCGGGGGCTTCAGCACTCGGGAAGCCCGGGCTTTCACCGCCCGTCGGTCGGCTGCGATATAATCCTCGGCCCGTCGGCCGGGCCCGACATCCTGCATCCCCCACGGCACTTCAACAGGCGAGGTTTCCAACCGTGTCAGCGGAAGACGATCAAGTATTCATCAAGCGTTTCACCGCAATCCTGATCGGCCTGATCGGCTTCACCGTCGTCATCATCGCACTGGCCGCCAGTTTGAATGACCAGGCCGAGCGTGACGAGACCAATTCGGCGCGCGAGGCAGCCCGCCTGGAGCGCTTGCGACCGGTCGCGGGCGTCTATACCGGAGAAACCGGTCGGGCGGCCGCGGCTGCGGCCATGGAAAGCGCTGCCGCGGCGGCACCGCAGCTCGCATTCGGCGGTTCCACTGATGGCGAAATGATCTACGACCGCGCCTGCGCCGCCTGTCATGTATCCGGCGCGGCCGGGGCTCCCGCGCTGGTTGCCAGCGCCTGGGAAGGACGCCTGGACAAGGGTCGGGAGCAGCTCGTGGACAACGCCATCAACGGCATCGGTGCAATGCCGGCACGTGGCGGGCGCAGCGACCTGAGCGACGAACAGATCGAGGCCTCCGTCGATTTCATGCTTGCTCAGCTTCAGTGACCGCCCGCGCGGCGCGGGGCCCATCCAGCAAACGCGGGAACGTTTCCGGAGACCTGGCCTCGATCCGAGGCCGGCAACGCCAGGCCAGACCGGACCGGCAGCTCACGATGAAACGTAGGCCATCAATTGCCTGAGTTATCATGGTCGCCTGTCAGGCCGAGGAGGGGCGAGGACTTCCCCCCAAGGATTGTTTGCGGGTGTTGAATCCCGAGAAGTTTCCAACCGAGGCGACGGAGTTCGTGCTGACCGGTCCCGCCGGCAGGCTGGAATGCCTGGCCGACGTCCCCGAGCCGGGTTCCGAGCGCAACGCCACTGCCGTGCTCTGCCATCCCCACCCGCGCAACGGCGGCACCATGCGCAACAAGGTAGTGACGATCATGGAGCGCGCGCTCAGGGAAATGGGCCTGGCGACCGTGCGCTTCAATTTTCGCGGCGTTGGCGAGAGTGAGGGCGAATATGACGGCGGCATCGGAGAAACCGAGGACCTCAAGGCGGTTGTCGAATGGGTTCTTCGCGTCCGCCCGGATACCGAGCTCTGGCTCGGCGGCTTCTCCTTCGGTGCCTACGTCACCGTCCGGGCGGCGCAGGACCTGCCGGTCCGGCAGTTGATCACGATCGCGCCGCCGGTGGAACGCTACGGTTTCAGAGACTGCGTCCCGCCAAACTGCCCCTGGCTGGTGGTTCAGGGCGACGAGGACGATGTCATTTCGCCGAATGCGGTGACCGACTGGATCAACAGCCTCGACCAGAAGCCCGAACTCGTGCTGATGGAAGGCACCGGACATTTCTTCCACCGCCGGATGATGGACCTGCGGGGCCTGATCAAGAATCACGTTCAATCCCGACTGCCCTGACCCGAGCGCTCCATGACGCCGCCCCCGACAACGCCAGGAAGCGTGGACACGGTGACCGATCCAGCGGGCTGAGGAGCGCCTGGACGTGAGCGTCTCGCCCTCCCCCGGTACCCTGGCCCGCTATCGCTCGTTGGTCGAGGCCGGTCGCCTGCAGCACGACCCGGCCCAGGAAGACATCGCGAGACTTCTGGATCGATGCCAGGATCGATTGATCGATGAACACCATCGGCCCTGGTGGAAAAGGGGACGCGCGCGCGAGGCCGTCCCGGGCCTGTACCTTTTCGGCGGTGTCGGGCGCGGCAAGACCCTGCTGATGGATCTGCTGGCCGCCAGCCTGTCCGAGAACGAAGTGCCGATCGAACGCACTCATTTTCACCGTTTCATGGACGACATCCATACCCAGCTCGGCCAGCTTTCCGGTCAGCGCGACCCGTTACGCCAGATCGGCCGACGCATGGCCGCCCAGGCCCGCGTTCTTTGCCTTGACGAGTTCCAGGTCAGCGATATCGGCGATGCGATGATCCTCGGCGAGCTGCTGCAGGCGCTGTTCGACCGCGGAATGACTCTCGTCACCACGAGCAATACCGAACCCGACGACCTCTACGCCGACGGACTTCAGCGCCAACGCTTCATCCCCGCGATCGAGGCCTTGAAAAGGCATTGCCAGGTCGTTGCTCTGGAGTCCGGCGAGGACTTTCGCCTGCGCGAACTGATCCGCCATCCGGTCTACTACCAGCCCGATGACCAGGACAGCGAAAGGCAGATGCTCGAAGAGTTCAATGGCTTGTCCAGCGGCGAGACCGTCACCAGTGCGCCGCTCTCGATCCGCGGCCATGCGATCCAACCGCGCCGACGAGCCGGCTCGGTGGCCTGGTTCGATTTCGCAACGCTTTGCGAAGGGCCGCGTTCGAGCGCCGATTACATTGAACTGGCGCGACGTTTCAGCACGCTGCTGATCAGCGCGGTACCGCGCATGGACGATACCAGCAACGATCCGGCGCGACGGTTCATCCATCTGATCGACGAGTGCTACGATCGGTCGGTCAAGATCGTGCTTTCTGCAGCCGTGCCGCTGGGAGAGCTTTACGCCGGGCGGCGCCTGGCCGGGCCGTTCGAACGGACGCGGTCAAGACTGACCGAAATGCAGAGCCAGGAGTATCTGGCCCGAGCCCACGAACCGCTCTGACGACTACCGCCCGATCGGCTTGACCAGCGTTTCGATCACGTGCTGGACGTAGTCGTTGAAATCCGGGTTGTCCCGATCGGGAACCAGCTCCTGGGCCTGGAGCTGGAGATAACCCACATAGGACGCATAGACGAGGTGAGCGCGCTGCCGCGCGCTCGTGCCATCCAGGCCCAGCTCTTCGAAAGCCGCGCTCAGGAACTGGATGCGGCGGGCAGTGACCCGCTTGAGCACCGGGCCGACCTGGGGATCATCGGGCAGCGCGCAGAGTGCGACGTAGATCCGGTGGGTCAGAGTCTGGCGGCTGGTCCGCCAGACGAACTGGGCCAGGCGGTCCGCCGCCGGACTGTCGGCCCCGAGAGCCAGTTTGAGATGATAGCGATCCTGGGTTTCCCAGCGCTTCAGCGCATGATCCAGCAGATCGTCGCGCCCGGGAAAGTGCCAGTAGAAGCTCCCCTTGGTAATGCCCAGACGGCGCGCGAGCGGCTCGACGCCGAGCGCGCCAACACCCTTGTCGGCAATCAGTTCAAGGGCGGCTTGCTCCCAGTCCGCCGGCGTCAGTTTGGCGCGCTCGCTGGGCGGTCGGCTCGCGGGGGTGGATTTGGACATGATCTGGCATCATACTCTGGTCATGAGTACGCCGCAGAGGCTTTTGGCGATTGGAATCAGGCTTTGACCAACCCACTTTCAACACCATTGACTAATATAGACGACACCCCCATACTCAGCCGTATGGAAGCAGTTCGAAAACTCAATGACGATATCCGGCGTCGGCAGATCTGGACCGACGACGGAATCCGGCTGAATCTGCGCTATTACGGCGACGACAGAGCCCCCTGCGTCCTGATGACGCACGGATTCGGACAGACCCAGTACGCCTGGGAGGAGACCGGGCGCCGCCTGGCCGCGGCCGGCTGGCAGGCCGTGAGCTACGATGCCCGCGGCCACGGCGAAAGCGATCGGGCGCGCTCGGGCGAATATGACTTCGAGCAATTCGTCGAGGATTTCCGGCGCGTCTGCGCGTCGCTCCCGAACGTGCCGGTGGTGATCGGTGCGTCCATGGGCGGCCTGACGGCTTTGCTGGCGCATTCCGAAAAGCCCAAAGTCGATCTCAGGGCGCTCGTCCTCGTCGACATCGCACCGCGCTGGGACGAACGCGGCGTCACCGCCATGCTCGCCTTCATGCGTCAGAACCCGGAGGGTTTTGCAAGTCTCGAGGAAGCCGAGGAGGCCATCCGCAGTTTCCTGCCTCATCGACGGCGGGGCAGCGAGGCTCCCCAGCGGCTCGATCGCAACCTGCGTCAGGCGGCCAACGGCCGATGGTACTGGCACTGGGATCCGGCAATGCTTGCTCTGGCGGAGAAGAGTTCGAATCTGCAGTCACGCCTGCAGTCCGCCAGCCGTCGCTTGAAATTGCCGGCCTTGCTGGTGTCCACCGGCCAGGGCGAGGTGCTCGGTGCCGAGCATGCCGAGGAATTCCTCAAGCTGGCCACGCACGCCGAACACCTCGATCTGAGCGACAAACCGAAAGGCAGCGGCAAGAACGCCGTCGCTGATTCGCCGGACCGGTTCCTGAGCGCAATCGCTCCGTTCCTCAAGAAACAGGCCAGTAAAGGAGCTGCCGCATGATGATGACCCTCTTTTTCCTGCTATCGCTCCTCGCCGCGGGCATTGCCTGCGCCTACTTCAAAACCCGGATCCCAGTGTGGACCGGAGTCATCGCGGCTGTTCTGCTGGCGTTCACCCTGGCCGGGCAGCCCGGCTGGATCTCGCTGGGACTCGCCTGGCTGCTGTTCGTGCCGGTCGCAGCCGTCCTGAATTACCTGCCCTGGCGGCGGCAGTGGCTCACGGCACCGGTTCTGAAGGCCTTTGGCGCAATGAGGCCGCAGATCTCCGAGACCGAACGGGTCGCTCTCGAGGCCGGGACGGTGGGATTCGAAGGGGAGCTGTTCTCCGGACGACCGATGTGGAATCGCTTCATCAAGAAGCCGCTCAACGAATTGACCGTGGAAGAACAGGCGTTCATCGACGGACCGGTCGAGGAACTTTGCGACCTGATCGACGAGTGGGAAATTTCGCACTACCGCGCGGGCCTCGACGACAGGACCTGGAATCACCTCAAGAAGCACGGCTTTTTCGGAATGATCATTCCGAAGGAATACGGCGGGCTGGGCTTTTCGGCGGTTGCTCACCGCGCCGTTCTGGAAAAGGTCGCCGGGTTGAGCTCGACCGTCGGATCGGTGGTAGCGGTGCCGAATTCGCTCGGTCCGGCCGAACTGCTCCTGCACTACGGGACCGACGAACAGAAGCAGCACTACCTGCCCCGCCTGGCCGACGGGCGCGACATCCCGTGCTTCGGACTGACCAGCACGACCGCCGGATCCGACGCGACCTCGATCAGCGATTACGGCGTGGTCTGCAAGGGCCAGTGGCAGGGCAAGGAAGTGCTGGGTCTGCGACTGAACTTCGAGAAGCGTTACATCACCCTGGCCCCGGTCGCTACCGTGGTCGGCCTGGCCTTCAGGCTCTACGATCCCGATGGACTGGTCGGCGACGAGGAAGATCGCGGCATCAGCCTGGCGCTGCTGCCGTCCGATACGCCGGGAATGGAAATCGGGCGCCGGCATTTCCCGCTGAACAACCCGTTCCCCAATGGTCCGATCGTCGGCAAGGATGTGTTCGTGCCGCTCGACTACCTGCTGGGCGGAACCGAGTACATCGGTCAGGGCTGGCGCATGCTGGTCGAGAGTCTCTCGGTGGGGCGCGCCATCTCACTGCCCTCCTCGGCGACCGGGGGCTCCAAGTCGGCCGCGCTGGCGACAGGAGCGTACGCGCGCATCCGCAAGCAGTTCAATCTCCCGATCGGCCGCTTCGAAGGGGTCGAGGAAGCGCTCGCCCGCATCGCGGGTTATACCTACGCGATGAGCGCGCTGAGCCGGCAGACGGCTTCGGCGGTCGATGACGGCGAAAAGCCGGCTGTACCCGGCGCGATCGCCAAGTACCATGCCACCGAGCTCAGCCGCGAAGTGATCAAGGACGCGATGGACGTCCACGGCGGCAAGGGCATCATCCTCGGCCCGAAGAACTACCTGGGCCGCGCGTGGGAAGGTGCACCGATCTGGATCACGGTCGAAGGCGCGAATATCCTGACCCGCTCGATGATGATCTTCGGCCAGGGCGCCATTCGTTGCCATCCTTTTGTGCTGAAGGAACTCGAAGCGCTCGATATCGAGGATGACGAGGAGCGCCTGGTCGAATTCGACCGACTGTTCTTCGCGCATGTCGGCCACAGCATCTCCTGCGCCACGCGCTCTTTCGTGCTTGGCCTCAGCTTTGCTCGTTTCGCCGCAGTCCCCGGCGACCGTCGAACGCGCCAGTACTATCGCAAGCTGACCCGCTACAGCGCGGCTTTTGCCCTGATGGCCGATCTGGCCATGCTGACCTACGGCGGCAAACTCAAGCAGAAGGAAAAGATTTCGGGTCGTCTTGGCGACATCCTGAGTCAGCTCTACATCTGTTCGTCGATGCTGCGCCGCTACGAGCACGATGGACGGCCTGTCTCCGACCAGGCGATTCTGGCCTGGGCCTTTCACGACTCGATCTACAAGATGCAGCATGCCTTCCGCGGTGTGATCGACAACTACCCGATCGCCTGGGTCCGGCCGATCCTGCGTCGCATCGTGTTCCCGCTCGGTCGGGTCGAGCGCGCGCCCAACGATCGGCTCGGCCACAAGGTCGCCGCGCTGCTGCTGTCACCATCCGAAACTCGCGACCGCCTGACCCGCGGCATCTACGTGTCCGACCGCAACGGCCATCCGATCGGCGTGATGGAGAAGCTGCTGCCTGACGTGATCGCCGCCGAGCCGCTGGAGCGCAAGATGCTCAAGGCGCAGCGCGCCGGTCGCCTGACCGGCTTCACATCCGAGGAGCACCTGGCCCAGGCCCGCGCGCTCGAGATCCTGACCCAGCGGGAGGCCGATTTCCTCACCGATGTCCGCCGGCGCGTGCTGGAAGTCATTGCGGTCGACGATTTCGAGCTCGAATCGCTTCAGGCCGGACTCACCGCCCACGGCGACCAGGTGCGCAGCGAGCGCACCCGCAAGGCGGCCTGACCGACCCCAGCTGCCCTCGATTCGGAGTATGCTTGAGGGTGTGGTCCTCGGGATCACATCCATGTCACAGGTGCTCCACCGGTCGCTGACCTTCGGAGTGAAACGGGAAGCCGGTGAAAGACCGGCACTGCCCCCGCAACTGTAACCATTGCCCGCTGGCGCACAGGCGTCGCTGGTGCGGTCGAATAAACCACTCGGGCCGAAGGCTCGGGGAAGGGTTCGACCCCGTGGCCCGGTCGGGTCACGCATGGAAGTCAGGAGACCGGCCTGGTGGCGTTGTCAATGACTACGGGCTGCGGCGGGCGGCTACGGTCGATAGCTGCTGCTTCCTTTCTGGCTATTGGCTTCACTCGCCCACCCGGCTTGCAACGCGCGGGTGAGCGCGAGGAGCCAATCAAATGCAATCGAACGCCCCAGCTGGACTGGTCCTGGCGGGCCTGTCCCTTGTTTTCGTGTCATCTCCCGGCACTGCTGATTTCGAGGGCGAGAGAGTCGTCGTGACCGCCTCTCGATCCGATCAGGCGCCGACGGCTCCGCTGGCCTCGGTTTCGGTCATCGATCGGGAGCAGATCGAACGCAGTCAGGTGCCTGACCTGCTCGAGCTGCTGCGCCTCGAGGCCGGCGTCGATGTCGCTCGAACCGGCGGACCGGGTGCCCAGACCAGCGTCTTTCTGCGCGGCAGCAACTCCAATCACGCCCTGGTCCTGATCGACGGCATCCGCGCGGCCGCCGCGGGTACGGGCGGCTTCGCCTGGGAACTGCTCGATCCGGCCCTGATCGAGCGTATCGAAATCGTGCGCGGTCCCCGGGCCGCGCGCTGGGGTTCCGACGCGCTCGGTGGCGTGATCCAGATTTTCACCCGTCAGCCCCGCGACCCGCAGGTCAGAGTCGGCTACGGGCGCTACGATGATCGCAGCGTTTCGGCGGGCTTCGGCACCTCGGCGATGGGCTTGATCGCATCACTGCGCAGCGTCGACGGTTTTTCCGCCCAGAACGAACGCGGCTTCGCCTTCGACCCGGACGACGACGGCTTCGACAAACGCAGTCTTGCCGCCAGCGGTGGCCATGCTCTCGGTGCCGGCCGATTGAGCTGGCATGCCCGTCTGGCGGATGCTGATATCGAGTTCGACCAGGGGGAATCGGAAGCACTCAACTATGCCGGCCGGGTGGAGTACCGCCTCGGGGTCGACCGCGACTGGCAGTGGCTGTTCAGCCTCGCCGCGCATCGCGACCGACTCGACTCGGTGACCGCCTTCGACACGTCCGAAGCGATCACTCGACGGATTCAGACCGCCGTACAGGGCGAGACTCTTCTTGGAAACTCTGCCAATCTGATCGTCGGCGCCGAAGCCTGGCGCGAGTCCGGCGTCAACCGCAACAGCTGGTCGGACAGCCGCGACAACATCGGGATCTGGGCGGGCCTTGACGGCAGCAGCGGATCATTCGACTACGAGACCAGCCTGCGCGTTGACCGCGACGAGTTGTTCGGAACCACGGTCAGCGGCAATCTGGCCGGCGGCTGGCGTCCGACCGAACAGTGGCGACTGCTCGCCAGCGTCGGTCGAGGCTTTCGCGCGCCCACCTTCAGCCAGTTGTTTTCCCCGGGCTTTGGCGGGCTGTTTGCCGGCAATCCCGACCTCGACCCCGAAAAATCATTCAGTACCGAAGTGGCGGCCCAGTGGTTCCCGGGGTCGAATCATCTGTTCGACCTGGCCCTGTTCGATACCCGAATCGATGATCTGATCGACTTCTCCGGCGCGGACTTCCAGGCGATCAACATCCGCCGGGCGCGAATCCGCGGCGCCGAATTGCGCCATCGCTTCACGAGCGAGCACTGGGCCAGCCGATTCCAGATCACCTGGCAGGAGCCCGAAGACCGCGACAGCGGGCTGGCGCTGCTGCGTCGGGCCGAAGAAAAAGCCTCCTGGAGCCTCGATCGGCAATTCGACGGTGGCGGCTGGCTCGGCGCCGAAGTCCTGTTCATCGGTGAAAGATTCGATATCGGCCAGCAGCGCCTCGGGTCTCACACTCTCGTCAATCTGCGCGCAGCTTGGCCGCTTGCGGCCGGCCTGCGGCTCGAGGGTCGCCTCGAAAACCTGACCGATCGGGACTACGAGCAGATCGTCGGATTCAACACGCCCGGTCGCTCGCTTCGGGTCGCGCTGTCCTGGAGAAACGGACGCTGATCAGCTCAGTTCCAGCAGGGGCGCGAAAAACACCATCAGGATGAAAATCGCCAGGAGCAGATGAACCAGCGTGCGCAGCGGATTCCGGCGCGCCAGCGTCCAGATCGTCTCGGCGCGTCCTTCTGCTCGAGCCCGGGCCAGTTCGGTCCGGGCGCGATCCCGGCGTGCCGCCTGGTAGTCGTCCAGCAGCGCACGGGCCTTCGCATCGTCCTCGGCGTCGCGCAGCCACAGCCCTCCCGCGGTAATGCCGAAGGGGCCCGGCGGCGTGCGGTAGATGGCGATCGCGTGTTCGTCCATCAGCGCCGACACTTCCTCGATTTCGTCGTCGGGAACGTCGCGCAGCTTGAGCAGAATCTTGGGCATGGATGGTAAATGCTACCGGATCGGCGGTCTTTGGACCGTGCTCACGAGGGTGTCTTCAATCGGGCCTCGCGGAACCAGTGAACCCGGCATTCGAGTCCGCGGGCACTCTTGCCGACGTAGACGAAATCAACATCCGGCCAGACCGGCCTTCTACCCTTGCGCCCGAACGCCGGGTTTTCGAGTTCCAGCAGGACGCCGATGCACGGCCAGTCGCGTTCACGGGCATAGGATTCGAGCACGTCCAGTGCCTGTTTGAGCAGCCGGAAAACGACCCGCGTTCCGCGCCAGGCCGGCGCCACGAAACTGCGATATAAGTAGACCGGCTGGGCCAGTCGGTCCGGCGTCCGGGCAACGGCCGTGCAAACCGCTGCGATGTCGCCGCTGCCGTCGCGCGCATACATGACGACCTGAGCCGCTCTGGCGCGCGCCGTCGAGACGTCGGGCAGCGCGCCGTGATTCATCCAGAAGGCCACGAATTGCTCGGCTTCGTCGACCGGAATTCCCGGCCACGCCACATGGTAGGAAAAGCGCGGATTGGTGCCCAAAAGGGCTACTCTGTCGAGTCACTCAGCAGCCCCGGCCCTGATCCGAAACCCACCGGTGACTGGGCCGCCAGCCAGGCAAAGACGGCGTAGGCGGCCGCGTTCTGGGCCAGCTCGTCCGGATCGATCTTGTCGAGCGTGTCGTTTTCGGTGTGGTGGTAATCGAAATAGTGGGTGCCGTCCTGATCCAGATCGACGACGGCGAGCCCGAGCGGCAGGGCCGGCAGGAAATCCGGCCCGCCGGAGGCCTGGCGCTCGCCCAGACCGATACCGAGTGGCTCGAGTTCGGTCTGGATCGCCTGGATGACCGGCCAGGCTTCGTCCGCGACTCGCGCACTGATGGAATAGATCGGTCCGGCGCCGAAATCCGATTCGGCCGCAACCTGGTAGTCCCCGATACGATCACGCCGGGCCTGCGCCCAGGCCCGGCCACCCCACAGGCCGATTTCCTCGGCCGCGAAGAAGATCAGCCGGACGGATCGATCGGGTCGACGGTCGAGGGCGAGGATGCGACGGCCGGCTTCGGTGATGATGGCGATTCCCGCGCCGTCGTCCAGAGCGCCCGTTCCGACGTCCCAGGAGTCCAGGTGAGCGCCGAGCGCGACGATCTGGTCCGGATACCGCGCGCCGGTGATTTCGGCAATGACATTATGGCTGGTGTAGGACTCGATGACCTGGGCATCGATTTCCATCGCCACCCGGACCGGCTCGTCGAGGGCCAGCAGGCGCTCGAGCTGATCGGCGTCGGGATTCGAGATCGCCGCTGCCGGCACGCGGCGCTGGGAGGTATCGAAGCGCATCCCGCCGGTGTGGGCGAAGCGGTTGGTCGAGGTGCCGATGGAACGGATGATGACGGCGGCGGCTCCCAACTCAGCGGCGACCATAGCGGCGCGCGCACGCGCCTGGACGGCGGGCCCGTAACCCGAGCCGTCGCGCGCGCGCTCCATCCGGTTGCGGATGAAAACAATCCGTTCGCTGATCGTCGCCGGATCGGCTGCCTGAAGTGCGGCCAGATCGTCGAACATCACCACCTCGGCCTCGAGCCCGTCGGGCGGCGTAGCCGGAGAAAAACCGATGGCCAGAGCCGCCATACGCTGTTCGACCGGGTGTACGACCCGGACGTTTTCGAACCCTCTCGACCAGGTCGGAAAAGTAGCCGGTTCGCGCCATACCCGATCAAAGCCCAGATCCTTCAGCAATGTCTCGGCCCAGTCAACGGCCCGGGCGTCTGCGCTGCTCCCCGCCAGGCGCGGACCGATGCGCGTGGTCAGTTCTTCGACGACATCGAAACCGCCGTTTCCGGCCAGGGTCTGCGCACGCAGCTCCCGGGCCGTTTGGATATCTTGCCGGGAAAAATCGGCCGCGAAGACCGGCGCGACCAGCCCCGGGGCCACGAGCAGAATCAGGAATTTCATCGTCACTTACTGGCTCTTGTTGAACGAGGGCGCGAGATGGCCCACCGCGCCATCATGGGAATCTTCGCCGCCGGGCAGCAAAGGCTCGAGGTGTTTCAGGGCCCGAACATAGACCCGACGCTTGAACGGGATGACGTGGCGCACGGGGTACCAGAAATCAACCCAGCGAAACCGATCGAATTCGGGATGGTCGACAGCGTTGAGACGAAAGGCATCGTCAGCCGCCAGAAAGTGAAGCAGAAACCAGACCTGCTTCTGGCCGATGCATATCGGCTTCTGGTGCCGGCGTCGATAGCGTCGCGGCAGCCGGTAGCGCAACCACCCCGGCGTCGAGCCGAGCACGCGAACGTGCCCGGCATCCAGCCCGGTCTCTTCCTTGAGTTCCCGGTACATGGCCTCGATCGGCGTTTCATCGGAATTCATGCCACCCTGGGGAAACTGCCAGCCGTCCTGACCGGCACGCCGCGCCCAGAACACGCGGCCATCACCCCTGGCCAGCACGATTCCCACGTTGGGTCGGAAACCGTCCGGGTCTATCATGCCTGTTGTGCGGCCACCGGCTATGATACCGGGCCGTGAAAGATGAACTGTCCTGAATGGTAATCAATTCAAGCGCTTCTTGCCAGCCATGTCCAGCGCCCGGCGCTCGGCACTGATCTGGGTCGGGCTGCTCACGGCCGTGCCGGCCAGCCTGCTTCTCGCGGCCAGCTGGGGCAGCAGCGGCTGGCTCTGGCCCTGGTCCGACCACGGAGAGCTGAACCGGGTCGTGACCGAGCTTCGACTGCCGCGCGCGTTCGCCGCCCTGATCACGGGCAGCCTGCTGGCTACCGCCGGTTGCCTGATGCAGGTTCTGCTGCGAAATCCGCTCGCCGACCCGTATGTTCTGGGTCTGTCCGGGGGTGCCGCAGCGTTCGCCCTGGCGGGCATGATGTTCGGTCTGACCTGGCTGCCCGTGCCCGTGCTGGCCTTTACCGGCGCTCTGCTGACGATGATCGTGGTGTTCGTGCTCGCCCGTGGTCGCGGTCCGTGGAGTACGACGCGCGTGCTGCTGACGGGGGTCGTCATCGCGTCCGGCTGGGGCGCGCTGATTTCCCTGATGCTGGCCACCGGCCCCGACGCCAGCCTGCGCAGCATGCTCTACTGGCTGATGGGTGATCTGAGCTACACCTCGGTTTCGGCCTGGTGGCTGCTGCCGCTCGTGCTCGGCCAGGCGCTGCTGTGGCTGCGGGCGCGCAGCCTCAACGTATTGAGCGGCGGTGTGCTGCAGGCAGCCCTGCTCGGTGAATCCAGCCGTGCCCGCTTCTGGGAGATCTATCTGGTCGCGTCCCTTCTGACCGGTCTGGCCGTCTCCGTGGCCGGGGCCATCGGATTCGTCGGGCTGATCATTCCCCACCTGATGCGCCTCGTGGTCGGAGCCGATCACCGCCGACTGCTGCCGGCCGCCGCATTGTTCGGTGGCACGTTCCTGGTCGTCGCCGATACCTTCGCCAGGACGATCCTCAGCCCTCGCCAGCTTCCGGTCGGCGTGGTCACGGCGCTGATCGGTGTGCCGCTGTTTCTGCTGCTGCTCAACCGCGCGGTCCGGATTCGAGGATGACGCAGACCTTGCTGTCGGCCCGCGCACTGGGCGTGCGAATCGGGGCGTGCCGAGCGGTCGATGCACTCGATCTGAGTGTCGAGCGGGGTCAGTTCTGGGGCGTTCTCGGGCCCAACGGCATCGGCAAGACCACCTTGCTCAAGACCCTCGCCGGCGTCCACGCGCCCGATCGCGGCCAGGTTTTCCTCGGCGACCGGCCGATCGAGTCCCTGCCGCGACGGGCGATCGCCCGTCGGCTTGGAATGCTGCTGCAGAACACCCAGTATGCGTTCGACGCCAGCTGCGAGCAGACAGCGCTGGTCGGACGCCATCCGCACCTCACCCCGTGGTCCCGGGAGACCCGCGCTGACCGGGCGCTGGCCCGCCGGGCTCTCGAGGAAGCCGGCCTGCTCGATCTGGCCGAGCGCAGTTGCATGGACTTGTCCGGCGGGGAGTCGAGACGCCTGGCTCTGGCGACCCTTATGGTCCAGGACCCTGACGTGATGCTGCTCGACGAGCCGACCAATCATCTCGATCCGGCCAACCAGGTTGCCATTCTTGATGTGTTGATCGACAGGATCGGCGATCGGAAAAAGGCCGCGGTCATGGCCTTGCACGAGATCAACCTCGCGACCTGCTACTGCAGCCATGTGCTGATGCTGTTCGGCGACGGTCAATGGAAAGCCGGACCGACCGCTGAGCTTCTGAACGAGACCAATCTCAGTCGGCTCTATCGATGCCGCATGCGCCTGGTCGACGACGGACACCAGCGCGTTTTCGCGATCGCCGGCAGTCCTTGATCCGGTCAGCGACGGCGGACATTCAAGGGCGATTATCGGCCTTCTCCGATCGGCTCCGCAGGAGATGGTGTACTGTTCAACGAATGAATCTGAACAATTACGCCAGCGAAGGCTTCTACGATGAGCTGATCGGCAGCGGTGGTCGGCCTCGCGTCGCTGCCCGGGCCGTCTGGAAATACCTCAAGGGCCTGGACGCTACCGAACTTTCCGAGCGCAAGGCGGCCTGCGAACTGGCCTCCATGGTCGCCGGGATCACCTTCCGCGTGTATTTCGAAGACACCGGCGTCGACCGGGCGATGCCGTTCGATCTGATTCCGAGAGTCATCTCGCTCAACGAGTGGAATGGCATCGAGGCCGGCCTGAAGCAGCGCGTCCATGCGCTCAACCGATTCATCGATGACCTCTACAACGATCAGGCGATCATCAAGGACGGGGCGTTTCCGGCCGATCTGCTGGCAGGCTCGGTCAACTTCCGCGAGCAGTGTCGAGGCTTTTCGCCGCCGCTCGGCATCTGGGCGCACATCTGCGGATCCGATCTCGTGCGCGACGGCGACGGCACGATCTCCGTACTCGAAGACAACCTGCGTATTCCCTCCGGCGTGAGCTACATGCTCGAGAACCGCCAGGTCATGAAACGCGTCTTTCCCGAGCTTTTCGAGGATTCCGGCATCCAGCCGGTCGACGACTACCCCTCGCAGCTCTACGACACGCTCGCCTCGCTCTCGCCACGACCGGCGGATTACCCGAGCGTGGTCGTGCTGACCCCGGGCATGTACAACTCGGCCTACTTCGAGCACGCCTACCTCGCACAGCAGATGGGTGTGGAACTGGTCGAGGGACGCGACCTGGTCGTCGACGACAGCGACGAAGTCTACATGCGCACGATCGCCGGACTCGAACCGGTCGACGTCATCTACCGCCGCGTCGACGACGAATTCATCGACCCGGAGGCATTTCGCAAGGACTCCCTGCTCGGCGTGCCCGGGCTGATCCGCGCCTGGCGCGCCGGCAAGGTCGCACTGGCCAACGCGCCCGGGGCCGGGGTCGCCGACGACAAGGTGGTCTACGCCTACGTGCCGGACATCATTCGCTACTACCTCGGCGAGGAGCCGCTGATCGGCAACGTCCGGACCTGGAAGTGTCGCGAACCCGAAGACCTCGAGTACGTCCTCGACCATATCGGCGAACTGGTCGTCAAGCCAGCCAACGAATCCGGTGGTTACGGCATGCTGGTCGGTCCGCGTTCAACGAAGAAGGAACAGAAGACCTTCGCCCGTCTGATCAGGGCCGACCCGCGCAACTACATCGCGCAGCCGACACTTGCCCTGTCGACCTGCCCGACTTTCACGACCGGCGGCGTCGCGCCCCGGCACATCGATCTGCGCCCGTTCGTCCTGTCAGGCCACCAGACTTATGTGACGACGGGCGGCCTCACCCGGGTCGCGATGAAAGCCGGTTCCCTGGTCGTCAATTCGTCTCAGGGCGGGGGCAGCAAGGACACCTGGATCGTCGATACGGAGCGTGCCTGATGCTGTCGCGACTGGCTGAAAACCTTTACTGGCACGGGCGCTACCTGGAGCGAGCCGAGGATCTGGCGCGTCTGATCAACGTCAACGCGAACCTGAACCTCGACCTGCCCTCGGGCCTGAGCGCCGGCTGGGGACCCTTGATCCGGATCACCGGTAACGACGAGCCGTTCCGCCTGTCCGGTTTCGAAGTCAACGAACGTCAGGTGGTGCGTTTCCTGCTTTCCGACGACAGCAATCCGGGTTCGCTCAAGGCCACCTTGAAATTGGCCCGGGAAAATCTGCGCTCGGCGCGCGATCTGCTGCCGCGGGAAGTCTGGGAACAGATGAATGTCCTGTATCTCAAGGGCGAGGACCAGCTGACCGGCACGCTGGGCAAGCGGCGTCGACACGATTTTCTCAACGAGCTCATCCTCGATTGCCAGCAGATCGCCGGCACTCTGCTCGGATCGATGAGTCAGGACCACGCCTACAGCTTCATTCTGATCGGCCGTTATCTGGAACGGGCCGACATGACCACGCGCATCCTCGAAGTCCGTGGCTACGATCTGCTGCCGGATGCGAGTGAAGTGCTCAGCCCCTATGAATCGATCCAGTGGATGAGCGTCCTCAAGTCGCTGACGGGCTACCAGATGTACCGGCGTCACGTTCGCATGCGGGTCAGCGGCAACGATGTGCTGCGCTTCCTGCTGCGCAACGAGGAATTCCCGCGCGCGGTGATGTTCTGCCTGCGCGCCCTCGAAGACCTGCTGGAACAGCTGCCCGGAGAGGACCAGAGCGCGCTGCGTACGGTGGTCCGTCTGCAGCGCCATCTCGGCGAGACCAGACTGGCCGGACTGCGCGGCGGAGCCCTTGGCCAGTTGATGGACCAGCTTCAGGTCGAGCTGGCCGCGACCCACAGTGCCATTCGCCAGATCTGGTTCCCGTCCCTGTAGCCATCGGCGATAACGGAAAATCCGATCGATGAAGACCTTTAGCTGTGCCTGCGGCAATACGCTGTACTTCGAGAATACCCGTTGCGTGGAATGCGGGCGCAAGCTCGGCTTTCTGCCCGATCGACTGACCCTGTCGGCACTGGAGCCGGTCGCCGAAGGCGAGTATCTGGCGCTGGCCCCCGAGGCCGACGGCCAGCACTTCAGGCCGTGCAGCAACTACTCGGAACAGGACGCCTGCAACTGGATGGTTCCGGTCGACGATCCCGATCCTTACTGCACCGCCTGCCGCCTGAATGAAGTCATTCCGAACCTCGCCAGGCCCGGCAACCGCGCGCTGTGGATTCGCATCGAAAAACGCAAGCGTCGCCTGGTCTACGATCTTCGGAGACAGCGTCTGCCGGTCTTTCCGAAGAGCACGCATCCCGACACCGGCCTGGCCTTCGCCTTTCTCGAGGACGATCCCGGCGACCTCGAGTTCACCGACCCGAATCACGGCAACCCGATCATGACCGGGCACGCCGCGGGATTGATCACGATCAATATCGCCGAAGCCGACGATCTGGAGCGCGAACGCATGCGTCTGCAGATGGGCGAGCAGCAGCGCACCCTGCTCGGACACTTCCGCCACGAAAGCGGCCATTACTACTGGGATCGTCTGATCGCCGATGGTCCCTTTCTGCCGCGAGTACGGGCCTTGTTCGGCGACGAGCGCGCGGATTATTCGGGAGCGCTGGAGCGCTACTACGGCGCCGGGCCGGCACAGGACTGGCAGTCAACCCACGTCAGCGCCTACGCCAGCGCCCATCCCTGGGAGGACTGGGCCGAATGCTGGGCGCACCTGCTGCAGATCACCGATACCCTCGAAACGGCGGTCGCGATCGGTCTGGTGCGGCCCGAGGCGATGGACAGCAACATGGACAAGCGCATCGCGCACTGGGTGGATCTGGCGCTCAAGATCAACCTGATCAACCGTTCGCTCGATCAGCCGGATCCCTACCCCTTCGTCCTGCCGCCACCGGTCGTCGAGAAGCTCAAGCTGGTCGACGAAATCATTCGCAGCAGCGGCTTTACGCCCTGAGCCTTCGAACCTGCTCCGTTCGCACCTCAGCCCTTCTCCCCTTCCCACTCGAAGCGTGGCAGATCGAGAAACAGGCGATGGAGTCCTTCGGCCCATGCCCGGCTCAGGGACGCCAGGTACGGGTCGTGCTCGTCGAACAGGCAGCGGCGCTCCGCGGTCAGAGCGCCGGTGCGATAGAACAGCAGTTCGATCGGGGGGCCGACGCTCAGATTGGAGCGCATCGCGGCATCCATCGAGATCATCGCGCAGCGGCCCGCCCGCTCCATGCTGGTTCCTGGATCGATGATCCGGTCCAGGATCGGTTTGCCGTACTTGGTTTCACCGATCTGCAGGAACGGCTTGGCCGGGGAAGTGGCGATGTAGTTGCCCTGCGGATAGATCAGATAGGCCTCGTGTGGCCGATGTCGAACCTGCCCTCCAAGGATGAACGACGCCTCCATCAGGCCTGCACCCTGCTCGGCCTGACCGGAAAAATCGGTCTGCACCCGGGCACTGATTTCGCCGACGTACCGAGCGATCTCGTCGAGGTGATCGAGTCGATCGAGGCTTTTTGCCGCATCGGTATTTTCCACGTCCCGTTCGAGCTGCCGGATCACGGCCTGGGTGGTCGCCAGGTTGCCGGCCGAGAGCAGCACCACGAAGCGATCAGCGGCTGTCGAACACAGGTGCATCTTCGAGTAGACGCTGACATCGTCGACGCCGGCGCTGGTGCGCGAGTCAGAGGCGAAGATCAGACCCGAATCCAGCCGGATCGCAAGACAGTAGGTCATCGGGCGTTCAACTCTCCTGGATACTGACCGACTGCCCGGGCCTCAGGCGCTCGTTGCCTCGAACGATCACGCGGTCGCCTTCCTGAATCGGTCCGGACACTTCGATCCACTCACCCTGACCGATGCCGGTGGTGACGCGAATCCGCCTGGCCGTATTGTCTTCATCAACGATGAACACCGCAATGCCGTCCCCGCGCAGGACCAGCGCGTCGCGCGGCACCGCGAGCACCTGGCGAACATCGGCGGTCGGAATGGTCACCCGGACCGTCTGACCGACCGGCAGCGGTGCATCGATATCCAGACGCAGCTCGAACACGTGCCTTTGCTCACTGCCCACGCTGACGACCGTGCGCAGCGGCGCCACCAGAATGTCATCGCCCTGCGTCACGGCCAGCTCATCGCCGGGACGAACGTATCGATAGTAATCGAGGGGGGCACGCGCGACGACCTCGAGGTCCTGCGGATTGACCAGCCGAACGACCCGCGTTCCGACGGCGACCCGCTCACCGGCCTGCGACAGGCGCTCGGCCACGACTCCCGGAAACGGGGCTTCGATCAGGGTCCGATCAATCTGATCCTGGACCTGATTCAGGCGACTGTTGACCACGGCCAGGTTACTTTCCGCGATGTCGCGCTCCGAACGGGTCTGATCGATCTGGCTGGCCGCGGCGAGGTTGGTCTCGGCCAGCTGTTCGAAACGCCGCAGCTCGGCTTCGAGAAAACGCAGGCTGGCCTCGGCACGGGTCTTCTCCGCCTCGAGCTCCTCGGCCTGCAGGCGCAGTCGGGTGTCCTCGATCCGAGCGACGATATCGCCGGCCTCGACCCGGCTGCCCACGTCGGCCACGCTGATCAGCCGCCCTTCGACTTCGGCCGACAGAAAGGCATCGGAACGGGACACAACGGTGCCTGCCACCTGCATCGTCGGCGTCATGGCGGTCAGGCGTGCCTCGCCCAGTTTCACCGGTGAGGCACCGCCCCCCTGGGCGAGGACCGGAGCGCTCATCCAGCAGGCCAGGATCAGTGCGGTCAGGAAAGACTTCATCATGGGGGTCCTCATGCCGGAGACGGTTCGGCGGACGCCGACGCTTCGGTTTGTTCGTTCAGCCGCAGCAGGCTGGGCAGAAGAATCAGGGTGAACAGGGTACTCAGCGCCATGCCGCCAACGATGACCGCGGCCAGCCCGCGGTAGAGTTCGGTGCCTGAACCCGGCAGCAGCAGCAGGGGCAGCATGCCGAACAGGCTCGTGAACGTACTCATCAGAATCGGTCGCAGGCGCAGCCGAACGGCGGTCTCGACCGCATCGCGCCGCGACAGTCCATCGCGCTCGCCGTCGCGTGCCCGGTAGACCAGCAGGATCGCATTGTTGACCACAAGGCCCAGGAGAATCACGAAACCGATCATCGTCAGCATGTCCATCGCCTGACCGGTCACCACACCGAGCATGCGCAGCGCAAGGATACCGCCGACAGTGGCCATCGGCAGGGTCAGAAGAACCAGGAGCGAGTCGCGAAAGGACCGGAACAGAGCCGAAATCAGCAGATAGAGGATGGCGATGGCCAGAAGGAAACTGCCGCTCAGGTTTCTCAGGGTCTCGCCGAGCGCCTCGGCGGTGCCCCGGTACGTGATGACCCCATCGGACGGAAGCGCGCCTCGCAGGATCGGTTCAACGTCACCGCGGAGGGTCTCCAGCGCGGTTTCCATTGGCATATCCGGCGGTGGCGTAACCTGAAGGGTCAGGGTGCGGCGCCGGTCGACGCGGCGGATCTCGTTCGGACCAGCGGTGCGTTCGAGCCGGGTGAGTTCGCCCAGGGTTGCCACTTCACCCGATGGGGTGGATAACGGCATGCTCATGAGTTCTTCCGGGGTCACCCACTCCTCGCCGCGAAGAATGACGTCGAGGCGGCGATCACCATCGAAGTAATCGCCGAGGAATGCGCCATTGCCGAGGGCCCGAATCAGTGTGGCCACATCGCCGCGGGTCCAGCCGAGTTCCGCGATGCGCCGGTCATCGGGAATGAGGCGGAGCTCGGGTTCAGCCAATTCGAGGCCCGGCACCGGCCGGACGTTGGAGCCTGGCAGCGCCTCCTGAATGGCACCGAAACCACGCTGACCCGCTTCGAGCAGATCCTCGAACCCGCTGGCCTGGAGATCAACGTCGATCCGGCGCGAGCCGCGGCCGCCAAAGATCGTCGAACGGCTGGCGAACCCGAAGACATCCGGGAAACCGGCCAGAATCTCGGTATTGACCACCTGCAGCAGCGCGTCGACTTCATCGTCTTCGGCCGCTCGCATGCCGAAGAACGCACCGCTCCCGAAAAAACCGAGGAAGGAGTTGTCGATACGCGGTTCCTTCTGCCCCTCGAGGTGGGGCATGATGCGCTCGTTGATGACATTGATCAACTCGGCTTCGGCCGTGTCCGGACCCATGCCGGACGGCGTCTGGACGAAGCCGAAGATGAAGTTGCGCTCGCCTTCGGGCAGGTAGTCCGCCGGTGGCAGCAGCAGAGCGGCGACCAGAATCGGCGCGACGGTGAGCCCGCTGATCCAACCGATTCGCTGCTTCGGCGTCGAGGTCAGCCGCATGATCAGGTCGGTCGTGTTCTGCCACCAGTCGGAATGACGATCATCGAGGCGCTCTTCACCCAGAAGCCGGTAGCTGGCCGCCGGCAGCACGATGATGGCGACCAGCAGGGAACAGATGATTGCGGCCGAGATCACGACCGCGAGATCGGCGAACAGCTGACCCGCTTCATCCTGCAGAAAGATCACCGGCACGAAGATCGCGACGGTGGTCGCCGTCGAAGCCAGCAAGGCACCCCATACCTGGGACGTGCCGCGGTCCGAGGCCTCATGCGCGTCCCGTCCCTGTTCGCGCTGACGCACGATGTTTTCGAGGACGACGATCGCCGCGTCGAGGACCATTCCGGTCGCGAAAGCGAGTCCGGCCAGCGAGATCACGTTCAGCGTTCGGCCAGCGCCGTCGAGCACGAGAAAGGCGAAGCACAGGCAAAGGGGGATCGCCAGAGCCACCATCAGGGTCGCGCGCAGCTTGCGGAAGAAGAACCACAACACGATCACTGCCAGGCTCATGCCGAGCAGCAGGTTGGTCGCGACCATCCACACCGACTGGCGGATGTAGATGGTGTCGTCGGACACCTGCTCGATGGTCAGCCCGGCCGGCTCGATATGACTGACCCGGAGCTCTTCGACAGTCCGTTTCAGTTCTTCCATGACTTCGAGGATGTTGACCCCGGGCTCGGCGATCACGTTCATCGCGATCGACGGCCCACCGTTCTGCGTCATCACCCCCGTGTTGTCGCGCATCGTCCTGTCGACGCGCGCGACGTCGCCGAGGAAGACGGGACGTCCCTCACGCCACTCGAGCACCAGGTTCTCCAGATCGGCGATCCGATACTGACCGGCGAAACGCAGGGTGTACTGACGACGGCCGACTTCCTTGAAGCCGCCGGAAATGTCGCTGTTCTGCCCCAGGGACTGGCCGATTCGGGTCAGGTCGATTCCGATCGCAGCCGCCCGATAAGGGTCGAAAGTAATCCGCACCTCGAATGGCCTGCCGCCGCGCGGATTGGCTGACGACACGCCGGGAATTCGCTCCAGACGCTCGCGCACGATTTCTTCGACGAAATCCTGATACTCGATGATCGGTCGATCGTTGTTCGGCTGCGGACGGATCGAAAACCACGCCATCGTTTCGCCGATCTGGTCCGAACCGACCCGGACGGTCGGCTCGGTGACGTCGGCGGGATAGCGAGCGACCTGGTTGAGCCGATTGATCACCTCGATCAGCGCGCGGTTGATATCAGCATTGACGTCGAACTCGAGCGTGATGGAGCCCCGACCCTGACTGGCGGTCGAGGTCATCCGCTCCAGACCGGGAACGTCGCGCAGCTGATCCTCCTGCGGTTCGATGATCTCGGATTCGATTTCCGCCGGTGCCGCCGCGCGCCAGCCGGTCGAGATCGAGATCGACGGTCGATCGATATCCGGAGTCAACTGAACGGGCAGACGCGACAAGCTCAGCAAGCCGAACAGAACCAGCAGAATGCACCCCACGGCAACCGCGACCGGATTGCCGAGCGCCAATCGTGTCAAAGGCAAAGGCCCTTACTCCTCCATCGAAAGCCGGCCAGAGTACGCTCCCAACGGTCGGGCCGACGTGAAAGCCTTCACATCTGACAACGCCGCCGGGCCAAAGTTGCCTGACCGGTGGTCAGAGGGTACGGCGGGGAACATGAGCCTCGGCGCGTGGATTGCCGTCCCGGATTGGGGTACTGTAGCGCGAAAACCCGGCCGCACGGCCGCAAGGTCCGGAACCGCGATGGCTCCGGCCGATGGATCGGAAAGCAGCGAGTGGATCAAACGAGACTGATGATGGCCACCCAGGTCGCTCAGGCCATCTTCGGCCTGCTGCTGAGTGGCTTGCTGCTGGCATTCCTGCGCGAGTTTCAGCATCAGTTCCTCCGCCACTGGGCGCTCAGCGCGCTGGCCATGGCGGTCTACTTTGCCGCCGCAGCCGCCGCGATGGGCCTTTACCTGGCCGATGCAGGCCAACTGCCGATTCGCCATCTCGTGTCGACTCTGTCGGTGGTCATGGGGTACCTGCACGCAATCTGGCTGATCCTCGGAGCCTGGGAGGCGGTGAGCGGCAAGCTCGCGGCGGCACGAATCCAGGCGCTGCTGATCGCAGTCGCCGTCGCCCTGGGAATCCTCAGCATCGCCCTGGTCCCGCTGTCGCCCGACATGGCGGCCATCCGGATTCTTCTGCGCGTCACCGTGCTCCACAGCGTCATCGGCCTGGCGTTTCTCGGGACCGCCTACCTGCTGTGGCGCGCCCTCAAGGGCTTCGGACAGATCAGTTCGCGCCTCACGCCCTTGGCCTTCGTCAGCTACGGGATCTACATGCTGCTGGTCGGTGTCGCCAGTGCCTGGATGATGACATCGGGGCAGCGCCTGCCCCTGGTCGAGTACATCGGCCTGCCGGGACTTCTGCTCCAGGTGATGGTGGGCTACGGCATCATCATCTGGTTGCTGGAGCTCGAGCGCCGCAATACCGTCTCGGCGCGCGACCGCGCTCAGACCGCGCAGAACCGGCTGGCCCATTTCAGCATGCACGACATCGCGACCGGTCTGCCCAACGCCCGTCAGCTTCAGACTCAGCTCTCGGCCGAGGTCAGTGCCGCCAGCGCCAAGAAGGGCCGGGTCGGCGTGCTGCTGATCAGCATCAACCGGTTCAAGCTGCTCAGTCAGGCGCTGGGCTGGCAGGAGACCGATCGCCTGATCCGCCTGCTCGCTCGGCGCCTTCGCGACGTCGCGCCGACCGGCAGTACGCTGGGCCGCCTCGGCGACCGCGACTTCCTGCTGATCATGCCGGACATCGGCGGCCGCAAGCGTGCGGTCGAGCGGGCCAGAGACATGCTTGACCGCTGCTCTCGGCCAGTGAAGCACAGAGACCAGGAATTGTTCGTGCACTTGAGCGGCGGACTCTGCTTCGCGCCGGATGACGGCATCGACGCGATCGCCCTGATCCAGGCCGCCCAGCAGGCCCAGATGCGCGCAGCCGGGCGCGGCGAACCGATCGAGCTCCATCGCGCAGAGAAGAACGCCTCCGAGCCCCACGATCTGCTCTCGCTCGAGCGCGAAATGCGACTCGGCGTCCAGCAGGGCCAGTTCTGTCTTCACTATCAGCCTCTGATCAGCCTCAGGCGGCGCCGCATCGTCGGATTCGAGACGCTCCTGCGATGGCAACATCCGGAGCGCGGCTTGCTGACGCCGGGATCGTTTCTCGAGGAAGCCACCCGACTCGGCATTCTCGACGAGCTCGAGGATCAGATCTTCGATCAGGCTCTGGCCCAGTTGTCCGAAATCCAGCGCGAGCTGTCGCTGCCGCCGATCAGCGTTTCGATCAACCTGTCGGCCCAGCGCTTCCAGCAGCCTGACCTGGCGGTGAAGCTGGCGGACCTTTGCCAGCGTTACAGGATCAATCCAAGCGACCTGCACCTCGAGATCACAGAGAGCGCGGCAATGCAGGATTTCGACGCCGGAATGACGACGATTGGCTCGCTGCGCGAGCTCGGCTGCAATGTCTGCCTCGATGACTTCGGGACCGGATACAGCTCACTGGCGCACTTGCGACGCCTTCCGATCGACTATGTCAAGCTCGATCGGAGTTTCATCGCCAATATCGAGCGCGACAAGCACGAGCGCGACATGACCCGGGCCATCGTCGATCTGATCCACAGCCTGGGCATGACGGTGCTGGCCGAAGGCGTCGAAAACCGGCAACAGCTCGGCTATCTGATCCAGTGCCGGGTCGATGTGGTTCAGGGCTTTCTGATGGGTCGGCCGCAGCCGGGCTCGGAGCTCAGCAATATGCTGGAACGGCCCCAGCTCATTCTGGACTGAAAGTCCGAGCGAACCGCCTCGATGCGGGCCAGACGTTCTCGGTCCATGGCCCGGCCAACGGCCTCGCCCTCGAGACCCTGATCCAGAAACGGGGCGGCCTCCACCGCCCTGGCCGCAGCGCCGGCGCGCTCGAGAAAGCCCGCCTGCAGATAAGGATCGTTCTCGCGGCCCAGGCGGCCGCGCAGGTCCGCCTTGCAGGCAACAAGGAACTCACCGAGTCGTTCGGGACGGCGAAACACGTCGAGCCGCCGGAAAAGCTTGAGGACCGTCACCGGTTTCAGCTCGAAAGCGCGATGAGCATGGAGATGGAACTCGCCGACCAGCAGCGCCAGCTCACGGCAATCATTCGGCACGGCAAGCCGCCGGCAGACCGCCTCGATCGGTGCCAGCCCTCGCTTCTCGTGGCCGCGGTGAGACGGCCATTGTTCCTTCGGAGTCAGGGCCTTGCCGAGATCATGCACCAGGCTTGCGAATCGCACCGCCAGGCTTCCATCCAGTCGGGCGGCCTGGTCGACCACCATCAGCGTATGCCGTCCGGTGTCGATTTCCGGATGAAACAGGGCCGGCTGCGGGACCCCGAACAAGGCGTGGATCTCGGGCAGAACGACCTCGAGCGCGCCGAGCTCTCTCAAGACGTCGAAAAAGCGGGAAGGGCGCTCATGCATCAGCGCCTTTCGCATCTCCTGCCAGACCCGCTCGGCCACGAGGTGTGACACCTCTCCGGACCGCACCATTTCCCGACACAGGTCCCGGGTCGCGTCGGCGATACGGAAATCGGGGAATCGGGTCGCGAATCGCGCCAGACGGAGAATCCGGACCGGATCCTCGGCAAAGGCCGGCCCGATATGCCGCAGCACGCCGCTGGCCAGATCGAGTCGGCCGTGATAGGGGTCGATCAGGTGCCCTTCCGAGTCCGAAGCGATCGCATTGATCGTCAGATCGCGGCGCGCCAGATCGTCCGCCAGACTGACGTCGGGCCCGGCATGAAAGACAAAACCGTGATAGCCATGGCCGGACTTCCGCTCGGTCCGGGCCAGTGCGTATTCTTCCCCGGTTCGCGGATGGATGAAGACCGGAAAATCCCGCCCGACCGGGCGAAAGCCGCGGCGCAGCATCTCCTCAGGCGAAGCGCCGACGACGACGAAGTCGCGATCGGGAGCGGGCAGGCCGAGCAGCGCATCGCGGACCGAACCACCGACCTGATAGCACTTCAGCCCGCGAGTGACCGCGTCCGCGTTGTCAGTCGGACTCACGTCGAATGCGTCGCGCCCGGCGGCGGAAGGACTGGTAGCGGTTCTGACGTCCCCCGGATCCGAGCCAGGTCGGGGCCAGCTGCGAGACACCCCAGGGCTCGATGCCGAGCTCGATCAATCCGTTGTCGGTGCAAACACTGTCGAGCTTGAGCGACTTGAAATTGTCGGTCGAAAAGGGCTTGCCCGGAACGAGATTGAAGATCAAGGCCTGCAGCCAGCCTAACGCATCGGGCAATCCAACCACGACGCACTTCTGCCCGAGCTGATCACGCAGCCACAGAACCAGCTCCTTCAGGCTCCAGACCTCGGCGCCGGCAAGCTCGTAGATGCGGCCGCTTTCGGCCTCCAGCGACAGAACGCGTTCGATGGCTTCGACAACGTCTCCGACGTAGACCGGCGCAAGGCGGGCACGAGGACGCGCCAGCGGCAGCAGGGGCGAGAACTTCAACAACACGGCAAAGCGATTGAGGAAACTGTCATCCGGGCCGAAGATCACCGAGGGCCGGAAAATCACCGTGTGCAACAGACCGTCAGCGCCGGCCTCGGCGACCAGGCGTTCAGCCGCTCCGCGCGAGCGCAGATAGTGGCTGTCACCCCGACCGGCGTTGATTGCACTCATCTGGATCAGACGCCCGACCCGGGCCGCTTCGCAGGAGATGATGAGCTTTTCGACCAGTTCGACATGGGCGCGTTGAAAGCCCTTGCCCCCGAACCCTCGTTCATTGAGGATCCCGACCAGATTGATCACCGCCTGATGGCCTTCCAGGATCGGCGTCATCGAATCGAGGTCATACGGATTGCACTGCCGGATCGAGACTCGCGGGACGACCCGAAGATGTCGCGCCGACGGCGCGTAACGAGTCCCCACGGTGACATGATGGCCGGCAGCGCAGAGCCGCCGGACCAGATGGCCACCGACGAATCCCGACCCGCCCAGGACAAACACCTTCATGTCAAATCGCTTCCGGCCTGTCGACTGATTGCAGCCCGTTATTCTAGTGTACCCCGTCGTTAATCCTGTGACATTCAGAGTGTGACTGAGTCGACAAATCAAGGCGCGAACCGCAGTGAATGGCTAGCCCTTTGCAAGGTTCGCAACACGGGCTACGGCTACGCACGCAAGGCTTTATTCACTGCGCGAAAATCGCCATGCGGCTTCGCCTGCCCTGAGTTGTCGACTCAGCCACACTCCCGTAGGGCGAGCCGGAGAGCGCTCATCTGCGGCGTTAGCGCTCTTGGAAAGGCAATAAGCATTCCCGGCGAGCGCTGCCTTGCAGCTAAGCGCTCTCCGACTCGCTGAACGTTACAGGATTAACGACGGGGTACACTAGCCCGGTTTGTTCCCGCGGCAGTCGCCCGCGAAACGACCTGCTTTGACCACCCGAGGCGGGCACCTATCGATTGTCCTGGCACTCGAACTGCTGGTTCGACGGAGCCAGACCGGGCAATACCTGCTGACCGAGGACTGCGGGCGGGCGCTGCAGCTGCCACTCGTAGATCGTGGCGAAAGCCAGTACCCGCGGCACGTAGTCGCGGGTCTCGTAGAACGGCAGGGTCTCCAGCCAGACGTCGGCTTCGCTGTACGGTCGCGTGTCCAGCCAGCGGCGAACCGCGTTCGATCCGGCGTTGTAGGCGGCCGCCACGTGAATCCAGCCCTGCTGAAAATCCGTTTGCAGCTCACCGAGGTGGGCCACACCGAGAGCGATATTGGTCTGGGCACGATAGAGCTCGGCGCGACTCCGGTAGGCGATCCCGTGGCGCCTGGCCACTTCTGCAGCAGTCGTCGGCATCAGCTGGAGCAGCCCGCGTGCGCCGGCCGGAGACAAGGCGTCGGTCTGCATCGCCGACTCGGCGCGCATCAGCCCGAAGACCAGTGCCGGATCCACGCCATGCACGCGGGCAAGGCCTGTCACGGTGCCTTTCTCGACCAGCGGAAAGCGCCAGGCATAGGCCTGCAGCGTGCCGGTATCACCGAGGTCACGGATGGCCCGGTCGTGCCACTGCTGGGCCGCCGCGAGCAGCGCCGCCTGACGTCGTTCAGCCGCCCTGAGCCGTTGCGACACGTGCCACCAGGTCCGCCGGGCATGCCACTCCAGACCGACCCGGTTCAACTCCAGTGCACGATCAAGCTCGGCGTCGCGCAGCAAGCGTCGCTGAATTTCAGGATCGACCGCGAGATCCTCGTTGCACAGGGTCAGGTCGAGACCCAGTCGGGTCGCTGCGAGAAATCCGTAGTAGCTGGTCTCGCTGGCGAGGCTGGCGTAGGCCAGCGCCGCATCGGGCCGCCGGAGCTCGGCCAGGGCGCGACCGCGCCAGTAGCGCCAGCGCCCGCGTGCCTGCTCGCTGATGGCCATCGACTGGATCGAGTCCAGCACCGCCGCCCAGTCCTGGTTGGCCATCGCGGCTCGCGCCCGCCACTCCAGCATCTGCTGGTCGACCAACGCGGGGGCCAGGCGATCGATGGCCGCGACGGCATCCGGCTCCAGCGCGACCGCCCGGAACAACGCAAGCTCTCGTTCCACCGCGCTGCGGTCTTCCGGCGCCCAGTCGAAACGACGGTCGAACTGGGACCAGCGAAATGCCGCGCGCTCATGGTCGGCGCGCGTCAGACGCTTTATCCCGTCGAGCACGATCAGGCGGGCCTGGGGGTGATCCGTCCAGTTCCGTGCCTGCCCGAGGGTGGCGTCGACGCGCCGCTTCATCGCCAGCCACCGGTCGGTCCAGAGACGTTGATCCTCGTTCATGTAACGGCGCAGATAACGAGCCAGGCCGGCTTCTCCGGTCGCCAGGGCCAGATGGAATCGTTGCCAGGCCCGATCCGGCGTCAGCTCACCCTGGCGTCGCCACCAGGCGAACACCGGATCGCAGGCGTCGGGCTGGGACTGGCCGACGAGCCAGAGATCGAAGACTCGATCAGCCAGACCCTCGATGCGCCCTGCGCCCAGGTCGGCCCGGGCGACGTGGCAGCGCACCTCCGTATCGGTCGAATCGCGGCCATGGCGCAGCAGCTCGGCATCAAGGCCGCGACGCCCGAGACTGCGAAGCCAGCTCCGTTCGAGCGCCGGATGGAATGACCAGTCCCGGTAACGGGCGAGGAACTGTTCAAACACCGTCTCCGGCACCCTGTCCACCCGCTGGCGCAGAAGTTCGAACTCGAGGTAGGGTGTCAGCGGATAGTCGGGCAGTGCAAGGATGGCCTGGAGGACCGCGCTCTGATCGCCCCGGGCCGCTGCTTCCCAACCTTCGCGGAAGACCTCTCGCTCATCGCTACGATCGGCCAGAGCCGGCACGGTACCGGCGGCACTCGTCGCGGCCAGGACGACCATGCCCAGCCATCGGAACACGGATGTCGTCATCAACCTTGCCAGGAGCTGCCAACGTGATCCAACATGCTCGCTCATGATGCGGGTTTTTGAGTTCTGCGACAAGTGCTTGTGCTCGTCCTTCAATTGCTGTTGATCGGTTCCGGCGCCGGACTGCTGGCCGGACTTCTCGGCATCGGCGGCGGGCTCGTCACGGTCCCGGCTCTGACCTGGATACTGCTGAACCAGGGCACGCCGATTGACCAGGCGGTCGCGATGGCGGTCGCGACTTCTCTCGGTGCCATGCTCTTGACCTCGGCCAGCGCGATCTGGTTTCACGATCGGCGCGGCGGCGTCGACTGGGCCTGCGTCGGGCGTCTTGCGCCGACGCTTGGCCTGGGCGCCGTCATCGGTGCCTGGCTCGCGACCGAACTGTCCGGCCCGGCTCTGGCCCGCGTCTTCGCGGTGGCCGCGGCCGGCATCGGCCTGCGCATGCTCCTGAGCAAAGGCTCGGGATCGACGGCCGCTCAACGAACGCCTCATCCCCGGGGCTGGTATCTCGCGGGACCCTTCTTCGGAGCGCTTTCAGCGATGATCGGCATAGGCGGCGGCAGCTTCAACGTGCCTTATCTTCAGCACAATGGCTATCCAATGGTCCGCGCGGTGGCCATCGCGTCGGCCTGCGGCTGGCCGATTGCGCTGGGGGGCGTGATCGGTTTCGTCGTCACGGGCTGGAGCCAGGAAATTCGGCCCTGGAGTCTGGGCTATCTTTACGGGCCCGGTTGCCTGTTGATCGGCCTGGCCGGCGCAACTGCCGCCCCGTTCGGGGTGGGGCTGGCGCATCGACTGCCAGCCCTCGGGCTGCGCCGCCTATTCGGACTCGCGCTGATCGGCGTGGCCGTTCGCATGGCCTGGTAGTTCCTCGACGCCTCGCAGATTGACCGTCATGGCGAGCGGGCGGTGATCCGAAAAGGTGACGGGCAGGACGTCGAGGCGGGCCACATCCATTTCCGGAGAGACCAGAATATGATCGATCGCGCGCTTCGGGTCCCAGGACGGAAAGGTCAGAATATCGCGTGCCGGAATGATCAACCCTGCCTGATCGCAGAAGCTCCGAAGCTCGCGCGAACCCGGACCGGTGTTGAGATCTCCCATGACCACGACGTGCCGGTAGTCGCGGATGACGTCGGCCACGTAGGCGAGCTGCTGCGATCGGGCCCGCCGTCCAAGCGCAAGGTGCAGGACCACCAGCCACAATGCCTGGTCGCCAACCCCGAACCGCACGACCATAGCGCCGCGTCCCGGGATGGCCCCGGGAAGCCGATGCTCCTCGATCGATTGCGGGCGGATGCGGCTGAGCAAGCCGTTGCCCGCGTGGGCGATCATGCCGACCTTGCGGTTGCCCTGATGATTCCAGAAATCAAAACCGGCGTGGGTGGCCAGATACTTGGCCTGGTTGAGGAAACCCGAACGCAGGCTGCCGCAATCGACTTCCTGCAGTGCGACGATGTCATAGTCGCTGACCAGCTCGGCGATCGCGTCGAGATTGGCCATGCGCTGATTGTTGGGCAGCACCTGGCGCCAGCTCGACGTCACGTACTCCCGGTATTTCGCGGTCGTCGTTCCGGCCTGGATGTTGTAGCTCAGCAGGCGAATCTGCTGAATCCGTCCGGACACGAGAATTTCAGTCGCCTGCCGCCTCTTCCGCCTCGGCCGGCGTCTCGTCAGACCCCGTCAAACCGAGTGCGTTGGCTTCCATGGCCACGAGGTAGTCGAGCGCGTCGAGCATCTGGTCGAACGATTCGAAGTTGCGCGGTGTCAGGCGCCACTTGCCCTGGACGATGACGCTCGGCGTCTGACGGATTCCGAACCGCCCAACGTCGCTCACGTTCTTGCGCATCCTGGCGTCGACGGCGAAGGACTGCGCGGTGTTGACAAAGGATTCCGCATTGACGTCGAACTGGCTGTAGATTTCGGCGATATCCTCGATCCTGGAAATGCGCTTGCGCTCTTCGTGCAGCGCCTTGAACACGGCGGCGTGAGCTTCATCACTGTTCACACCCATGACTTCGGCGGTGTTGTATCCGAGAGCAAACAGTTCCCAGCCGCGCTGCAGCGGTACCGGCAGACGCTCGAAATCAACGTAATCGGGGGCTGCCTTCTCCCAGCGGCTGATGAAGGGGTGAAAGTTGCGACAGGCGGGGCAGGGGTAAGCGAAGGCTTCGACCACTTCGATCCGATCTTCGGGCGCGGCCACCGCCACTCCGATGCGCTGATAATGCGTTCCTTCCTCGAACGGCTGCGCGAGCAAGGATCCCGAGAGGCCGATCAGGCCGAGGAAAAACAGAGCAGAGGATTTAGTCATGGTTGTAGATCCTGGATATGAACCGTCGTGCTACAGACCGAAGGGACCCCGATCAGTTCCCCGAAACCTGATCCCACCGGGCCTGGTGGAGTCCCTCCATGTAGGAGCTGACGGCCTGGATTTCTTCATCGGTGAGGTTGGCCGCCACGCCCGCCATGATCGCACTGTACGGATCATCCTCGCCGTTCACTTCACCGGCCCGATAGCGGTTCAGCCGATCAGCCAGATAGCCAGCGTGCTGGGCACGGACCATCGGGTACTGAGCGCCGGGGATTCCATTCCCGGCCGGGCCATGGCAAGCGGCGCAGGCAGGTACACCGCTGTCGCGGTTGCCGTCGTGATAGATCTTGCGGCCAAGCTCGACGTAGGCGTCATCGGCCACTCCGGAGGAGACGGTCTGCCGGGCATAGAAGGCCGAAATATCGTCGATATCCTCGTCGGTCAGGTTCATCACGAGCCCCCACATCTCCGGGACGACACGGACCTGATCACGGACCAGGCGCGTCTGGCGAGCGAGATACTCGTGGTGCTGACCAGCGATTTTCGGCCACGCCGCGACCGCGCTGTTCCCGTCGGCGCCGTGGCAGGCCGCGCAAACTGCCGCTTTCTGCTCGCCCGCCACCGGGTCTCCGGCCGCTACGGCCATCAGCGGGGCGAAGACCAGCAATATCGCAATCATTCGTGCCATTGTCTGCTTTACTCCGTTGTGAAGATGCGGGACTGAACCTGATATTATCGCCGGTCGTCGATGTCAGTGCCAGTCCGTGAACACAATTGTCACCAAATTTCGAGGAGCAGAATACCTCGACAGCGTTCACGAACCGTCACAGTTACCGCCCGATGCGGGAATCGAAATCGCCATCGCCGGTCGCTCGAATGCCGGCAAATCCAGCCTGATCAATCGCCTTTGTCGCAGGACGGGTCTTGCCCGGACCAGCCGCACACCCGGCCGCACTCGCCAGCTGGTCTTCTTCCGGCTTGATCCGCTCCGCAACCTGGTCGACCTGCCCGGCTACGGCTACGCGCGCGTCGGGGGCGATCTGAAGCAACACTGGGGCCGCCTCATCCAGAGCTATCTCGACCGCCGCCGGGCGCTGGCCGGACTGGTCGTGGTGATGGATATCCGCCATCCACTGAAAGACTCCGATGCCGAGCTGATCGAATGGGCAGGCAGTCGCGGCCTGCCCCTGCATCTGGTTCTGACCAAGGCCGACAAGCTGGGGCGCGGCAAGCAGAAGGAAGCCCTGCTGCAGGTCAGGAATCGGGTTGCCGAGCAGGTCGGCGTCCAGACCTTTTCGGCCACCTCCGGTCTGGGCCTCGACGAGCTCGACGCCACCATGGCTCGCTGGTTCGGTCTCGTCGATGATCCGCCGGAAGAACCCGGAGCGCCGGGATGAACGAGGAAAGGAAGGTGGTACGCGTCGGACCGACCCTGACCATCGGCGACCACGTGATCGCGCCCGCCGTCGGGCTTGCTCCGATGGCGGGAGTGACCGACAAGCCATTTCGGCTGCTGTGCAAGCGCATGGGCGCCGGCCTGGCCACGACCGAGATGACCACGTCCGACCCGAAGCTCTGGCGAACGCGAAAATCGCGCATGCGAATGGATCACGCCGGTGAGCCGAAGCCGGTCTCGGTGCAGATCGCCGGCACGATTCCGGAGCGTCTGGCCGCAGCGGCCCGCCACAACGTCGAACTCGGTGCCGACATCATCGATATCAACATGGGTTGTCCGGCGAAGAAAGTCTGCAAGGCCTGGGCCGGCTCGGCGCTGATGCGGGACGAGGCCCTCGTCGAGCGCATTCTCATCGCCGTCGTCGCCGCCGTCGACGTTCCGGTAACGCTGAAAATCCGCACCGGCTGGGTGCCGGACCGGAAGAACGGCCCGACCATCGCCCGTATCGCGGAACAGTCGGGCATCCAGGCCCTGGCCATCCACGGCCGCACCCGCGATCAGAAATACTCGGGCCAGGCCGAGTACGACACCATCGCGCGGGTCAAGCAGTCCCTGAGCATTCCGGTGCTGGCCAACGGCGACGTGACCTCGCCTGAAAAGGCGCGCCTGGTCCTCGACCACACCGGTGCCGATGGGCTGCTGATAGGGCGCGCGGCTCAGGGCAGGCCGTGGATCTTCCGCGAAATCAACCACTATCTGGAGACCGGAAAGCGACTTCCCGACCCGGGCCTTGACGAAGTCTGCGCGATCCTCATCGACCACCTGCGCGCCCTCCACGCCTTCTACGGAGAGTCAGCCGGCGTCCGGATCGCCCGCAAACACCTGGGCTGGTACGCCAAGGACCGCCCTGAAAACGCGCGCTTCCGCGCCGTCGTCAACCAGGCCGAAACAGCCAATGAGCAAATCGACCTGACCCTGCAGCACTTCGAAGATCTGTCGGAACTCAAGGCGAGGCAGGAAGCCGCCTAACAGAACATTCGGAATGGTGCCGGATGGAGGATTCGAACCCCCGACCCACTGATTACAACTCAGATTCTCTACCAACCGAGCCATACCGGCGGCAACAATTCTCAACACTCCACAACACATAAACCCCTGTTTTTCTTGCTTTTGACCAGAATCCCCTTGTTGGGGTTTATTGACGGCAGTTGGCGATTCTCAATATGAAGTGCCCCTGAATTGCCCCCAGAAATCATTCTGGCCTACCCGCCTCCTTCTGGAGAATGACTCGTGGCAACGATCGAGAAGCGCGAACGCAAGACAGTTACCGTATATCAAGCCGATGTTCGAATTCGGGGTTTTCCCAGGCAAAAAAGACCCGTAAGCATCTCACCGAGGCCAAGATCTGGGACCAGCAGACTGAAGCTGCCAGTTCCGAGACGTGCATACTAATCCAATCATACCCCGGTACTGGGGTACAACCAGCTATCTGGCAATGAGTGGCTCCAGCCAGCTCGAGATTGCCGAGGTACTGGGTCACATGACGCTGCAGATGGTCGAGAGGTACTCCCATCTTTCAGAGAGTCATGCAAAAGGCTTGCGATCTCGGCTTGACGAGTCCTTGTTCAAAAGATCGACGTAGCCAGAAAATCATTCCTGAGGGGTAGGAAATTCCTGTGGCCGGAGATAGCGAAGTTCCTATAGAAGGACCGACGGCTCTGAACCAGGATTATTCGGGCATGGTCGGCAAGTCCTGGGCCCTGGGTCGACGGAGACCACGCCAGCTGGGTTTGTCCTGGTGCTGCTGGAGGCAAAGTGAACCGACAAGGACAAGCACCCGGTACCGCCCAACAAGGGCGGTATCTTTTCACTGCACTGATCGACGTACTTCATCTCCCAGCGTGGCGAGTTCGGTTGCCCTTCCTTGCAGAGACGTAAATGCGTAAGGGTTGAGGAATTGGCGGCCCCAGAAAAGATTGCGCTCAGCTTGGCCAAGATCTGCTTCATCACAGACGGCAGACCAATTTTCTCCGATGCAGCGAAGCTGCGCTTCGACAATTTCGGTGGCGTCCTTCTCTGCAAGTAGGAAATGGTGCGCTGACTCGATGCAGGTGGCGATACGGCTGAGCCGCTCATTTTCAGTAATCAACATGGCCTGACTGGCTTCCTGACCTGAGCGTCCCTGAGGGCAGATGTCAAAGGCAGGTGTCAACGTTAGTGTATTACCATCCCAGAACGCGGCATGGTATTGAACGACAATTACTTTGGCCGGTCGACGACAACTATTCTGTCCGGTTGCCACTAAGCTTGGCCGCTTGTTCAACTGACCCGGAAAGGGGTTTTGGATGGCGGTCACCAAGCAACAGGTCAAA
>Ga0208112_100342_pt1 | contig 50104 bp, 48 predicted proteins | sample HotLakConsoUCCLE_FD_184736 | JGI IMG/M metagenome (GOLD analysis project Ga0208112, IMG submission 184736) | Hypersaline microbial mat communities from Hot Lake, Washington, USA - Hot Lake Consortium UCC-LE (SPAdes) (version 2) ... | reverse complement strand
AAACTTCCCGCTCTTCGCCGACATGGGCAGAATGAACGGGCAATTGCCATCGCGCTGGATCATGCACCAGACCGCCCGATTCTATCCTACTGCGCCGAGAACCTGTAATTTTTCGAGGTGCCCTTAAGAAAGGCTATGCAGGATCTCCGCAGTATGCGGCATAAGTTTGAGGCTCTCCTCGATGCGCGCCCGCCAGCGCGGGCCGCTCGAAAGGGCCTGTGTATAAGCATCAATGAGATCATCTGGCCTGTCCTGCGAAAGCACCGAGACGAGAAAAGCTGCCTGGCTCCGATCCTTGCGGGCCTTAGCTTGGTGTGGACCGTCACGGCGGTCGGCGATGATCAGCTTATGAATAGCAAAGCGCTCTGGCCGAGGAATCTGCACAAGGACACCGGAACGATATAGGGCAAGTGCAGGAATGGGCTCCGCAATCAGGAAATTCAGATAGTTCAGGGCTTGGGCACTCACTCCGAGCGCTGGAAGGGGCTTGACCCGTTCTTCTCCGAACGCAGGCGTCAGGAATTCAACCATAGCCTCCCCCTGGCTTTGCCTCCATTTCCAAACCTGCCGGTCGTATAGACCGGGAACAGGATCGAACTTCAATGCCTGCAGGATGTTGCCTGGGCTCTCCTCCACACGGTCGCCGAGTGCGACCGACAAACGCTCGAAACTCGCGAAGTCGATATCTCCCGTCTGTGCCAGCTCGTCGGAATGAAAGCGTACGCCGAGTTCACCCTGATAGAGGCCGAACGCAGCGGTTCCCACGATCGTCCCGCCAAGTCTGAAGACGCCGGCTCGGGCAAAGGCCAAAAGCATGGACCCGGTTTCTCTGTCAGTCCGGATGAAGCCCTCAGCACGCAGCAGGCGGGCCAGCCTCGCCATCGTCTTGGCGCGTCCCTGTGCGTCAGCCTTGAGCTCGGCGACGTTTGCGAGACGGTGGCGCAGCTCAGGCGTGGCCTCGCCCAGATAGCGGCTCTTCATCTGCGAGCCGATGCGGAACCTGTCATAGAGGTAGGTGCGACCGTTTCGATGTCGCTCTTCGACGCTGCCGACAAGGACCGCGGCGGCCTCTTCAAGGTGCAGCCGCAGCAGATCCTGATAGGCGACCTGAGCGGCACGGGAATGAGACAGAAATTCCATGACAGGCTCGGAAAGTTTATGTGCATCAGAAATATATTTGATACACACAATTTGCAAGGTAGCGAGCTCGCTCGGCATGGCAATGAGGTGCACCCCATTCATCAGGCAGGTTTGCGGGACATCTAGCCGCCTTTATGCATCGCGGTCTGGCCAATGGCGCGTTTCGCAGAGCGTGATCGGGCCGCGCTCCTCGTCATGCCGCCAGACCGCGTTGTGGTCGTTGGCGGGCGCCTCCTCGATCAGCCCCTGCTTGAGAAGGTTCTTGCAGACATTGCGGACAGCACCGCTCTTGAGGCTGGCGGTGATGGGGAACATCATCCCATCCTCGCGAGCGCAGGCGGTGGAGAGAATGATGGCTTGAGGACCGGGGCGGCGCCGTCGGTAATATAGACCGCGTCGCGCCCGATACTCGGATTGGCAAAGAGTGCCGCCAGCTTAGCAGAGAAGGCCTCTGGCATGTTTGCTCAGGGTCCTGGAGAAGCCGCCTGACGCGGATATCCTGCGCGAGATGATCGGCTTTGCCGCCGCGCGCCTGGCGGAGATGGAGGTTGGCGCTCATACCGGCGCGGGCTATGGCGAGAAGCGAACCGATCGCCTGGCGCAACGCAATGGCCTTCGTGACCGGGACGGGGAGACGCGGGCCGGGACCGTGGAGCTGCGCATTCCAAAGCTGCGCAAGGTGAGCTACTTCCCGTCATTCCTGGCACCGCGGCGGATGGCGGAGAAAGCCCTCACCGCCGTGATCCAGGAGGCCTGCATCCAGTGCATCTCGACGCGCTCCGTCGATGATCTCGTCAAGGCGCTCGGCATGAGCGGGATCTCCAAGAGCCAGGTCAGCCGGCTCTGCGAGGAGATCGATGAGCGGGTGAAAGCCTTCCTCGAACCCCCGATCGAGGGGGACTGGCCGTATCTGTGGATCGACGCCACCTATGTGAAGGTTCGTGCGCAAGGCCGGGAATTTGGCCGGATCGTCTCCGTTGCCGTGACTGTCGCCGTGGGCGTCAACCGCGACGGTCGCCGGGAGGTGCTGGGCATGGATATCGGCCCGTCAGAGGCCGACACCTTCTGGACCGGGTTCCTGCGCAAGCTCACGAGGCGAGGCCTGCGTGGCGTCAAGCTTGTCGTTTCTGATGCTCATGAAGGCATCAAGGTTGCCGTCTTGAAGGTTCTGACGGCTACATGGCAAAGGTGTCGCGTTCACTTCATGCGTAATATTCTGGCCCATGCCGGACGCAGCGGACGGCGTGTTGTCTCGGCCTTCGTCGCAACAGCATTCGCGCAGGACGATGCCGAGAAGGCGAGCCGGCAGGGGCCTCTCGTCGCCGATCAGCTCAGGCCCAAGGTGTCGAAGCGCGCGGCGCTGATGGACGAGGCCGAGCACGACGCTCTCGCCACTATGAGCTTTCCGCAGCAGCATCGCACGAAGTTGCATTCAATGAACCCGCTCGAACGTTTGAACGGCGAAATCAAGCGACGCACCGACGTCGTCGGCATCTTCCCAAACGAAGCGGCCATCACCGGTCTCGTCGGCGCGATCCTTCTCGAACAGAACGATGAGTGGTGCGGAGCAAAACCCTTGCAGCGTGCCCGCTAATTCTTACTGGAAACCATCGCCGCAATGGGCGATGGTGAACCTGTCAGCCTCCCGGTCCTCGGGGACTGACGCGTGTTCCGGTCCTGCCGGATATCGTCGCTGGCCACCCGGCAGCTACACCACGCCTCGGGACATGATCTGTTCACAGCCGATCACAGGCTTGTTTTCATTGCCCGAAACTGTCGATGATGTCGCGTGTGGAGGGCACTTCTCGGCGAACGTTGTCAATGATGGCATCGAAGCGCGACATGGCACGGGCCTCGTTCAGCTTTGCTTCGATCTCGGCCGCCTTCTGGCGACGTTCAGTGTCCGGGCATAGTGTCAGGCTGCGTGTCGCAACTGCAAAAGCCTGCTCAAGATCAGGCAGCGATGCGTCACCTGCTTCGAGATGCAGCGCTTGTGACCACAGATCATCGGCCTCCTTCTCGACATCGGACTCCGGATCGCAATACACGGCGTTATCTCCCTGCAAAACGCGCCGATAGGCCTTGAATTTTGCCAGTTCCCGTAAATACTCGGTTGAATTCTCCCCATGGACCATACGTGTTGCGAGAAGCCGTGACATTGCCCTGATATCGGTCGGGTTCGACGGATCGAGGACGCCGTCGCGCTCAAGACGCTCTGCGACGATTTCAGTGTAGCGGTGGAGATTGTAGGGCCGAACCTGCCACCAGTCGCGACCGTAGCGATCGCGCGCCACAATCTCCAGCGCATCAAGCATCGTGCGCGCTTCTGCGCGCGCTTTTTCCTTCATGTCCGCAGCCTGGCGCTGCGCCTCTTCCTTCACAGCACGGGCTGCAAATGTCTGCATGATATCGTCGATGATCTCACTTTCATGCGCTGTAGTAAGCCTCTCGAGCACGGCATCGCTCGGCTGGGCCGTGGCGCGACTGATCGCATCGGCGCGCTCAGCGGCCAGCGCCATGCGGTGATGACGCACAATGTGCGAGTAAAGACCCAAAGTCTCGAGCTGCATCCGGATACCCGCGCGTGTGTGCTCGTCACCAGCTGCGAATCGTCGGTAGAGATCCTCCATGGTGGAATCGACGAACTTGCCGTGGGCATAGCGCATCGCGCCCACGGCTGTTTCCGTCGCGACAATCACGCCCGCGGCTGGCGTTGCCGCCATGAAGGCGCGACCGACATACTCCATCGCCGCCCGACTGTCTCCGCCTGCAGCCGAACCAAGCATGCCGGCAAGTTCGTTCACTTTATCCACGCTGCCGAGTAACCCCGTCATCTGCATACGCAAGCGGGGATCCTTCAATCCACGTGCCAGTTGCCCACCGAGCGCAACAGCGAGGTCGCCTGAGACCGCCTTGACACTTTCCGGATTTCCAGTTGCCAGGGCATCGGCGGCCTTTCCTGCAAAAGCATCAATTTCCTGCGCAGAGAGCGCAACGGTTCCCAGGGTTCGGACGAGGCGCTTGTCAGCGCCCGAGCGGTAGATGCGTTTGTAGAGAGCGATGATTGCGGCTTTTGATTGCTTCTTGATGACAGCCTTCGCCTTTTCATCTGCATAAGACAGCGCCGCGTCGCGGGCATCTTCCTGCCATGTCTTCGGGGCCTGCATTCCTGTCGGGCGCTCGGCCAGAGCTGTGTCCCCATCGCTAATGAGGAGTGCAAGGGCAATAATGAGAGGGACGATGATTGGGATGCGGGAATGACGGAGCATGAGGGCCGCTGCTGTGAGAGAGGGGGGACCGGTCGAGCAGGCGCGAGGACACCGCCCCTCATCCAGGGGGCCGTTCGAGGATGCTCATGTCGAGGCCAGCAAAGGGATCGCCGTCCGACACCGCGGCAGGCGGGATATTTAACTTGGCAGCGTGCGGATGACGCCAAAGCTCGAGGCTCATCAGGACAAGGTCGAACAGCGGCAGGTAATCCGTGACCGGCCCGTCCGTGGTGCGCAGAAGGATGCTGAGCCGGGATCGATCAGGGCGATACGCGTTGAAGAAGAGATGCACCGCTTCGCTTTCGCCATCGCGCAGTAGAAGCCGGGTCAAGGGATGGGGGCCGAGGATGTCGTGTTCTACGGCGGTCAGACCCTCGCTCGGCATCGGCATGGTTTGCGCCCAGAAGGAGGCTATGAGTTCCGCTTCGCCATCAGGACTCGTAACGATCACAAAGCGCTGTTCCTCGTTGCGTGCGATGGACCAGTTCTCCGGCGGCTCAAACGAGACCTCCTCAAGCCAGATTCGATCTAACTCCCCGGGAAACAGCCCTGACGAGCCCTCGGGGCCCGGTGCGATCAAAGATCGAGGCGCGGGAATTTCCACCGGTCGTTCGAGCCGGCGCAAGCGGTTTCTTGCCAGAGCGGCAAAGGCACCGTCGGGCCATTGTGCCAGATAGGCCTCGAAATCCGCCGGATCATCAGATTGCGCGATCGCCTGCCAGAAGGCGAGCTCGATCGCAGTATCCCCCTGTACTGGGCGCGTTGCCTGCGATGGGGATTCCGGTTCCGGTTTCTCCACGCGAAAGGAGCGCACCATTCGGGTGACCAGGGAGCCGAAATCCTGCTCCATATCGGCAGGGTAGGTGATCTTCAGGGTGTGGATCACGTCCGTGTCATCGAATTTCTCGATATGAACGATGAAATCCTCACCGCTGCGGCCTTCAAGATGAAATCCGTCCGGATGAAGCTCTGCACGCTCGATCGTTTCAAGCCCCGTCGCGATTTGCTCGGCAAGCCGCTCGGACACGCTCTGGGCCAAAGCGTTATGGCCTGCAAAGACGAGGAATGAGGCATTTGCCGCTGCCGTCTCGAAGCCCCGACCGTCGTTATTGTCCGGAGGCGGGAGCGGCGAAAAGATATCGGCGGGATATTCCACGCTGGTGCCGAAACGGGCATTGAGGTAGCGCGTCCACTGCTGGCCCGTGAACGGATCATCGGAGCGCAGCGGATCAGCCATATCCTCATCCAGGATGCCGGAAGGCGCAGATGACACAGGCGGTGTTGGAAGGAAAGTCTCTGGCTCGGGAGTCTCTGGCTCCGGTTGGTCTGACGCGGTGGACGCCGACCCATGGGTCACGCTTGCGAGAATGGCATCGAGGATTGGATCGCCATGGCTGAGATCGCCCGGATATTCATAAAGGAATTGAAGTCTGTGGCCATCAGCGCGAGGTTGATCGAGAGTGACGCTGATCGATTCGGTTGTGCCGATCCTGGAGTGGATCAAGAGAGCGGGGCGTCCATCGATCATGATCTGACGATGGGAAACGATATCGTCGTAACCGAGAAGGGGCTCATCGGGGAACCACCAGGATACCCAGAGTGTACTCTGCTCGTCCGGTGAGGTGAGAAGCAGCAATGCGCCTTCGCTCAGTCGCTCGCGCGTCCAGTCAGAAGGCGCAGAGAATTGCACCTCACCAATTGTGTCTCGTGTCCAATCCGATCCGGGATGAGGCGTCTGCGCTTGTGTTGAAGGAAGACCGGATTGAAACGCGGTGCCGCCAATCGCGAGCGCAAAGACAACGAGAAACCAGCGGACGAAGCCTGCCATGAACGCGCCCTCCGAGTTGACCAGAGGCAGGCTTACGTCGCCCGATGCATTGCGCAATGACTTGTATCAAGCGTAGGCGCGAGGCCGCCATTGCTCTTGAAACAACGCTGTTGTCCCTCTCGTCCGATCGTGGCTCAGGCGCGCTTTCATCGTGAATGCGCAGACAACGACCTCGTGTCGAGGCTGCTGCGAACCCGTCATGATATTGGACAAGGTGCCGTTTGACACACTCTCCCTACCGGGCGCGCTGATCGTGTGTATTGCTGATATCCATAAGGAGAGCGATGTCACCTCCCACAACAGAGAAGCAGCGCACGAACGTCACGCAGAATGCGGCTAATCTCGCCACCGCCCGGGACCTGGGCCACAGCGTGTCGGCGATCAGTGATGCGGCGCTGGCCGAAGCAGTCAGGGCTGCCCGTATCGAGTTGTAGCAGAAGGAGAACGCCGCAGCCATCGCAGAGCGTCGGTCCTGGATCGAAAGCAGCGGTCCGCCGCCCGCCGATCTTCAGGTCATGAAGGTCGACTTATGGCACAATTCCAAGTGTACCGTCTCGTCGGCTCACGCTTGGTGCTCGACCTCCAGACAGAGCTGCCTTGGACCGTGTCGGCGTCCTACGACGCATTCGACCATTCAGGGGTTGAAATCCCATCGAATTGGTAATACTCTTTCCAATTCTGGTATTACAATGGAGTGGGCAATGACCACCACCGTCACAACCAAGGGACAGGTGACCATCCCCAAACCGGTCCGTGATCTGCTGGGGATTGTTCCGGGCAGCAAGGTTGATTTCCGCCGCGCCGCCGATGGCAGCGTGGTGCTTACGCGCGCCGATGAGAGTCAGCCGGCAACGCGCTTCACGAAATTACGCGGCCATGCCGGTAAGGGTCTCAACACTGACGCGATCATGGCGCTGACGCGTGGGGATGCATGACGCTCATCGACACCAACGTTCTCCTAGACCTTGTCACCAACGATCCAAACTGGGCGGACTGGTCGATTGCCCAACTTGAGGCCGCGAGCTTGTGCGGGCCGTTGTTAATCAACGATGTCATCTACGCCGAGCTTGCGGTTCGGTATGATCGCATCGAAGATCTCGAGGCGTTTGTTGATGAGGCCGGTCTTGAGATGGCTCCGATACCGCGGGCAGCGCTCTTCTTGGCTGGGAAGGTGTTCACGCGGTATCGCCGATCGGGGGGATCGCGGACCGGAGTGCTGCCTGACTTCTTCATTGGTGCCCATGCGGCCGTCGCTGAGCAGCCACTGCTCACGCGCGACATCGGGCGTTACCGCACATTTTTTCCATCGCTGAAGCTGATCACGCCGGACGTATGATCAAAGCCTAAAAACCCTTGTTTTCCCTTGCTTTCATTCTTCCGAAAAGTTCTCTTTTACTCCAGTTTTCGGAAGATATGACATGCTGATCGGCTATGCCTGCGTCTCGACGCAAGACCAGAAATTCCAGCTACAGCTTGATGCCCTGAAAGGCGCCGGCTGCGAACGGATTTTTGAGGAGAAAGCTTCCGGCGCCCAGCGGGAACGCCCAGCCTTGAAAGAGGCGATTGCGTTCCTGCGCGAGGGCGACACGCTCGTCGTCTGGAAACTCGATCGTCTCGCCCGTTCCCTGCGGCAGCTGATCGACATGTTCGAGATGCTGGATGAACGCAAGATCGGATTCCGCTCTCTGACCGAGAGCATCGACACGACGACACCCGGCGGACGGCTGGTGTTTCACATCTTCGGAGCCCTGGCGGAATTCGAGCGATCGATCATCCGCGAGAGAACCACTGCCGGCTTGGCTTCGGCCAGGGCAAGGGGACGCCTCGGCGGACGGCCCCGTGCCATGTCGGCCGAGGACATCGCGATTGCAAAGACGCTCCTGGCAAATCCGGAGATCTCCGTGAAGGAAATCGCCCGTCGCCAGGGTGTCTCCGTCTCGACATTGTACAAGCACATCCCCGCCGCACGCAGTGCCGGCCAGGCGACAGACGGCTCCAGTGACATGGGTGCCCAAGACAGGGAGGCATGAGCGATGCAGCTCGATCTTTTCCCCACGACGGTTCACTTGCGCTGCATCGATCCGGCGAAAAACAAGCGGCGCTTCTATGGCCTGCAGCTGCAGAGAACCCTGTTCGGGCAATGGGCCGTCGTGCGAGAATGGGGGCGCATCGGCAGCCGGGTGGGCCAACGCCTGGAGCAATGGTTCGATGATCCTGCTGCAGCCCATGCCTTCATGAACCAGCTGGAAGAGGTAAAGCGCCTGCGTGGGTATCACTGACAGCCGACAGTAAGGAATTCAATGGGCTTGCACTCTAATCCTCTGTACGTCTTCGGGAGGGATATTTCAGCAACCTCGGCGAGCACTCTCCAGTGCCAAATGGTGCACAGCCCGGACCCTGCACGGGCTGTACACCCGCCAGAGCTCGATATTCAGCCCACATTGTTCAGCGATGGCGGCTGAAAAGGGCTGGCGCGACACGGATTTCATCGTAGAATCAGTGTGTTAAAGCACTCCCACAACGAGCACTGCGCAACGCCACCGCTGTTCACGACGTCCTTCAACCGCGGTTTGTCCGTCGAGAGCCGTCCCGAGCGCCTCACCGGCGACGGCGGGGCGGTGCTTCTGCGAGAGATCCTGGAGCGCTCCGAGATCGTGCCATGGCTGGTGGGGCGGCTTGCCGATCCGCGGCGAGCCGACTTTGTCACCTATCGGCTCGACGCGCTCTTGCGCACGGTGCTCGTGTTGTTCGGACAGGGCTGGCGCGACCAGGACGACGCCGATGCACTGCGCTTCGATCCGGCGCTCCGGCTGGCGGCGGTGGGCGAGCGCGGGACGACGCCGCTCGAGGACGGCCGTCATCTTCCCTCCCAGCCGACGCTGTCGCGCCTACTCGACATCCTGAGCAGCGAGGGGAACCGGCGCGTGCTGCGGGAGGCGATCACCGAGCTGGCGGGCCGGCGGCTTCGTGCCGAGCGGCGCGGCCACCGCCAGCGCCGCCTGACCATCGACGTGGACAGCCTGCCGATCGAGGTCCATGGCGCCCAGCCCGGCTCGGCGTGGAACGGCCACTATCATCAGCGCATGTACCATCCCATCATCGCCTGTGCGGCCGAGACCGGGGATCTCCTCGATGCGCGCCTGCGCCCCGGCAACGCCCACACCGCCGAAGGCGCACTCGGCTTCATTCTCGACCTCGTGGAGCGCGCCGAGGCTGCGCTGTGCCAGGTCGCCATGGTGCGCATCGACGCCGGGTTCCCGGAGGAGACGTTGCTCTGCGGCTTGGAAGCACGCGGCACGCCCTACGTCGCGAGGCTGCGGACCAACAAGATGCTGGAGCGGACGGCAGCGCCGCACCTGAAGCGTCCGCCCGGCTGGCCTCCCGCCGAGCCGCGGGTTTGGTTCGAGGAGATGGGCTACCGGGCGGGATCGTGGACGCGCGAGCGCCGCGTCGTCCTCGTCGTCCTGGAGCGCCCAGGGGAATTGCTCGTCGATCACTTCTGGCTCGTCACGAGCATCCGGGCCGATGCCATGATGGCGCCCGACCTGATGGAACACTACCGGCAGCGTGGCGCGGCGGAAGGCTTGTTCGGCGAGCTGATGGACATGCTCTCGCCCGCTTTGTCCTGCGCTCCGTGGACCAAGCGGCACTACCGAGGCCGCCGCTTGCCGACGCTGCCCACCGGCATCGACGCCTTCGCCCGTAACGAGTCGCTCCTGGTCGCGTTGAACACCGCTCTTGCCTTGCTAATCCTGCTTGATCTCGTGGCCAGAGTCTGGATTTCCGATAACCGGCGCAGGGTATTACACGCCATCAGCGCTGCGCCCCAGCGGGTGTCGAAAGCGGTGTCTGTCGTGGGGACGCTGACCCGGATCATCACGTCTTTGACGCAAAAGCGCATTCGCGGTGCATGAAGCGCGCGCACTATTGCAACACTTTTTCATCTCCACGCAACCAGGAAAGCGTGCGGAGACTAGGATATGGAGATCAGGATGTCGCTCCCGGCTCACGCGCGTTACGTCGTCATCGGCGCGGGTATCCACGGTTTGTCCACCGCCTATCATCTGGCCGAGCGCCTCCATGCGAGCGGGCGGAGGTCGCAAGCGGATATCATCGTTCTCGACAAGGCCGGTATCGCCGCCGGTGCCAGCGGCATCGCCTGCGGCGTGGTGCGCAACAATTATTTCCAAGGAGCGATGCGCGAACTCATGGCGCATTCCGTCGCGGTCTGGGAGCGCGATCCGCAAGCCTATGCCTACCATTCCGTCGGCTATATGCAGATCTCGCCCGAACCGATGCGGGAGGGCGTCGCCCGCATCCATGCCGAGCAGCAGGCGATCGGCTATGAGAGCACGTTCATCGAGGGTGCAGCCGAATCCGAGCGCTACATGAAAGGCTTCTTCGCCGATTGGCAGGCGAAGGGGATCACCTCGGTCCTGCACGAGAAACGCGGTGGCTTTGCCAACAACATCGCCTCCATGCGCGGCCTTGCCATGAAGGCGCGTGATGCCGGGGTGCGCATCTTCGAAGGTGTCGCCGTGACCGGCTTCCAAACCACCTCGCAAGGAGGCGCGATCCGCGCCGTCGAGACCGATCAGGGGGTGATCACCTGTGACCAGGTGGTCATCGGGGTCGGGCCCTGGATTCGCGATCTCTGGGCGATGCTGGATCTGCCGGCCACGATCAGCATGCGCGATGCGCAGGGGCAGATGCATGACGCCATGCCGATGTGGCGCTTCTGGCAGCTGGAAGAAGGCGTGCTCGACGTGCCGCCGGACCTGCTCACCACCAATGACGGCAAGCTTCCCCCGGTGCTGCATGTCGATACCGATGCGCCGCTCTATTCCGATACCACGGGCGATCTGATCACCGACCGGATGTGGGGGATCTATTACAAGCCTGATTTCGCCTTCGGCGGCATCCAGGGCGGGGCCATGCCCTACAAGGTGGACAAGCCCGCCGAAGCGGTGGCGCTCGCCCCCTACGGCCCGCAATCGACCGAATTCATCGCCTCCCCGGCCTTCCGCGACATGTGGACCTCGGCGCTCGCCTTCTGCCACAAGCGCTTCGAGGGCAAGGCCGCGCATTACCGCGAAGAGCATTCCGGCGGGCTCGGCTGCTTCACACCTGACAGCTTCCCCGTCTTCGATGTCTTCCGCGAGAATTGCTATGTCATCGCCGACAGCAATCACGGCTACAAGATGATCGGCGTCGGCGAGTTGGTGGCGCAGGAGCTCCTCGGCACGCCGAGCCCGCTGCTGCAACCTTTCCGCATGGCGCGCTATGCGGTGGGCGAATTGCACCCGGTCTCCGCCAGCCCCTTCCCCTGGAGCTGAAGCGACCGGGGGCCGTCGGCATCAGTTCCAGTCAAGACCGAATTCAGCTGCTGATTCCGTGAGCCAGTGCAGCACGTCCGGCGCGCTGGAGCGCGGGGTGGCGATGGCAAAGCCATTGCCCTCGCGCCACAGGATCACGCCGATATGCGCGATCGCGGTGATCGCGACCGCATCATCGGGAAAGGCGCGCGGGTGCAGATCGACGAGGCAGCCCTTGGCCAGCGTCTCGGATGCGTTCTCACCGCCGATGAGGATCACGGCGCGGGCCCCGGTCTGATCGGTCATTGCGACGAGATCGGGATCGAGCCCTTCAAGCCGCCCGGCCTCGTCACTGATATAGAGCCACTGGTCGAGCCCGCTCCAGATCAGCCGCTCGCCACCGCGCCCGGTGGTGCGGCCCGGCGCGGGTGCGGCCATGCCGAGACGTGCGTGGAGCTCGGCCTGCACGGCATCGCCGGCATCGCGGCGTGGCGCGAGGCCGATCATGGCTGCGGGATTCCACAAGGCGATGAAGAGATCCGCATCCAGTTCGCAGGGCGCATCACTCGGCATGGCGAGGGGGAGAGCGGGCAGAGGCGAAAGCGGCGTCCAGGAAGAGGCGGATCCGGACGGTTCGGAGCGGGTCGGGCGTTTGTCAACCATGGAGACGGGCTCCTTTCTTGTCGATGAAGACGGGATCGCATAGGCGCACAGCGATATCCTCGCCGCGCAGAAGATCGACCGCACGCAGCGTCTCGCCGATACGCTCGGGGCCGTGGGCCACGAGGGCGAGGCCGATCCAGTGGCCAAAGTCCGGCGAATGGGCGACGGAAGTCACCCAGCCCTGGTCATGTGCAGCGATGGCAGGCTTGTCCGCCGGCAGGATATGCGCGCCGGCGCGCAGGCGCCGCGCCGGATCGCAGGGTGTGATGCCGACGAGGCGCGCGCGTCCCGGATCCGTCAGGGCCGGGCGCAGGGCCATGGCCTTGCCGATGAAATCCTTCTTCTTCGAGAGCATCCGCCCGAGCCCCAGATCATGCGCGGTGGTCTGGCCGTTGAGTTCCGGCCCGGAAGCATGGCCCTTCTCGATGCGCATCACCCCGAGCGCCTCGATGCCATAGGGCGTGATGCCAAACGGTTTGCCCGCCGCCATGATCGCGCGGATCGCGGCGTCCCCGTATTGCGCGGGCACGGCGATCTCGTAGGCGAGCTCTCCGGAAAACGACAGCCGGAAGATCCGTGCCGGCACACCACCGCCGACCGTGAGATCGCGCACGCCGAGATAGGGCAGGTTCTCAGCCGAAACCGTGTCCGGATCATCGACGATCGCCGCGAGCACGTCCCGCGCGCGCGGCCCCGCCAGCGCATATTGGGCAAAGGCCTCCGAGACCGAGGTGAGACGCACATCGTCATCGGGGCGGTGCCATTGGGCGCAGAGTTCCATATGCTGCATCACCCGCGCGGCATTGGCGGTGGTGGTGCTGACGAGGAAATGCTTCTCGCCGATCCGCGCCACCGTGCCGTCGTCGAAAACGAAACCGTCCTCGCGCAGCATAAGCCCGTATCGCGCCTTGCCGAATGGCAGGCTGGAGATCAGGTTGGCATAGACGAAATCGAGAAAGGCCGCGGCATCCCGGCCCTGGACGTCGATCTTGCCCAAAGTCGTGACATCGCACAGCCCGACGCTGCTGCGGGTGGCGGTTACCTCGCGGTCGACGCTGGCGCGCCAGTCGGTTTCACCCGCGCGAGGGAAATATTGCGCCCGCAGCCAGGGGCCGGATTCGACGAAGATCGCCCCCGCCTCGCGGGCCCAGTCATGAGCCGGCGTGCGTCGGGTCGGGCGGAATTGGCGCCCACGATGCGGACCCGCGAACGCGCCGATGGCGACGGGGGTGGCCGGGGGGCGGAACATGGTGGTGCCGGTCTGTGCGATACCGCGTCCGGTCAGCGCGGCCATGATGGCGAGTCCCGGAAGATTCGAGGTCTTGCCCTGATCGGTGGCCATGCCGAGCGTCGTGTAGCGTTTCAGGTGCTCCACCGCGCGAAACCCCTCGCGATGGGCAAGCGCGATATCGGCGGCGGTGACGTCGTTCTGCTGATCGACAAAGGCGCTCTTCGCGGCCTTGCCGGAAAGCGGTGCCTGCCAGAGCGGCGCATGGGCGCCGCCGCCGGGCGCCTCGATCGCAGGCAGGGTGGGGCGGGCCCCGGCGAAGCCGCATTCCGAGGCCGCTTCGATTCCGAGCCTTGCCCCGTCCGCGAGCGCCTGCTCCAGCGAGAAGCGTCCCGCCGCCGCGCCCGCCACCGTCATGCCGGGAGGCGTGCGCCCGGGCACGAAGGCCGCAATCGCCTCGTCATAGACCGGACGATCGCCGAGATGGCTGGTCAGGGCGAGATTGGGATTCCAGCCATTGCCGACGAACAACCCGTCACAGGCGAGTTTCTGTTCGGCGCCGGATGCCGTGCGGACGGTGACGCGTGTCAGATCCCGACCTCGCACCGCCACGATCCGCGCTCCCGCATGAAGCGGGACACCGGCGGATTTTGCCGCCTGCACCAGGGCAGGATCGATGGTCTCACGGCTGTCGATGATTGCCACTGGCGGGGTCTGCGCGGCGATCAGCGCATTGAGCGTGCGCCAGCCATCGTCGCTACTGGTCTGGATCACCGGCGCTTCGGCGGGCTTCACCGCGTAGCGCGTGAGATAAGTGCGCGCCGCACCGGCCAGCATCACGCCGGGTCGGTCATTGCCGGAAAAGACCATGGGACGCTCGATCGCACCCGTGGCGAGGATCGTGCGCCGGGCATGGATGCGCCACATGCGCTGGCGCGGGGCATGCGCCGGCGCTGCGTCGCGCTGATCCGCGACACGCTCGAGCGCACCATGCACACCGCCGTCATAGATGCCGAAGAGCGTGGTGCGCGGCATCAGCCGGGTCTCGGGCAGGCTTGCGAGTTCGGCAACGATGCCGTCCACCCAGTCCGGACCCGCGAGACCGTCGAGCCTGTCGTGCTCACTCAACAAGCGCCCGCCGAAGCGCTCGTCCTCATCCACGATGATCACCCGGGCACCGGTACGCCCGGCGGCAAGCGCCGCCATCAGCCCGGCGGGACCTGCACCGATGACCAGCAGGTCGCAATGCGCCACGGCCTTTTCGTAATGGTCGGGATCAGGCGCCCGAGCGGCCCGCCCGAGACCCGCGGCGCGGCGGATAAGCGGCTCGTAGACCCGCTCCCAGAAGGCGCGCGGCCACATGAAGGTCTTGTAATAGAAACCCGCCGAGAGGAACGGCGCGAGCAGCTGGTTGACGCTGAGCAGATCGATATCGAGGCTCGGCCAGCGGTTCTGGCTCTCGGCGACGAGCCCCTCGTGCAAAGCCACCGTCGTGGCACGGCTGTTCGGCTCGCGGCGCGCGCCTTCACCCAGCGTCACCAGTGCGTTCGGCTCTTCCGGCCCCGCCGTCATCACCCCGCGCAGGCGATGGTACTTGAACGAGCGCCCGAAGCGGCGCACCCCGGCAGCGAGCAGGGCCGAGGCGAGCGTATCGCCAGGGTGACCGCGATAATCCCGCCCGTCGAAGCGAAAATCGATGGTGGATGATCGATCGATCAGGCCGCCCTTGGCAAGGCGGCGTGGCTGGCCCGGGTTGCTGCTCACCATCCCGACTCCGCACTGGCGCGGTTGGCCTCGCGGGCAGCGTCGCGCGCGGGGGCGACGGTTTCGATGACGTGGCTCCTCGTGTCACGCGTCACCACCATCCAGGCGCGGCAGCCGCCGGCGTGATACCACAATTCGCGATGCCGCCCGGCTGGATTGTCGCGCAGATAGACGTAATCCGCGAAGGCGGCCTCGCCCGCTTCGGGGTGCGGCCGGCGGCGCGTGGCGTCTCCCAGACAGGCAAATTCCTGTATGTCGCGTTCTCCGCAATACGGGCAGGGGATGCGCATGCCGGGCTCCTCAATGCAGATTGGGCTGGGCGCCAACGCCCTTTTCGTCGATGACACGGCCTTGTGCGAAGCGGTCGAGCCGCAGGGCCGTCGCTGCCGGATGCGGGGCGTCGCGGGCGATGAGATGGGCAAAGCAGAGCCCCGAAGCCGGGGTGGCCTTGAAGCCGCCATAGCACCAGCCAGCATTCAGATAGAGACCTGCGACAGGGGTGGCGTCAATGATGGGCGAGCCGTCCATCGACATGTCCATGATTCCGCCCCAGTGCCGCAGCAGCCGCAACCGCCCGAGCCCCGGCCACAGCGCCATGCCGCATTCCATCACGTCCTCGATGACGGGCAGATTGCCGCGCTGGGCGTAGGAATTGTAGCCGTCGATATCTCCCCCGAAGACAAGCCCGCCCTTGTCGGACTGGCTGATGTAGAAATGTCCGGCGCCGAAGGTGACCACCGTATCGATCAGCGGCTTCACGCCTTCGGTGACGAAGGCCTGCAGCACGTGGCTCTCGATCGGCAGGCGCAGATCGGCCATCGCCGCGACTTTCGAGGAATTGCCCGCCGCCGCGAGTGCGACCTTTCCCGCGGCGATGAAGCCGCGTGTGGTTTCGACCCCGGTAACATGCCCGGCTTCACGGCGGATGCCGGTAACCTCGCAATTCTGGATGATATCGACACCGCGCTGATCGGCGGCGCGCGCATAGCCCCAGGCCACGGCGTCATGGCGCACCGTGCCGCCACGCTGTTGCAAAAGTCCGCCCTGGATCGGGAAACGGGCATTGTCGAAATCGAGAAACGGGAGGCGTGCGCGCACGGCGTCGCGATCGAGCAGTTCGGCATCCACCCCGTGCAGGCGCATGGCATTGCCGCGCCGCACATAGGCATCACGCTGGGCGTCGGAATGATAGAGATTGACCACGCCACGCTGCGAGATCATGGCGTTGTAGTTGAGATCCTGCTCCAGACCCTCCCAGAGCTGCATCGCCAGTTCGTAGAAGGGAAGATTGCCCGGCAGCAGGTAGTTCGAGCGCACGATGGTGGTGTTTCGCCCGACATTGCCGCCGCCTATCCAGCCCTTCTCCAGAACCGCGACATTGCTTACGCCATAGGTCTTCGCCAGATAATGCGCCGTGGCCAGCCCATGCCCGCCACCACCAACGATGACGACGTCGTAGCGCGACTTCGGTTCGGCATCACGCCATTGCGGGCGCCAGCCACGATTGCCGGACAGGCCCTGCCTGACAAGCTGGAATGCTGAGAAACGCATGCGGCAGCCCTGAAAGCTTGCGGGGTGACGTCAAAACGGCCGGCTCGCGGCTACCGCCTTGACTTGATGGCAGATTGCCAGCCATTCTCGCTCCATTCTTAGCATTTCACGGCATTCCCATGATGAAAACCGGCGAAACAGCGCTTCGGGGGCGACCACAGGACCCGCAGGCGCCGCCGTGCCGGGTCTACGGCTTCCTGCTGGTGCCGGGTTTCGCGCTGATGTCCTATGCCTCAGCGATCGAACCCTTGCGCGCGGCGAACGTGATCTCAGGCCAGCCGCTCTATGCCTGGCGACACCTTTCCTGCGATGCCACTCGCGAGGCGCGCGCCTCGAACGGGATCACCATCGCCTGCGATGCGGATCTGCGTGACGCGAATGCCGTGCATGCGCTCCGGCTGGATACCCTGATCGTCTGCGCCGGCGGCAATCCGGTGACGTTTGACGATGCCGGCTTGCTCCGGGCCCTGCGCCGCACCGCGCGGGCGGGAATCCGCATGGGGGGTGTTTCAGGCGGGCCATTCCTGTTGGCGCGGGCTGGATTGCTCGACGGCTATCGCAGCACCATCCACTGGGAACACCAGCCGGCCCTGAGCGAGCATTTTCCCGAGCTCGCCATGACGGGCAGCCTCTACGAGATCGACCGGGAACGCCTGACCTGCGCCGGCGGCATCGCGGCGCTCGACATGATGGCGTCCGAAATCGACGCTCATCACGGTCCCGAACTCGCGGGAGCGGTGAGCGAATGGTTCATCCAGGACGGTGCGCGTCCGGGCTCCGGGCCGCAGCGCAGCCATGCCCGCGCGGATGCGCCGGCGCCGAGCCGCCCTGTCGCGACGGCGCTCGCCCTGATGAGCGCGCATCTCGAGAACCCTCTCGGCATCGATACACTCGCGTGCCGTGCAGGAATCGGCCAGCGCCAGCTCGAGCGGCGCTTCATGAAGGAAATTGGCGCCGGCGTGATGACGCATTACCGTGTTCTGCGCCTCGAACGCGCCCGCGCCCTGTTGCGGCAGACCCGCATGCAGGTGGTGGAGGTTGCCCTCGCCTGCGGCTTTTCCAGCGCGAGCCAGTTCTCACGTGCCTGCAAGGCTCATTTCGGCCATGCCCCCGTGACCTTGCGGAAATTCCGCTACGAAACAGGCTGAGTCTCGGTGTGTGCCGGATTGGCCAGTGCCGAATCGGCGAGGGCGGCGATCAGTCTCGCCGGCGCCCGGTCATCCCCTGCCTCCTCCAGATAGCACCCGAGCCCGGCGAGAAGACCGTCGAGCGGCTTGCCGCGATTCACGGTAACGAGCTTGTCCATGAGGTCGCTGCGCTTCATCGGATTGGCCGGCTCGCCCCTCGGCTGCGTGACGCAGGCGGAGAAGCGCCCCTCACGCGTTTCGACCGTGATCGAGGCACCCGCCTCGCGCGGAAAGGCGGCCTCGCGATCGGGATCGATCCGCAGCGTAATGCGCTCCGCCAGGGCGATGACGTTCGAATCGGACAGGCTCGCCCCGCGCATCGGCATGAGCGCATCGCCACCGCGCATCGCCGCCAGTGCGATGGTGAAGGGCAGCGAATACTGCGCCGCCTGCAGCGTCTGCGGGGCGGGGGCATTGGCAAGACCGAGCGCGCGGGCGAAGGTCGCGACCTCGATCCGCGTGATCGCCTCGGGCGGCAAGGCCTGCTCGCGCATCAGGTCGAGCAGGGCATCGATCGGGGCATGCGCCCAGCGGCAGCAAGAATAGGGTTTGAAATAGGTGCCGAGGATGCGCGGCTCACGCCCCAGCTCAGAGATCAGCGCGCCTGCATCGTAATATTCAGGATGATCAACGAGATCGACGGGGCCGCTATAGCCGGATACGGCGAGGTCGAGGGCCAGAATGCCGTTCAGGGCACTCCAGGGAATGCCCTCCTTGGTATGGCTACCCATCACCTTCGAATAACCGGAAGCCGACTGATTCGGACCGTGAACACCCGCAACGGCGAGCGCCTGCGTGAGGGTTTCTCGCGACAGCCCGCGCAGGCGCGCGAGCGCAGCAACCACGCCGAAATGCGTCCAGCGCCCGCTCGACATGGTATCGAGGCGGGCGAAATCCCGGGCTGCGGCCATCCGTACCGCGATCTCGTAGCCGGTGATGATCGCCGCAGCAGCATCACGCGGGGCACAGCCCAGACGGGCGGCCTCGGCCAGCACAGCCGGCACGATCGCCGCGCCGGGATGGCCGGCAGCCGCGCGATGGCCGTCGTCGAGGTCGAGGATGCTCGCCGCCGCAGCATTCGCCATCACGGCAGCAGCCGGCGGGGCGGTCTGATGCGTGAACCAGATCGAATCCGCACCCGCGCCGAAACCACGTGTGGCGGTAAGACGGGCCGCGCGCGCTCCCGGATCGCCGGCGCCGCAGATCGCCGAAGCGATGCAATCCACAACTACGTCGCCCGCCCGGGCGAAGGCTTCGCCCGGCATGGCGTCCTCGCGCCAGCCGAGCGCGAAATCGGCAAGTTGGGCAAGTGTGCCTGACCATCGGGCGGGGGCGCTGTCCATATTGGCCTCGTGTGCTGCCTGTTCTCGTGCTGCCCGGGCTCATGCCTCCCGATAACCCGCGACGCGCACACGCAGATGTTCCAGCAACGTCTCCGCGGCAGGATGCGGTGCACCAGCCCGGGCGGTGATCACACTGAAACCGAAAGTCTCGGTGATGTCGAGGGGCAGGCTCACCCCCCCTTTTGCCACGTGATCGCGGGCGGAGAAGGCATCGACGATGCCGATCCCCACCCCGCGCAGGGCAAGCGCACAGACCACGGGCGAGAGCCGTGCACGCATGACGATGCGTGGCGGTTGGTCCATGCGGGCGAAGAGCTGCTCCAATGTCGTCCCGGTCGTGGTGGTGATCGACAGGGCGATGAAATCGCGATCGGCCAGATCGCGCATGCAGATCAGCCCGCGCGCAGCCAGTGGATCATCGCGACGCATGACGCAACACAACGGCACGCGCTCATGCGTCAGCAGCCGGATTTCCGGCGTCTCGAGGATCGGCGCCACGAAGCCGAGAATGGCCTGGCGCCTCGCAACGAGGCGCGCCACCGATTGGGTCGAGGAGGAGAGGATCTCCAGATCCGGCAGGTTGCCGGCGCATTTCAGGTCGGCGACCACATCGGGCAGCAGGTTTATCGACAGGGCGGGCATGGCGGCGATGCGCAGCCGATCGCGCCGTCCGCGCCGGATCTCGCGCGCGGCGATCTCGATCTCGGACAGCCCGACAAAGGCCCGCTCCACCTCCCCGGCAAGCGCGTGGGCGGCCTCAGTGGGACTGACGCGATTGCCGATCCGGTCGAACAGATGCAGCCCGGTCGCGGTTTCGAGATCGCGGATTTGCCGGCTCACCGCTGGCTGGCTGACAGAGAGCTCGGCGGCGGCGCTGGAAATCGATCCTGAGCGCATCACCATGAGGAAAGCTTCGAGGGCGCGTTGACTGAGCATGGCTCATCATAACATTTCTGTATGGAAGCGGAAGTATCTGCTATTTGCATTATTGTGAATCATCCCGCACCATCTACTCTTAACAAACGCGAGGGGGACATCGCGTGGCAGGGAAACAGGGGATCAGCGGGATCGAACCCGCATGGGACGGCGCTAGGGTAGAGCTGCCAAAGCGCGTTGATATCGTGGTGATCGGCGGCGGCGTGGCCGGCGTCGCGGCGGCGCTGACGATGGCCGAATGGGGCGTGCCGGTTCTTTTATGCGAGAAGGGCCGCATCGCCGCGGAGCAATCATCCCGCAACTGGGGCTGGATCCGCAAGCAGGGCCGCGACCCGCGCGAATTGCCACTGATGCTGGAGGCGCAGACCCTGTGGCGGCGTCATGCACAAGCGCTCGACACCGATATCGGCTTCCGCCAGGCCGGCTGCACCTATCTGTGCGCCGACGAGGATGAACTCGCCCAACGCGAGAGCTGGCTTGAGCATGCCCGCGCCTTCCAGATCGGCTCACGCATGCTCTCGCGTAAGGAGATGCAGGACCTGCTCGGCGATGGTGCGGGGCGCTTTCGCGGGGCGCTCCACACGCCCGACGACGCCCAGGCCGAACCCGGCCTCGCGGTCCCCGCCCTGGCGCGGCGCGCAGCGGCGCTGGGAGCCCATATTCGCGAGAATACTGTGGTACGTTCGATCCAGCGTACGGGCGGCCGCGTGAGCGGTGTGGTGACGGAACATGGCACGGTTTCATGCGAGACGGTGATCCTCGCGGGCGGCGTCTGGTCGCGGCCCTTCATGGAAAATCTCGGCCTCTCCCTGCCGCAGCTCGCAATCCGCTCTTCTGTGATGCGCACCGCGCCGGCGCCGGAAATCGCCCCCGGTTCGATCGGCGCCACCGGCGCCTCGATCCGACGCCGGATGGATGGCGGCTATACGATCGGGCGCACGGGCGCGGCCCAGTTCGAGATCATCCCGGCTGCCTTTCGCCACCTCTTCGCCTTCCTCCCGGTTCTGCGCAAGCGCTGGCGGATCGTCGATCTGGCCGTCGGAAAATCCTTCTTCGGCCCGCTCGGGCATTACCGCTGGGGCGATGACGGCCCCTCCCCCTTCGAGGATGTGCGCATTCTCGATCCCGAGCCCAATCAGAAGCTGCTGCGCTCGGTGCTGGAATCCACGCGTACGCTCTACCCCCAACTCGCCGGGGCACAGCCCGTCGAGAGCTGGGCCGGCATGATCGACGTCACGCCGGACGAAGTGCCCGTGATCGATCACGTACCGGAGATTCCCGGTCTCGTCGTCGCCACGGGCCTGTCCGGCCACGGTTTCGGCCTCGGTACCGGGATCGGCCTGCTCGCGGCGCAGCTGGCGACCGGGCGCGATCCCGTCGTCGATACCAGCGGCTACGCCTTGTCGCGCTTCCGGCGCGGCCCGGCAGAGAAGGCGGCATGAGATGATGATTCGGGAGCAGTCGTCATGAGCCGTGTAATCATCATCGGTGCCGGCATTACCGGCCTCGCCACCGCCCATGCGCTGGCCGGGGACGGTATCGCGGTGACGCTGGTCGATGCCTATGGGCCGGCGGCGATGGCTTCGGGCTGGACGCTCGCGGGCGTGCGCCAGTCCGGACGCGATCCGGCCGAATTGCCGCTCGCCCGGGAGGCCGTGGCGCTCTGGGCAACGCTCGACGAGGAACTCGACGCACCGACCGGTTATCGCCGCAGCGGCAATCTGAGGCTGGCACGCGATGCGCAGGAAGCGCAGCGCATCGCCGCGCTGGTCGAGGAGCAATCCGCCGCCGGGCTTGAGATCAGCCTCGTCGAGGGGAGCGATCTGCGTGCGCTCGCGCCGGCCCTGTCGCCGGATATCGTCTGCGCCTCCCATTGCCCAAGCGACGGCCAGGCCGAACCGCTCGCGGTGGCGCAAGCCTATCGCGATGCCGGGGAACGGCTGGGGGTCCGGTTCCGCTTCGGCACGCGCGTGACCGGAATCGATTGCGCGGGCGGGCGGTTTCTTGCCGTCGAGACCCCCGACGGGCCGATCGCCGGCGATGCATGTCTCGTTGCGGCGGGGATCGGGACGCCCGGCCTGCTCGCGCCGCTCGGCCTTGATCTGCCGCTGCGCACGCCACTGGTGACGGTGGCGCTCAGCGAGAAGGTCGCACCCTGTCTCGATCAGGTTCTCGGCACGGCCAGCGCCAACGTCGCCGCGCGCCAGCAGGCGGATGGCAGGCTGCGCGTCTCATCCGGAATCCTGCCCTGGGACGGGCATCTGACGCATGATGAGGAAGGTCATCCGCGCGCCAGCCCCGATGCGGCGACCCTGTCGGGCATGCTGATGCGCGTGGCCGAGGTGCTGCCCGGTTTCGCCACCACGCCGGTCGAACGCTTCTGGGGTGGCGTGATCGATCTTACACCCGACGCCCTGCCGGTGCTCGGCCCGGCACCGGGGATCGAAGGGCTGCATGTCGCTTCGGGCTTTTCCGGCCACGGTTTCTGTCTTGGTCCGGTGACCGGACGTATTATGCGCGACCTGCTGCTCGGGCGAGAGCAGGAGCGCAACCTTGCGGCCTTCGCTTTCGCACGTTTCGGGGAGGGGGCGCAGACTGCCGAGCCCCTGACGTTACACGGATGACGAAAACCTGTGACATCGCGGTGATCGGAGGCGGGCTGGTCGGCTCGGCGCTGGCGCTCGGTTTCATGCGGGCGGGGCTGCAGGTCGTGCTCTGCGACGGAGCGCAGGATGATTTCCACGCATCCGTGGCAAATTTCGGTCTCGTCTGGGTGCAGGGCAAGGGACTCGGCGCACCCGACTACGCGGCCCTCTCGCGGCGCTCCGCCGATGCCTGGGAGGACTTCGCGGCAGAGCTTTCTCAAAGTGGCGGGATCGATGTGCAGTACCGCCGCAGCGGCGGCGTCAAGCTCGCCCTTGGCGAGGCGGAACTGGAGACGTTCGCCGCCGGGATTGCGCGGATGCACAACCAGCCCGGCGGCGACAACGATACCCGGATCGTCGATCGCAAGACGCTCGATACCTGGTTCACGGGGCTTGGTTCCGAGGTCGTCGGCGCGGCCTATTGCCCGCATGACGGCCATGCCGATCCACTCTCCACCCTGCGCGCCCTGCGCGCCTCCCTGAAACCGCGTGTGGAGACCGTGGCGCAGGAGATCCGGCGCATTCGCCCGCAGAAGCCCAACGGGTTCCTCGTCGAGGGGGAAACGCAGACGCTGGCGGCGGGGCAGGTGGTGCTGGCAGCCGGGCTCAGCAATGCACAGCTGGCGCCGATGCTCGACCTTGAGGCGCCGATTCGCCCGCAGCGGGGACAGATCCTCGTCACCCAGCGGCTGCCGCAGATCCTTCCCATGGCATGCCACACCATCCGCCAGACCGGCGATGGCACCGTCATGATCGGCGACAGCAAGGAGGAAGTCGGCTTCAATCGCAGCACGACGCAGGAGGTCGCGACGCAGATCGCGCGCCGCGCCATGCGGATGTTCCCGGCGCTGGCCGATGCCGCGCTGGTGCGTTCTTGGGGCGGCTTGCGGGTGATGTCGCCGGACGGGTTGCCGATCTACCGGGAATCGGCACGCTATCCCGGTGCCTTTCTCGTGACCTGCCATAGTGGCGTGACGCTGGCTTCCGCCCATGCCGGCGAAGTCGCGCAAGCGATCATGGCCGGGCGTCTGAACGAGACCTATCCCGCCTTCTCCCCCGATCGTTTCAGGGAGGCGGCATGAGTTCTTTCAACAATCGTTCCCCAGCCAGAAGCCTGTTTCGACGCGTCGACGACAATGCGGGTGCGGTCACGATCACCGTCGATGGCCAATCCTTCGTGGCGCGACCCGGCGACAGCCTCGCCACCGCGCTGATTGCTGGCGGGCTGACGGCATTCGCGCGCAATCCGAAGACCGGCGCGCTCAACAGCCCGGCTTGCCTGATCGGCATCTGTTTCGGCTGCCTGTGCGAGGTCGACGGGCGCCCCGGCGTCCAGGCCTGCCTCACTCCCGTGCGGGACGGTATGCAGGTGCGCACGAATCTGCCGGATGAAGTCGCCCCCACTGACGATACCGGGGGCGCGCAAACATGAGTCCGCGCAACCACCCTCTCGATCTGGTCGTGATCGGCGCCGGCCCTGCCGGCCTTGCTGCTGCCGGCATTGCGGCTGCTGCGGGGCTCGGCGTGATGCTGCTCGACGAGCAACCCGCCGCGGGCGGCCAGATCTGGCGCAATGCCGGAGCGATTATTGCTGATGAGGGCCCGCGCCGGGCATTCGCCCCGAATTATCACCGTGCGGAGAAGGCGCTCGCGCGTCTGGCGAGCTCCGGTGCGCGCCATCATGCGGGCGCGACGCTCGTCGATATCGCTCAGGAGGAAGAGGGTTTCGCCATCTCCTGGCTGTGTCGCGATGGCCCTCATGCGCCGGCACTCCGGCACAGCCTTGCCCGCAACGTGATCGTCGCCTGCGGCGCGCAGGAACGCGCCATGGTCTTCCCCGGAAGCCACCTGCCCGGCGTGATGGGAATCGGCGCCTTGCAGATCGCGATGAAGCAATCGGGGCTCGTGCCAGATGCCGACGCGGTTGTACTCGCCGGTCAGGGCCCCCTGCTGCTGCTCGCCCTCGCCCAGATCCGAAGCCTTGGCGGACGCGTCTCGGCTATTCTCGACATGACCCCGCCCGGCATCCGCCGTCGTGCCGTGCGCCAGCTCCCCGCTGCGCTGCTTTCCGATCCCGCAGTGGTGGCGCAGGGCATTCTGCTCTCCCTGCGCCGGCGCCTTTCCGGAATTCCGGTCCATCGTCACGTCACGCAACTGCGCGCTGAATCAGATGCCCGAGACGGCGGGGTCAAGCGCGTGCGCTTTCGCGCCGGCGGCACTGAGATGAGCCTGCCCGCGAGCCTTCTCGCCGTGCATGACGGGGTTATCCCCAACACCCAGATCAGCCGGCTGCTGGGGCTGGAGCATGGCTGGAACGCGCCACAGGCTGCTTTCGCTCCGGTCGTTTCGGAGGATGGCGAGAGCGCCTTGCCGGGGCTCTGGATCGTTGGCGATGCGGCGGGAATCGGCGGTGCGGAACTCGCCGAGATCACCGGCAGCCTCGCGGGTCACGCGGTCGCCTCGCGCCTGCTTCCCGATCATGCCGGGACCCACCGCGAAACTGTCGCGCGTTTATGGCGTCAGCGCCAGAAGAAGCGCGCCGTGCGTCCCCTCGTCGAGGCACTCTATCCCGCCCTGCCGCCGCCCGGTCCGGACGCGGACGAGGCCGTGCTCTGCCGGTGCGAAGCGGTGACCGTCGGCGCCATACGCTGGGCCGTGGCGCTCGGGGCGAACGGCCCCAACCGGGTCAAGACCTTCACCCGCTGCGGCATGGGACCCTGCCAGGGCCGGATCTGTGCCAATCCGCTGACCCGGCTCGTGGCGCAGGAAACCGGCGCCACTGCCGACGCGACCGGCGCCCTGCGCATCCGCGCGCCGCTGAAGCCGGTACTTCTGCGCGACTATCTCGAACAGCCGGAGGCCGCGCATGAGGGTTGATCTTGTCGTCATCGGCGGCGGGCTGATCGGGCTCGCCTGCGCCTTCGAGGCGCGCCGGGCCGGGCTGGGCGTGCTCATGCTCGAACGTGATACATGCGGGCGCCACGCCTCGTCGGCGAGCGCCGGCGGCGTGCGCAGCCTCAACCGCGATCCTGCCGAAATCCCACTCGCCCGGGCTGCCCTGCCGCTCTGGGCAGGGCTTGCCGAGAGGCTCGGTGCCGATGTCGGCTTCGCTGCCAGCGGCCAGATCCGCGTGGCGGAGGACGAAGCCGCCCTTGCCGCGCTTGAGGCCCGTGCCACGCGCACGCGCTCCGCCGGCTGGACGCATGAGCGGATGATCGGGCCCAACGCCCTGTTCGAGCAGGTGCCCGCCCTTGCCCGACACTGCCTTGGCGCACTCATCGTCGATGATGACGGCTTCGCCGATCCGCTCAAGGCCGTTCACGCCTATCGCCGGGCCTGTCTCGCCCTCGGGGTGGAGATCCGCGAGGGGGTTACGGTCGGGCGACTCGCGCGGGCGGATACAGCCGGTATCGCCGTCATGACGCCTCACGGAGAAATCCATGCTGACGCCGTCGCGAATTGCGCCGGAGCCTGGGGTCGCGATCTCGTCGCCGCAGAACCGATCCCGATGCGCGCGAGCGCATTGCAGATGATCGTCACCGCCCCCGTCGCCCCTTTCGTCACGCCCGTGATCGGCAGCCAGGGTCGCAAACTGTCGCTGAAACAGACCGATGCCGGCGCAGTGGTGATCGGCGGTGCCTTCGAGGGGCGGATCGTGAGCGGCGCGGACGGGGCCGCCATGCGCGGCATCGCACTGCCTGAGCGGATCGCGGCCAATCTGGCCAATGCCGCCAGCCTGTTCCCGCATCTGCGCGATGCGCCGATCCTGCGCAGCTGGACCGGGATCGAAGGGATGGTGGAAGACGGGCTGCCGGTGATCGGGGCGAGCGCGCGCATCCCCGGCCTTGTCCATGCTTTCGGCTTTTCCGCGCACGGATTCGCACTCGCACCACTGATTGCCGAGATCGTGCGCGATCTCGTCACCGGACGACATAATCCCCTGCCACTCGGGCCCTTCTCGCCGGAGCGCTTTGCTCAGACGAACCGAAAGGAGATCGCTCGTGCTCGCGCCTGAAGGACGCACCATCATGATCTCCGGCGCCAGCCGGGGCATCGGACGCGCCATTGCAGAGCGGCTGCACGCGCGCGGCTACAACGTCAGCGCCGGGGCGCGCGATCGCGACAGGCTCGCCGGAAGCTTTTCCCACATTACCGGCCCGCGTTTTCTCGCCTGCCGCTACGAAGCCGGCGACCGCGACAGCCATGCGCGCTGGCTGGAGGAGACTCTTGCGCGCTTCGGTCGCCTCGACGGTCTGGTCAACAATGCGGGCACCAGCAACGGCTTTTCCATCGAGGCCGGCGAGGAGGCCGAGCTCGACGCGCTGGTGTCGGCCAATGTCAAGGGACCGCTGTTTCTCACCCGGGCCTGCCTGCCGCATCTGCGGGCCTGCGGGGCGGGGCGCATCGTCAACGTGGCCTCGCTCTCGGGCAAGCGAGTGCGCAATGACAATATCGCCTATGCGATGACCAAATTCGCGCTGATGGCGCTCACCCATGGCACGCGCCGGATCGGCTGGGAAGACGGCGTGCGCGCCACGGCCCTGTGCCCCAGCTTCGTCGCCACCGACCTCACCGCCGAGGTCACAAAGGTTTCGCGCAGCGACATGATCGCGCCGGAAGATCTCGCCCATCTGGCCGAGACCGTGATCGCGCTGCCGAATACCGCGAGCATTGCGGAAATGCTCGTGAATTGTCGCCTGGAAGATACGCTTTGACAGGTGACAGGCATGCGCCGCAAGCGCATGTTCTTGCGTAACGGAAACAAACAAGAGTCACAGAGGAGAACCGGAGCATGAAACTATCAACCTTCACCCTGGCCTGTTCGGCGATGCTATTTGCCGGCAGTGCCTATGCCCAGCAGACGACGCTGACCATTGGAATGGCCAGCGCCGATGCCGGGCGCCTTGATCCGCACGTGGCGACGACCACGCCGGACAAGGGATTGCTGCACTACATGTTCAACGGTCTGGTGCGCATCGCGCCCGGCCAGGCGAGCCCGGAATATATCGAGCCGGATATCGCTGAGAGCTGGACCTCGTCGGAAGACGGCCTGACCTGGACCTTCTCGCTGCGCGATGATGTCGCCTGTCATGGCGACTGGGGCATGCTAAGTGCGAATGACGTAGTGTTCTCGCTCGAGCGCGCGGCCAATCCCGACACCTCGGCCTTCGCCGGTGATTTTCGCGCTTTCGAATCCATCGAGGCCACGGCCGAGAACGAGGTGACCATCACCCTATCGGAACCGGTGCCAAGCCTGCTTGGCATGCTCGTTCCCTATCATGGCGGCAACATTGTCTGCCAGGCAGCCGTCGAGGCCATGGGCGATCAGTTCGAGCGTGAACCGGTGGGTACGGGCCCGTGGCAATTCGCGGAATACCAGCCGCAGCAATTCGTGCGGCTCGTGGCCAACGAGAACTATTTCCGCGGCGCTCCGGAGATCAAGGAGATCATGCTGCGCTACATTCCCTCCGATTCGAGCCGCGACCTCGCCTTCCAGGCCGGCGAGATCGATATGCTCTACGGACGCCAGGACCAGACCTGGCTGGATCGCATCGCCGAGTTGCCTGATACAACGGTCGTGGCCATGCGTCCGGGCGAGATGTCGCAGCTCATGCTCAACATGACCATGCCGCCGCTGGACGACGTGCGCGTGCGCCGTGCCGTAGCGCATGCCATCGACCGGGATTCCATGGTGGAATTCAAGGGTCCGGACGTGACCCTGCCGGCGGTTTCGCCTGTCCCGGAAGGCTATCTCGGCTACACGGATGATCTGCCGCAATACGAGTATAGCCCCGAACGCGCCCGTGAACTGCTCGCCGAAGCCGGATTCCCGGACGGTGTGACACTCGAGGCGATCCACACCACCTTGCCGGGCATGCTCGCCACCATGGAGGCGGTGCAGGCGCAACTGAGTAAATCTGGCATCACGCTCGATATCGATCTGGTCGAGCACGCCACCTTCCACGCCCAGATCCGCGAGGATCTCAGCCAGGTGACGCACTACTCCGCGGCACGGTTCCCGGTCGCGGATACCTACCTCACCCAGTTCAGCCATTCGGATGCCGCCCCCGGCAAGCCCACTTCGGTCACCAACTTCTCACATTGCGATGTCGCGGACGAGGAGATCGAGGCGGCGCGTGTCGAACCGGATCCGGATCGCCAGCTGGAGCTGTGGGCACAGGCGCAGCAGAACATTATGGATGCGGTCTGCGTCGTGCCGATCTTCCAGAACATGCAGCTCTGGGCCTGGACGGATCGTCTGGATCTCGGCCATGAGGTCGTCGGCTCGCTCAACCTGAGCCCGGCCATCACCGAGAAGTCGCGTTTCACGCAGTGAAGGCGATGTCGCGACCGGGCCACGCGCCCGGTCGCACCCTGCATTTTCCGACAACATCACGCATCCGGACGAACCGCGTCCGACACCTGTGAGGCCGCATGGGAAGCTTCGTCCTCAAACGATTGGGCTTTGCCGTGATCACGTTGTTCAGCGTGCTCACCATCGTCTTTTTCATCGTCCGAATCCTGCCCGGAGACCCGGCACAGGTCATTCTCGGCGATCAGGCCAGCCAGGCCGCAGTCGAATCCCTGCGCGCACGCCTCGGGCTCGATCAGCCGCTCTACATCCAGTATGTCGAGTTCATGGGTGGCGTGTTCACCGGTGACTGGGGCCGGTCCATGGTCTCGGGTCGCCCGGTCATCGAGGAGATTCTCAACGTCCTGCCGGCGACGATCGAACTCACGGTCGCAGCGCTGATCCTCGGCGCGGCCGTCGGCATCCCGCTGGGCGTCTGGTCCGCCATCCGCCGCAACAGCGTGCCGGATTACGCGATCCGCCTGGCCTCGCTGCTCGGCCTGTCCTTCCCCGCCTTCGTCTCGGCGATCCTGCTGCTGCTCGCCTTCGCCATCACCCTGCGCTGGTTCCCGGTGATGAGCACCGGGCGCGGCGATACATTCGGCGCGCGGCTCAACGATCTGGCGCTTCCGGCGATCAATCTCGGCCTGATCATGGCCGCCTACATCACCCGCGTCTCGCGCTCGGCCATGCTGGAAGTGCTGGGGCAGGATTACGTGCGCACGGCCAAGGCCAAGGGTCTTGCCTTTGGCACGATCATCTGGCGCCACTGCCTGCGCAACACGATGATACCGGTCGTGACCGTGGTGGGTCTGTATCTCGGCATCCTGATCGGGAATTCCGTGCTCACCGAAATCGTCTTCAACCGGCCCGGCCTCGGCAGGCTCATCGTCGGCGCACTGAACCAGCGCGACTACACCATGCTGCAGGGCATGATGGTGATCTACACGCTGATCGTCGTGGTGGTGAACCTGTTGACCGACCTGACCTACGGCCTGATTGACCCGAGGATCAAATACAAATGAGCCCAGCCAACTCGACCGCCTCGGCAAATGCCCCGCGCAACTACTTCCGGACGACCGTCGCCGCTGCCGGCGCCGGCCTCCTGAAGGCCTTCAACACCAACAAGACCTCCTGGATCGGGCTGGGACTGTTCGTCTTCGTCTGCCTGCTGGCGCTGCTGGCCCCGGTGATCGCACCGCATGACCCGCTGGATCAGGACGTCTTCAACCGGTTGAAGGGCCCGAGTGCGGATTACCTCTTTGGAACCGATTCCTTCGGTCGCGACATCCTCTCCCGAATCATGTGGGGGGCACGGATCTCGCTCACCATCGGCATCGTCGCGATCGGTATCGCCATGGTCATCGGCACCACAATCGGCCTGGTGGCCGGCTATTACGGCGGCAAGATCGACATCATCGTGATGCAGGCCAATGACGTGCTGCTCGCCTTTCCGTCCCTGATTCTCGGCCTGATCGTGGTGGCCATGCTCGGACCCAGCGTCGGGAACCTGATCATCGCCATCGCGCTGACCGCGATTCCACCCTTCGCCCGCATCGCCCGCGCGCCGACCATCGCCATCAAGGAGCGCGAATTCATCGAGGCCGGGCGCGCACTGGGCTATTCGGATCTGCGGCTGATGTTCGGCCATGTCCTGCCCAACATTCTGCCGGAAGTGCTGGTGATGGGCTCGCTCTGGCTCGCCACGGCGATCCGCGTCGAGGCCTCGCTGGCCTTCATCGGCCTCGGCGTCAGCCCGCCCACGGCGACGTGGGGCGGCATGATCCGGGAAGGCTTCGAGAACATCCTCGACAGTTTCTACCTGGTCCTGTTTCCCTCGATCGCGATCCTCGTGGTCGTCTTCGCCCTCAACCTGCTCGGCGACGGGCTTCGTGACGCCATTGATCCGCGCCTGAAGGGAGAGCAGTGATGCAGCCCGTCATCAGCCTGCGCAATCTCACCACCTCCTTCCGTGTGGACGGGGAATGGGTGCCCGTGGTGAAAGACGTCAGTTTCGACATCGCCGAGCGCGAGACCGTGGCCGTCGTCGGCGAGAGCGGGTCCGGAAAGAGCGTCACCGCCCTCTCGATCATGCGGCTGGTGCCGGAGAATACCGGGCGCATCGAGGGGGACATCCTGCTCGAGGGGCAGAGCCTGCCGGCCTTGTCCGAAGAGCGCATGCGCGACGTGCGCGGCGGGCGCATCGGCATGATCTTCCAGGAGCCGATGACAAGCCTCAACCCGGTCCTCACCGTGGGCGCGCAGGTCTCGGAAGTGCTGATCCGCCATCGCGGCCTCGATCAGGCCGCGGCCCGGGCCGAGACGCTGCGGCTGTTCGACCTGGTGCGGATTCCCGATGCGAGCCGGCGTCTAGGCGAGTTTCCCCATACCTTCTCCGGCGGCATGCGCCAGCGCGTGATGATCGCCATGGCACTGGCCTGCCAGCCGAAGCTGCTGATCGCCGACGAGCCGACCACGGCGCTCGACGTCACCATCCAGGCCCAGATCCTCGAGCTCATCCGCGAGTTGCAGAAGGAAATCGGCATGTCGGTGATGTTCATCACCCACGATATGGGCGTCGTGGCCGAGATCGCCGATCGCGTCGTGGTCATGCTCAAGGGCGACATGGTCGAATCGGGGGATGTCAGGAAGATCTTCGCCAATCCGCGCCATCCCTACAGCCGCAAGCTGCTCGGCTCCGTGCCCCAGCTCGGGACGCTGGCCGAAACGCAATTGCCCCGGCGCTTTCCCGCCTTCCGCGACAGCGAGGACGACATCGCGGCGCCCGCGGCAACGGATGACGATATCGTGCTCGCCGGGGAAGCCGACGAGCCGGATCAGCGCGCTGAGCCGATCCTGCAAGTCGAGAATCTGGTCACGCGCTTCACAGTCAGCGGCGGGCTTCTGGGGCGCGCGGTCGGCGAGGTGCATGCGGTTTCCGACGTTTCCTTCGACCTGCGCGCAGGCGAAACCCTGGCGCTCGTGGGCGAATCCGGTTGCGGCAAGTCGACGACGGGACGCTCCATCCTGCGCCTGATCGAGCCGCGCAGCGGGTCGATCCGGTTCGAGGGCCGGGAGCTGATGGAGGCCAGCCCGGCGCAGATGCGCGAGGCGCGCAAGCGCATGCAGATGATCTTCCAGGATCCGTTCGGCTCGCTCAACCCGCGCAAGACCGTTGGCGCGGCGATCCGCGAGCCGATCACCGTGCACGGGCTCGCGAAAGGCGCCGATGCGGATGCGCGGGTCGAGCAATTGCTGGAGCAGGTCGGACTGCTGCCGGAGCACGCGCTGCGCTTTCCGCATGAATTCTCTGGCGGACAGCGTCAGCGCCTGTGCATCGCCCGCTCGCTCGCGGTGGAGCCGCGCCTGATCGTGGCGGATGAGAGCGTCTCCGCGCTCGATGTCTCGATCAAGGCGCAGGTGATCAACCTGATGCTGGACCTGCAGCGCGAACTCGGTCTCGCCTTCCTCTTCATCAGCCACGACATCGCGATCGTCGAACGCGTCAGCCATCGCATCGCGGTGATGTATCTGGGCGAGATCGTCGAGATGGGGCCGCGCCAGGCGGTTCTCGGCAATCCCCGCCACCCCTACACGCAGAAACTGATCGCAGCCGCGCCGATCCCGGATCCGGAGCGGCGCCGGGAGCGGCGGGGCCTGATGACGGAGGAGATCAAGAGCCCTGTGCGTCCCATCGGCCATACCACCCCTGCACGCCCTCTGATGGAAGTTGCATCGGGCCATTTCGTGCGCGCGCATGATTGAGGGCGCCGCGGGTGCCCGGTGGACGCGCACAGCGACGGTCAACGCGACCCGCTCTGCTCCACCAGGATAGGCATACGCGCGGCCCGCCCGATCGCGTTGATGACCGTCAGGGTGGCATATCCCTGCTCATCCGGTTGCCATTGTCGTAGCCGGTCGCGTGAGATGCCGGGCAGCGGCCTTCCGTTGGCAAGCCAGCGAAACGGTGCGCCCGCCCTGCAACTTTAGCACCAGCGGTACCTGCTTCGCTGGACCGGAGGTTTGTTCGATCCGGGCGCCTTGCGGGGGAAACACGATTTCTCGCGCGGGCTCCGATGCACTCCCTGTCACTGCCGACCGTTTTCTCCCCAAAAGTGCTGTTTGAAAATTCCCCAGTTCTGAGGGCCGGGGTGCCGTGATCCGGGGGCATGCCCCCGGATCACGGCTTCGGCCGGGACATGCCACCTTTGGTCTGCTCATCGAAGTGGGGGTGGGGGTGGGGGGTGGTCACACTGGGAGAGATCGTCGTGATCCACGATTTGAAACGACAAGGGCTGAGCAACAGAACAATGCATCAAAATCGAGTCAGAACCCCTTTCCAATGCCGATTGACAGGCTCTGCCGCCGGTTGCCCGGCTTTGTTCGTCGGCTTCACGGCTACTATGCCGGAGTCAGACTTATCTGGATCGTGCATCAACGGCTACGGCTCCTCACCTTCCCGTTGCGGACCATCCACGCAGTATTCTTGGGATGCGTAAAATGGCCAGTTATCGGTCCTTCTTCGGCGATATGCTGTGCCGCCACTTTCTCAAACGTCGCTGTGCGGTTTGTGCCCAGACGCCGGAATGTGCCGGAGGCGGACATCGTCGTCGCGAAAGCCTCGTCGCAGCCCGTGGCGCTCGACCCAAGCTACAATGCGTTGAGTATGGCCGGTCTCACCGAGCTCGCGACACGTCTTCGCTGACCGCCTGCGGTCGCGAGCATGACGGCGGATCCGGCTTTTCCGGCGAGCGTGTCATCGTCCCAATCGGCGAGGTGCGCCGCTTCATACCAGCTTTTCTACCGGTCAGCCGGGCAGCAGCCTTGTTAGACGCATTGCCCGGCCCATTGAGGAAGCTGAAGCCCTGCCGCGGATATCGATCAGCACATGGGTATGTCGAGCAGCGCATGGGTTCGTGTCGTGTAACCGCCGCGCGAGAAGCCAATGGCAGTGATTCGTATTCCTTTTCCCATCCGCATGTCGACGGCACGCGATGCAGCTGCCCCCGATCTGGTCCGTCCCGGGAGAGAATTCATTGGAAAGCCGATACCGAATGCCCGGTAAGCGCCTTTTCGAATCCCGACGGGTCTTCATATTGCAGCCAATGACCGGCACCTGCGACGATTGAAAAACCGGCACCGGGGGCAACACGCGCCAGAAGATCGCGGCGCTCATGCAAGTACCCTTTGGCAGTGGCATCCCGCTCTCCCCAGATGAAGGCGAGAGGCTGGGTGAGGTGGGGCAGGTTGCAGGCAAGCGTCGGGCCCAGCGAGATCGGACGGGAGAGGCCCCGTGTGCGTGCAGCGTTGTGTGCCTGGATCCAGATTGCCGTATCATCGACCCTGGCAGGATCCGCGATCATCAGGATTTCGAGGTTCCGGCGATGCGCCTGAAACAGGGCGGGTGGTGTGAGATCGCGCCAGCGCACCATTTCCTCCATTGGCGGGCGCGTAAGCGCCAGCCCGCCTGCCCCCGCAAAGACCACGCGCTTGATCTCGTCACCCGCCAACCGGGCAATCTGTCCGGCAACCACGCCGCCGAAGGAGAATCCGCAAAGCGTGACAGGCGTCGAGCCGGCGATCTCCTTCAATCCGGCCAGCAGCGGGCGTGCATAATCATCGAGCCCGGCTTCACGCGGCAACGCTTCGGAATCACCATAAGACGGCATGTCCGGTGCGATGACCCGAAAGCTTCGCGAGAGCCTATCGATATTGCGCAACCAGTGCAGCCAGCTGCCGTGCCCGCCATGCAGGAGAACCAGCGGTGCGCCGCTTCCCCATTCCCGCCAGACGGTCCGCTTGCCGTCACAAACCGTGGCGAGCAGCCGGGCGCGCGAATCGAGTGCCCTCACCTGTTCGGGAACGGCTTCGATCGCTTCAATCATCGGGATGACCGGCACCACCGAGCTCCGCCCCGACGCCCTTCGGCAACGGTATCTCGAAGACGTTGATGGTCATGGAGATCAGCGTGTAATAGCCGAGCAGTCCGACGAGATCGATCACGACATCGCGCCCCAGCACCCGCTCGGCCCGGGCATAGGTCTCATCGCTCACTAGCCGCTTGGTATGGAGCTCTAGAGCGAAAGCGTAGACGACCTCCGCGTCATCGTTATCGAAACGCGGCAGCCGGCCAAAACGAAGGTCTTCCACGACATCCGGCGACAGGCCTGCCGCCAGCGCGATGGGTTTGTGGGAGAACCACTCGTATTCCGAGCGCCAAACCCGGGCGGTTACCAGAATGGCGAGCTCCGACAGCCGTGGTTCGAGCGCGGTGTGGTAGCGGCAATATTCGCCCAGAGCCTGCGCCAGACCGGCGAACTCCGCACAGTGCAGCCAGACCGCCAGCGGCCCGCGCACGCCACCGCGCGGTCCGGAGGCGATGGCTTCGAAGACCTGCCTCTGCTGCGGATCAAGTTTATTTGGGTCGGGGGCTTCCAGCCGCATGGCGGTTCTCCTTGCCCGGTTTCAGGGGATAGCAGATGGATGTGACGACGCATCTAGGCTGCGCAGTGCACCAATCACCTCCGGCGGAAGCAGGAGGCCCTCGCGCAAGTGTTTCTCACGCAGGCTGCGCTCCATATCGCCCGGTGCGAGGACCGGCCCCATTCCCGGACGGGGTTCCGCCGCACGCACCCAATCAGTGAAACGCACGACTTCCGCGTGGAAATCGTTGGTGGGGTCGAGGCGGGCGGGATCAAGGAAGATCGAGAGCATGCCGTTGGAGACAGTCTTCTTCTCCGGCCCGCAAACGCCGCCACCCGTCAGAGCGCCGCCGAGCAGTTCCATCATGAAGGCGAGCCCGGATCCCTTGTGCAGCCCCATGGCAACAAGCGCCCCCGCCGAATTCGCGGCCGCGCTCGGCCGGGACGCATCGATACCCCGCCCGTAGAAATCTACGGGATCGCTGGAAAGTGTCCCCTGATCGGCAATGATACAATCGTCGGGAAGCACCTTGCCTCCCTTGAACGCATTGAGCACCTTGCCTTCGGCCACCAGCGATGTGGCAAAGTCGAGTATCAGCGGCGGCGCTTCGCCGGCACCCGGAATCCCGACGGCGAAAGGTGCCGTCGAGAAGCGTTTTTCACGCGCACCGAACGGCGCGACGAGCACGCTACCGCTGACGTTCACGCAATGGATCGAGACGAGCCCTTCGTCCGCAGCACGTTCGGCCCATTCGCCGATCCGTCCGATATGACCGGATCGGCGCAGCGCAGTGATCGCCACGCCATGTTCGCGGGCTCGCGTCACGCCGAGATCGACGATGCGTCGGCCCAACGTCTGGCCCATACCGTGACCGCCATCGGCGACGACGAAGACGTCACCGTCATTGACGAGTTCGAGATCGCGCCCGAGGCGCAGGGTGCCTTCCTTGATCCAGGCGAGATATTTGGGCACCCGCACGACGCCATGGCTGTCATGGCCGGTGAGATTGGCGCCGACGAGCGATATTGCGATATCGCGCGCCTCATCTTCCTGTGCGCCCTTTGCGCGAAATAGCCCCGCGACGAGCGCCGTCAGCGCCCCGGCTTCGATGCGTTCCATGATCAGCCCCGCCTCAGCGTCCACGGAAGACGGGTTTGCGCTTCTCCATGAAGGCGCGCCGGCCCTCGGCATAATCCTCGCTGTCGAAGCAATCCTTGTCGAGCCTCTCGCAGCGATCGAGATCGGGAAGCGCGTCGATCCGGTTGAGCTCGGCGATAATTTCCTTCACGGAGCGGATCGTCAAAGGCGCGTTCTGTGCGATGTTCTCGCAAATCTCGCCGACCTTCGCCTCCAATTCGCCATCCTCGAAGAGGTGGTTGACGAGCCCGATCCGATGCGCCTCCTCGCCGCTGTAGTGACGCGCGGTATAGAAGATCTCTTTGGCCTGGGCCGTACCGACGACATCGATCAGCTTCTTGATATGCTTGGCAGCGTAGCCAAGGCCGAGCTTCGCAGCCGGCACGCCGAACTTCGCGCTTCTCGCCGCGACGCGCATGTCGCAATTGAGCGCCACACCGACTCCACCGCCGATACAATACCCCCGGATCATCGCGATCGTGGGCTTGGAACAGTGATACATGCGCATCTGCGCCGCATCGGCGGCAATGCCGTATTCGCGTGCGGCATCGGCAGAATTCCGGTTCTTCTCAAATTCCGAAATGTCGGCGCCAGCGACGAAAGCCTTGTCTCCGGTGCCGGTGAGGACGATGACCCTGATATCGTCGTCTGCCTCAAGCTCGTCGAGAATTCCCGGAATGGCCTGCCACATCGAGGCGCTGACCGCGTTGCGCCGTTCAGGATTGTTGAAAATCATCCATCCGACGGCCGCATCCTTGCGCATCAGCATCTTGTCGGTCATGTCGCTTACTCCTGTCTCGTGATCCGCTTGCGTGTCATATGACGTTGTTTTTTTCCAGCGCGGCGATCTGGCTGGCATCGAAGCCGAATTCGCGCAGGATGTCCTCGTTGTGCTGGCCGGGATCCGGCGTCGGAGTCGTCGCTGCGGGCTGGCTGCGGCTGAACTTAACCCCCTGGCCCAGAAGCGACTGCTTGCCGAGCCGCGGATGCGTCGTATCGAAGGTCAGACCGAGATGCTGCACCTGCGGATCGGCGAAGACTTCGTCCATTCTGTAGATCGGCCCGCAGGGCACACCGGCTTCGTTAAGGCGATCGATCCAATCCCCACTGGTACGCAGCTTCGTCGCTTTCTCGATGCGGGCATTGAGCGCGTCGCGGTTCCTTGAACGCTGTGCATTGTCGCAATAATCCGGATCGCTTGCCATATCCGGATCTTCGAGCGCCAAGGCCAGCCGCTCGAAGATAACCCCGCCCGCAGCGGCAATGTTGATATGGCCGTCCTTGGTCGCGAAGACGCCGGTGGGCGCACTGGTCGGGTGGTTATTGCCGGCCTGGGGCGCCACCTCGCCGTCGAGGAGCCAGCGCGCGGCCTGGAAATCCATCATCGTGACCTGCGCCTGCAGCAGTGAGGACTGCACCCATTGGCCTTTTCCGGAACGCTCGCGCTCAATCAGCGCGATGAATATCCCCAGTGCCGCATAGAGGCCGGCACACAAATCAGCGATCGGAATCCCTGTGCGCACCGGGCCCTGCCCTGGCAGGCCTGTCACCGACATGATGCCGCCCATGCCCTGGGCGATCTGATCGAAGCCCGGGCGGGTGCGATAAGGACCGGTCTCGCCAAAGCCCGAAATGCTGACATAGACAAGCCGCGGGTTGATCACGCTCAGGGTCTCGTAATCAATTCCCAACCGGTATTTCACGTCCGGACGATAGTTTTCCAGAACGACATCGGCCTTCTCTACGAGCTTCTTGAAGACGGCGAGCCCGTCCGAATTCTTCAGGTCGAGCGTGAGACTGCGCTTGTTGCGATGCAGATTCTGGAAATCCGGCCCATCCTTGGCTCCGCCGAGGCTCTGATCCGCATCACCCTCCGGGCGCTGCTCGATCTTGATCACCCGCGCCCCCCAGTCGGCGAGCTGGCGCACCGCCGTTGGGCCGGTGCGCACCCGTGACAGGTCGAGCACGGTCAGGTGGGAGAGCGGCCCGGCCTGCGGGTTGGCATTGTCGTCCATCAGCTTCGTTCCTCCGTTGGGTCCGTCTCCGAGATCATACGGTCTCGGCTGTTTTCGATATGTGCCCGCATAGCCCGGGCGGCAGCATCGGGATCCTGATCGGCAATAGCCGCATAGACGGAACGGTGCTCTTCCTGGACCAGGAGGTGACGGGCCCGTTTCTGCAATCTGGACAGTTCGCGCGCCAAACGGATGCCGGCGCGCATTTGCCGATCCACGAGTTCCAGTGCCGCGACGAAGTTGTGATTTGTCGATGCATGGGCGACTGCGTAGTGGAATGCCGAGTCTCCTTCGGCGCCGATATCGCCGGCATCCAATGCGCTCTCGAGATTATGCAGGGCTTCGCGTATCGCACGTAATCCGGCCTTTGACCGGGACCGTGCGGCGACCCGTGCCGCCTCGCTTTCCACGCCTATGCGCAATTCGTAACAGCGCATGATGTCCGCGACATCTCCGACCGGGGCGAATTTCGCAAACTCATTTGCTGGTTTGCGCATGACGAAAGTTCCGGCACCTCGCCTCGATGATACCATTCCATCACTGCGCAGCCGCGCCAGCGCTTCGCGCACGATCGGTCTGGAAACGTCGAGACTCGCGGCGAATACGCTTTCGGAGGGCAGGCGCTCACCGAGTGGATATTGTCCAGAGATGATCTTCTGCAGAATGATCTCGTAGACCTGGTCGGCGAGCCGATCGCGCTTTATCGTCAGGGGCTGGTTCACGGCATCCTCGCTCGAATTCCTCGTATCATGGCGCGGTCACCCTTCCATATGCACGCCATAACGCACGCACTGCCGGCGTTATCATTACCAGCAAGGCGAGCAGGAAGAACACCATGGCGACCGGTCGCTGCAGGAAATACTCGATATTCCCTTGGCTGAGCATCAGTGAACGCCCGATCGCATTCTCGCCGATCGGAGCAAGTACCAGCGCCAGGATCAGCGGGGCTGCGGGAAAACCGAATTTGCGCATGGCGTAGCCGAGCACACCGAAGACGATCATCTGCCAGATCTCGAAGGTCTGGAAATTCAGCGTATAGGCACCGACGAAGCAGAACGCGATGATCACGCCGTTGAGGACACCGTCCGATGCATAGACGAGGCGCATAAGCAGCGGAATTGCGACGATATTGGTAATGAGCAGGAGCGTCATGCTGATGTAGAGGCTGGCGATGACGGTCCAGGCGACATCGGGCGAGCGCATGAACAGAAGCGGTCCCGGTTGAAGACCGTACATCACCAGTGCGCCGAGAAGAATCGCGGTCCCCCCCGAGCCGGGAATACCGAGTGACATCAGAGGGATCAACGACGCGTTCGCCGATGCGTTGTCGGAGGTCTCGGATGCGATAACCCCCTCCATTGCCCCCTTGCCGAAGCGCTCCGGCTCCCGCGAGACACTCCGCTCGGCCGAATAAGCCAGGAAGGAGCCCAGCGTACCTCCGGCACCAGGAAGGATTCCGACGAGGGTTCCTACGCTGAAGGCCCGCATCATGGCCCCGGAATAGCGGCGCATGTCGCTCAATGACGGGATCATGTCGAGCAGTTTCAGGTCAGCCGATTGATGCTTGAGCTTGATGCTGTTCTCCAGCCTTATCAGCACCTCGGCGATGCCGAACAGGCCGATGACGACAGCCACGAAATTAAGGCCGCCGCGCAAATCGCGAAACAACGCAAATCGGATTTCGCCAGCTGCGATCTCGGGTCCGATCATTCCAAGAAGCCCACCCAGGAAAGCCATGGCGAGGCCCTTCCAGATCGATCGCCCCGCGAGTCCGACGACTGTCGACAGGCCGAAGAGAACCAGAGCGAAAATCTCCGGTGGACCGAAACGCGTCGCCACACGCGCAATATACGGGGCGGCAACGGTCAGCACGATAACGGCCAGCATGCCGCCGATGAAGCTCGACACGGCGGAAATCCCCATCGCCTGGGCACCCTTGCCCTGCTGCATCAGGGGATATCCATCAAAAGTTGTTGCAACCGCATTCGAATCGCCCGGCGTATTGATCAGGATGGCCGGAATGCGCCCGCCGAACATGACTCCCGAATACACCGCGACCAGCATCACCAGTGCGGTTGAAGGGTCCATTCCGAAGGTAATCGGCAAGAGCAGCGCCAGCGCCGTGGACGGCCCGATACCGGGCATGGCACCAAGCAGGGTACCCACGAAGGCGCCAAGCAGCGCGAAGAACAGATTCTCGGGCGACAGGGCAAAACCAAAGCCCGTGGCGAGATTGGCCAGGATGTCCACGTGCTGCTTCCTCTTCCTGCTTGTTCGTCGCGTTCTTCAGTTCTCGAAGAAGTACATCTCGGGGAACTGGACACCCAGCCAGAGCCCGAAGATCGCGAAAATGAAGATTGATACGCCGACACTGACGGCGAGACTGACCAGAACGCCGTTCTTTTCGACGAAGGCGGCCACCAGAAACATCAACAGAGCCAGTGAGGGAATCAGCCCGATCACGGGTGTCGCCAGGGCCGCAGCCGCCATGAGCCCAATCGTCACGGCAATCCGCCTCATACCGTGACCATCGAACTCCACCCGCGGGCCGCCGCGCAGTTCGGTGGCGAGAGCGGCCAGGCACGAGATCAGATACCCGCCAGCGAGCCAGCGCGGCAGGAAACCGGCCCCGGGGCCGAACGAGGCCCAGTAATCGTATTGCAGGCTCCAGATCAGGAATGTGAGCCCGAGGGCGATCAGGAAGGCGAGGAATCCGAAGGTCGTGGCTCTCGTATTCATGGGCGCACCCTATCGTCCGGGTTCGTCGACGGCGATCGACGCATCGAGAACGCAGATGCCCTCACCGGCGGGTCGCAGGGCGATCGGGTTCAGGTCCATCCCTGCGATCAATGCTGATTCAGCGCTTGCGAGCCGCGAAAGGCGCGCGAGCGCCAGGGCGAGCGCTTCGAGATCCGCCTGCGGGCGCCCGCGAAAACCCGATGCGAGGCGCACGAGTGCCGGCACTTCCGCAATCATCTCATGCGCGGTATCCCGGTCGAACGGCGCGACGCGCCAAGTGACCAGCCGCAGTGCCTCCGCATCGACACCGCCAAGCCCGAGCATCAGGACCGGGCCGAAGACCGGATCGCGCGACATGCCCACGATCACCTCGATCAACGGAGCGACCATCTCCTGCACGAGGATGCGTGCATCGGCGAGCTGCGCCGCTCCCGCCTGCCCGAGCAGGTCGTCGCAGGCGCGCCCGAGTGCGTCCTCATCGGCGAGCCCGAGTTTCACGCCGCCGATCTCAGTCTTGTGGGCCAGACCGGGAACAAGCAGCTTTGCCGCGACCGGAAACCCGATCATGCGGGCGGCATCGATTGCTTCCTCACGCGTCGTGCATGCCTGCTCGCCCGTGGCCGTGATACCGGCTGCGGCAATTACCTGCTTGCTGGCATGTTCGTCGAGCACACCGGCGGAGGCCGTCCGGGCCAAAGCGCGCAGGACGCCGCTCGCCTCACCGGGAGCCGTCTCGTCACCTGTCTCGCTCCCCATGCCGACGAGCCGGCGCGGCCCACCGCGCGCGAGGGCGGCATAGGCGATCGCGGCGATGCGCGGGGAGGTGAAGACGGGTACGCCGCCATCGGCGAGGCGCGCCACGCCTTCATCGTTGATGCGTCCGGTCCAGGTCACCGAAAACGGACAAGCGAGTTCTCCGGCTACCGTGACGAGGCGATCGGCGAATTCCGCGCTGCCATGTGTCAGCGCCGATACCGCTCCGACGGCGGGATCGCCTGCGACGGCGCGCATGATCACGGGCATGTGCTCGCCATGCATGAAGCCGGTAATGTCCGCCGGGTTGTGGGACGAGCCGCGACCGCCGAGCAGGTTTGCGATCACATCGCGGGTCTGCGGCGCGAAATCGGGAATCGTGGCGCCCGCATGGGCGATCAGATCAGCGCCCAGCCCCGCCGCACCACCGGAATGCGATACCACGCCTACACCGTCGGCAGAGCTGCCCCCCCCTGCGAGATCAGCGGATCGACCACTCAGCGCGAAGAACCCGGCGATCTCGCACAATTCGTCGAAATCGGCCGCACGCACGATCCCGGCCTGGCGGAAGAAGGCGTCATAGACGTCATCGTCGCCGGTCAGAGCCGCGGTATGCAGGGAGGCCGCCTTCGCGCCGACTTCGGAGCGCCCGAGCTTGAGGGCGACGATCCGTTTGCCCCGTGCATGCGCGGCATCGACGGCCGCCTTGAAGCGCGAGCCGTCGCGCACGGTTTCGAGCACGAGCATGATGGCGCGGATTTCCGGATCGTCCGCATAGGCTGCGACGAGGTCTGCGATCTGGATATCGACTTCATTGCCCGTCGAGGCTATGGCCTGCACACCGATGCCGCGCTCGCGGCATTTTGCGATTGCCGGCCCGAATGCGATCGCTCCGCTTTGTGATGCGAGCGCGACGCCGCCAGGGCGCAGCATGCCCGGCGTGACGCTGCTCGGCGCGCAGGTCCAGATATTGTCTGCGACATTCGCAAGACCCAGACAATTCGGGCCCATTACGCGCATGTCGGGGTAGGCCTGGCAGGCTTGTTCCAGTTCTTGTTCCAGGGAAGTGCCGGACTCACCGAGTTCCGCAAAACCGGCAGAGATGATGACGACGCCTCCCACACCCTTGCGACCGCAGGCCCGGACCGTTTCCGGCACCCGCGCTGCGGGGATGACGATCGCTGCGAGATCCACCGCGTGCGGGATCGCCTCGATATCCGGGTAGCAGGTCAGGCCGTGGACGCTGTCGCGCGACGGGTTGACCGGATACAGCGCCCCGCGAAATCCCATCTTCTGGAGATTGACCACGAGGCGACCACCATACTGCAGCCGCTCGGTCGCACCGATCACGGCAATTGAACGGGGCGAGAAGAGCGGGCGCAATCCGGCACGTATCGCCGCTGGATCGAGTGATTCAGCGGGCCGCGTCCATGTTCCTGCTTGCGGCGAAGCCGTCATGCGGGTCTTCCTTCCTTCTGATCAGCCTTTGAGGCCCGCTCGGCTTGCGCCAGAATACGCAGGGCGCGCTCATAAACCGGTATGTCGATCATCGCCCCATCGAGCGCCACGGAGGCAGAACCCGAACTGATTGCGGACTCGAAAGCCTGCCGTGCCCGGCGCGCCCATTCCGTTTCCGCCTCCGTAGGCGAGAAGGCCCGGTTGAGCACGGGGATCTGTGCGGGATGGATACAGGTGGCACCGACGAAGCCCATTCGCCGCGATCGGGCCGCGATTTCCGCAAGGCCATCGAGATCCCGGAAATTGGCCATGGATGCGGCGAGACCCATCGGTCGCAGACCGGCGGCTCGGTTCGCCATGACGGCGGTGAGCTTGGCCTGCAGCATGCCGGAGCCTTCGTCCGCCGGATCGATGCCGAGTTCGGCCGCGAGATCCTCGGTGCCGAGATTGACGCCGACGAGGCGCGGCTCGGCCTGCGCGATCTCGTCGATGCGAAAGAAGGCCTGTGCCGTCTCGACCAACGCGACGAGTCGGATCCGACTCGGAGGAAGGTCCCGCTCGATTTCCAGTTCGGTGACGATCTCGGCAATCGCCCGGATGTGATCGGGGGAGTTGATCTTGGGGCAGACGATCGCGCTGACGCCGCTGCGCACCGCAGCCTCGAGATCGCGGATCGCAAGGCGCCATGGCGCGTTGATGCGCACGAGAATGTCCGGCGGCGCGTCGGCCAGCGCGGCGATCCTGTCCGGCAGGATCTCACGCGCCTGTGCCTTTGCCGACGGCGCCACGCTGTCTTCGAGATCGAGGATGATTCCATCGGCGCCGGAAGTCGGGGCCTTGTCGACGAACTTGTCGACATTGGTCGGCACGTAGAGCAGCGAACGCCATCCCGCTGCGGCTGCGCCGGCGGAAATTTCGGAAACGGCCATGATCAAATCCCGGTTCTGAGAAGGACAGCGCCTGGTCACCGGGCGGGAGATGCTTCCTCCCGCCCGGGATCGGCGGGTATCAGTCGAGCAATCCGGCTTCGGTCAGGGTTTCTCGATAGATTGCTTCGCTCTCCTCGATGAACGCAGCGAAATCGTCACCAAAGAGATCGCCGCGCTGGACATTGTAGAGGTCGACGTACTCTTCCTGCCAGCGATTGGTCTCGGTCAGTTCGCGGAAGGCCTCGATCCAGTAGTCGCGGGCTTCGTCGGGCATGTTCGGCGGGCCGATGATCGCACGCGGGAGGGTTACGACGACGTCGTAACCGGCCTCTGGCAAGGTCGGCACGCCACTGAGATCTTCCATGCCCTCCATGGCGCTGATTGCAACTGCACGAAACTCTCCCGCCTGGATGAAGTCGAAAGCGGTGTTGAAGTTCGCAGAAATGATGTCGAGTTGATTACCCATCAGTGCAGCTGACAGATCGCCATCGCCATCATAGGGAATATAGTTGAATTCCACCCCGGCTTCCGAACCGAGTTGTAGAGCGACCAGGTGGCCTTGTCCGCCGACCCCTGTGCCGCCGAAATTGAGTGTGCGTTCAGATGCCGCCTCGACGACGTCGTCAATCGTCTCCATGTCGCTGTTGACGTTGACCAGGATGACAGCGGGATCCTGCGCGAGAAGTGCAATCGGCGTAAAATCGGAGGGCTGGAGCTCGGTCCCACCACGCAATGGCGTGGTGATGAAGGTGGAGGTCGCTGCCGAAACGTAATGGCCGTCCCCATCTTGCTGATGCAGGTATTCCATCGCCCGTGCGCCGCTGCCGCCGGGGAGGTTGCGGACCTGAATGTTGGCGGAGGTAATGCCTTCCTCGATGAGCATCTGAGAGGTGGTGCGCATCATGATGTCATGGCCGCCTCCCGGACCGTACATCGCGATGAACTCTACTGTGCGCTCGGGTTGCCACTCCGCCGTAGCGGGTGCGGTCGACAGCGTGAATGCCAGTGCCGATGCGGCCATGATGCCGATCGTGCGTGCCTGTGCGTCGAAATTTCTCATGGTGTTTTCTCCTCCCGGGATCATGTTGCCCAAATGTCAAATAACGTTACAACTTTGGTTGATGTCAATGATGCTCCAAAGAGGAATGCAAGCATTAAAAATACGCGATATTGCGCAGCAATATCGACATGGCCCCATAACGCGGCTCAAATACCGAAGAGCATCAGCCTCTTTTTGCTGCGATGCATCACAATACAATGGGTTAGAATGATTATTTGCAAGTCAGCATTGGCAAAATGACCGTATGCCGCAGTGTCAGACCCATAATATCGACCACTGCATTATCTTGCGAGGATCATATCCGCCGTCATGGTGTCGTTCGACGTTATCGGAGCCAACCGATCGCGCGCTATCGAATGCCTCTTGGCGGACGACCGGCTTCGTGGAGCGGATAATTATTGCCGATCCGGTTCTGCGGCGTCAGGATCTGGTGCGCACGGATCGTCCAGGTTGCGCCAACCCTGCCCGAGCAGAACCAGCGCCGTGCGCAATAGCGCATCGAGCCGACAGGTAACGAAGTCGGCGCGACGAAGGGCATCCAACCTCCGCACGAGACAGGGCACGGCCCCGGAGCGCTCAAGGACCTCACGCAGAAGCAAATGCCCCCGCATCCCCGGTGAGACACTCCGGGCGGCTCTCAACGGAAAGACTGCGGTTGGAGGAAGTCGTAAACAGGGATAGCGTTTCACCCATGACGTGGCACGGTGCTCGTGCGGGCTTTCTGTAGCACGCTGATTTTACGACGAAATCCGCGCCGCGCCAGCCTTTGTCAGCCGCCATCGCTGATTATTTTGGTTTTAATCAAGGGAAATGCTATTTTTGAAATTGCTCTTATAAAAATAGCAATTTCAAAAAGCGGAATAAAGAGTGTGTCCGAGGCGTAGAGAGCGTCAAAATATGGTTGGTGCTGTGCATGTCGGCATGGTTACTAAAAGATTTACGAAATACTATCGTGTGAAGCTCAAATTTCTTACAAAAAATATATCGACGCAAACGGTATTCTTTATCTTCTCGCATAATGGTTAATGATGTAATTGTTAAATGCTCTCAAAACGCGCGTCTTTGTCGAATGGATATTCAAATCTTGTTGCTAGTGTCACCTTCAACGATGGAGGTGACAATGAAGTCGGGATACATGTTTTTGGGTGCGATGCTGGTAGCTGGCCTGATCGGCTTTAGCCAGACCCCTGCCAACGCTTTTCCTTGGTCCTCGTCGATGCGCGCCATCGACAATTCGGCACAGTTCATCAATGGAACACGCCCTGTACTTGGTCCTTTCGGCCATACGGTGATGTGTACGCGCAATCCGGAACTTTGTGTAGCGCCGGAAAACGCCGACAGAAAGATCGCGCTTAACACGCTGAACAAGGCACTGATCGAACACGTCAACCTTGAGACCAACCAAAGGATCAACTATCGCCGTGACCCGGTCGACACGGGCATTGCGGACCGCTGGCGCGTCGCGGTTACGCAAGGAGATTGCGAGGACATCGCTCTAGCAAAACGCCAGCGCCTGATCGAACTCGGTTTTCCCGCTGGCGCCATGCGTCTCGCGGTCGGCCATATCGAAACCGGCGAAGGTCATGCGGTTCTCGTGCTTCGCACTGAAGCCGGCGACGTCATTCTCGACAACCGCCAGGATGATATCGTCGCCTGGAGTGACCATGACATGCGTTGGTCGATGATTCAGTCAGCGCAGAATCCGCGGCGCTGGCTTGCCATTTGATTGCGGCTCTCTCAGCTTGTTGACATGAAAACGCCTGATCCGCGATGGATCGGGCGCTTCTTGGACGATGCAAGAAACGCTCTCAATCTTTTGCTGCATTCTCCTGATCAAGTTCATTATCGTTCGGCTGTCTGCCGGCGATCCGTGAGAATGCCGGGATCGGCAGAGGATGGCTAATGGGCTTCATCGAGGGCACTTTCATGCATAAAAAGAGAGGAACTCCCTTCGCGTGCAGGTTGACACGGGATTGTTGCACAACGGCATGTTCGTTGTGTTTGGCTGCTATTGTCGTGATCGGCCTCGGTGATGCTGCGGCAGAGGCGCGCGGACAGGATTTTTCGGCAAGCCATATCGAGCTTGCAAATGAGCGGCGCCCGGGTCTTGACGCGGATGCACGCCGGCGAGGCATCGATCGGGCCTTCCCCGAAACCGAGCGCGACAGGCAAAGACCGGGCTACCGACCCGGTTACAGGCCTGGTGCCTTTGAGCGCCACGCGCCCCGTGATTGTCCACAAGACCGGCGCTCCGGTTCACGGCGCTGTCGGTAGATTGGCGTGATCACGCCGCGTGGGATGCTTTGCTCTTTCGTCGGGTCGCGGCGCAACCCTGAGCGATCGGTTCTTCTTGGAGTATCGCAAATCGGTGGAGCCGGAGTTCTGTTGTCTGGCTTTGATACAACCCTGAGCGATCGAGACCACATGTTATCACAAGTCGACGCCGCAAGAATCCGTGCCGCAAAAACTTTGGGCAAACCAATATTTAGTCGGGCAGATTCTCTTCCATCTCAAAAATACCTCTATGCTGATAGATGATGACGCCCCTCAGATGGCACGCGCAATTCTCTTGCACATGATCAAACAGTAATAATTTTCATGTAATTCGGAATCATTCTCAAGATGTAAAACATGATTTAAGTAATTGCCCACCGCCCTTGCCATCGGGCAAGAAGCCTGAATCCATGGCGGCATGGATCGTGGTGATTTGCAGCGGCTTTCAAAGGACGAACTGATCGACCTTGTGCTTCGTTTACAGCGGCCGGAGAAGACGTCGCGGACGTCGTCGAAGCCGCCCTCCACGGATCGCAAGGAGCGACGCGACAAGGCGAAGCCCGGCGGTTCGAAGCCGGGACACGAAGGTCACAGCCGTTCCCTGAGCGAGGATTTTGATCGTGTCGTCGATCACCATCCCGACCAATGCCCTTGCTGCCGAGCCAGCTTGTCGAGCGATCTTCCCGCTGAAACCGTCAGCGAGTTTGAGACGATTGATCTTCCCGCAATCCGCCCCGTTGTCGAACGGCACCGCCGGCTTTCGGTGCAGTGCCCTTCCTGTGGGACGCTGGTGGTTGCTCCAGTGCCGGCGGCAGCGAAGGGCACGCCTTTCGGGCCGCGCATTCATGCAGTGGCAACCTATCTGAAGACGTTCCAGGCCTTGTCCTACGAACGCCTGCAAGGAGCCTTCGCCGATCTCTTCGAGTTGACGATCAGCCAGGGCGGCCTGATGAACATGCTTCGGCGTTCGCAGGCGGCCTTCGCGCCCGAGCGCGACGCGGCCATCGCCGCCCTGCACCGGGCCCAAAGCGTGGCCTCCGAGGAGACCGGTGTTCGCATCGAAGGCAGCAACGCATACCAATGGGTGTTTCGCTCAAGCGAAGCGGTTGTCCATCGCGCCGCCACAACCCGCGGCGCCGTGGTGGTGCGGGATTTGATGGACGGCCATCGTCCGCAGGTCTGGTGTTCCGATCGCTATTCGGCGCAACAGGGACATGGCGAGGCCCATCAAACCTGTCTTGCCCACCTCGCCCGGGATGTCGCCTATGCTGATGAAACGAGTAACGACATGCTGCCATCGCGGCTTCGCTTCTGGCTGAGGCGAACCTTCGCCCTGGCCGACGGGATCGAGACTTTCGCGAGCTCGACGATCGGGGCCAAGCGTCGGGCCCTGGAGCGGAGTCTTGCCGATATTCTTGCTGCGCCGACCGAATGCGAACTGGCGCGCGACCTGCAGATGAAGTTCCGGCGCGCCCGTGATCAGCTTCTGGTCTTTGCCGCCTACCCCGGACTGGTGGAGCCAACCAACAACGCCTGCGAACGCGCCCTCAGACCCGCCGTCATCCAGCGAAAAGTCACCAACGGCTATCGCGCCATGTGGGTCGCCAATGGTGAAGCGGACGTGCGTACCGTCGTCGACACCGCTCGCCTCCGCACCGGCGCACGCCCGTTCCAGACCATCCTCAACGCTGTCGCTACCTGAAACCCCAAAAAGCCCAAAACATGGCGTGGGTAATTACTGATTTAACGCTTGATTTATAAAATATATTTTATGATCGAAATTTCTAAATATAATGATATTTCCAACAAGAAAACCGGCTGTTTACCGATCCTATTAAGAAAAAAACTTTCAGCTTCAGGGCCCTTCAGCAATCGGCGAACAATTTCGACGTCAATCCAAGCCTACTGATGATGTGTTCAACTTGGTCCTTCAAATCAGATCGAAGAAGGTAGCCGTATTCAAGACGGTGGATTCGGTCGCGCCGATGATCTGCACGCCAAGAGGAAGGCCTTGGGCCCATTCTCCCGTCGGGGCGACGAGTGCGGGCAGCCCGACGACACTTGCGGGACTCGACCATGCGATCAGGTCGAAATA
>Ga0208112_100338_pt1 | contig 50666 bp, 47 predicted proteins | sample HotLakConsoUCCLE_FD_184736 | JGI IMG/M metagenome (GOLD analysis project Ga0208112, IMG submission 184736) | Hypersaline microbial mat communities from Hot Lake, Washington, USA - Hot Lake Consortium UCC-LE (SPAdes) (version 2) ... | reverse complement strand
GACAATCTCGTCAAGCACGAGCGGGACAACTGTGCCCCCGATTCAATAATAACGCATATTTAGTAAGCGATTGACGAAGAAGTCTCTGTCACCGCATCCATTCGTTGAGTAATTGAAACCGTCGCTGACTCAAAATCCCACATCGCGGCCAGAAATAAGTTGGCCTGCGGCCAAAATAATTTATCTCACGGATTCAGGTTATACTTAATTTACCGGCATAGGGCTGGCATCGGAACGCTGCTTCGAACAGCTTGATCGAATGTCAGTCGACAGGGAGAAACGGGCGGGTCGGGTGCACGGCGGCGGAGGGAGCGAATGCTCCGGCCCGCCCAAACTCAGCTTGTTTGGGGCGGGAGCACTCCCGTCGGCCACGGCCAGCGAGTTGATGGCCAGTGCGGCGAAGTTGGCTCGGATGGGAGCTTGGGAGTATGACTTCAAGCGGCACGAGGTGTTCTGGACGGACGGGGTTTTCGATATCTTCGATTTGGAAAGCGAACGGCCGCCGGTTTACGACGAAGCAATTGAGTACTACCTGGAGGAGGACCGGGGAAAGCTCCGAGCTGCGCTCGATGCGGCGATGGACGAAAGGCGGGACGGCGACCTGACTTGCCGGGTGATTTCGGCGAAGGGCGTCCGAAAGTTCGTGCGGGTGATCATTCATCCGGTGGTCGAGGCCGAGGGCGTGGCGGTGACCAGGCTGTGCGGGGTGGTTCAGGACGTGACCGACACCCATCTTTTGCAGCGGGGAATGCAGCGTTTCTACGAGATGACCCCGGATTTGGTCGCCGCTTTCGATTACGGAGGCAAGGCGGTCAGCGTGAGCCCCTCTTGGCAGCGGGTGCTCGGGATCGGCGAGCGGGACTTGGTCCGGGGTGGCTTCCTCGACTGCGTACACCCTGCGGACCGGGAAAAGATGCGGCTTCTGATGGAGGCGGCATCGAAGGTCGGAGTCGTCCACCATGTGGAAAATCGGCTCCGGGACATTCATGGCGAATTCCGGTGGTTTTCCTGGCGCGTATTCGGTGACGACGAAGCCAAGATGATCTTCGTCTCGGCCCGCGACATCACCAACCGGAAAGAGGCGGAGGCCGCCTTGATGGAGGCGAAACGGCAGGCCGAAGCGGCCAACGGGGCGAAGTCGGATTTTCTGGCTGTGATGAGCCACGAACTGCGGACTCCTCTGAATCCGATACTGGGCTTCACCGACCTGCTGATGGAGGAGACCCGAGATCCGGAGCATCGCCAGATCCTCGCCTCGATCAGCGAGGCGGGGCAAAACCTGACCAAGGTGATCGGTGACGTGCTGGACTTCGCGAAGATCGAGTCGGGCCGGGTGGAATTGGTGGAGGAGCCTTTCGAGCTGCGGAAGCTTTTCGAACGGAAGTTAGAGCTCATGCGCCGGCAGATCGCCAAGGGCGTTCCGGTCGAGCTGAAGCATGCGATCGAAATCGACGAATCCTTCGGCCAGGGCGCCCGCTTCGTCGCCGACAACGAGAAAATTGCCCGGGTGCTGGCCAATCTATTGGATAATGCGATCAAGTTCACCAAGGCGGGCTTGATCGAGGTCCGGGCGAAGGTCGCGCCCTCCGATCAAGCGGTCGTTTTGGAGGTTGAGGTGAGTGATACGGGCCCGGGCATTCCGGCGGAGTCGCTGGAGGAAATATTCGAGCCCTTCCGGCAACTGGACTCTTCGCGGACCCGCTCGCACGGAGGTTCGGGCCTGGGACTGTCGATCTGCAAGAAGCTGGTGGAACTGATGGGAGGCGAGCTGGGGGTGCGGAGCCGTCGGGGGGAAGGTTCCCGCTTCAGCTTCACGATCCCCTTGAGGCGGGCGAGTCGGAAGGCTCCTTCCCGATCGAAGGGTTTCGACCTCGGGGCTTGGCCGAAGCGATGGAAGGCCGGGACCCGCCCCGTGTCCTGCTGGTCGAGGACAACGCCACCAATACCTTCTACGCAACGCAGATTCTGAAGCGCCTGGGCTGCGAGGTGACGGCGGTGAGCTCGGGGGAGGAGGCGCTTTCCCGTTATTCGGCGGGCGAGTACGAGCTGATTCTTTTGGACCTTCACATGCCGGGCATCGGCGGGATGGAGGTACTGCGGTCGATCCGGCGGAGCGAGGAGACGCTGGGCTGGACGCGGGTGCCGATCCTCGTCCTGACGGCCGACGTGATCGCTTCGACTCGGGAGGCCTGCCTGAAGAACGGGGCCGAGATCGTGCTGAACAAGCCGATCCGCCTTCCCGAGATGGCCGCTGCGATGGCCGAGCACCTCGGACTGGATTTTCAGCCGCAGGCGGCGATGCGGTAGCGGCGGTTCGGGTGGCGAGAAGATTTGATCTTTGGGCTTTTCCGCGAACTGTCGGGGCATGGAAATCGAAACTTTTCCCAATCCCAATCCCGGCCGCGACTACACGATCCAGCACATCCAAGAGGAGTTTACCTCGACTTGCCCGATGACGGGGCATCCGGACTTCGGGACGATCGTTTTCAGCTATGTGCCGGACGAGCGCTGCGTGGAGTTGAAGGCGATGAAGATTTACCTTCAGAGCTACCGCAACAAGGGCATCTTCTTCGAGGCCGCGACGAATAAGATCTTCGACGATTTCCACGAGTTGCTACGCCCCAAGTGGGCGCGCATCGAGGCGATCTGGCGTCCGCGCGGCGGCATCCGCTCCAACGTGGTGGTCGAGGCGCAGCAGGAGGACTACGCCGGACCGAAGACCGAGCCTTTTCGCGGGTAGGGTCGGGGCTGTCCGCCGCTCGAGCGCGGCCCTTCCGGCAATCCGGGGGACGGGCATCGCCCGCCGGGCGGCCTTTCTCCGAAGCCTAGCGGGAGCGACGTTCTTCGTCGAAGGAGAGGTCGTCGGCGTCGGCGGGGCGGTTGGCGTGGAGTTCGCCGGGCAGGCAGAGGTAGTAGAGCATCAGCCACCAGCTCCAGCTGAAGCGGTAAAGAAGTATGGGAAGCAGGAGCGCACCGCCGAGGGCAAGGGCCAAAGACCAGGGCAAAGGGATCCAGCCGGCGACGCCGATCGTCAGGACGGGGCCGACGAAGCCGAGCGCCACGATTCCGTAGTTGATGCAGAGAGGGCCGAGAAAGTAGCCGTCGCCGCGTTCGAGCGTCATCCCGCACCCGGGGCAGCGGTGATGGATGCGAAGGAGACTGCGAAAGAGCTTGGCCCGCCCGCAGTTCGGGCAGCGATTCGTCAGCCCGCGCTTGAGGACGTCTTTCCGGCTGGCGGGGGGCGGGGATTCGGTCGGCTGGGGATCGGGCATGGACCAAAGATTGAAGGCGGAAGGACGGGCCGCCGCAAGGGCGCGGCTGCGCAGGGAAACGAAGCGGAGCGGTCGGCTGGGGGCGGTTCAGGGCAGGAGAAAGTAGCGCTCGAAATTCCGGGAAACCTGTTCGGCCAATTCGCCGAGGGAAAGCTCGCGCAGGTCGGCGATCGCCTCGTAGGCGGCCCGGAGGTTGGCCGGGTGGTTGAGCTCGTCGGCGAGTTCGAAGGGACGATGGTCCGCCGCGGGCAGGAAATCGGGCGCGTCGGTTTCGATCAGGAGCCGGTCGGCCGGGAGCGAGCGGATCGCTTCCGGAGCCTTCTTCGCGTTCGGGGCGAGCTGGCCGGCGTTGAAGGAAAAGCGGGCGCCGAGTTCGCAGAGTTGCTCGAAGGTTTCGACGCTCGCGTTGAGGGCGTGCAGGTGGATGCCCCGGGCCGGGAGCGCGCAGTCCCGCAGGGCCTCCAGCAAGAGCCCTTCGGCCTTGAGGCAATGGATCGTGACCGGGAGGTCGCGCGCGGCGGCCTCATTCATTTGCCAGGTGAAGGCATCGAGCTGACGGTCGGTGTCGTGGCCTTCGATCCAGCGGTCCAAGCCGATCTCGCCGACCGCGCGGGCTCCGTTCTCCAAGGCTTCGAGAAAGCGCTCGCGCCAATCCTCCGGCGCCCGGCCGACCTTCCAAGGGTGCAGGCCGACGGCGGGGATCACGCGCTCGTCCCGTAGGGCGAGCTCCAGCACCGCGGCCCAGTCGTCGGGCGAGGTGCCGTTGACCACGGCGCGGGCGACTCCGAGCTTGTCGAGGTCCCCCGTGATCGTCGACCAATGCCTTTGCAGGCGCGGGTCGGCCCAGTGGCAGTGTGCGTCGTGTAGAGGCATATTCGAAAAGAGAAAGGCGGGGCATGGACGGACTTCGGCGGGAGGCCTTTGCGCCGGGAAGGCGGCCGCGGCGGATCACCCGACTTTCTGGCGGCGCTCCCAAGGTTTCCGGTCGTCGATCAAGGGCGGCGGGGCGGCCTCGATACGGATGCCGGTGACGGCGGGGTGGCGGCGGAGGCGCTTGTAGTTGGCTCCGTCGATGGCGAGTTTCAGGGCTTTGGAGGACTCGATCTCGATGATCTGGTTGTCGACGAGGAAGCTGACGGCGATCTCCGAGCTATGGGCGTTTTCCTGGGCGCCGGTTTTGCTGACGTTGTACTCGTCGTCGATGGTGGAGCGAAGCAGTTCGAGGAATTCGGCGGCGCTGGCCTGCGGCAGGAGGATGAAATTGACCCGTTGGATGATGCGGGGAATGGAGGTCTCCAGGTCGAAGACCTCGTGGCACTGCAGGCCGACCTCGCCGTTACGGCGGCCGACGATCCCGTGGATGAGGGCAAGCTTGCCCTCCTCGAGCCGCGATCCGTTCTTTTCGTAGGGATCGGGGAACATGATGAGTTCGTAGCTCTGGCTCCGGGTAGCGAGGTTGAAGACGGCCATCTGGCGGCTGTCCTTGCGGGTGTATTTGACCGCGAGGTTGCCGACGATACCGGCCAAGCGGAAACTCTGGCGGTCGTCGAAGTCCTTGAGCTGGCCGGGCTCGTGAAAGCTGTCGATGGCGAGGTCGAGTCCGGCGTAGGCGTCCATCGGGTGGCCGGAGATGTAGAAGCCAAGGAGCTCTTTTTCGTACTTCAGTTTTTCGGCCATCGGCATCGGCGGGACGGTGCGGGCGCCGGGGCCGGAGCGTTCCTCCGCCACCCCGCCCGGGTCGTCGCCAAACAAGCCGAAGAGGGTTTCCTGCCCGGCTTTCTTGTCGCGGCGGCGGCTCTCCGCTTCGGCCAGTTCGCCGTCGAGGTCGTGCAGGAGCTGGGCGCGGTCGTGGCCGAGCGAGTCGAAGGCGCCGGTTTTGACGAGGGCTTCGATCACCCGTTTGTTGACGTTTTTGTCGGAGTTCCGGTCGATGAAGTCGGAAAAATCGGAGTAGGGCCCGTTGGCCTCGCGCTCGGCGATGACGGCCTCGGCGGCGCCCTCGCCCACGCCTTTGATCGCGGCGAGGCCGAAGCGAATGCTCGAAGAAGGCTGGTGGGCGGAGGGCTCGGAGGCCCCGGAGCCGGCGTCCCCCAGGACGGGGGTGAAGGTGGCGCCGGAGATATTCACGTCGGGGCTGAGCACCGGGACGTTCATGGCGGAGCACTCTTCCAGGAAGTGCGAGATCTTGTCGGCGTTGCCCTGTTCCGAGCTGAGGACGGCGGCCATGAACTCGACCGGGTAGTTCGCCTTCAGGTAGGCCGTGCGGTAGCTGAGCATGGCGTAGGCGGCGGAGTGCGACTTGTTGAAGCCGTACTGGGCGAACTTTTCCAAAAGGGCGAAGATGGATTCGGCGGTGGCGCGATCGATGCCGTTGGTTTCCTTCGCGCCTTTGATGAAGACCTCCTTTTGCGCGTCCATCACCTCCTTGATCTTCTTCCCCATGGCCCGGCGAAGGACGTCGGCGCCGCCGAGGGTGTAACCGGCGATGATCTGCGCGGCCTGCATGACCTGCTCCTGATAGACGAGGACGCCGTAGGTCTCCTCGACCAGTTCCTTGATCAAGGGGTGGGGAACCTGAACGCTGGACGGGTCCTTCTTGCCCTCGACGAACTGTGGGATGAACTGCATCGGCCCCGGGCGGTAAAGCGCGATCAGGGCGATGATCTCCTCGAAGGAGGAAAGGCCGATCTGCCGGCAGAGCTGCTGCATGCCGCCGGATTCGAGCTGGAAGACGCCGGTGGTGCGACCGGAGTTGAGCAGGTCGAAAGTCTTCCGGTCGTCGAGGGGGACATTCTCGATATCGAAGCCGTCGAGGCCGCGGGTGGCACGGACGTTTTCCTGGGCGTCGGAGATGACGGTGAGGGTCTTCAAGCCGAGGAAGTCCATCTTCAGCAGGCCGAGGTCCTCGGAGGGGCCCTTGGGATACTGGGTCGTGAGGTCGCCTTCCTGGAGTGTGACGGGGATCAGATTGGTAATCGGCTGGTCGGCGATAATAACCCCGCAGGCGTGTTTGCCGGTGTTGCGGATCATGCCCTCGATGACCTTGCCCTGGTCGATGATCTTACGGGCGGTTTCGCTGCGGGTGATTTCGGCGGAGAGCTCGGGGGATTTGCGGACGGACTCTTCGAGCGTGATGTTAAGCTCGTCGGGAATCATTTTCGCGAGGCGGTTGGCCTCCGAGAATTCCAGGTCGTTCACCCGGGCGAGGTCGCGGACGATCATCTTGGCGCCGAAGGTGCCGAAGGTGATGATGTTGGCGACGCGGTCGCGGCCGTATTTGTCGCGCACGTAGTTGACTACCTCGTCGCGCCGGCGCATGCAAAAGTCGACGTCGAAGTCGGGAGGGGAGACGCGCTCGAGGTTGAGCATCCGCTCGAAGAGCAGGCCGAAGGAGAGGGGATCGATGTCGGTGATCTTGAGCACGTAGGCGACCACGCAACCGGCCCCCGAGCCGCGGCCGGGGCCGACCGGGATGCCTTGGTCGCGGGCCCATTTGATAAAATCCCAGACGATGAGGAAGTAGTCGACGAATCCCGTGCCGGTGATGATGGCGAGTTCGTAGTCGAGTTGGTCGCAGTAGCGGCGGTCCTGCGGGTCGGCCGCCTCTCCGGCGGCGCGGGTGGCGTCGTAGTCCGTGCCGTAGCGTTCCTTCAGCCCCTGCTTGCAGAGCTCGAAGAGGTAGAGGCCGTTGGACTTGTGCCGGGCCCGTTCCTCGGCCGTCAGCGCGATCGGCTCGTGGCCGTCGCGGAGGAGCACCTCGTTCTTCTTCTCGACGTAGATATCGAGGATACGGTCGAAGTTTTCCGGATCTTCGCGGGTTCGGATCTCGGCCGGGCGTTCGTAGACCGGGTAATGGTTTTCGCCGAAGGGGAGCTTGACCTCGCACATCTCGGCCACGGCGGAAGTGTTGAGGATGGATTCCGGCACTTCCCGGAAGGCGAGCTCCATTTCCTCGCGGGACTTGAGGTAGAACTGCTGCGCGTCGTAGCGCATGCGTTTCTCCTCGGCCAGCTTGGACCCCGTCTGGATACAGAGCAGGGAATCGTGCGGCATCCAGTCGTCGTTCCGGACGTAGTGGACGTCGTTGGTGGCCACGACCTTGAGCCCGAACTCGGAGGCGATCTTGAGAAGGTCGGGAATGATCCGGCGCTGTTCCTCGATGCCGTGGTCCATCAGCTCGACGATGAAGTTCTCCTTCCCGAAGATATCGATGAAGCGGGCGGCGGCCTCCCGGGCCTTTTCGAACTCGCCCTCGAGAAGGAACTGCGGGATGACGGCGGCGAGGCAGCCGGAGAAGGCGATCAGCCCTTCGCTGTGTGCCGCGAGGGTGGCGAGGTCGGTCCGGGGGTTGCGGTAGAAGCCCTCGGTGTGGGCTTTCGAGACGAGTTTGCAGAGGTTCTGGTAACCGGTGAAATTCTTGGCCAACAGGCCCATGTGCCGGGACTTTTGTTTGGCTCGTTCCTCGTTGGTCTCCGCCAAGCGTTCCTCGTAGACGAGGTAGATCTCGCAGCCGAGGAGGGGCTTGATGCCGTGTTTTTTCGCTTGCTTGAAGAAGCTCGTCAGCCCGTAGAGGACGCCGTGGTCGGTGATTGAGAGAGCCTTCATGCCCAGCTCGGCCGCGCGCTGGCAGAGCCGGTCCGTGCGCGCGCAGCCGTCCAGCAGGCTATGGTCGGTATGGACGTGGAGGTGGACGAACTCGGTATCTTTGGCCGGCATCGTAGACCAAACTGGAGCCCGGCGGAGGGCTTGCAAGAGGAAGCTGACCGGGGTCGCCGGATCGACCGTTGAAAGCGTCGAAAATTTTCCCGATCAGGGCAGGGGGAGGGTGGCCTCGCGGCTTCGGCGGGAGTCCGATTCCAAGAGTGGCAGGTCCTTTTGCCAGAGGTGGAAGCTGGCGGAGTCCTTTATCACCCGTGCGTAAACGACGAGCAATTGGGTTTCGGGATCGCCGTCTTCGGGGAAGGGCACGGTCACCGAGGCCTGCTCGACGGTGCCGCCCATATTCCACGAATGGCGCAAATCGCAGGGCGTCAGGGCGCCGGTCGCCGGGTCCAGGAGCGCGAAGCCGAACTGGCCGCCGAAGGGTTCCGAGTCGCTTTCGATGCTTTCGGGGCCGATCAGGAAGTCCGGCCGGTAAGCGGCGAGGTCGATTTGGAGCCGACCCTCGAACTGGGAGAAGCTGCGAAGGGCGAGACGGCCGCCCTCGTAGCGGACGCTTTCGCTGCCGTCGAGGGGGACGCGGGCGATCTCGACCTGCTCCGATTCGCTCAGGGTAAGGGAGAGCGAGAGCCGGACTTCCGATCCCAAGGCTTCGACCTTTTCGGCTTCCAAGAGGCCGAGGTCCAGTTCGAAGCGGAGCATCTCGCCGTCCCGCTCGACGTCGACGCGGCGGGTGCTTTGGGTCTGGTCGATGTCGAGCTCGTCCTCGTCCGAGGAAAGCGAGGCGTATTGGAGGGTCGCCCAGAGGTCGCCGTCGAGGGCTGGCTTTTCCCATTCCAAAAGGGCGGCATACTCGTGGTAACCGACCTGATTGATGGTCCGCCGGGCTCCGGTCGGGTGGATCTCGAGCAGCTCGGGCTCGGGCGATTCGCGCTCGAAGGGCATCCGAACGCCGACGAAAGAATCGCGCGGCGTGAGCAGCACGGCAAAGAAGATGCCGGGCAGGAGCAGCAGCCAGGCGTGAAGCCGCTTGCGGCGGCGGTAGTAGAGCGCGAGGAGGAGGAAGCCCCAAAGCAGCCAGAAGAGGGTCTGGATGAGGGCGAGCGAGCGAGGGGAAATATCGGCGGGAAGTTGGCCGGGATTGCCCAACTCGATCTGGGAGAACGCGAAAAACATCATCGCGAACGACAGCGCATAGAGCCCGACGACGAGTCCGACGACGAGAAGCAGAAAGCGCGGCAAAGAGCGGGTCTGCGCGGCCAAGAAGACGATCCCCTGCCAGAGGGCGAGGCCGCTCAAAACCGAACCGAAGGCGAAAAGCGCTTGGGAGGCTCCGCCGTTCAGAACTAGAGTGAGCGCTTCGGAGGCGGCGAAGAGCAGAAGAATCAGGACGATGAAGGCCAGTTTGGCGGCGAGGATCTGGAGGCGGTTGAAGGGGCGACCCAGCCAGTAGGCGTCCGGATCGGCGAGGTTTTCCTCCTGAACGACCATGACGAAGAGCACGAAGACGAGAATGCCTCCGATGACCGAAGCGAAAAAGCCGAGGAGGTCGTTCAGAGAGGATTCGGCCATTCCTGCGGCGGTGCCGTGAAGGTAGACCTCGATCGCGGCGATCGCGAATACCGCCAGCCAGGCCCAGGCGTAGCGCCGGAGGTCTTTTTGAAGGATCAGAAGGGCGGTTTTCATGAGAGCGGCAGCGCGTGGGCGGACAGGATCTGGCGGAGGGTCATCGGCTCGAAGCGCAGCGATGCGGGGGGCTCGACCGCACCTTCGAGGCGTTCCCGCAAGCCGGGCGTGAAGGATTCGGTAAAGGCCGGACCCAAGCCGGAGGCGGGCGGGAGGAGCTTGATCTCCGCCGGGAAACGGTCCCGCAGGGTTTCGATCCCGAGACCGTCCGGAACGACTAGCCGGTGGCGCTCGAGGTAGGCGCGAAGGGGCTCGTCGATTTTCAGCTCGCCCCTTGACAAGATGGCGAGGCGGGTCGCCACCGGCTCGACTTCCTCGACGTCGTGGGTGGTAAGGACGGTGGCGAGGCCGCTTTCCTTGGCGAGGGATCGGAGGATGAGGGCGAGCTGGGCGCGGGTCTCGACGTCGAGTCCGCTGAAGGGTTCATCGAGAAAAAGGATTCTCGGGCGGGCCGGAAGCACGGAAGCGACGGCGACCTTCATTTTCTGGCCGCGGGAGAGGTGCTTGATCCGCTGGGCGGGAGGCAGGACGAATTGTTCGACGAGGCTTCGGCAGAGGCCGGGGTCCCATTGGCTGTAGAAAGCGCCGATGTAGTCGAGAAAGCCCTCCACGGTCATCCAAGCGGGAAGCTTCTGGCTCTCGGAGACGAAACCGATACGGTCGTAGTCGGCACCGTCCAGCGAATCACTGGGACGGCCGAGCAGCCGCGCTTCGCCGCTCGTCGGACGGTAAATATTTAAAAGCATGCGAAAGGTGGTCGATTTGCCCGAACCGTTGGCGCCGAGCAGGGCGACGACCTCGCCTTCATGGACCTTCAGCTCGAGCCGGTCGACCGCCCGGACCTGCCGGAAGCTTTTGGTCAGGCGGGATATTTCAACGAGGGGCGTGGGCGTGGCTGGCATAACGAAGCCAAGCTGCGCCGGATCGTGAGAGTGGCAAGCCCCTTTGTCGGCCTTGGACGGTATTGAGGACCCGGCCGAGATCCGGACCCGGCCGGGTCCGGGGGCGCGTCCCGGCGGATCTTTTACGACGAGAGACGGAAGACGGGGGTGCTGGATGGCGGGAAACGCGGCCTTTTCCTCTGCCGCACGGCTATGGTGGAAGCCGATTGCGTCGAGCATCCGGACTGGCGCGCCGAGCGATTCGATCTTCCGCCGTTTCTCCTCGCTGAAAAGGTGCCGTCGGGCGAGGGACCGCTTTGCGGGGGGCGGGGCGAAGCGACGCGGCACGCCGCGCGGACTCCGGTGGATTCGGGCTCAGCGGCGCTTTCTCCGGCTGAAAGCGAGAGCGGCGGGCAAAAAGGCTAGGATCAAAGCGAAAGCGGCCGGTTCGGGAACCGGGGCGACGGTGCCGATGAAGTCTTGGATCAAATGATCGTAGTTCCCCAAGTAGGTCATTCCGATGTAGGAGGCGTCGGGGTGGAAGACGAACCAGTTGATTCCGGCGATCGTGAGCCTGCCCGTTCCGGTGTCGACGAGCAGCGGGGCGCCCGAGTCACCGGTGCGGAGGTCGGCCTCGAAGGCGAGATAGCTGGGATCGGACGGAGCGTCCACGGCCGCGCCCAAGGCGTGGCCGGTCTCGCCGGAAATGGTGACAAGCCCGAACCAAACGTCGAGGCGGTTGCGCCCGACCGCCATATCCTGAGCGACCGGATAGCTTCCCGGCGAGCGACCGAGCACGTAGGCCTCGGCGAGACCGTAAGGGGTGGAGGCGAAGCCGTCGAGGTCGCTCACGTCTTCGGTGGCGATATCGTAAAAACCGAAGCCGGAGGGCAAGGGCGCGTCCAGGGTGCCGAGGTAGAGATCCGTGTCGCCGATCTGCATCGTGTTCGAAGTCAGCGTTCGGGTGGCGGAGGTCCCTGCGGGATCGTTTCCGGAGTAGAAGGTGGCGGTCGATCCGACGGAAGGCTTGTAGTGTTCCGCGCTGATGTAAACGCGGGGGCTGATCATGGTCAGCCAGCGTCCTTCGCTATTCAGGCCCACGCCCGAGAGGTCGTAGGCATCGGCGACGAAGGCGGGATCATTGGCGAACCGATCATTGGTCGCGGAAGAGTAGTTCGCGATCTGGATGGCCGCCGACGGGGAAGCCGCCAGGAAGCACAGGCCGAGGCCGAGGGAATATCCGAGGAGGTAGGTTCGCATCGGGGAGTCGATGGATTCAGGACAAAACGAACCGAATCCCGGAAGGTGCGGACGCGGGCTCCGCGGTCAAGGCCAATTGTCACAAAAATGGGGTATTTACCTCTTTTTTAGCCAATTTTCATCCCCAAACCGTTCGCTCGCCTCGGCGATCTTTTCGGCGTTGAACAGCGGCCTGAGGTCGTCCGGTTCGCCGGGCCGCAGCTCCAGCGAGGCGGCGACCACGCCGGCGAAGCGGGCCTTCAGGCCTTCGAAGTCCAAGCTGTCGGGCAGGCATTCGCGCGCGAGGCTGCCCTGCAGCAGCAGCCCTTCCCGGGTGCGCCGCATGGCGGCACCGGCGAGCTTCGTTCCCAGCGGGTCGACTACATCGTCGCCGGCCGGTCGGTCGAAGCAGCGAGTGGACGGCCCGCCGCAGGCTTCGGGGCAGGGGGCCAAGCGGGCCGCGACTCCGGAGTCGGCCAAGGCATCCCGAAGCGCGGCGTGGACGAGCGAATAAATCTTGGGCGCAGGCAGGTCCACGGCGGGGACGGCGCGGCCGACGACGAGGGCGTAGGTCCAATCGTTTCGATGGTCGACGAAGCCGCCGCCGGTCGGCCGACGGCAGAGCCGGACACCCGGCGGGCAAAGCGCGGCAACGGCGGCGTAGGCCTGGGTGTAGCCGAAGGTCGCGCTGGGCTCGGTCCACGCGTAGTGGCGAAGCAGGGCGGTATCCGGAGGGAGCGTGCCGAGGAGGGCCGCGTCGATCGCCATGTTGGTGACGGCGTCGCCGAAAGCGTTGGGCGGGATGATCAGCATGGTCCTTGAAGCGCTCAGGACCGCAGCGGCTCGATCCGCGTGAGTTCCTCCAGCTGTGCCTGGAAGTCGAGCGGCCGGGTCTTCAGCTTGCCGGCGATCGGGTGCAGGTCGAAGGCGAGCTTGGAGGGGCGGTGGGCGAGGGCGGGGTCGTCATTTTTTCTGACGGGTTCGATTGCGTCGGCGGGGAGGCCGAAATGTTCGAGGATGCGCCGTCCCATCTCGTAGCGGCTGAGAACTTCGCTGCCGGCCCAGTGAAAAATGCCGTGGAGGTCGCGGCGTTCGGTCAGCTCCAGCATGACCTCGGCGACGTTTTCGCAGGACGCCGGCTGGCGAAGTTCGTCGGTGAAGAGCTTGGGCCGCACGCCGCGCTCGATCGCGGCGACGAGTTGTTCGTGGACGCTGCGATTGCCGCGCGGGCTGTTGCCCATGAGGATGGGAATGCGAAGCACGACCGGGTCTTCCGGGTTGTGTTCGAGGACTTCGCGCTCGGCCATGAGCTTGGTCTGGCCGTAGAGGTCCGTGGGAGCGGGCATGTCGGTGGAACGGTAGGGCGCGTCCGAGCGGCCGTCGAAGACCATGTCGGTGGAAATATGGATGAGCCGGGCCCCGATGTGGGTGGAAATCTGGGCGAGGTGCCGGGGCAGGGCCACGTTGATCTTCTCCGCGAGGCGCGGATCGGCCTCGACTCCGGCGGAAGAGGAGACGGCGGCGCAGTTGACGATCGCCTCCGGCCATTCCTCCAGGCACAGCGAGGTAAGCGTTTCCAAGCGCGTGCCGTCGAGCGCGAGGGTACGGCCCAGGCCACCGGCGGCGGGCGGGTGCCGGTGGTAGAGGGCGATGAGCTCGTGGCCTCGCCGGACGGCGGCCTCGGCATAGGCGTTTCCGAGCAGGCCGGAGGATCCGGTAAGCAGAATCTTCATGGAAGGGCGGGGAGGTTTTTGTTGCAATCGGTCTTTATGGACGCAAGGTCAAAGCGTTTTCAATGAACTACGCTGAACTTGCGAATGCCGGTGTGCTGAACCAACCGGTCTACGAGCCCGGCAAACCGATCGAGTCTGTAGCGCGCGAGTATGGCCTCGAAGCCGGATCGATCGTCAAGCTCGCCTCGAACGAAAATCCATTTGGTCCCTCGCCTCTGGCGATTGAGGCGATGCGGAATGCGGCTGCCGGGGCGCACCTCTATCCCGACGGTGCTTGCACGGCGTTGAGGGCGGCGATCGCCAAAGCGCGAGGGCTAAGCCCGGAGGCGGTGTTGGTGGGCAATGGGTCCAACGAGATCATCGAGTTGCTCGGGCACGCCTTTTTGCGTCCGGGGTTGGAAGTGGTCATGGGTTCGCAGGCCTTCGTCGTTTACAAGCTGGTGGCGAAGCTCTTCGGCGCCGAGCCGGTGGAGGTGCCGATGCCGGATTTCCGCCACGACTTGCGGGCGATGCGGGAGGCGGTGACGGAGCGGACGCGGCTCTTGTTCGTTGCGAGCCCGAACAACCCGACCGGCATGGCGAATACCGAGGCCGAGCTCTTGGAGCTCGCGGATTCGCTCCCGGAGCAGGTGATCTTTTGTTTCGACGAGGCCTATGCCGAGTACCTCGACCGAGCTCCGGACCTGCGCGGCGCGATATCGTCGGGGCGCCGGGTGGTCTGCCTGCGGACATTTTCGAAAATCTACGGCTTGGGCGGGCTGCGGGTCGGCTATGCTTACGGCGACCCGGACTTGATCGCCCTGCTGCACCGCGTGCGTCAGCCGTTCAACGTCAATTCGATCGGCCAGGCCGCCGCGCTCGCCGCTCTCGGGGACGTCGGCTTTGTCGAAGACTGCCGCCGGCGCAACCGCGAGGGCCGTGCGTTTCTCGTAGAAGGCCTTACCCGGCTCGGGATCGAGACGCACGGCGGCGAGGCGAATTTCGTCCTTTCCCGCATCGGGAATGGGCAGGAGGCGTTTCGCGAGCTTCAGCGAAAGGGCTACATCGTGCGGCCTCTCGCGGGTTACGGATTGCCTGAATTTATCCGGATTACGGTCGGGACCGAGCGGGAGAACGCGGGACTTCTGCAGGCCATCGAGCAGTGCCTGGCGGCCCGGATGAGCGGGGTGGGCGGATGAGCGAGGCTTGGTTCAACGTCTTTGTGTCGCTGGGCGCGGTGTCGCTCATGCTTTTGCTGCACGCCTACCTGGTGGTCTTCGAGATCAGCATGGTCAAACTCCGCTACGGCGAGGTCGACGAGTCGGTGGTCGACGCGCTCAAGCGGCGGGCTTCAATCGCCCGCTTCCTCGAGAACGGAGCCCAGACCGGGCGGCTCGTCCGCTTCTGCAAGACCGGCTGTACGGTCGCGGTCGGCCTGCTGCTCCTGCCGCTGGTGAGCGACCTTTTCGACTTGTTCGAGCGGGAGGCGGCGCCGGACCGATGGCTGGTGGTGTTGCTGTCCTTCCTCTCGGCGGTGCTCGCGCATTTCTTCTTCGCCGAAATTTTCCCCCGCGGGCTGGCGATGAAAGACCCGGCAAAAGGGCTTCTGCGCTCTTATCGCGTCCTAGTGGTCTTCCAAATCGTCACCCTTCCGGCGATGCTGTTTTTCCGGAAGGTGAAGCAGGCGCTCTACAAGCGGCTGGGAGTGGACGTTGATAACGAGCTCAACCCGCTCGACGTCGACGTGCAGATCCGGGCGATGGGCGAGGAGAGCAGCGGCCTTTCGGCGGTCGTGCGTCGGATTTTGGACCGGACGCTGCAGATGCGGGAACTGGTGGTTCAGGATATTCTTTTGCCGCGCAGCCAAGTCGTCATCTGCGATCTGGAGGAGGAGTTCGCCGCCAATCTCGAGCGGATGAAAAAGGCCGGGCACACCCGTTTCCCGCTTTGCCGCGGAGACTTGGACGACTGCGTAGGAATTTTGCACATCAAGGATATCTTCCGCTGCGGGAAGCCGATCGACGAGATCGACCCGATGAAGATCAAGCGCAACTTGGCGGTGTTTCCGCTCGAAACCCCGGTCGAAGAGGCGCTCGAACGGATGCTGCGGGCCAAGTTCCACATGGCCCTGGTGGTCGACGAGTTCGGAGGAGCCGTCGGGGTCGTGACGCTGGAGAGCATCCTCGAGGAGATGGTCGGAGAGATCCAGGACGAGTTCGACAGCGAGGAGGAGCAGATCATCGCCTTGTCCTCGCCCGGCACCTATCGCATATCAGGCCTTACCCCGGTTCATGACATCGAAGAGCAGCTGGACATCGAAATCGAGAACGACGAAGTGTCGACCTTTGGCGGACTGATCACCGCCGAGCTTGGACGGATACCGGCCAGCGGCGAGACGCTTCACGCCCATGGGATGCGGATCAAGGTCGTCGAGGTCAACGAGCGCCGGATTATTTCGACGACGGTCGAGGTGCCTCAACCGGTCGATCGACTGGACGAGGAGCCGTCCGAATACGGCGCGGGCGAGTCGGAAAAGCGCGTATGAGCGGTCAATAGGGCGAACTCGCATCGCTCCGCGCGACGGGGAGCGAATCCGATTTTTCCCGGAGAATCGCGCCAAGCTCCAAGAGCAGGCTTTCGCGGTCCGGAGTAAAAATGAAGAGATCGCTGCCGAGTTTTCGGTAGGCTTCAGCCAGAAGGTCGATTTGGGGCCTGCGCATCTGGAGCAGGCGGCTGAGGAGGGGGTTCAAATTTTCCGTATTGCCGAGTTTCAGGTCGACCCGGATCAGCTCCGAAAGAATCATTTGGTTGGCCGGAGCCAGTTGGTAGGCGGCGGCGAGAACCTTCCTCGCCTGTTGGCTGCGGCCGATGTTGTTGAACCGCTGGGCCACCGCCAGATAGGTTTGCGGCTGGTTGGTCGACTCGTCCAGAAAGTCCTGGAGGTAGATTTCCCCGAGATCGGCGCGGTTGATGCCGTAGGAGGCGACCGCGCGCAGGCTGCTGAAGATGGCCCAGCGCGGGGCGAGCCAATCGGGACGCTCTTTGAGAAGCTCCTCCGCGAAGGCGAGGGCGCCCTCGTAATCCTCGCTCACCAAGTGGGCTTCGATCAGTAGCAAGGCGAAGGCGTCGATCGCGTATTCGCTTTCCAGCGCCTCCTCGTAGGTGCGCCGCGCAAGCTCGATGTTTCCTGTGTCCGCGGCAAAATTCGCGAGCGATTGCAGCGCCTGCTCGTTGTCGCGGAACTGCCTCAGCATCCGGCGCGTTTCGCGGTCTTCCCGCTCGGTGTCGCCCGTCTTATTGTAGATGTACAAGAGTTCGAGGCGCGGAGCGGGGCTCAGCGGGTCGCGGATGTTGCGTAAAATCGCGTAGCGCCGGGCTTCGTCGAGATCGCCGCTTTCGCGGTGGTAACGGCTTAGCTGCATCAGCAGAGGCTCGGAGTTGGGAAAACGCGCCATCGAATCTTCGAGTTTGCTGATGGCGGCGTCGCGATTACCGCGATCCCAGCTGATTTGGGAAGCGAGAATCAGTCCTTCCAACGATTCGGCGAGCTCATAGGCGATCAGGTAGTCGTCCGCCCGGTCGTAATTGCCGCGGAGGTAGTTCGCGTTGGCTGCGCCGAAAGCAAGCGTCCGGTAGAGGTCGTTCATTTCCGGCTCCTCGGGAAGGTGCTGGTCGGCCAAGGACTGGATCTCTTCGTCCATCTGGTAGCGCAGGAGAAGGCGGAGGGAGGCCTTCAGGTAATCGAGGTCCTCGCTGCCCCCGTGTTTCATCCCCGCGAGCAACAGATCGGCTGCGACATCCGGGCGCTTGAGGGCGATCTCGTAGATTTCGGCCAAGACCTTCCGTCCCTCTAGATTGCCGGGTGAACGGGCGACCCCGAGGCGCATCAGGCGCATCGCATCCCGGAACTCCCCGGCCTCGATCAGGGAAAGGCCCTTTTCCACATGGTAGTCGCCCATCTCCTTTCGATGTTCGTCCATGCGGAACGGCAGCTGAATCATGCCGGCGAAGGAGACTTCCTCGAATTCCTTTTGGTATTTGAAGTAAAAGTAGAGGGCCGTAGCCACCGAGAGCCAGCCGACTACGAACAGGGCGAGGAAGGTCGCGAAGAGACGAGCCCAGCGGATTTCGATCTCAAGCCGGCCGTCCGCCCCCTTTTTCTGCAGGGCGTAGCCGAAGAGGATCGGCTTCTCCCGGAGGATGGGGTTTCTGCTATGGGTCTTCTTTTTCATCGGGGAAAGCGGTAAAACGAATCAACCAGATAGAGGTGAAGGAAAGTTGTCCGGTCGCCAAGCTCAAAACAGGCGGCTTTTTGGGTTGCCCATCCGGTCTTCGGCAGCCACAAAGTAAGCAGTTTTTATTTGATTGTGGGCTACGCACCAGTTTAACTTTTGAGACCTTAACGAATCTTTAACCATCATGAGCCTTCGACATTTCCTTCTTCCGGTTGTTTCCGCCGGTCTGCTTCTCCCTTTAAGTCACCAGGCCGCCCCGCTTGTTTCCATCGGGGACAACGCGGACCTCTTTTTCAACGGCTCTTCCAGCGTGCGCTGGAATTCGAACATCTTTCGAGACGACGCCAACGAGGAAGAGGATATGATCTTCACCCTGTCCCCAGGGCTCGAACTGAATTTCGGCCGGGGGGTCTCGAACGCCGATTTGAGCGTTATAGCCCAGTATGACATCACGAGGTACACCGACAATGATCGGCTGGATTCGGAGCAGCTCACGATCCGTGCGCTCGGATCCTACCGGAGCAGCCGTTTGGACCTGCGCGGAAGCGTCGGATTTTCCGAACAAGAATCGACTTCGGGCGACGAGCAGGTGACGAGCACCGAGGATCTGATCAAGTCCGAGAATTATGATGCGAACTTGGACGGCGAGTATCGGTTTTCTCCGAAGTTCAGTTTCGGCGCCGGTTTCAAGTACAGCGAACGCAAGTATACCACGTTCGAAGACCGTTTGGCCGATCGGGAAACATGGACCTTGCCTTTCGATCTTTTCTACGAGCTGACGCCCAAGGTCGACTTGAGTGCCGGCTATTCCTATACCCACTCCGACGTCGAAGAAACCTTTCGGCCGGAGCGTGTTCCGCTCGCAGCCTACACCGGCGGCTACGATACGGAATCCCACTTTTTCAATATAGGCGCTCGGGGAACGCTCCTCCCGAAGCTCAACGGGTTCTTCAAGGTCGGTTACCGAGTAAGGGAGACGGATGACTCCGATACCGGTATCCTCGACTCTCTGGGTAACCCGGTGATCCTCGGTGAAACGGACCGTAACGACAACGGGATTTTGGGTCTGGACGCGAATTTCAGCTACTCCGCGACGCCCAAACTGAGCGCGAGCCTGAATTTGTCCCGCGATTTCGGCGTGGGCGGTCAAGGTGAGTCGACCGAAGTCACTTCGGGACGCCTCTCGGCCGCTTACTCGATCAGCCCGCACTGGTCCTCCTCCGCTTTCGTCGGCTACACCTACCGGGAGTACACCGACGGCGATCGCGAAGACGATCAGTACACCGCCGGACTCCGCCTCAACTACTCGCTTGACGAACACTGGCGCTTCAGTGGCGGCTACTCCTACTCCGAGAATAAGTCGGATGACGACCCGCGCGATTACGTCATCCATATTTTCGATCTGACCGCTACCTTGCGCTACTAATTTTTTTGAACCTCCCTCCGATTTATCGGTCAAAGTGCCTCTCTCACGGAGGCATTTTTTGATTTATGAAACCGCTTTATTTTCTAGGTCTTTTGTCCGCTATGGTCTCCTTTTGCCTGACGGGCGGGGCGCAATCGGATTCGGGCGATTTCGGTTCCGGCTACGGAGGCGACGCCGGATCTGCGGATTCCGGGTCCCAGCGAGGTGGTTCGGGGATGTCTTCGGGCGGCAACAATCTCGGAATTATCGTCGGTGAAAATTACGTGCTCAAGCCGTCTGACGTGATTCAAGTCAACGTTTTCCAAGAGAAGGACTTGGACAAATCCGTCCGGATCGAGGCGGACGGCACGGTGACCTTGCCGCTGATCGACAAGATCAAGGTGTCCGGCATGTCGGTGGCGGAAGCGCAATCGCTGATCACCGAGCTTTACAATCGGGATTATCTGGTCGACCCGCAGATTTCGGTGCTCGTTGTGTCCTTTTCCCCGAAGGTGGTGCGCATCCTCGGTTCGGTCAACCGGCCCGGCGTGGTTCAAATGCCGCCGGACCGCGATCTGACGCTCACGGAAGCAATCGCCCAAGCCAATGGGATCAGTCGCCTCGGAAACCCTAAGTCCATCACAATCAAGCGGGTCAACGAGGAAGGCCAAGCGCAGCAGATCGAGGTGAATTTCAGTCGCATCGTGACGGATGCGGGCGTCAAGGATATCACCCTTCAGGAGGGCGATACGATCTGGGTGCCGGAGCGGATCATTTAAGCAACAACCAGGGATTCTTCGAATGAAAAACGAATACGTTAGAGGTGGGCCCGACACGAACGCCGGCGGTTACGGATACGGCGGCTACGGCTACGGAGGTTACGGCTACGGCTATGGATCCTACGGCGGCGGTGGCTATGAGGGCGGAGGCGGGCCCCAGCGCTCGTTCAAGGATTACTTCCTCATGTTCCGGGAGCGCATCTGGTACTTGGTCGTGGCGTTCTTCATCATTTTCTCGGGTTCGGTTCTTTACACCTTCAACAAGACCCGGGTTTACACCGCAGCAGCCGCGGTCGAACTGCTCCGCGACGATCCTTCCGCTTTCAGTTCAGGCAGCGAAGTCGAGCCGAACCAGATCCGCTCGGCCGAAGACCTGAACACCCAGATCAGCAAGATGCAGAGCTCGGCGATCGTGATCGGGGTCGAGCAGCGTCTGCAGGACGAGGAACGCGAGCGCTTCATGGCGCCGTACGCGGGCGCGCTCAGCCTGAGCGGGCCTTTGACGCCTACCGAGATTCTTGCGCGGAATCGGAAAATCATTCCGCAACGCATGAGTCTGATGGTCAATGTGGCCTACACGCACCCGGATCCCAATATGGCCGCGCGGGTGGCAAACCTCTTCGCCGAGGAGTACATCAATTACATGCTGACGCAGAACATCGATGCGTCCATGAAGGCCGTCGAAGACCTGCGCATCCGGGCGGAGCAGCAAAAGGACCGGGTCGAAGAGCTTGAGATGGAGCTTGCCGAATACCGCGAGGAGAAAAACGCGATTTCCCTCGATGCTCAGGAAAACATCGCCAAGGAACAATTGGCTAGCCTGAACCAGCTCAAGACTACTGCGAAAAACAATTTCGACCAATTGGAGACCAAGTGGAACCTGATCGAAAACTACCGCCGCCAAAATCGCGACCTATGGGAGCTTTCTTTTATCGCGGAGCAGAGCCGTGTTTCATCTCTCTTGGAGCGAATTTCCGGGCTTCGAATTAGTATCTCCACCCTGAGCAAACGTTACCGCGAAAAGCACCCTGCGATGGTCCAGACGCTCCAACAGCTGCAGGAATCGGAGATCGAACTCGCATCTGCGGTGAAGAACGCCGTGGACAAAGTTTATGCGGGCTACATCGAAGCCAAGGAGAACTTCGAAATGGCCAGTCGGCGACTCGTCGAGAAGGAACGCGACATGATCGCTCTGAGCAAGAAGCGTGTGGAGTTCAACTCACTCCTCGGGGACTTGGAAGTGCAGCGGTCTCTCTTTCAGAATTTGATCTCGCGCATGTCGCAGGAGAAAATTCAGGTCAATATCAAGAACGCCAACGCCCGCATCGTGGACAAGGCGTTTCCGCCTGATGAAGACAATCCGTCTTCGCCCAACGTGATGATGAATCTTGCCGCGGGCCTGTTCGGCGGTCTCGCGGTGGGCACCGGGCTCGTATTTCTCGTCGCTTTCCTCGACGATCGGGTGAAGAGCGCCTTCGATATCGAGGGTGCGATCGGACTGCCGCTGTTGGGTGTCATCCCCCGCATCAAGAAGATGGACACGACGTCGAAGGCCCAAGCCGTCGCGTCCAACGTCGACCGGCACGTCACGGAGACCTTCCGCTCGATCAGCTCGACCCTCAAGCTGAACGACGAAAGCAAGAACGCAAAAATCATCGTAGTGACGAGCACGGTTCCGGGCGAGGGCAAGTCTTTTGTCAGTTCGAACATCTCGCTCACTTTCGCCAGCCACGGGGAGAAGACACTCCTGCTGGACGGCGACTTGCGTTTGCCGAATGTCGCCCGCTCGCTGCAACTCGAAAATGAAAAAGGCGTCCTCGACCACGTGGAAAAAGGCGACGATCTCGACAACCTCATTATTCGCGAGGTTTACCCGAATCTCGACGTCCTTCCCTCCGGTGGAAAATCGAAGAATCCGACGCAGGTTCTGAACAGCGCGAAGTTCGAAGCCATGTTCGCCGAGCTTCGCGACCGCTACGACCGCATCATCGTCGACTCGCCTCCGTTGGCTGCGGTGAGCGATGCGCTTAATCTCATGCCCTTGGTGGACGGAGTGATCTACGTGATCAAGTTCAACACGGTCAAGCGGAAGACGGCGGTGGTGAATGTGAGACGGCTCTGGGAGTCGAACACGCCCGTTTTTGGCGCGGTCTTGAACAACATCACAAGCGCGTTGTCCAGCTACTACTATTCGCACTACACGGATAGCAAATACCAGGATTACTACGTCAGCGCAGCCGAGGAGTTCGAGGAAGAACTGGCGGGCGATGTCGAACCGGAACGGGAAGAAGCGGGAGCCCGGCGCGGCTGATCGGACGTCCTTTCAATTGCCAGGCGCTTTCGAAATTCACCCGGTCAGGCTTTTGCGGCGGCTCGGCGCAGGCGGTCGTTGACGCTTTGGCCGATGCCATGCGGTTGGGCCATTTCAATGTGCATGCGGCGGTAACCGAGGCGATCGACCCGTTGGATGAGGTCGTAGAGATTCTCGGCCACCGTTCGATTCGAGCCGTCTTCGGAAAACCAGAACAGTTCTTTGTGCGGATACGAGTCTTCCGGCCTTTGGATTTTAATCACGGCCTCCAAGGAAGGAGATTTTGCGGACCGATGGGGCTCTTCTCCGAAAGGGAACAGCTTCACGGCAGTTCGCGGGCTGTAATGCTTCGAGAGCGAGCCGGGGGCGTTCTGCGGGGCGTTCCCGGCTTGGGTTTCTGCCGCAGCGAGGGGCAAATGGAGGGCTTCTTCGATTTCCTCTGCGGTGATCGGACCGGGCCGCAGCATTCTTGGTGTGGCGGGCTCCCGGAGGTCGATAATCGTGGACTCGATTCCCAGTCGGCAGGGGCCGCCGTCGAGGATGGCCGGAATGCGGCCTCCGAGAGTGTTCTCAATATGTTCCGCCCGGGTCGGACTGACGTAACCGAAGGGGTTGGCGCTGGGTGCCGCCAGCGGAAATGGCAGCCGCTGCAGCAAGTCGGCCAGGACCGGGTGCGCGGGACAGCGGATGCCCACGCTCGGCAGTCCGGCCGTGAGCAAATCGTGGACGGGCGGCCTTTTGGGCAGGACAAGCGTGAGCGGGCCCGGCCAGAAGCGACTTGCGAGCGCCTCGGCCGCCGCGTTGACCTTCGCGTAGGCGTCTGCGGCAGTCGTATCCTTCACGTGGACGATCAATGGGTCGATCAAAGGGCGCCCCTTGACGGAAAAAATTTTACGGACGGCGTTTTCGTCGAGGGCGTTGCCGGCGAGCCCATAGACGGTTTCCGTCGGGACCGCGACTAGATTGCCCGCCGCGAGCAGTACAGCGCAGGCCTCCAGATTCTTGTCGTTTGCCGGAAGAATCTGGGTGGTTTGCGTCATAACAAGGCCCTCTCGGTAAATAAAAAATCCTTCCCCGGAAGAGGGGAAGGATCGCGGAAAAAATCCTCCGTCGCTTACTGCATGGTCAGCATGTTGCGCGCCTGCTTGATGCGATTCGTGATGCGCCTCTGATGCTTGGCGGAAAGTCCGGTGTCCTTGCGCGGGAGAATCTTGCCGGTTTCGGTAATGAAACGGGACAGTTGCTCCACTTCCCGGAACGAGTAGTCCATCGGGTTGAGAGAGCGGTTCAGTTTATTCTTCTCGGTGCTCATGAGGCGCAGGAAATTAGGTCTTCCGGGGTCCCGTGCAAGTAAAATATGTGTCCTTTTCGGAGGGAGGAAACGCGGGAGGATCGTTCGTAGCGTCAAGTCTTTGCTCGACCTAGCCCGCAGCGGGGGTAAGCATTCATCACCTAGGGTCCCCATAGTTCAATGGATAGAACCGCGGTTTCCTAAACCGTTAATCCGGGTTCGAGTCCCGGTGGGGGCGCCATGGGCGGGAGGGAATCGGCCTTTGGAAGCGGGGCCCTCGCTTGCGGCGGTCCGGTTCCCCGCCTTGGCGGGGCTTGGTTTTGTCATGGGGCGGGCTCGCTCGGAACGAGTACGGGGGGCGTGATTGGGAAAGTGCCGATGCAAAGGAGCGGGAAATTCGCTTTGCAACCCTCCCGTCAAGGGCATGTCATCAAGCTCGTCCGATGATTTTCCGTTTTACCAGGTTCGCTGCGCGGCTGTCCCTGCCTGGCGTCTTCGCCCTGCTGAGTCTATTCGGCGTGGAAGGGCTTTTTGCGCAGGTGCCGCTTGTCGTGGATGCGCCCTACGTGCCGCCCGAGCAGGATCGCATCGTGCTTGATCGAAAGGTCCAAATCGCTCGAACCGCCTTGCGGACCGGCCTGCCCTCGACGGCGGCGGTGCGCTTGCGCGAATTATTGGAGGTCGCTGTTTGGACGGATGCCGAGCGGGCCGGGCTGATGCTGGATCTGGCCGAAGCGCTGATCGCCGGAGGCGAGCTCGAGGCCGCAAGGAAGGAACTCCGCGGGATTCCTCCGGGCGGGAGGGGGGATATCTTTCGCCTGCATCGGCTGTCGGTCGAATACCTTGCGGGGGAGGCGGAACCGGGCGGACCAATGGGAGAGGCTTTGGGCGCGATCGATCCGGACCGCCTTCCTCCGGAAAAGCGCGCTTGGTTTCATTTTCTGTGGGGCATCGAGGAGAGCGAGCGGGGCGCGGCGGGCCGCGCGACGGCCGCTTTCGCGAGGGCTTCGAGTTTGGCGGCATCGGACCTTCAGAAGGCTTATTTCGACGCACTGCGTTTCCGGGAGAAGTTGCGGGTCGGGCCGACGGACGAGGAGACCGCCTCGGAGCTGCGGTCACGTTGGGAGCGCTTCAAGGGGGATGCGGCGTCCTATCCCTACGCCCGGGAATACGCGGTGGTTCTCTATAATCTGGGAAAGACGGATGAGGCGGTCGCGGTGATCAACGAGGAGCTCCGGAACGAGGAGTCGGAATACGGCAGCCTCGAACGAGAGCAGTTCCTCTTACTCTTGGCCATGATTACCGGGGTCGGGACCGAGAACGGCGAATCCGCGCTGCGCGAATTGGTCCAGACCGGGCGCCACCGCGAAACCATGTCGCTCGCCTTGGCGCTGCTGGCCCGCAGCCTCGAACGGCCCGACGACGAGGAGTTCGCTTATTTTTTGAACCAGTTGATCAGCCAGGAGAGCCCGCACCCCCTGCTTGGGCAGCTTTACCTTCTGCGCAGCCAGCTTGCGCTTCAACGGGCCGAACAGGCCCGCGATGACGGCGCCGTCGAGCAGGCCCGCGCTCAGGCCGCCATCGCCGAAGCGGATGCCCAGCGGCTCCTCGAACGATTTCCGGGAATGCGCCAGATCAACGAAGTCTATCGACTGCTGGCCTATTCGACCCTCCGTCGTAGCCCGGCGCAGTACCGGGTGGCGGCCGACTACTTGACCCGCCTGCGCGACCAGACCGAGAATCTGGCCGAGCGCGCCGAGCTCAACCGTCTGATTGGCGACTGTTACTTTTTGAACGAAGACTTTTCCAACGCGGCGGATTTCTACGAAGCGGCGCGCGTCGCAGCGCCGGACGCATTTTTATCCGAGGGCCTCTTCCTGCGACTGGTTTCGGCCGAGTTGCGGGCCGGCCTGATCGAATCGGCCTTACGGCACGTGGACCAAGCGGATTTCTCCGGGCAGGTCCCGGCGGAAGAGCGCTGGCAGGTCGAGTGGAACGTCGCCCGTGCCCTGCAGGAAGCGGACCGGACGGCGGACGCCCTCGAACGGGTCCGTCTGTTGATCGGCGAGGGGGAGGACATGAATGTTCCGGCCTATCTGGATTTGCGCCTGCGTTGGCTCCTGCTTCGTCTCCGTCTGGAGAACGGGGAGTCCGGGGCGGATCTGGAGGCGGCCTCGAATCGCTTGTTCGAGCGGGTGAGGGCGATCCCTTCCGAATTACTTCCGGAATCCGAACTCGCGCTCCTGACGACCGAAATCGGCCTGCTTCGGGCGAAGGTGCTGATTGCCTCGGGTTCGGCGGAGGCGGGCTTGGACGCGCTCCAGAGCCTGCGGGCCGGTTTTCCACTCAGCTCCGTCGCGGAGCGCTCGTACATCGTCGAAGCCCAGTATTTTACCGGAACGGGCGACTTCGAACGGGCGCAGGAGCGCCTCACGGAGCTCGCTTCGAAGTATCCGCAGAGCAAATTCGCGGCCGAGGCTCTTTTCGAGGCGGCCGTCAATTCGGAGCGAAGGGGCCCGGATGGCTTCGCCAACGCGGTGCGCTTGCTTGACTTGATTGGCCGGGACTATCCCGAGTCTCCCTTGCTCTTCCATGCGCGTCTCCGCCAGGGGGACCTTCTCCGTTCGATGAGCGAATTCGGGGACGCTCAGATCATCTACGAGAACCTGATCAACCGTTTTCCCGAACATCCGCGGCGTTATCTGGCGGAGATCGCCCGGGTCGACTGCATCATGGCCTTGGCGCGGGGCAATCCGGGGCCTTGGGAGGATGCGGTGATCGCGCTGGAGCGCCTCCTCGACTTGCCCCAGTTGCCGGTCGATTTTCAAGTCGAGGCGGGCTACAAACTCGGTTTCGCCCTGTCCAAGCGGGAGGAGTCGGACCAGGCGAGGGAGGTTTTTCTTGCGCTCTACACGCGCTATCTGGCGGACGCGCCCGACGCCGGAGAGCTCGGAGCGCCCGGGCGCTACTGGATGTCGCGGATACTCTTGCATCTGGCGGAGCTTCTGGAAGAAAGCGGGCAGTACGCCGAAGCCAAGCGCATCTACAGCCAAATCATCGCCTATAACCTGCCCGGCCGCGGCCTCGCCCAGACGCGCGCGAGAAGCATCTGAACGAAGCGCGTGGTCGGAACAGCCCCTTTTCCCATGGATTCCTCACAATTCAACTTCATCCTGCAAGGCGGGCCGGTGATGTATCCCCTGCTGTTCGTCAGCCTGCTCGGATTCATCCTTTTCATCGAACGATCGCTCTTCCTGCACAAGGGCCAGGTGGGATCGCGGGACTTCGTCAACGGGATCAAGAATCTCGTGGCGAAACGCCGTCTGGTCGAGGCCCTGACGCTTTGCGAGGACACCCCGGGACCGGTCGCGCGGATCGTTAAGTCGGCCCTGTTGCACTATGGCGAAACCCGCGACGAAATCCGTTCGGCGCTGCAAGCGGCCGCCATCGTGGAGATTCCCTCGCTCGAGCGGCGCATCGGCACGATCGCCGCGATCGCCCGGGTGGCCCCGCTGCTCGGGTTCCTCGGCACCCTGATCGCCGCCGTCCAATCGCTCTACCAGCTGGAAAACCTGAAGGGCGACAGCGCGGTCTTCAGCCAGCTGCTTGCCGAAGCCTTGATCACTTCGGCCACCGGACTTGGCGTCGGCATTATGGCGATCCTCGCCCATCACTTCCTCCATGGACGGGTGAGGGCCTTGGTTCACGACTTCGAGTGGGTGGCTCATGACGTCTACGAGTTCTTGACCACTGCGCCGCCTGCCACGGAGGCCTCCTCAGGCCGGTCCGAAGCGGAAGTGGAGGACCTTTCCCATGGCTGAACGGGACCGAGGAGCGAAGCCGATTTCCCAAGGGCCCGGAACCTACACCGCGCCGCTGGGGCTGATGGCGCGCCTGTCCCGGCCGGACACGCGGATCGACCTCGTTCCGCTGCTCGACTTGGTGGCGATCGCCCTGCTGGTCGCGCTCATGTTCACCCGCTTCGTCGCCCTTCCCGGAGTAAGTGTCGACTTGCCTCGGACAGGTTTGCGAACCCACCATACCGCCCCGGACGTGGCCATTCTGACGGTTGGAAACAGTGGGGCGCTTTATTTCGACGGGGGCATCTTCGAACGGAATACCATCGCCGCCGCGTTGCGGGCCTTTCTCGAAGAAGCCCCGGATCGCGATACCGTGCTTTTGATCAAGGCCCAGTCCCGGATCGATCTGCAGCTCTTCCTGGAGATTTGCGAGATGGCGCAAACCGCGGGCTTCCCGCAGGTCCAGATCATCGGCGAGCGGGCCGATCCGGTCGGACCCATCCTTCCGGGCGAGGACCCCGGCGCGCTTGAGACGGTGGACTTCTGAACCCATGCCGGAACCCGAAACCAGTTTATCCGCTCCCTCCTCGACTCCAGCCCGGCAGTTGTTCTCTCCGTTCCTGCGCTTGGCATTGCTGCTGGGCGTGGCGGTTCACCTGGCCGGCTTTCTGATCTTCAAGATCGTTTCGAATCCGCTTCCGGCTTACAAGGATGACGGCCCCTATGTCAGTTTCGTGTCCTCCAGGGCGTCCGAGCCGGAGCGCGACTTTCTCGAATCCGCCGCTTTATTGGACAGTGCGCCGCTGTTCATCCCGACCCGCTGGAACGCGACCCGCGGAGAAATGGATATCCCGAGGCTGGGGGAGGAGGCCGGCTTCTCTTCCTTCGGGCCGCGCATCGACCTTGCCGACGAGTTGCGGCCGAGCGGTCTCTTGGTGGCGGTCCAGCATCCGGTCGATCACCCCGAGGACCTTCTCGAAATGGATTTGAAGCGGGTGTTTGTCGAATACGGGAGGGGAGGCCGACGGGCCTCGCCCTTCCCGGATCCGGAGCCCGTCGCCCGGGTGGAGGTCCTGCGTCCCTTGTTCGATGGACCGTCGGGCGCGGCGCGGCATCTGGAAATCGAAGCGCGCGACGGTTCCTGGCCGGAGCAGCGGCCCGACCGACCGGTCAGTCTGATGGTCCGGGTCAACGGTGACGGAAGCCCGATCGGGGAACCCGTGGTGGCCGAAAGCTCCGGCAGCGCCGGCTTCGACGAGGCGGCCCGCGCTTGGCTCGTCCGCTCGGTGCGTCGCGGGGATCTGCCGCACGGGTTCCTCCAGGTCACGCTGTTTCCTTAAGGGAAGGGGAGAATCGTAATTCGCTGTTGCGGGCCTGCGCTACCGAAAACAATCTTTCCCAAGATGTCCTCCCACATTCAAATCGCCGAGCCGGTCCGGCCCGGTCGCTCGCGGCTTCTGGCCGATCTGGAGGCGCTCACCCGCACTTGGGAGGAGCGTCCGTCCTGGGACGAGTACTTTATGGCCACCGCGCTTCTGATGGCTTCGCGGTCCAGCTGCGAGCGCCTGCGCGTGGGCTGCGTGCTCGTTTCCGGAGGATCGCAGAAGAACCGGATTGTCGCCGCCGGCTACAATGGCTTCCTGCCGGGCGCGCCGCATCGCTCGCGGGTCCGTGAGGGGCACGAGCAGGCCACCGTACACGCCGAGCAGAATGCGATCTGCGACGCGGCCCGCCGCGGCGTTTCCCTTGAGGGGTCGACCGTTTACATCACCCATTTCCCTTGCATCAATTGCGCCAAAATCCTGGCGGCTGCCGGTATTTGCGCGATCAAGTACCACCACGATTACCGAAACGACGAACTGGTGAAGGAGATTCTCGAAGAGAGCGGTGTCCGGATCTGCCAACTTTAAACGCCCATGCGACTGAACAGCGGCAACTCCCCCGAACCGCCGAATCCGGAATACGCGGGCTCCCTTCTGGTCGCCCACCCCTCGCTCATGGACCCTAACTTCCGTCGGACGGTCGTTCTACTGACCGCGCACAGTGCCGAAGAAGGCGCGCTCGGCGTGGTGCTGAACCGGCCGCTCGGCCGGACCCTCGGTGAATTCGACCAAGGCCTGTCCGGCTCCATCCTGTCGGGCTTGCCCCTTTTCGTCGGCGGCCCGGTCGCCAGCGAGCAATTGATTCTGGTAGCTTGGAAATGGGCCCCGGACGATGGCACCTTCAAGCTCTACTTCGGAATCGACGAAGGGAAGGCCCGCAAGCTGGCCGAAGAGGATTCGGGCTTCCAGCTCCGCGGTTTTCTCGGACATGCGGGCTGGACCGGAGGGCAGCTCGAAGCCGAGGTGGATCAAGGGGCCTGGTTCGCCGCCCCGCTCTCGCCGGAGATTCAGAAGGCCGGAGAGGAGGACCTGTGGAGGGGCCTGCTCGCCCGGCAAAGCCCTGCGATGCGCCTGCTGGCCGACGAGCCGGACGACCCCTCGGTCAATTGACGCGCGAGCGGCTTCGTCGCTTTTTTCTTGGCGGTCTTCCTACCTTTGAATAACCTTCTTTACGTAGTCCGGTTACGCCGAGAACCCCAACCCGAATCACCATGAAGAAGTTACTCGTTTGCACGGACGGATCCAACTACAGTGCCGAGTGCTGCAAGTACGGAGCTTGGCTCGCGCGCCAGACGGGCGCGAAGGTCCAGGTTCTTTATGTCTCCGACCTCCGGCAGTTCGAGGTGCCGGCGGTGGCCGACCTTAGCGGGAGCCTTGGAATCCAGCCCTTCGAGGGCATGATCGCGCAACTGCAGGAGGTGGAGAAGCACAAGTCGAAGTTCATCGAGGAACACGCCTTGCGGATCTTCGCGGAGGAAGGACTTACGGACCAAGTTACCTTTCATCACGAAACCGGCCTGCTGGTGGACGAGATTCACGAGTTCGCCGAAGATGCGGATCTCATCCTGCTCGGCAAACGGGGCGAGAACGCCAATTTCGCGACGGAACACCTCGGGTCGATGCTGGAGCGGGTAGTGCGCGCCGCCGACAAGCCCTGCCTCGTGACGACCCGGGAGTTCAAGCCGGTCGACCTTGTGGCTATCGCCTACGATGGAGGCAGGCACTGCCGGCGCGCCCTCGACTTCATGATCGAGAACGAGCTCTTCAAGGCATTGGACCTGCACGTGATTACGGTGGCGGAGGGCAGCAACGGCGAGGCCGCGGCGGCCGATCGCCTGGCCGAAGCGGAGAAGAAGATGAACGGTGCGGGACTCTACCCGGTCTGCCAGGTGCTGAACGGTGAGGTGGAGACGGCCATCGCCGATTACGTGAAAAAGCGCAAAATGGACCTGCTGGTCGCCGGGGCCTACGGCCACAGCCGCATTCGCGAGTTGATCATCGGAAGCACGACGACGGAGCTGATCCGCCGTTGTCATGTGCCGATTCTCTGCTTCAGGTAGACGTGATCCTAGGCCTGCCGATTATCGTGCTGGTGCTCCGGGGGCGGGCCTAGTGGCCGCCTAGGGCTGCCCGACCCCTCGCGCCGCACGGCGGCGGGCGACCGCGATCAGAACAGCCCCGGCGATGATCAGGAAGATCGAGTAGAACTGGCCGCGGGTGAGGCCGAGGATGAGGCTGGCGTCGGGCTCGCGGAATTGCTCGCCGATGATGCGCACCACGCCATAGCCGATCAGAAACTCCCCGCCCAGCTGGCCGACCGGCGGGCGTTTTTTCCAGAGACGCCATTGCAGGTAGGCGAAAAGCAGAGCCCCTTCGAGGAAAGCGGCGTAGAGCTGCGAAGGGTGGCGCGGTTCCGGTCCGAACCGGCCGCTCTCCGGATCGTAAACCTCCGGACTGTCCGGAAAGATGACCGCCCAGGCGACTTGGCTCGGCCGACCCGGGAGCTCGCCATTGATGAAGTTCGCGATGCGGCCGAGCATCAGGCCCAGCGGCGTCACCGTGGCGATCACATCTCCTAGCTCGAGCAGGCCGCAGTTCTGCCGACGGGCGAACCAGACCAGCGCGAGAACCACGCCGGCGAAGCCGCCGTGGCTGGCCATCCCGCCCTGGTCGACACGAAGGATGCTCAGCGGGTTGGCGAGAAAGGTTTCGAGGTCGTAGAGCAGCATGTAGCCGAGCCTCCCGCCGACGATCACGCCGACGATGATCGCGGTCATCAGGCTGGCCCTCGCATCGGCGTCGATCCGGAACTTGCCCCGCCGGTCGTAGAGGCGCAGGAGGAGCCAGGCCGCGAGGAAGCCGAGCAGGTAGGCGAGCCCGTAGTAGCGGATGCCTTCCAGCCCCAGCGGATTCTCCGGGAACCGGACTAAAAAAGGGCTAAGGTCGTGGACCCAATAGGAACCGTTGGCGCTCATTTGCGGGAGCTGTATGGGCGATCCCGAGGCTGTCTGCAACGTTCAAGCATAGCGCCGCGGGTCTTTCTGGCTTTGACATTTGAGAGCGTCGGCGAATCTTCTTGGCCGTGATGAGTATGATTATCCGTTCGGCGCTTTTCGCATTGGCAGGAGTCCTCTTCGGCGGACCGACCGCCGGCGCCCAGACCGACAACGTGCGCGTCGCCGTCGCCGGTCTCCAACAGGATGTGAATATCCTCGCGCGGGACCTGAAGTCTCTCGCCCTGGAGATGGAGTCGCTCCGTCGGGAGAATGCGGAGCTGCGCAGGCAAGTCGCCGCCGCGACCGCCGACGAGAGCACGCGGAACCGGATCGACGGTCTCTCCGCCGCGGTCGAAGCCCTCCGCCGCGAATACCGCCGGGCGGACGAGGACCAGAAGCGGCAAATCATCGCGGAGGTAAGCAAGCAGATCGAGGCCCTCGCCAAAGAGACCCAGTCGGCCATCGAGACGGTCGCCGCCGCCGTCGAGGCCACGCCGAACGTGCCGACGCCGGTGCGCTTTACCGACGACTATCCCAAGACGGGGATCACTTACACCGTCAGTCCGGGGGATACCCTCAGTGGAATCGCGCGGGCGCACGGCTCTACGGTCAAGCATATCCAGAACGCGAACAAGATCGTCAATCCCGCCCGCGACCTTCGCGTCGGCGAGACCATTTTCATCCCCATCCCCGAATAAGACAGTCCATGGCGAGCTCCAAAAGCAGACTCGGTCGCGGCCTCGGCGGCCTGATCTCAGGTGCCGGCGCAGCCGGCCCCAAGCATGGCGGTCCCGCGTCCGGGGGGGCGAAGAAGTCCGCCGATCAACGGCCGACCGCGGCGAAGAAAGCGGCTCCGCCCAAGGTGGCCGTAGCGTCGTCGCCATCGCCCGCCCCCCTGCCTTCCGGGCCGGGCTACCGTGAGATCCCCGTCAAGGCGGTCAAGGCCAGCCCCTACCAGCCCCGCCGCGAAATCAATCCCGAGCAGGTCGAGGAACTGGCCCGGAGCATCCGCGCCGAGGGCCTGCTGCAGCCGATCGTGGTGCGGGAGCAGGGCGGGGGCTTCGAGTTGATCGCCGGCGAGCGTCGGCTCCGGGCTTACGAGCGGCTCAAACTCGCGACTATTCCGGCCCGCATCATCGAGGCCAGCGACGCCTCCTCCGCCACGCTCGCGCTGATCGAGAATTTGCAGCGCGAGAATTTGAATCCGATCGACGAGGCCCTCGGCTACGCCAGCCTGCTGCGCGATTTCGACCTGACCCAGGAGGCGGCCGCCGAGCGCGTCGGCAAGGGCCGCGCGTCCATCGCCAACGCCCTCCGCCTGCTCGGGCTGAGCTCGGAGATCCAAGGCTATCTCAGTCGCCGCCTCCTCTCGAGCGGCCACGCCAAGGTTCTTTTGGGTCTGGAGAGCGAGGAGCACCGTCGCCTGCTCGCCCGCCGCATCATCGAGAGCGGGATGAGCGTGCGCGAAGCCGAGCAACAGGTGCGGCGGCTGAAAGAGGGCGGCAAGCCCGGCGGCTCGAAACGCTCCGGCAAGGATGCCGAGACCACGGCGGTGCGTGATCTGGAAAAGCGGATCGGCGAGCATTTCAACACCCGCGTGTCCCTCAAGCACGGCGCCAAGAAAGGGCGGATCATGATCGAGTACTACGGGAACGACGATCTCGACCGCATCCTCGAAAAACTCGGCGTGCCCGGCTGAGGCGCGCCGCGCCCCCCGTCGGCGACGGGCCCTTCCTGCGATCTGCGATATGAATTACTGGTTGATGAAATCCGAGCCGGACGTCTTTTCCTTCGAGGATCTGAAGGCGCGCCCCCGGCAGACGGAACCCTGGGACGGAGTCCGCAACTATCAGGCGCGGAACTTCATGCGTGACGAGATGAAGCCGGGCGATCTCGTCCTGTTCTACCACTCGAACACCCAGCCGCCCGGCGTGGCCGGCATCGCGGAAGTGGCGAGCGCCCCCTACCCGGATGCCACCGCCTTCGACCGGCGCTCCAAATACTTCGACCCCAAAAGCGACCCGAACGAGCCGCGCTGGGTCCTCGTGGATATCCGTTACAAAGCCGATCTCAAGCGTCTCGTTTCGCTCGAAGAAATGAAGTCCATGCCCGAGCTCTCGAACCTGCGCGTCCTTCAGCGGGGCAACCGCCTCTCGATCACGCCGGTCGCCAAAGCGGAATTCGAGGCCATCCGGAAGGCCGGAATGCGGGCGAGCTGAGCCGCTCCGGTCCGGGCGCCCCGCTCAAGGCGAGCGCGGCTCCTTCGGCAGCCGGATGCGGAAGGTCGTCCCTTCCGGGCCGGTCTCGAAAGTAATCTTGCCGCCGTGGGCCTGCACGATCGACTCGACGATGGCGGTGCCCAGGCCGGTGCCTTCGCTCTTGCCGTGGGTGACGAAAGGCTCGAAGAGATTCTCGCGGATGGCCTCGGGTATTCCCGGACCGTTGTCGCTCAGGATCAGGACGATCTCGCTCCCGGCGTCCTCCGCGTCGATCCGGATGCGCCCCTCGCGGTCGACTTGGCGAACCGCGTCGAGGGCGTTACTGACCAGGTTTTGGAGGACCCGCAGTAGTTTGGTGGAGTCGCCTTGCAGCGCGAGGCCGCGGTCCTCCATTTCGATCCGGACGGCCTCCTGCTGGAAGAACGGCTTGTTCAACTCGCGGAAGATTTCGAACAACGTGGCCAAAGAGACGAAGGCGACCTCGATCTCGTCGTCACCCCGCGAAAACGCGGCCAAGTCGTTGGCCATATCCACCATCCGGCGGATTTGCGACTCGATGTCCGCACAGATCTTTTGCGTGCGGGCGTCGTCCGTATGCCTCTGGCGGACGAGGTGCGCCCCGAGGCTGATGATCGAGAAGGGGTTTTTGAAATCGTGCAGGATGGAAGAAACCATCGTCCCGACGAGGCTCAGCTTCTCGGTCCGCATGACGTCCTCGACGTAGTGTTGGGTCGTGCTGTTGAGATGGTGGATGACGCTTTCGAGAATCTTCCGGACGGGTTCGGCGTCTTCGATGATCTTCTTGACCGTCGTTTCCGGCACCCGCGCCACGGTCGCCTCGTCCTCCGCGACCGCACCGAGGGCGCGCCGTTCGCCCGTGAACACGCCGACCTCGCCGAAAAAATCGCCCTCCTCGCACTCGCTGACCCGTTGGCGGCTGCCGTCGGCGCGAAGCTTCGTAAAGTGAATCCTGCCCCGCAGGTTAAGAAACAGGGCGTCCGGCGCGCTGTTCTCCTCGAAGATCAGTTCGCCCGCGCGCAGCCGGACCACCTCGAGCTCCCGCAGAATGGCGTCCCGGCGTTCGGGGGAGATGCTTTGAATGAACGGGTGCGCTTCGAGCTTCATGGGGGGGAGAGCGCTTGGTCGGCCGGCGCGGCCGCCTCCGGGTCCGGGCGCAGGAGCTGAACAAGGACGGTCGAGCCGATCGCCATGAGCAGAAGCAGCAGGCCGAGCAGGAGTCCTTTGGTGGTGCAGGCGGTCATTGGACGCGTGAGCGTGTTCGAATTCTCTATGGATACAATACCTTAGATGGTGGATCAGGAAAGGCGATTCCGGTAATCCTCGTAGCCGAACTTCCGCACGACCTCCAGTCCGCGGTCGGGATGATAGAGGCAGATGGCCGGCAGGGGGACGCCGTTGAAAGTGCTGTTCTTCACCATGGTGTAGTGGGCCATGTCGAGAAAAACGATCCGCTGGCCGATTTCGAGGGGCTGGTCGAACGAATAGTCGCCGACCACATCTCCGGCCAAGCAGGAGAGCCCGCCGATGCGGTATTCGTGCGCCCGCTCGCCGGGAGCGCCGGCGTTCAGGATGGAGGGACGGTAGGGCATCTCGAGGACATCCGGCATATGGCAGGTGGCGGAGGAGTCGACGATGGCGATCTTCCGCGTTCCGGCCTGCAGGATGTCGAGCACCGTCACCGCCAGGACGCCGCTGTGGAGCGCCACCGCTTCGCCCGGTTCCAGATAGATTTCGACTTCGTACTTCTCGCGGAAGCGGCGGACGGTCCGGCAGAGGCGGTCGATGTCGTAGCCCGGGCGGGTGATGTGGTGGCCTCCGCCGAAGTTGATCCACTTCAAGCCGGGCAGGAGGTCGCCGAATTTCTCCTCGAAAGCGTCCGCGGTGTGTTCGAGGGCGTCGGCGTCCTGCTCGCAGAGGGCGTGGAAATGCAGCCCGTCGAGGGCCTCCAGCGGGTTGTCCCGCCGCTCCGCGAGCGCGGCGTCGAGCGCGGCGCGGGTGGTTCCGAGCCGGGAGTCGGCGGAGCAGGGGTCGTAGAGCGCGGTTTCGACCTCGGAATGTTCCGGGTTCACGCGGAGGCCGAGCTCGGGGCGGCGGCGGCCTTCGAGCGCACTTAGGCCGGCGACGAGTTGACCGAGCGAATTGAACACCAGGCTGTGCGCGAAGCGACTGAGCTTGGCCAAGTCGGAGGCGGTGTAGGCGGGACAATAGACGTGCACCTCCTTGCCAAAGCTTTCCTGGGCGAGCAGGGCCTCGTGCACCCCGCTCGAGGTCGTGCCGCTCAGGTAGCGGCGGATGAGCGGGAAGCTCGCGTGGCAGGCGAAGCCCTTCAAGGCCAGCAGGACTTTCGCTCCGGAGCGCTCCCCGACTTCGGCGAGGAGGCGGCAGTTGTCCTCCAGGCGCCCGCGGTGGACGATGTAAGCGGGGCTCGGCGCGTCCTCGAAAGGAATCGACGCGAGGGCGGCGGCCCGTTCGGGAGTCAGCGGTGGAGTGGGGTCTTGTGCCATAACTGGCTCCTGTAATAGGGCCGGTTTCGGCGATCACGCGAGCCCATTCCCGCATTGAACGGCGCTCCGGGGCTGGCTCGGCCGGGGCGGCGAAAATTGCGCAAACTTAGGGTTGATTTCCGGGAGCGCTATTTTACTGTGCTCGGTTTTCTCACGTTCTCGGGACCTGCCCGGTTCACCCTCTTTTCGACACCGTATCGCTATGAAACAGTTCAAACTCAAGGTTACCCGCCGCGAGCAGACCGGCCGCGGCCCCGCCCGCCGCCTGCGCGCCGAAGGCAACATCCCGGCCAACCTCTACAGCAAGGGCAAGGCCCGCTCGATCACCGTCTCGGCGGTGGCCTTCCGCGAGCTCAGCCGCGAAATGGGCGGCGGCGCCGCCTTGGTCGAGCTGACCGACGATGCGGGCGAAACCGCGCTGACCCACGTGCAGGACATCCAGCACCACCCGCTCAAGGACGTCGTGGAGCACATCGACTTCCACGAAGTGGCCCGCGGCGAATCCTTCGTCGCCCACGTGCCCGTCCACCTGAAGGGTGAAAAGGACGCCCCCGGGGTGAAGAACGAGGGCGGGATGATCGACCACAAGGCGCACGAGGTCGAAATCCGCTGCCGTCCCTCCAAGCTGCCCGACCATATCGAGGTCGACGTGCGCGGGCTCTCGGTCGGCGATGCGGTCCATATCCGCGAGCTTCCGCAGCTCGAGGGCGTCGAGTACCTCGAACATCCGGATCAGGTCGTGGTGTCCTGCCAGCCGCCCACGGTGGCCGTCGCCGGCTCGGACGAAAGCGGGGCCGAGGCGGTTGCGGCCGACGAGGTTCCGGCTTCGAAGGTCCGGCGCGACGACGAGGATTCGCAGGAATCCGAGGACAAGTAGCGCCCAATTTCCATCGGGGCGCCGTCCTGGGGCTCCGGTTTCCGTTCTTTCACAATGTCCATCGCGGTCATCGCCGGCCTCGGGAATCCCGGCGCCGAATACCGCCACACCCGGCACAACGTCGGCTTCGAACTGCTCGACGCCCTGGCCTCCCGGCTGGACGCGACCTGGAAACGCGAAGCCCGCTTCGAGTCGGAAACCGCCCTTGCGGCGCGTCCCGACGGGCGCAAATTCCTGCTCGTCAAGCCGCTCACCTTCATGAACGCCAGCGGCCGCGCCCTGGGCGCCGTGCTCCGCTACCACAAGCTGGAAAGCAGCGCCTTGATGGCGGTTTACGACGACCTCACCCTCGAGCTCGGCCGGGTCAAGTTGAGCCTCTCCGGGGGCGCCGGCGGCCACAACGGCGTGGCCGACCTGCTCGACAAGATCGGGCCCGGGTTCGCCCGCTTCCGGGTCGGCATCGGAGGCAGACCCGACAAAGCGATGGACCTCGCGGATTACGTCCTGAGCCCTTTTTCCAAGGACGAACAAGCCCTTTTGGCCGCCCGCCTGCCCGACACCCTGGAACAGCTCCAGCTGGTGGTTGACAGGGGTGTGGAGGCCGCCATGAACATCATCAACCAACGCAAAGCCCCTCAGCATGAGCGAAACGAAACCAAAGAACTATAAAGCCACTTTCATCCTCGACCTGCGCGATTCCGAAGACGACTCGCAAAAGGTGCTCGCGGACATCAACGGCATCGTCGAATCGATCGGCGGCTCCGCCACCGAGGGCGAGGATCTCGGAGTGCGCGAGTTTGCCCGCGCCGCCGACAAGCATTTCACGCAGGGCCACTATCTGGAAGTCCGGATGGCCGGTCCCAGCACCCTCCCCGCCGATCTCAAGGAAAAGCTCCGCCTCGACAAGCGGGTCAACCGCATCTTCGTGGAGTCCGTCTAGAACGAGTCCGACCCGCAACGCCATGGCCTCCTACAACAAAGTCATCCTGATGGGCAACCTGACCCGCGATCCCGAGATGCGCGTCACGCCCGGCGGGCTGTCGATCTGCAAGCTGGGGCTGGCGGTCAATCGGGTGTATTCGACCAAGGACGGCGAGCGCCGCGAGGAAACCACTTTCGTCGATGTCGACGCCTTCGGCCGCCAGGCCGAGGTGATCAGCAAGTACCTGCGTCGCGGCAGCCCGCTCATGATGGAGGGCCGCCTCCGCCTGGACCAGTGGGAAAGCGACGGGCAGAAGCGCAGCAAGCTCGGCGTCGTGCTCGAAAACTTCCAGTTCATCGGCGGCCGCGAGGACGGCGGCGGCGAAGGCGGCGGCTACGAGTCCAGCTCGCCTCCGCGTCGCCAGCGGGAGGCCTCCGCGTCCGATGCCACCGCATCCTCCTCCGGCGCTTCCCGGAATCGCTCGCAGGACGAGGACAGCGGGGACACCCTCGACGAAGATATCCCTTTTTAAGCCTCCGAGCCCGCCCGCCCCCCTCTAACCCGTGAGGGCGCCGTGCCCGCCTCCATCCTTTCAAACGACAACGATTATGGCCAACAACCAGGTTCTCCTCCTCCAACCCATCAAAGGTCTCGGCGCCGAAGGCGACACCGTGACCGTGCGCGCGGGCTACGCGCGCAACTTCCTGCTCCCACGCAAGCTGGCGCTGCCCATCACGCAAGCCAACAAGAAGCACGTGGATTCGCTGCTCAAGGCCCGCGAGGCCCGCGAGCAGAAAGAGTTCGAACAGGCCCGCGATCTGGCCGAGCGCATCGGCAAGACAAGCATCGCCATCGCCGTGAAGACCGGCGAGGGCGGCAAGATGTTCGGCGCCGTCACCACGGCCGACGTGCTGGCCCGCCTCAAGGAGGAGGGGATCGAGATCGAGCGCAAGCAGCTCGGCATCGCCCAGCCGATCAAGGAGCTCGGATCCCATACCGCGACCGTCAAGCTGCATCCGGACGTGGAAGCCGAGCTGACCTTCGACGTCGTTTCGGAGAATCCGATCGAAGAAGCCGCCGAAGAATCGGCCGAGGAAGAAGACGAAGACTGAGCTCTGGAGCGCGGACGTTAAGACACCTACTGGTCCGATGCCGCCTAAGTCCACGACTCAACACGGCGACCGCCCGCCCGGTGCGGGGCGTTCCTTTCCGAAAGACCGCAAGCGCGGAGCGGACGACGATGTCCGGGTCCAGCCCCACAGCATCGAAGCGGAAGAGGGGCTGATCGCCGCCTGCCTGATCGACGGCGGGCGCGAAGTCCTGACCGAGTGCATCGAGGCCAAGATCGCGCCCGATTTCTTCTACAAGGAGAGCCACAAGATCATTTACCAGGGGCTCATCGAGCTTTACGAGACGGGCGAGCCGGTCGACGAGATTCTGCTCTTCGAGCACCTCCGGAAAAAGGGAGAGGACGAGGAGGTGGGCGGCATCGGCGCGATCTACGCGATCCAGAACCGGATCGAGACGAGCGTGCATGCGCGCTATTTCGCCAAGATCGTCCATGAAAAATACCTGCTGCGGCGGATGATCCGCACCTCGAGGGAAACCATCGAGGCCTGCTACGAACAGCAGGAAGACCTTTCGGCTTTCATCGAACGCATCGAGCAGGAGATCTTCGAGATCAGTCGCGACCGGGTGACCGACGCGGCCAAGCCCCTCCGGGAGTCCCTCGATGCCGCCGTGGCCGACATCCACGCCCTGCTCAACGGACGCGAGGATGTCGGCGGCGTGATGTCCGGCTTCCGCGACCTGGACGGAATGACCTACGGCTTCCATCCGGGCGAAATGATCGTCCTGGCGGCCCGTCCCTCGGTCGGCAAGACCAGTCTGGCGATGAACTTCGCCGAGCATGCGATCCTACCCGACGGAGGCCGGAAGTCCTCCGGGGTGCTCGTCTTCAGCCTCGAAATGACGGCGGCCCAGCTCGCCATGCGCCTGATCTGCAGCCGGGCGCACGTCGACATGAAGCGGATCCGCGACCGGGTGATCTCGAAGCAGGACTCCGCCGACATCGCCAACGCGGTCAAAGAGCTGAAACAGGCCCCGCTCTGGATCGACGACGCCTCCAATTCCACCATCCTCGACCTGCGGGCCAAGGCCCGTCGGTTGCATACCAAGAATCCCCTCGGGTTGATCGTGATCGACTACCTCCAGCTCATCCGGGGCACCGATTCGCGGGTGCAGCGCGAGCAGCAGATCGCCGACATCTCCCGCGGCGTCAAGGGCATGGCCAAGGAGCTCAACCTCCCGGTCGTGGTGCTCAGCCAGTTGAACCGCGAGTCCGAGCGGGAGAACCGCGATCCCCGGCTTTCCGACCTGCGGGAGTCCGGTTCGATCGAGCAGGATGCCGACGTGGTCCTCATGCTGCACCGGCCGAAGAAGCGCGACGACGACGAGGGCGTCCAGGACGGCGGCATGCCCGGCGACGTGGAGCACATCAAATTAATCATTGCCAAGCAGCGGAACGGCCCGGTAGGGGATATCGATTTGACCTTTCTCCGGCGCTACACGCGCTACGAGAACTTCCGCCGCTAGAGCCGACGCCCACGAAACCGACATGCGATTCAACAAGTTCCTCCATGCCGTCGTGCCGGCCATCCTGGCGACGCTCCTTCCGCAGACGCTTCCCGCCCAGACGGCGGAGACCGATTACCCCGAGATCGCCGAGGTCCGGATCGAGTTCCAGGGCTTCCAAGCCGTCAGCGACCAGTATGTCCTGAGCAATATCCAGCTGCGGGAGGGGATGGACTACAATCCCGTGCTGGTCGACCAGTCGATCCGCGCGCTCTACGGCACCGGCTACTTCGAGTTCGTGGAGGTGAAGGTTCGGCCGACCGAGGACGAGCGGGTGGTCATGGTGGTCGATCTGGTTTCGAAGTACCTCATCCAACAAATCCGCTACAACGGCAACGAGAAGTACTCCGATTCGCGCCTCGCCTCCAAAGCCGAACTGGAGACCGGAACCGCGCTCGACGAGTACCTGATCAGCGAAGCCGCCGATAAGATCGCCGAATACTACGTGGAGAAAGGCTTTCCCGACGTCGAGGTGGACTACCGCCTGGACCGCAACCCGGAGACCGGCTACGCGACGGTCGATTTCGACATCAACGAGGGCGGCAAGGTCAAGATCACCGACATCCGCTTCCGCGGCAACGATGCCTACAAGGACAAGCGGCTGCGGAAGGTCCTGCAGACTAAGGAGTCGAGCATCATTTCCTGGCTCACCGGCTCGGGCAAGTTTTCGGAAACGGAGTTCAAGGAAGACCTCGAGCTGTTGAGGAAGTTCTACCGCGACGAGGGCTACCTCGATGTGGTGGTCGACGAGAGCCTCGTGGAGTTCGACTTCAAGACCGACAAGAAGGTGCGCATCACCATTTCGGTGAGCGAAGGCCAGCGCTACTTCCTCGGCGAGTACTCGGTCGAAGGCGCCACCATCTTCACCGAGGGCGAATTGCTCTCGGGGGTCGAAATCGAGGAGGGCGATCCCTTCTCGCCTCAGGGCGTGGACGATGCGGCCGGCGTCATCCGCGAGTACTACTCCTCCCGCGGCTACCTCGAAACCTTGGTCCGGGCCGAGCGCGTGCCCAACATGGAGAACCGCCGCATCGACGTGGTCTTCAACATCCGCGAAAGCGAGAAATTCTACGTCGAGTCCATCGAGGTCGAGGGCAATACGAAGACGAAGACGCGGGTCATCGTCCGCGAGCTGGCCCTCCGCCCCGGCGATGTCTTCGACCTGAAGCGGATGGAAACCAGCCGGGCCCGCCTCGAGAACACCAACTACTTCGAGGACGTGCGCCTCAATCCCGAGACGACCAACATCCCGGGTCGGAAGGATCTGGGCATCACCGTGCGCGAAGGCCGGACCGGGAACTTCAGCTTCGGCGCGGGCTTCGGCTCGGTCGAGAGCGCGGTGGTGTTCTTTGAAATCTCCCAGGGTAACTTCGACCTCTTCAACTGGCGCTCCGGCTTCCAGGGCGACGGACAGAAGTTCCGCTTCCGCGCCTCCCTCGGCACGAACAGCAATCAGGTCCTGGTTTCCTTCGAGGAGCCCTGGCTCTTCGAGCAACAACTCGCCTTCGGGGTCGACCTCTACCGCACGGAATCCGACTTCAACAGCACCGAGTACAACGAGTTGCGGACCGGTTTCGAACTCTACCTCCGCCGCCGTCTCTTCGAGCTGGTCGAGGCCCGTTTGTCCTACCGCCTCGAACTGGTCGATATCTTCGACGTGGCCGGCGACCCCTCGACCGTCGACCCGACCGACGGGGTCCCGGATGTCTTCGAGCGGGCGGAGGGCGAGGAGCTCGTCTCCAAGGTCGGCCTGACCTTCCTGCGCGACAACCGCGACTCCCTCCTGTTCACCCGGAGAGGCAACCGCACCACCCTCGAAAGCGAGCTGGCCGGCCTCGGCGGCGACGTCAATTACTACCGGCTCGAAGGCCGCACCGCCCATTTCATTCCGACCTTCGACACCCTCGAGCAGAGCTTCTCCGTCGTCGCCCGGCTCGGATCGATCGCGCCCTACGGGCAGAGCGACGAGGTGCCCTTCTACGACCGCTTCTTCCTCGGTGGTCCGGAGACCCTGCGCGGCTTCGACTACCGCGACATCGGTCCGCGGGATACCGATATCAACAGCGACGAGGCGGTCGGCGGCAATACCTACGGCTTGGTCTCCTTCGAATATCTTTTCCGCGTGGCGGAACCTTTGGGTTTGGTCGTTTTCTACGACTGGGGCTTCGTCAACGCCGATGAATACGATTTTAATGCTTCCGATTATGCCGACAACTGGGGTGTGGGCGCGCGAATTCTCCTTATGGGTTCGCCGCTCAAGCTGGATTTGGGCGTGCCCATCACCGCTCCGGATGACGCCGATGGAGGCACTCAGTTCAATTTTTCCTTTGGCACCCGCTTCTAAACCCGCTTAAGTCTCCGGTTTCCAACCTCTCATCCAAGTACCCAAGACCATGAAAAAACTCGTTTCCCTCATCCTCGCATCCACTTTTTGCGCGGCCGCACTGTTCGCCCAGAAGACTCCGACCGTCGCTACCGTCGACGTGCAACGCGTCCTCAACGACTACACCGACTTCCAGAGCGCGGTGGAAAAGGTCCGCGGCTCCGTCGCGCCGGTCGAGGAGGAAATGAACAAGATGCAGGAGAACCTCCAGAGTATCGTCGAGAAGGGCCGCGCCGCCGAGGCCAAGGCCAAGAACCCGGCCCTCGGCGAGGAGGCCCGCGAAGAAGCCCAGTCCGAAGTCAACCAGCTCCAAGAGCAGCTCCAGGCCGAGCAGGCCAAGCTCCAGCAGTTCCGCCAGCAAGCCCAGGCGCTCGCCCAGCAGGGGCAGCAGGAAGAGCTCGCGCCCTTGCAGGAAAAGGCGCTCGAAGCGGTCAAGGACGTCGCCGCCGACAAGGGCATCGACCTGGTCCTGCCGACCGGCAACGTGATCTACTCCGACGAGTCGCTGGAGATTACGGACGCCGTCATCGCCGTTCTGAACGCCGCCTCCGAGTAAAGCGTCCCCGGCAACTTTCCAAAACCCTGTTCTCGCTTCGAACAGGGTTTTTTGTTTTCTAGGCGCGATGGCTTACTCCTATTCGATCGATCGGCTTCTCGGGATTCTGGGGAACGACGCGGAGGCATCCGGCGATTTCGATGGAGAGGTGAGCGGCATCGCGGGCCTGAACGAGGCCGTCGCCGGCGACCTTTCCTTCCTCGGAAACCCGAAGTACCGGCCGCAGGTCGAGGATTCGAAGGCTTCGGTCCTCCTGCTGCCCAAGGATTTTCCGGGCGATCCGAAGCCGGACCAGCTCTACATCCGTGTCACCAACCCCTCTTTCGCGCTGGCCCTGCTCTGCCGGGATATCGAGGCGACCCTCTTGCCCCGGCCCCCCGCCGGCATCCATTCCACCGCTGTCGTCCACCCCACGGCCCAAGTTGCGGCGGGCGCCTCGATCGGGCCCTTCTGCTCCGTCGGCGAAGGCGCGACGGTGGGCGATGCGGTGCTCGAAAGCCATGTCGCCGTGGGCCGCTTCTGCCGGATCGGGGACGGCTCCCAGCTGTTCGCCCGGGCCGTCGTGGCCGACTACTGCGAGATTGGGCCCCGCAACCGCCTGCTCGCGGGCAGCGTTATCGGCTCCGACGGCTACGGCTACCAGTGCTACGAAGGCGCCCACCAACGCCTGCCCCAGATCGGCAAGGTGGTGACCGAAGCCGACGTGGACGTGGGGGCCAACAGCACGATCGACCGCGCCCGCTTCGGCAGCACGCTCATCGGCCGGGGCACGAAGATCGACAACCTCGTGCAGGTCGGCCATAACGTCCGGATTGGCAAGCACTGCTTGCTCGTCGCCCAGTGCGGCATCAGCGGCAGCGCGGTCCTCGGCGACGGCGTCATCGTCGCCGGTCAGGCCGGCGTGGCCGGCCACATCACGGTCGGCGACGGCGGTATCGTCGCGGGAGGCGCGGGAGTCACCCGCCCGGTGGCGCCCGGCGGGAAAGTCGCCGGCATGCCGGCGGAATCCTTCATTTTCATGAACCGGATCTACTCGCTCCAGCGGAAACTTCCCGATCTCTTCAAGCGCTTCGAGAGTTTGGAAAAAACCGTCGAAGCCCTCGCCGCCGGCCACGCTTCGCCCCAAGACGTTTGAAAGACACGCTCAAGATTTTCTGCGGCAACTCGAACCGTCCACTGGCCGAGGAGATCTGCCGCTTTCTCGACCTGCCCCTGGGAGCGGCCACCGTGAAGAGCTTTCCGGACGGAGAGAGCTTCGTGAGGATCGAGGAGAACATCCGCGGCCGGGACGTCTTCATCATCCAGGCGGCCAGCAATCCCGCCAACCAGCACCTGATGGAGCTCTTCATCTTGATCGATGCGGCGCGCCGTGCCTCGGCCAGCCGCATCACCGCCGTCATCCCCTTCTACGGTTACGCCCGGCAGGACCGGAAGGACCGGCCCCGGGTCCCGATCACCGCCAAGCTGGTGGCCAACCTGCTCGTTTCGGCCGGCGCCAACCGCATCCTTACCGTCGACCTGCACGCCCAGCAGATCCAAGGCTTTTTCGATATTCCGGTCGACCACCTCTACGCCTCGCCGGTCCTGTTCCAATACCTTCGAAATCTCGACCGGAGGCGGCTCACTCTCTTTTCGCCCGATATCGGGGGGATGAAGATGGCGGCCGCCTACGCCAACCTGCTCGACGTGCCGCTCGGCTTTATCGCCAAACGACGGACCGATGCCGAGACCGTCGAGGCGGTCTCCCTGGTCGGCGAGACCGAGGGCCGCGACGTGCTGCTGGTCGACGATATGACCGAGACCGCCGGAACCCTCTGCGCCGCCGCCGAATTGCTCAAGAAGAACGGGGCCGAGCGGGTGTTCGCCGCCGTCAGCCACGGAGTGCTCAACGAGCTCGGCTACGCGCGGCTCGCCTCCGGCATCCTCGACGAGTTGATCACCACCAATACCACCCCGGTCCGGCAGCGCGATGGCGTGCCCATCACCGTCCTCAGCGTGGCGGGCCTGCTGGGCGAAGGCATCAAGCGCATCCATCGGAACGAAAGCGTGACCAACCTGTTTGACGTCAACGGGTTTTAGCTCGAGCCTCGAAGCACGCTGTTCCGAAATCGCTCCGGCCGCTTGCGGAACCTCCCGACTGCTTTTCTGTCTCAACTCCCCCTTAGGTTATGAAGCTAATTGCCAATCTTTTTCTGTCCCTCCTCATCGTTCTGGGCTCGGCCTGTGCGGAAGAGGCCGATCCCGCCCAGGCCGAACTGAACGTCGAAGTCGACGGCCGGCCCATCGAGATCGACCGCGAGCAATCCGTGGTGAGCTATGCCGACGTCCTCGATCGCGCCACTCCCGCCGTCGTGGCCGTTTATACCGCTCGCATCGTGAGCGCTCCGAGCGGCGGCCTTCAGCCGGGGGTGCCGGAACTGTTCCGCCGCTTCGGACTGCCGACGCCGCAGCCCGAGCCGGACGAAGGCCCGGTCGAGCGCCGGCAGCGGCTGGGCGTGGGTTCGGGAGTGGTCGTCTCCCGCGACGGCTATATCGTGACCAACCACCACGTCGTCCATGATCCGCGCGGAGGCGTGGTCGACGAGATTCGCATCCGCACGCGGGACAATGTCGAGCACGAGGCCGAACTGGTCGGCTCCGACGAGAAGACCGACGTGGCCGTTCTGAAGATCGAGACCGAAGAAGCCTTGCCCGCCGTCATCCTCGGCGACAGCGACAACCTGCGGGTGGGCGACATCGTGTTCGCGATCGGCAACCCGCTCGAAGTCGGCCTGACCGCCACCCAAGGCATCGTCTCCGCCACCGGCCGCGATTCGCTCGGCATCCTCGGCCGCGGCGGCTACGAGAATTTCATTCAGACCGACGCCGCCATCAATCTCGGCAACTCCGGCGGCGCTCTGATCGACGCCTGGGGGCGCCTGGTCGGGATCAATACCGCCATCATCTCCCGCAGCGGCGGCAGCAACGGCATCGGCTTCGCCATCCCCGTCAACATGGTCCTCAACGTCGCCACCAACCTGATCGAACGAGGCGAAGTGCCGCGCGGCTTGCTGGGGCTCTTTCCGGAAAACCTCACTCCCGACTTGGCCGACGCCTTCGGCCTCGAAACCACCCGCGGCGCGCTCGTCAACCAAGTCCAGGAGGGTTCGCCCGCGGATCTGGCGGGCATACGTCACGGCGATGTCATCCTGCAGATCGACGACGTCCGGATTCAGTCCGCGCCCCAGCTCAGGCTGCTCGTATCCCAGATGGCGCCCGGCAGCGAGGTATCCGTAAAGCTGATACGCCAGGGCGAGGAGCTCACGCTCCCGGTCGTTCTCGGCAGTCTGAACGGCGAGGTGGCTTCGGCGGAGTCCTCCGAGTCCGTGCTTGAAGGGGTCACCCTGCGCGCGATCACCGAAGAGATCCGCGAAGAGTTTTCCCTTCCGGACGGCATCGACGGGGTCTTCGTCGCCGGAGTCTCGGGCGACTCGCCCCACGCCGACGATCTCTCAGGCAATATGGTCATCATGGAAGTGAACGGCCGCTCTGTCGAAACGCCCGAGGACCTGGCCGACGCGCTCAAGCCCGGAGTCAACCGCCTCTACACCTGGCTCGGTGGCGTCCTGCGCTACGAAGTCATCCGAATTGAGGACTAGGCTCCGGGGTGGCTTCGGCAGAGCGCTGCCTTCCGTCTTGGCGCTACCCGGTCACACCGGCCGCTCGTGAAAACTCACGAGGATTCGAATAGCTGAAATCCGACGCTTCCAACCCCTGCGGTCTCCACCTGCCGTGCCGCTACCCGAGGATCGGTCCGCTTCGGTCGCGGGCCGACGCAGCCCATTGCGCGAGCGCGAATGCCGCGAAGCCCGCCAGCGGCAAGTAGTTTTGCACCAGCCCAAGCGCCTGGGCTTCGTAGGCGGAGACGCCCGCCAGCAGCAGCAAGGGCAGCGCCAAGGGCAGGCTCCAGCCCCGCGGACGCAGGTCGGCGAGCACGCCCAGGCTGAGCAGGATCAGAGGCTCGGGGTAGAGCGCGCCGATCCGTAGGAGCGGCCAGCCGGGCCCGTTCCAGCCGTCGAGAAGTGGCCAAAGCAGCGCCACCCCGAAAAGCGCGGCCGCCGGGAGCGAGGGCCGGGTGCCCGCGTCCCGCGGTCCGGGCAGGATGGCGGCCAGACCGAGGCCGAGCGCCTGCAGACCGGCGAAGGCGGGGGCCATGAAATTCAGGCCGCCGGTGGTCGCGAGAAACCAAAAGGCCATGCAGCCGATCCAGAGTGAGGCGAGCAGGGCGCACTGCGACCGGCGGGCCGCGCTTCCGGACCGGAAGGCCATGGCGGAAAGGACGAGAGCGAGGGCGAGCGACAGCCAGACCGCGATCGGCCGGCTCCCGTTCAATTGTTCGAACAGCGAAAAATAGACCTCGCGGGAGTAGGGCAGCATCGGATCAGAGGCCCGCCACGTAATTGGCGAGCCGTGTCCGGAGCGCCTCGTCGGGCATTGGTCCGCTCAGCGCCCCCATGTTTTCGTGCATGTGCTCGACCCGCGAGGTGGCCGGAATCGCGCAGGTCACGCCGGGATGGGAAATAATGAACTTCAGGAAGAGGTCCGCCCAGCTCCCGATGCCTTCGTCCGCCGCCCAATCGGGCAGCGGGCGGTCCTTGTAACGGTCCATCAGCGAGCCGCCGGCGTAGGGACGGTTTGCGATCACGGCGATGCCGCGTTCCCGGGCCAGGGGGATCAGCCGGTCCTCGGTCTCGCGATCGACGATGTTGTAGGTCAACTGCACGAAATCGAGCGCTTCGTTCCGCATCAGCGCCTCGAGCTCGCCGTGGCGGCGCCCGTGCGAGGTGCTCACGCCGAGGTAGCGGATGCGTCCCGATTCCTTGAGACCGCGCAGGGTGTCGAGGTGGTGGCGCCGGTTGACCAGGTTGTGGACCTGCTGGAGGTCGAAACGGTCGAGGCCCCAGAGACGCTCGGAGGTCCGCACTTGCTCCATGCCGGCATCGTCGGAGGGAGTCCAGACCTTGGTCGCCGTGAACGCGCGCTCCGGGTGCTCGGCGCGTTTCAGGCAGTAGCCGATCACCTCTTCGGAGGAGCCATACATGGGCGAGGAGTCGATCATGCCGCCGCCGTGGTCGAGGAAGGCTTGCAACACTTGGAGGCGCTCGCGGCGGAGGCGTTCGGAGGGACCCACGTTGAAGGTGATGTAGGTGCCCATGCCGATGGCGGAGATCCGTTTGCCGCTTGAGGGGATGACGCGCGTCGCCGTGGCGGTTCCGGAGGCCTCGGCCCGGAGCGCGGCGGGGAGCAGCAGGCCCGCGGCCGCACAAGCGCCGGTGCGGAGAAAGTCCCGCCGGCTGACTGGGCCTTCGATACGCATGGGACAAGGGGTAGCGCCTTTCTCCCCGGAATCAAACCGGATAGCCCGAAGGAGGCCGCCAAGCGGCTTAGATCGCCTCCAGCCAGAGCTCCCGGGCAAGGGCCGGGTCGACCTCCTCGACCGTCTCGGCCCGCCCGAGGGAGCTCAGGGCGACGAAGCGGAGCCGGCCCGCCTTGTTCTTCTTGTCCCGCTGCATCGCGCGCATCAGGGCATCGACCGGCAGGGCGGCGTTCAGGCGGACGGGAAGTCCGAAGCTCGTGAGCAAGCGCTCCACGCGCCCGATCGCCGGCTTTTCCACTTTGCCGAGGGCAACGGATAGCCGCGTAGCCAGAACGAGCCCGATCGCGACCGCTTCGCCGTGGAGGTACTGGCCATAGCCGGCCACGTTCTCGATCGCATGGGCGAAGGTATGCCCGAGGTTGAGCAGAGCGCGTCCGCCGCTGCCGGCGGTCTCGGTTTCGTCTTCCGCCGCGATCCGGGCCTTGATCGCGCAACAGTGCCGGACGATTTCCGGAAGCTCGGCGGATTCGGCCTCGAGGCCGTCCAGTTGCTCGAGCCGGGCGAAGAGCGCCTCGTCCGCCAGCATCCCGTATTTCACGACCTCGGCCATGCCGGCGGCGAACTCCCGGGGGGGCAGGGTGGCCAGCAACGCGGTATCGATGTAGACCGCCCGCGGCTGCCAAAAGGCGCCCACCAGGTTTTTTCCTTCGGGCAGGTTGATCCCGGTCTTTCCGCCGACCGAACTGTCGACCATCGCCAGCAAAGTAGTGGGAATCTGGTGGAAATCGATTCCGCGCAGGTAGCTCGCCGCAACGTAGCCCGCGAGGTCGCCGATCACTCCGCCGCCAAAGGCGAAGAGGACGCCGTCCCGGTTGACCGCCTGCTGGGCGAGAAAGCGCAGCGCCTCCGCGAAGCGTGCGACCGACTTGGAAGCCTCGCCGGCGGGAAAGCTGAGCACCTCCCCGTCCAGAAAGCCCGCCTGCCCGAGAAACTCCGGATGCGCGGCCAGCACCCGCGCGTCGCTCAGCACCCGCACCGACCGGCCCGCGCCGCGCAGCTCCTTCACGCAGGCCCGCAAGGTCTGCGCGCTGTCCGAAAAATAAATCGGGTAACTGCGCTCGGAGAGTTCGACGGTCAGTTCGGCTGGCTTCATCCCGCCTCAGCAAAGCCGCCCCTCCTCGCCTCCGGCAAGCGTATTCGTCGCCCGATGCAATCGCCGGACCCCTCCGCGACAAAGCCCGCGGAAAGGGCGAGGGCGGGTAAAGGAACGACCGAAGGATCCAAGACTGCCAAGTCCCGCGCCTCGGTAAAACGACGGCGACAGCCGTTGTTTCCCTGCCCCGCAGCCAAAGCGGTTAGGCTTTGGCTGCGGAGGACGAGGAAGAGTAAGAGTAAGAGGAAGAGGAAGAGGCCCAGAGGCACCGCCTATGCAAGATTACTGAGAGTGCAAGTGGGATGGTAGTGAGTAATCTAAACGAGGTGGAAAAAGGCGCGAAGACCAAGGATTTATGGCTCAGGCGGTGTCAAGCGATGCCAGATGCTGCCT
>Ga0208112_100335_pt1 | contig 51240 bp, 47 predicted proteins | sample HotLakConsoUCCLE_FD_184736 | JGI IMG/M metagenome (GOLD analysis project Ga0208112, IMG submission 184736) | Hypersaline microbial mat communities from Hot Lake, Washington, USA - Hot Lake Consortium UCC-LE (SPAdes) (version 2) ... | reverse complement strand
GGCGAGGGCACCGAAGACGGATTGAACGCCTGGCTTGAGCGTTTCTGGAAGGTTTCCAGCCTGCGCTTCCTGCGGGCCGAGACAGCGCCCAAGGTGATCACCGCGCTCAAGGCCATGAAGACCCGCGCCGCCTGATCCGGCACCGCGAGCGAAACGGGACGGGGCGGCATGTGCCGCCCCGTTGCTTTTCCGGCAAATGCCGCTGAGCGGCCCGCTGAGCGGCAAGCCGGGTTTTCCGCACCCTACCCCCTCTGAGCGGCAAGACGGGTATTCAATGGGTATTTAACGGCGCTCTGCGGGCCTGTTGCGGTGCGGTGCTCGAAAGCGCTTGCGCGGTGCGGCCCGGGGGCCATAGCCTGCACCTGGCCGGACAGCCCCGCCCAGCAAGGCGGCGCGGTGCGCACCCCCACAAACCGTTGCGGCTGTCCTGCCTCTTCCCGCCTTCCTACGTTTCCCCGGAACCTGTTTTCCGGAGAGCCTTCCATGATCGCCAACGAACAAACGCTCGACCTCGTGTTCCGGGGCTTCAAGACCGTCTATTCCGACGCCTATCTTTCCGCGACGGTCCACTGGGACAAGGTTGCGATGGCGGTGCCCAGCTCCGGGCGCGATGAAACCTATGGGTGGCTGGGGGCCTTCCCCCAGCTTCGCGAGTGGATCGGGCCGCGCCATATCCACGGCCTGAAAGCGCATGGCTTCACCATCGCGAACCGCAAGTTCGAGAGCACGGTTTCCGTCTCGCGCGACGACATTTCCGACGACAAGCTGGGGGTCTTCAAGCCTGCCTTCGCGTCCATGGGCGAGCTGGCGCGCACTCACCCCGAAGAGCTGATTTTCGGGCTGCTTGCAAACGGCTTCGACGCGCTGGGTTACGACGGTCAGCCCTTCTTCGACACGGACCACCCGATTACGGATGCCTATGGCGAGACCACCGTGACCAGCAACATGCAGGCCGGATCGGAAACGCCCTGGTTTCTCCTGGACGTGTCCCGCGCGGTCAAACCGATCATCTGGCAGGAGCGCGAGCCCTACGAATTCCAGATGCTGAACCGCCCCACCGACCCGAACGTGTTCCTGGAAGACGAATACCTGTTCGGCGTCCGTGCCCGCGTGAATGCCGGGTTCGGCCTGTGGCAACTGGGCTACGGCTCCAAGGCCGCGCTCACCGGCGCGAACTATGCCGCTGCGCGGGCTGCCATGATGGGATTCCGCGCCGATGGCGGGCGCAAGCTGGGCATCAAGCCCACCGTCCTGGTGGTGCCGCCCGCGCTGGAAGAGGCGGCGCTGGAAATCCTCAACGCGGACCGCAACGCCGCAGGGGCCACCAATGTCTGGCGAGGCACGGCTGATCTGATCGTCACGCCCTTCCTGGGCGACTGAGCCGATGCGCGGAACCGATACCGCCAGTTTCGAGGCCGCGCTGCCCGGCGGCGCTGCCCCGGATTGGGTGCACCTGCTTCCGCCGGGGCGGATGGACGCGCGCGACGGTCGCCGCTTCGACCTGGCAGACCCGGAGGCGATCCTGCGCGATTTCGAGGCCCGCGCGGTCGATTTGCCGGTGGACTTCGAGCACCAGACCGAAAGCGCGGTGCAGTCCCGGTCTGGCCCGGTGCCTGTCGCGGGCTGGATCAAGAAACTCGCGATCCGCGACACCGGGCTTTGGGGCCGGGTGGAGTGGACCGACCGCGCCCGGAGGCTGATCGAAGCCAAGGAATATCGCTACATCAGCCCCACCATCATTTTCCGCAAGACGGACGGGCGCATACTGCGGCTCAAGGGCGCGGGGCTCGTGCATCATCCCGCCCTGCATCTGACCGCGCTTGCCAGAGAGGAGACCGACATGGACCCCACCCGCCTGATCACCGAGATTGCCGAGATGCTGGGCGTCGAAGACCCCGGCGACGGCCAGGCGATCCTGGACGCCCTGGCACGGCTGACCGCCTCCCGCGAGACGGCGGCGGAAGGCGGCACACCCGACCCGGCGCGGTTCGTGCCGGTGGAGGCCGTCCAGGACTTGCTCCAGGAGCGCAACCAGTCCCTCGCCCGCATGGCGGAGGAACGCGCGGGCCAGCGCGTCGAGGCGGCGCTGGCGGCGGGCTATATCAGCCCCGCCATGCGCGGCTGGGCCACCGCGCTCTGTCAGCGGGACGAAGCGAGCTTCGATGCCTTCCTGGCCGCGTCCACGCCGCAATTCGCCGGGCTGTTCCGCCAGGCGGTGCCGTCCGCGCCGCCGCAGTCGCGTGAGCAGACCGAAGACGACGCGACGGCGGCGGCGATCTGCGCGCAGCTCGGGCTGCCGCCGGGCGCGCTGGCCCGGTAATCCCGTGCCGGGGGTGCTCAGCCCCGGCGCTGCCCTGGCGTGGGAAGAGCGGCCCGTGCCAGAGCCGGGACAGTCCCGGCCCGTGCCCCGGAGGGTGCGGGCCGGGGCGCATCACGGTCCATGACGCCCCACATGCCGGAGGGTGCGGGAATGACGGAGGGGCGGGGATTCCCTCATTTGCTAGCACCCAATGGTGGCATTCCGGATCCCGGCTTTCCGACGTCGCCACTCCCGCGGAACACAGCGTAGCGGTGATCGCGAGCCAACTCAATGAAGATGCCCCAACCCCCAGCCCGCTATCCGCGCCCGCCCGCGAACCTCGCGCCCTATGTCGAGGCGCTGGGCACCCGGCTGGCGATGCATCTCCTGCTGGAACTGGGTGGGGCGGAACTGCCGGTCTCGGCAAGGCCGCGCCCGCGCGGCTCGCGCCTGGTCGAGGTGATCGGGCTGGACGGTGCCCGCGCCCTGGCCGCGCGGCGCGACGACCTGCAACCCCGCGTGCCCCTGGGCAATCGGTGGCTCGCGGCCTGCCTGCACGCCGAGGGCCGCAGTGTGGCGGAGATCGCGCGCATCCTGCGCGCCTCGGACGTGGCGGTGCGCTGGTGGCTCAGCGGGAAATCGCTGAAGGAGGGGTGTTTCGATGACGACGCCGATTGAGCGGACAGAGGCCGCCTGGACGCTGATGCGCGCCGCCGCGCGGGTGATGGAGGTGGCGGAGCTCTGGCTGGATGCCATCCACACCGCCCCCAACGCCGAGACCAGGGACGCGGCCCGGCAGAACTTCGAGCGGTGCATGGCACAGGCGGACCGGGCACGCGACCGGGCAAAGGCGCTGATGGCGGTTCAGGAGGATGTTGAAGAGCCTGTTGAAGGCGGGTTTGAAGCCCGTGTTGAAGAGGCCGCACGGGCGGCGGTGGATCATCGCAAGAACCACCGCCCCGGCTTTCCGCGCCGCATCGACACGGACGCGGAGCTGCGCGCCTTCATCCTCGCCCGCATCGACCACATGAGCTTTCCCCAACTCGCCCGCGCCGTGGCCGATGCCTTCCCCCCGCATCGCCGCGTCAGCAAGACCGCAATCCACAACTGGTATCGCGCTAACCATCCCGGATAGGATCACGTCTACCCAGCTCTTCCCGGATCATAGCGAAGGTATGGAGGTTAAATTGAAGGTGTAACAACATCGGAAACTGAAGTGAGGCGCCATTGATCTTGTGTCCGCCGCGTGCTTCAGCCGTTGGGCATGAGCAGACCGATCCCGACGAGCTACAGGAGCACGACCCGGCCGGCCTGCAACGGCGCGCTGAAGCCGCGTGGTTTCCTGACGATCCGTGGGCCGGGAGGGCATTTCGGAACGAAATGTCCCGAGACGCCGCCGCGGCCCGGACATGGTCTGGGCGGCGCCGGATTTCAGCACATTGGGCCGGCGCCACAAGCCCGTGTCCGCGACCATTCCCGCCGCGGCTCACAGGGGCCGCCGAGCCTGTAGATCGACAGCACCGGCTTCGAGACAGAGGGGGAAGGCGAGTGGCACGTCCGCAAGCATCGCGGCGCGAAACGCCGTCTGTGGCGCAAGATCCACATCAGTCTCCGAAGAATGCCACCCTGATCGCGCTTGGCCACAAGTTCGGACAGGTCTCTGTCGGTCTTGGTCATCGGGGCCTCCGTTTGGTCCGTGGTTGACGCCGCCAGACTCCACCTCGACCACGCATCTCGATGGCCTCCCGAGATCACACTGCTGGGGCGGCGAAATTTCACCAGCTCCAAGGATGCCGACGAACGGTCCTCCCCAGACCCGATCCCCCAGATGACGGCGCTGAACGCCTGGGTCGGGACCTGTTCACTGGGGATGCGTGACAAACAATAAATGAGGAGATTTGCTGTGCGCCTTGTTCTGCGAAGCCCTCTGCAAGCGGCGGGAGGGAAAAGGATTTACAAAACTGGAATTATGGTTATTTTGGCGACATGACCACCACAAGCCCCAACGCCCGCGCCCTTGCCGCGCTCGGCCACGATGCCCGCCTGTCGATCTTTCGCCTCCTGGTGAAGGCCGGGGAGGACGGGTTGCGGGTCAGCGATATCGGCCAGCATCTGGGCCTTGCGCCGTCGACATTGGCGCATCATCTGTCGACCCTGGTCGATGCCGGGCTGGTGCTTCAGGACAAGCAGGGCCGCGAGGTGTTCAACCGGGTCGATTTTCCCGCGATGCACCGCCTCGTCGGTTTCCTGACCTCCGAATGTTGCGCGGGTGTCGCGATCCGCGCCCCGGAGGACGCGGCATGAGACGCGCAGGCGCCTTTTCTTACCCTGAAACAACTGCAATTCCGGAAATCTGGTGATGACTGAAACAACCCTCCCGACATCCGGTCTCCGGTCCGCGCTGCGCCATCTGTGGCAGGACCAGCGGGTCTGGCTTGCCTCGGCGCTGATCCTTGCGGCGCTGGCGGTGTTCGACACGCCCCAGGCCGCCGACAGCGCCGTCTTCGCGGGCAATGCGCTGCTCGGCACGGCGCCGTTCCTGATCCTGTCCATCGCCATCGCCGCCTGGGCGAACGCGACCGGCGCCGACAACCTGATCGCCAAGGCCTTCACCGGCGCGCCGATCCTGATGATCGGCCTCGGCGCGCTGGCGGGGGGCATCTCGCCCTTCTGCTCCTGCGGGGTGATCCCGCTGATCGCCGCGCTGCTGGCGATGGGCGTGCCGCTCTCGGCGGTGATGGCGTTCTGGCTCGCGTCGCCGATCATGGACCCGTCGATGTTCGTGCTGACGGCGGGTGTGCTGGACCTGGAATTCGCGGTGGCCAAGACCATTGCCGCCATCGGGCTGGGTGTGTTCGGCGGAGGCGCCGTGCATCTTCTGACGAGGGGCGGCGCGCTGACCGACCCGCTGCGCGAGGGCATAGGCAACGGCGGCTGCGGCGGCGCGAAGGTCCGCGCGCCCAAGCCCGTGGTCTGGCGCTTCTGGACGGAGGCCGACCGCCGGGCGAAATTCGGCGGGACGGCGCTGACCACGACGCTGTTCCTCGCCAAGTGGCTGACGCTGGCCTTCCTCTTGGAAAGCCTGATGCTGGCATGGATTCCGGCGGAAACAGTCACCGCGACGCTGGGCGGCGAGGGGCTGCTGCCCATCGTGACGGCGACGCTGGTCGGGGTTCCGGCCTATCTCAACGGCTACGCCGCGCTGCCGCTGATCGGCGGGCTGATCGAGCAGGGGATGGCGCCGGGCGCGGGCATGGCGTTCCTCGTCGCGGGCGGCGTCACCTCGATCCCGGCGGCCATGGCGGTCTGGGCGCTGGCGAAACGCGAGGTCTTCGCGCTCTATATCGGCCTGTCCCTGACCGGCGCCTTCGCCTCGGGCCTGCTGTTCCAGCTCTGGACGTCCCTGGCATGAGATCGCTGACCGTCGAGATCGAGGGCGGTGTGGCCGACCGGGTGATCGCCCCGCTCGGACTGACCTCGCCGCATGGTGCGGTTTGCGCACTGACCGTCGGCGGCGGGCAGATCGAAGGGACGGCCTGCGAGCCCGAACTCGGGCTCGCCGCCGCGGTGATCCGCCCGGGGCGCGGGCCGCTCGCCCTGCATTACGCCGTGGCGCCCGCGCCGGACGGCACGGCTTATCCCGAAGCGGCCTTCCGCCCGCGCGTCACGCGCCACAGCCTGGCGGCGGGGCCACTCGCCGACGCCAGCCGCCGCATCGCCGACGCGGCGGGAGGGGGCCTCGCCGGCATCGCCGCGCTGGTGGCGGAGACCGAGGCGCGCTTTGCCTACGACCATCCCGACATCCGGTTCACCGACGGGCTGGATCATGTGCCGCACCTGACCTGCGGGCTGACGCCCGGGTCCTGCGTCGACATCAACACCTACCTAGTCGCCAGCCTGCGAGCGGCGGGCTTTGAGGCGGCCTACATCTACGGCTACTTCTTTCCGATGGAGAAGGGCGGAACGACCCATGACGGGCATTGCTGGGTCGTGACGCGCCATGACGGACAGGTTCAGGAATGGGACATCGCCCATCATCTCAAGGCGGGCCTCGGCCCGACGCGGCCGGCGGCGAACCCGCGCCCCGGCGAACGGATCGCGCTGAGCCACTCCATGGATCACCGCTACCGCGTCGCCGGGCACACGGTCGCGCTCCGGATCCTCGGAGAGCCGATGCTGCTGGTATCCGGGCGGGCCGAGGCGGTGACGCTGCGCGCCAGCCTGTCGGCCCCCGGCCTGCAACCCGCCGGCGCGGACGCGTGAGCCCCGCCGCGGATCGGGCGGGGCGCCGGACCTCGCGATGATCCCGACGCTGCCCCCGGCGCGGCGCGGGCTGATCGTCGCCGCCCTCGGCTCTTCGCTCACCGTCAGCTGGGCCTCGAGCTATTACATCCCGGCGGTCCTGGCCGTGCCCATGGCCGAAGAGCTGGGCCTGTCGCCGGTCTGGGTGTTCGGTGCGTTCTCCATGGCGATGGTGGTCTCCGCCATGGTCGGTCCCTGGGCCGGAGCGCGGATCGACGGCGCCGGCGGGCGCGGTGTGCTGATGCTGTCGAACTTGATCTTTGCGGCGGGGCTGGCCCTTCTGGCCGTCGCGCCGTCCCCCGCGATCCTGTTCGCCGGATGGGCGGTGATCGGGCTCGGCATGGGGATCGGGCTCTACGAGGCGGGATTCGCCACGCTGGCCGGGATCTACGGCAAGGACGCACGCGGACCGATCACCGGGATCACCCTGATCGCCGGGTTCGCGAGCACCGTGGGCTGGCCGCTCTCGGGGCTGATGCTGGCGAGCTGGGGGTGGCGCGAAGCCTGCCTGGGCTGGGCGCTGATCCATCTGGTCGTGGCGCTGCCGCTCAACGCGTGGCTGCCGAAGGGCACCGAAAGAATCGCCACGCCGAGCATGCCGGTGGAGGACGGACCGCCGCCATCGCGCCTTGCGCTGTGGCTGCTCGCCTTCGTCTTCGCGGCGAGCTGGTTCAACGCGACCGCCATGGCCGCGCACCTGCCGGGGCTGCTGCAAGCGGCCGGGGCCAGCACGGCCGTGGCCATCGCGGCGGGCGCGCTCATCGGGCCGGCGCAGGTTGCGGCAAGGCTGCTGGAGTTCGGCCTCCTGCGCCGGTTTCACCCGCTGCTTTCTGCGCGCATTGCGGCCGCGGCGCATCCCGTGGCCGCGGTGGCGCTGGTGAGCGTCGGCGGGCCCGCGGCCTATATCTTCGCGGCGGTCCACGGCGCAGGAAACGGCATTCTCACCATCGCGAAGGGCACGTTGCCGCTGGCCCTGTTCGGCGCGGCCGGGTACGGGCAGCGCATCGGCTGGCTCAACGCCCCGGCCCGCATCCTGCAAGCTGCGGCGCCGCTGATCTTCGGCGCGGCCCTCACGGCCTGGGGTCTCTCGGCGATCTGGCTGACGGCGGGGATCGGGCTTGCGTCGCTCGTCGCGCTTCTTGTGCTGCGCAGACCGTAAGGGCGCGGGGGGCCGGTGGACGCACCGGGCCCCGGGCCGATGCCCTCCCCAGGTTGTCCCGATCAGCCGGTCGGCTTTTCCTCGGTCTGGATGACGGGGATCTCGGTGCGTTCCTTCTCGGGAGCGCCGCAGAGCAGATCCACGGCGCGGTCGGCGGCGTCCTGGAACGGCTCCAGCACCAGGTCCGCCCCGGAGGCGAACAATTGCTCGGTATCGCGTGGATGATGCGAGGCGACGGCCAGGCGGCCGTGAAAGCCGGAGCTGCGCGTGAGCTGAATCAAGGTCGTGCGCGTGTCCTCGTGGCTGAGGCCCGTGGGGTGGATCGGGATGGTCGAAACGATCCATTCGGCCTCCGGCAAGGGGAGTTCGGCGACGAATTCCGGGTCGGTCGCATCGCCGAATTCGGTCTCCAGCCCCAACTCGCGCCAGCGCCGGATCGCGAGCGGGTTGAAGTCTACCCCGAGCACCCGGATTCCGCGGTTGCGCAAACGCAATCCGATGGCGGTGCCGAACCGTCCCAGCCCGAAGATGATCACCTTGTAGCTGTCCGCGCGATGCGTCGCGGCCTCGGACGGCTCGCGCGGCGTGCCCTTGCGCTCGAACACACCGAGGAGCGGCTCGAACACCGCATAGAGCTGGTGCGAATAGGTGATCATGTAGGTCGAGGCCGCAATGGTCACGAGGCCGACCATGGTGACAAGACCGAGAGCGTCTTCTTGCACATGGCCGATCGACACGCCCATGGCGATGAAGATCAGGGAAAACTCGCTGATCTGAGCCACAGTCAGGCCTGCGAGAAACCCCGTGCGCTTGCGGTAGCCCATCGCCCCCATGATCGCGAGCACGATGAGCGGATTGCCGATGAGCACGAAGAGCGAGAAGATGATCGCGCCGGTGACATGGGTGCCCAGAAGCGAAAGGTCGAGTGCGGAGCCGAGCGCGATGAAAAAGAACAGCAGCAGGAAGTCACGCAGCGGCGCCAAGCGTGCCGCGATGGTCTCGCGATAGGGCGTCGAGGCGAGCGCGACGCCGGCCAGAAGGCCGCCCACCTCCTTGCCCAGCCCCACGATGTCGCCCGCCGCGGCGAACATCGCCGCCATGGCGATGGCGAAGATGACCAGAAGCTCCGGCGCATGGGCCAGCCGCTCGGTCAGTGGATTGGCGACATAGCGCACGAAGAGGATGACCATCGCCACCATCGCTACGCCCGAAGCGAGCACCAACGGCACCGATCCGCCGCCATGCCCGCCATCCCCGGCCCCGATGCCGATGGCCGAGAGCACGATCATCGCCAGCACAACGACGAGGTCCTGCACGATCAGGAAGCCGAGCGCGATCTGGCCGTGCAGGCTGTCGATCTCGCGCTTGTCCGAGAGCAGCTTCACGATAATGATGGTCGAGGAGAAAGTCAGCGCCACGGCGACGTAGAGGCTGGTGACATGACCGAGCCCCAGCGCGAGCCCGATCAGGTAGCCGAAGATCGACGTGAACGCGACCTGGCCAAGCCCGGTCAGGAGCGACACCGCCCCGAGAGAGCGGATGAGCTTCACATCGAGCTTGATGCCGACGAGGAACAGCAGCACCGCGATGCCGAGTTCGGACAAAAGACTGATCTGTTCGTCTGACCGGACGAGGTCCAGCGCCGAGGGCCCCGCGATCAGGCCGACCGCAATGAAGCTGACGATCAGAGGCTGGCGCAGAATGATCCCGAGAAAACCGATCACCGCCGCCAAGACGAGAAGCGCAGCTATCTCCGCAAACGGCGACTGAACAATAACTTCCATCAATTCTTCTGTTCCTTCGTGTTCTGTGCTTCGGTCAAATCCGGAGCCGTGTTCGTCTCGCCGTTTGGCCTGGCAGCGGGCCGCGTTGCGTGACCTTCGAGGAAAGCATCGAGATCGTCTGCGCCGATTCGCCATCCCTTGCCGATATCGATCGCGCGCATCTCGCCCTCCTTGATCCAGCGCCTGACGGTGGTCTCGCCCACTTTCAGAAGCTCCGCGACTTCCCTGACGGTCAGATACGGTTCGCGTAACATCGCATTCGCCTGTTTGGTGTTCCTTGGGGCAGGATAACGCGATTTGCCGCAATACGGATGATCTGCGTCAAATGAGGAACAGGGCGGAGATGATCTAATGACGAAGGAGCGAGTTGCGCTGACCGAAGGAGCACGACGTGAAGACCATCCTGATGGCCACAGACTTTTCGGAGCGGTCGGACCGGGCGCTGCGGCGCGCGACCCTTCTGGCCCGCCAGTTCCAGGCTGCCATCTTGCTTGTCCATGTGGTGGACGATGACCAACCGCGCCGGATCGTCGAGACCGAGCACAACGAGGCCTCCGTTCTGCTGGACCAGATCGGGGCGACGCTTCGGCAGGTCGATGGCGTGGCCTGCGAGACGCGCGTGATCCTTGCCTCGCCGTTCGTCGGCATCGCGCAAGCCGTGGCGGACGCAACGCCCGACCTTCTCGTAATCGGTCCGCATCGACGCCAGGTGCTCCGGGACGTGTTCATCGGCACCACGGCGGAGCGGACCATCCGGTCGGTGGATTGTCCGGTCCTGATGGTGAATGCCACGCCGGCCGGGCACTATTGGCATGTGCTGCAGACGACCGACCTGTCCGACGGCTCCCGCGATGCGTTGCAGCAGTTCCGGGCGCTGGGGCTCGGCGAGCAGATGCGCACATCGCTGCTGCATGTGTTCGACGCCCCGGCGCTGCGTCTCGTCATGGGGAACGCCATGCCGAAAGACGACCGGCAGCACTATCTCGCGGATGAAGCGAGGCACGCGGCCCTGGCGCTTTCGAACTTCGCCGCCTCCGCGGGGCTCGCCGATATCCGGCGGATCGCGCGCCTTGAGGCCTCGTCGGCCTCGCAAGAGATCCTGAAGGCTGCCGATGAGGAGCAGGCGGATCTGATCGTGATGTCGACCCATGGCCGCAGCGGGCTGGCCCGGATGCTGATCGGCAGCGTCGCGGAACAGGTGCTGCGGATCGCACATGTCGATATTCTCGCCATTCCACCCAGGCACGCAGTCTGATGGTCCGGGCCACCGGGGCGCGAATCCCCTGAACCCGGCGCGGGCGAACGGCCTCGCGCGTCGCCGGCGGTTCGCCCGTTCCCGTCCCCGGGCGCGCCCGGCCGATTCAGGCGAAGAGCGGCACCAGAAGCAGGCCGGCCCCCACGGCGATCAAGAGACCCACGACATCCAGAATCGCGCCGGCGCGCAGCATCGCCGCGCGCGTCGCTGCGGGATTGTCCATCACGATCGCGTTCGGCGGGGTGGCCACCGGCAGCATGAATCCCACCGACGCGGCCAGCGCGATGGGCCAGAGGAAGCCGACCGGATCGAGGCCGAAGCTTGCCGCGGCCGCACCCGCCACGGGCAGGAAAACCGCGGCCATCGCCGTGTTGCTGGCCAGTTCACCCACGTAGACGATGGCCGCGGCCATCGCGAGGATCAGCAGCCAGACCGGCCAACCCTCGGCAAGCGCCAGATATGCGCCGATCCGGTCCGCCAGGCCCGACCTTTCGATCAGCCCGGCAAGCGCCAGCCCGCCGCCGAACAGCACCAGCAGGTCCCATCGAAGGCTCTTCAGCGCCGCGAGGTCTAGAAGACGCCCCTTCGCGCCCGAGGGCAGCAGAAACAGGAGGGCGCCCGCGACCATGGCGATCGCGGCGTCGTTCACTTCCAGCCAGGGCAGCAAGCGCTCGGCCAGGGGGCGCAGGATCCAGGCCGCGGCGGTCAGCACCGTCACCATGGCGACGCGCCGTTCCGCCGGGGTCCAGGCGCCGGGTGGATCCAGCCGGCTGTCGGCAGGTTCGGCCTGCCCCGCCGCCGGTGTCAGCCGGACGATCACCAGCCACGCGGCCACAAGCAGCAGCCCCGCCGCCGGCAGCCCCACGGCGGCCCATTGGGCGAAACCGATATCGCGCCCGTAGGTCTGGCTGACATAGGCGGCGAAGAGCGCATTCGGTGGCGTACCGATGAGCGATCCCATGCCGCCGATCGTGGCCGCATAGGCCACGCCCAGCATCAGCCCGGTCGAGAGCCGGTCGCCGTCGGGCCGGCCCAGGGTCAAGGAACTCGCGATGGGCAGCATCACGATGGCCGCGGCGGTGTTGCTGATCCACAGGCTCAGGAATGCCGTGGCAAGCATCACCCCACCGATCAGCCGTTTCGGCGCGTTCCCCGCGATCCCGAGAATCCAGAGTGCGATGCGCCGGTGGAGGCCCCAGCGCTCGATCGCCCGCCCGATCAGGAAGCCGCCCAGGAACAGGAAAAGAAGCGGGTGGACATACGCAGCGGCGACCGCCCCGAGCGGTCCGAGCCCGAAGGCCGGCGCGAGCAACAATGGCGCAAGCGCCGTCGCCGCCATCGGCAGCGCGCCCGTCATCCACCAGACCGCCATCAGGAAGGCGATCCCGGCCGTGCTCCAGGCGTCGGGCGCAAGCTCTCCCGGCGGCGGAAACAGGGCGACCGCGACAGGGCCGCAAAGCCCGATCAGCAACAAGGCGACACGCATGTCGACAGAGTGCGCGGGGCGACGCCGCGCCACAAGCCCGTATCGGACATGCGAGCCACGCTGCCCAGGGCCGGGTCCGCGATCTTTCGGGCATCTTCACGCAGGACATGCGTCCGGAGGACCGCGAGGAAGTGCGGCGCATCCGGATGAACCGCACCGGAGCCGGCGCAGCCTCGCCCGGTTGGCCCGGCGGTGAACCGGTCAGTGTCAGCCCACCAGCTTCGCCTGGCGCGCGAAGGGGCTCAGGCCCAGCCAGGCCGGCATGCTGTGCGCGAGTTCGCGCTCTCCGGTCATCCACAGCGCGCCGTCCTCCAGTGCTCGGGCCACGGTCTTCAGGCCCATCCAGATCTCGGTCATCGTGCGCAGATCCACGTTCACATAGAGGTCGACATCGAAGCCGGGATCGACATGGCACAGGTCCACCGTCCGGTCGGGTTCGACGATCAGCCACCATTTGCGTTGCGCGGGTGGCAGTTCGGGATAGATGAACTCCACCACCGCGCGGGATGGCGGGACGGGTTCGGTGTCGAGGTTGCGACGCATGTCCCACATCAGCAGTTCGGGATCGAGATTCTCCAGCGAGGGCTCGGCCTCCACCCATTTCTGCCCCCACATGCCGATCGCCTCGATCACCGGCTGAAGGTCCCGGCCCGCACGGGTCAGTCGATACGCCTCTATTCCCGGCGCATCGGGCAGTTTCCCGCGCTCGACGACGCCGGCGGCCTCGAGTTCGGACAGGCGTTTCGACAGCAGGGCAGGCGACATGCGCGGCACGCCCCGGCGCAACTCGTTGAAGCGCGTGGAGCCTGCCACAAGCTCGCGCAACAGCACGACGGTCCAGCGCGTGCACAGGATTTCCGCCGCCATGGCGACAGGGCAGAACTGCTTGTAGCTCGCGTTCGTCATCCTGGCCTCCTTCCTCCGATGTGGCACGAGCCTACCAGACGCGGTGTGGCCGAAACCAGTTCAGAACCTGTATCGGCCAGGTTCAGTCCGTGAACTGGCCGGCCAGCGGCCCGCCGGTGCAGTCTGTCCGCATCGGCCAGGACCGATGAAGTCAAATGCAACCCGCAACCGAACGAGGACGAGATGCCGCTCGTGGACATCCAGTTGATCGAGGGCGTCTTCGACGCAGATCAAAAGCGCCGGATGATCGAGGACGTGACCGAGTCCATGGTCCGGATCGCGGGCGAGGCCATGCGCGGCGTGACCTGGGTCCGCATCCAGGAGATCGCCAGCGGAGAATGGGGCATCGGCGGGAAGGCCATGACCGCGGCCGATGTCAGGGGCGCGGCGTCACGGCCCGCCTGGCCGTCGCCCGGGCCGTGTCGTTATCGTCGGGCGGAAATGACGGGCGGCGCAGGGCATGTGCCGCCCGTCGCGGGGCGCGCGCCGCATGGCTTGCGCGCGGCTCCGCGCCTTTGGCATAAGGGGCGCATGACCGACACCGCAGCCCCACGGATCGACCCGCCCAGCCTGCGCATCCGGATCGTGTTCGGCGACGACGCGATGCTGGGGCCCGGCAAGGCCGAGCTGCTCGAACGGATTCGCGAGACGGGCTCTATCGCCGCCGCCGGCCGCAGCATGGCGATGAGCTACAAGCGCGCCTGGATGTTGGTGGAGGAGATGAACAGCGCGTTCCGCGATCCGCTGGTCGCGTCCATGCGCGGCGGCCCCAGGGGCGGTGGCGCCCGCCTGACACAGGCCGGCGAAACCGTCCTCGCGCATTACCGCAAGCTTGAGGAAATCATGGCCGAGGCGGGGGCAGCCCGCATCGGGACCTTGCAATCCATGTTGCGCGATATGCCCGAGGAAAGATAACGCTTGATCGCAGGCCGGCTGCTTGGGATATGTTTCGTGGAACATATCAGATCCGGAGCCTTCCCGCATGCCCGAGCCCGCCCGCGTTCACCGCGCCGCCCGTGCGGCCGCCCTCGCTCTGGCAACCCTCGTCCCGTCCGTCCCGGCCGCCGACGAGATCACCGTGTTCGCCGCGGCCAGCATGGCCAACGCATTGGCCGAGATCGAAACCGGGTTCGAGGCGGCCACGGGGCATGACCTCGTGGTGTCGCTCGCGGGCTCCTCGGCGCTGGCGCGCCAGATCCAGCAAGGCGCGCCCGCGGATATCTTCATCTCGGCCAGCACCGACTGGATGGACCGGATCGAAGCCGAGGGCCTGGTCGAGCAAGGCGCGCGGTTCGACCTTCTGGGCAACCGCCTCGTCCTGGTCGCCTTCGGGGCAGGTGCCCAGCCGGTCGAGATCGTCCCCGGGTTCGACCTGGCGGGCATGCTGGGCGACCGGAGGCTTGCCATGGCGCTGGTCGATGCGGTCCCCGCCGGCATCTACGGCAAGGCCGCGCTGGAACGCCTCGATGTGTGGGAGGCAGTCGCGCCGCAGGTCGCACAGGCCGACAACGTGCGCGCGGCGCTGGCTCTGGTGGCCAGCGGAGAGGCGCCCTATGGTATCGTCTACGCCACGGACGCGGCGGCGCAGGACAATGTCAGCATCATCGGCACCTTCCCCGCGGAGACCCATCCGCCCATCGTCTACCCGGTCGCGGATCTCGCCACCCGCGATGCCCAGGCAGTGCAGGCGTTTCTCGACTACCTGCGCGGTGCCGAGGCGCGCGCCGCGTTCGGGCGGCAGGGCTTCACCGTCCTCGCGAAGTAATCCATGACGGACTGGCTTGGCCCCGAGGAGTGGCGCGCGGTCGCGCTTTCGTTGCAGGTGTCGTTCTGGGCGACGCTGGTGAGCCTTCCGCTGGGGATTCTCACCGCCTACGCGCTGGCGCGTTGGTCCTTTCCCGGCAAACAGGTGCTCAACGGGCTCGTGCACCTGCCGCTCATCCTGCCCCCTGTGGTCACCGGATACCTCCTGCTTCTGACCTTTGGCACGCGCGGGCCCCTGGGCGGCCCGTTGGCGGAACTCGGCATTGTGTTCGCCTTCCGCTGGACCGGCGCGGCGCTGGCCGCCGGGGTCATGGCCTTTCCGCTGATGGTGCGCGCGATCCGGCTGTCGATCGAGGCGATCGACCCGGGTCTCGAACAGGCCAGCGCGACACTCGGCGCGTCGCCGTTCTGGGTCTTCCTGACCGTGACGCTGCCGATGGCGCTGCCGGGCATCATCGCCGGCGCGATCCTCGCCTTTGCCAAGGCGATGGGAGAATTCGGCGCCACCATTACCTTCGTCTCCAACATCCCGGGCCAGACCCGCACCGTTCCGTCGGCCATCTACGCGTTCCTTCAGGTGCCAGGCGGCGAGGGATCGGCGATGAAGCTGGTGATCGTCTCGGTGGTGGTGGCGATGGGCGCGCTCCTGCTGTCGGAACTCGTGGGCCGCCGCGTCGCGGCGCGTGTGGGGGGCAGGTGATGCTGGAGGTCGCCGTGCGCCATGCCTTCCGGGATTTCACTCTGGATGCGGCCTTCCGCGCCCCCGCGGGCGTGACCGTGCTGTTCGGGCGGTCCGGGTCGGGGAAGACGACGATCGTGAACGCGGTGGCGGGGCTCCTGATGCCGGACGAGGGGCGAATCGCCTCCGGCGACTGGACCCTGCTGGACACCGCGCGCGGGATTCGCCTGCGGCCTCATCGGCGTCGGCTCGGCTACATCTTCCAGGAGGGGCGCCTCTTTCCCCATCTGACGGTGCGGCAGAACCTGGCCTATGGCGCCTGGTTCGCCCCGAGAGGCGAACCGCGCGAGGACACGGGCCGGGTGGTGGACCTTCTCGGCATCGGCCATCTGCTCGGCCGTCGCCCCGGCGGTCTCTCGGGAGGCGAGAAGCAGCGCGTCGCCATCGGGCGGGCGTTGCTGTCCGCGCCTAGGCTGATCCTCGCCGACGAGCCGCTCGCCGCGCTGGACGAGGCGCGAAAGGCCGAGATACTGCCCTATTTCGAGCGGCTGCGCGACGAGGTGTCCGTCCCGATCCTCTATGTCAGCCACTCCGCGTCCGAGGTCGCGCGGCTCGCCACCACCGTGGTTGCGCTGGACAGCGGCCGCGTGGTCGCCCAGGGGCCCGCTGCCGAGGTTCTGGGCGACCCCGCCGTGATGCCGGCAGGCGCGCGCGAGGCGGGCGCGGTGCTGACGACCCGGGTGGCCCGGCATCACGCCGATGGCTTGTCCGAACTCGACGCGGGCGGCGTGGCGTTGTTCCTGCCCAGGGTCGCGCGGGATGTCGGTACGGCGCTGCGCGTGCGCATCGCCGCCCATGACGTGATCCTGTCGCGCACCCGGCCGGAGGGGCTGTCGGCGCTGAACATTCTGCCGGGCGTGGTGCGCGATATCCGGCCCGGCGCGGGGCCGGGGGCGATCGTCGCGCTGGATACGGCCGCCGGCCGCGTGCTTGCCCGCATCACGCGCCGTTCCGCGGAGGCGCTGGAACTTGCGCCGGGGACGCAGGTGCATGCCATCGTCAAGACCGTCTCGGTGGCGCCGTCCGATGTCGGTGGTGGCCCGTTCGAGCGCTGAGCGGCAGCACCGTCCCGGCCGTCACCTCGCGCATCGCTGCATCCGCGTCGACGGATGCAGGCCGTCGGTGATTCCCCAAGGCCGGAATTCCCGCTATTTCAGGGTAATGGATATCGTTCTCGTCACCACGATCATCGCGTCCCTGTTCGTCGTCATCGGCGCGGCCGAGCCGCTCGCCGCGCGCCTGCGCCTGCCCATGAGCGTGATCCTCGCGGTGCTCGGCGTGCTGATCGGTCTGGGCGCCACGTTCTTCCTGCGGACGGAACTGACCGACGCGCTGAACCCGGTGGCCGAGGCGATCCTCGGGCTGCCGATCCGGTCAAACGTCTTCCTCTACGTCTTCCTGCCGACGCTGCTGTTCCAGGCGACGCTGGGGATGAACCTGCGGCGGATGCTGGATGACTGGGTGCCGATCCTGGTGCTCGCCGTCGTGGCGGTGGTCGTGGCGACGCTGAGTGTCGGCTATGCGCTGTCCTGGGCCAGCGCCTTGCCGCTCGCCGCCTGTCTGCTGATCGGGGCGATCGTGTCCACGACCGATCCGTCGGCGGTGGTCACCATCTTCCGGTCGATCTCGGCGCCGCGCCGGCTCGCCCGGATCATCGAGGGCGAGAGCCTGCTGAACGATGCGGCGGCCATCGCGCTGTTCGGTCTGTTCATGGGCTTTGTCATGCTGGGCGTGCCGGACCCCAAGCTCGGCGACGCGCTCGCCCGGTTTCCGCTGCTGATCGCGGGCGGCGCCCTGGCCGGCTGGCTGGCGGCGCGGATCGCGGTGTGGGTGATGGCGCTGTTCAGCCGGTTCGAGCTGGCGCAGATCTCCATCTCGGTCGCCCTGCCCTATCTCGCCTATATCGGGGCGGAGCAGAGCATCGGCGCCTCCGGCGTGATCGCCGTCGTCGCCGCCGGCCTGACGCTGAACCTCACGGGGCCGGGGCGCCTGCCGCCGCAGGCCTGGGCGAACCTGCGCGAGGTCTGGGACCTGCTGGCGCACTGGGCCGGGGCGCTGATCTTCATTCTCGCCGCGCTGCTGATCCCGCGCCTGCTGGAGGAGGTGCGCGTCGGGGATTTCGTTCTGGTGGGCGTGGTGATCCTGGCCGCCATCGCCGCGCGGGTGGTGATCCTGTTCGGGCTGCTGCCGCTGCTGACCGCGCTGAAGCTTTCGCCGGCGGTGGAACGGCCCTACCGGGTCGCGATCCTCTGGGGCGGCCTGCGGGGCGCGGTGACGCTGGCGCTGGCGCTGGCGGTGACCGAGAGCTTCCGGGTGCCGGACGGGATCAGCCGGGTGGTCGGCATCCTCGCCACCGGGTTCACGCTGTTCACCCTGATCGTGCAGGGCACGACGCTGCGCTGGGTGATCGGCCGGCTCGGGCTCGACCGGCTGTCGCCCCTCGACGAGGCGCTGTCGCGCCAGGTGGTCGCCGTTGCCCTGCAGACGGTGCGCGAGGATGTTGCGCGCACCACCGAGAATTACGAGCTGAGCCACGACACCGTGCGCTCGGAGGCCAAGCGGTTCGGCGAGCGGCTGGACGCGGCGGTGAAGTCCGCCGAAGACAGCGCCGACATCCTGGACCGCGATCGCATCACCCTCGGCCTGATCGCGCTGGCCGGGCACGAACGCGACACCATCCTGAACCGGGTGCGGGAACGGACGATCTCGGCCCGGATGGCGGAACAGGTGCTCTCGGATGCGGACCGGCTGATCGAGGGGGCGCGCAGTGGCGGCCGCAGCGGATACCAGCGCGCCGCCCGGCGCAGCGTGTCCTACGGCCGGGCTTTCCGGGCCGCCCTGCTGCTGCACAACCGGTTCCGCCTGTCGCTGCCCTTGGCGCGCATCACCGCCGACCGGTTCGAGCTTCTGCGGTCGCAGCGACTGATCCTGCGTGACCTGGGCGCCTTCATCGACGGGAGGATCCGCCGCATTCACGGCCGGCGGGTGGCGGAGCTGCTGCACGAGTTGCTGTCGCGGCGGGTCGAGATGGTGGAGACGGCGCTGGAGGGGTTGCGCCTGCAATATCCCGGCTATGCCGAGGAACTGGAACGCCGATTCATCCGGCGCACTGCACTGCGGCTGGAAGAACGGGAATACACCACGATGCGCGAGGACGGCCTGATCGGTGCAGAGGTCTACACCGCATTGATGCAGGAACTGGACGCGCGCCGCGCGGCCGCCGAGGAGCGCCCCCATCTCGACATTGCGTTGCAGCGAGCCGAGCTGGTCCGCCAGTTCCCGCTCTTCGCCGAGCTTGACGATACCGTTCTGAGACGCCTCGGCGGTGCGCTGGAAACGCGTTACGTCAATGCCGGCGAAGTCATCATTCGCAAGGACAGCGCCGCAAGAAGCGTTTTCTTCATCGCCTCGGGCGCGGTGGAGCTGGAAACCGCGGGCCAGACCTGGCGGCTGGGCCGGGGCGAGATGTTCGGCCAGATGGCGATCCTGATGAACAAGGCCCGCCGCGCCGAGGTGCGCGCGATCGCGCCCTCCACGCTGCTCGTGCTCGACGAGGCGCGGTTCCGCCGGCTGCTGGATCGCAGCGAGGCGCTTCAGGTTGCTGTGCGTGCAAGCGCCGAGAAGCGCGGTATCGCGCCGGAGGACCTGTTCGACGAAGCGGCGCCGCAAACCGCCGCGGCAAGGGACAGCGCGGCGGAATAGGATCAGTTCAGCGTCGCGTCGAACTCGATGATCCTGCGCCCGTCATCGGTGATCGGGGCGACGATGATCTTGGCATTCGTGATGCCGGGGCCGGAAAACTCGATCGAGCGGTCCAGCAACTCGTCCTGACCCTGGGAGACGGGGTAGCCGTTGGTATCGAGGCTTTCCTCCCAGTCGGTAAACAGCGCGTCCACATCCGCGCCGGTCGTGATCGAGAACATCCGGATCGTCGAACCGATGGCCCGATCGGTCACGACCTCGGCATCTTCCGGGATCGTCAGCACCTCCGGGATCCAGCCCTGGACGCGCTGTTCGGCGTGGACCACCGCCGAGGCCGCCAGCACGAGACAGGCGGCCGCGGCCATGTCCCTGAGCGGCAGGTGCCGGAACGAGCCCCGCACACGGGCGAAGGGCAGGGCGCGGGCGGCGGAGCCGGGCGCGGCGGGGGCGGGGGTGTCTGTCATTGCCATCATGACAGGGAACCTATGCCGGATTGCGCCGGAATCAAACCGGCCGGCAGCCCGCCGCCGAGCACGGCCCGAACGCGGGCCGCCTTGCAGGACGGCCCGCGTTCGGAATCCTGGCCTCCTTGTCGCGCCCGGCCGATGATGCGGCGGCGCAGCACAATTCGCCGGGGCGCGGTCGTGCCACTTCTGCGTGCGGGGCACTGGATCCCGGATTGCGAAGGGGCGGGACATGGTTGGGATCTTCTCCGGCGTCTGGGCCTTGCTGCTGGGCATGGTCCTGATCATGCTGGGCAACGGGATGCATTTCACCCTGATCGGCCTGCGGGGCGGGATCGAGGGGTTCTCGGCCACGGAACTGGCGGTGGTCACTTCCGGGTATTTCCTGGGCTTCCTCTCGGGCGCGCGGGTGACCCCGCTGCTGATCCGCCGGGTCGGGCATGTGCGTGTCTTCGCGGCGCTGGGCAGTTTCATGTCGGCGGGGCTGATCGCCTTCACGCTGCAGGCCGAACCCTGGGCCTGGACGCTGCTGCGGGTGCTGATCGGCTTCTGCATGTCGGGCATCTACGTGGCCGCCGAAAGCTGGCTCAACAACGCCGCAACCAACGAGAATCGCGGCAAGGTGCTGTCGGCCTACATGATCGCGCAGACGCTGGGCATCATCGGGGCACAGGCGCTGCTGACCCTGGGCGATGCGGCCACCGCGGGGTTGTTCATCGGCGCCTCGATCCTGGTGTCGATCTCCTTCGGGCCGATCCTGCTGTCGGTCACGCCGGTGCCCGCGGTCGAGGTCGCGCAGCCGATGTCGTTGCGCGCCCTGTTTTCCGGCTCGCCCCTGGGCACGGTGGGCATCTTCCTGCTGGGCGGAATCTATGCGACGCAATCGGGCATGGGGGCGGTCTTTGGCAGCCAGATCGCGCTGACCGCGTCCGAGATCGCCTTGTTCGTCGCGATGCTGTTCGCCGGGGCCCTGCTGTTGCAATACCCGATCGGCTGGCTGTCCGACCGGGTCGACCGGCGCAAGCTGATCTTCTGGGCGGCGGTGCTGGGCGGGTTGTCCTGCGCGCTGGGCTGGATGGTGGGCAACAGCCCTGCGCTGATCGACGCGTCCGGACGCTGGCCGCTGATGCTGGCGGCCTTCCTGGCTGGAGGCGTGACGACCCCGCTCTACGCGTTGCTTCTGGCCTATACCAACGACCGGGTCGCGGCCGAGGATATGCCGGCGGCGTCCGGCGGGCTGGTCTTCACGTTCGGGCTGGGCGCGATCCTGGGCCCGCTGGCCGCCGGCTGGGCGATGCGCGTGCTGGATCCCTTCGCGTTCTGGGTGGTCCTTGGCGCAACCTTCGCCGCGCTTGCGCTTTATGCGCTCTACCGGATGGGGCAGAGCGACGCGCGTCCGGCAGACGAGACCGAAAGCTATCTCGGGGTTCTGCCGACGAGTTCCGCCGTGGCGGTGGAGGCGGCGGGCACCTGGTCGGCGGAACAGGCCGACCCGGACACCGGGAGCGGGGGCTGATCCCGGGGGCTCGGCCAGCCGGGTTCCTGTTCGCGCTGCGGTCGCCTCAGCCCCAGGCCGGGGACATGTCCAGCGGCAGGCCCAGCGCCACCCGGCGGCGCAGCCAGGGGCTGGCGCGGTAGCGGGGATCGCCGGTGAAGCCGTGCAGCGCATCGAGGATCCGCAGCACATACGCGGCCCCGATCGCATCGCCCCATTGCAGCGGGCCGCGCGGATAGCCCAGCCCCAGCCGGGCGCCCAGGTCGATATCCGCAGGTGTCGCGATGCCCTGCTGGGCGAGGTCGCAGGCGATGTTGACGATGGTGGCCAGCGTGCGCTGCGCGACGAAGCCGGGGCTGTCGGCGATCACCGTGACCGGGCGGCTTGCCGCCAGCCATGCCACCACCCGATCGCCCATGTGGGGCAGGGTGGCGGGCGTGCCCATCACCGTCAGCCGCCCGCCCGCCATCGCCGGGCCGAACAGCGGGTCGATGGCCACCGCGCGGGACGGATCGAGCCCCAGCGAAGCGGCCTGTGAGGTGGCGTCGCGGCCCAGCGGCGCGAGCAGCACCGCGCTGTCCGCGCCCGGTTCGGCCCCGTCGTCCAGAGCCTCGGGCGGGAACAGCGCCGCGATGTCCGCGCGCCACGCCTCGTCCACCGCGCCCAGCCAGACCCTGCCGTCGTCGCCCTCCGCGCGAGGCGGCTCGGGGGCTGCCTCGCGGGTGCCGTCGGGATAGGCGTAGAAGCCTTCGCCGGACTTGCGGCCGTAGAGTCCGGCCGCCACCCGGATCGGCAGCAGGGGCGAGGGGCGAAAGCGCGGCTCCTGGTAGAAGCCGTCATAGATCAGGTCGAACACTTTCGAGGACACGTCGAGCCCGGTCAGGTCCAGCAGCGCGAAGGGCCCGAGGCGAAACCCGGCGGCGCCTTCCAGGATCGCATCCACCTGCTGCGGGCTCGCGACCCGTTCCTGCACGATGCGCAGCCCCTCGGTGGTCAGCCCGCGCGCGGCGTGATTCACCAGAAAGCCCGGCGCGTCGGCGGCGCGTACGGGCGTGTGCCCGAAACCGCGCGCATAGGCGTCCAGCCGGTCGAGCACCGCGCCCTCGCTGCGCTGGCCGCCGATCACCTCCACCACCTTCATCAGCGGGACAGGGTTGAAGAAGTGAAACCCCGCCACCCGGCCGGGGCGCGCGCTGCCCGCGGCGATCTCTGTCACCGAGAGCGACGAGGTGTTGGTGGCCAGGATGCAATCCGCGCCCACGATGCCCTCCAGCTCGCGGAACAGCGCGCGCTTGACCTCCAGGTCCTCGGCCACGGCCTCGACCACCAGCGCGCAGCCGGCGAGCGCGGAAAGCTCGCTGGCCACGGTGATCCTGTCGGGCGCGCTGGCGGCCAGTTCGGCCGCGAGCCGCCCCTTGGCGGCCAGCTTGTCGATCATGGCAAGCGCCTGGGCGCGGGCGGCTTCGGCGGCCTCGCGGCTGGCATCCAGCGCGATCACCTCGCTGCCGGCCTGCGCGAAGACCTGGACGATCCCGCGGCCCATCGTGCCGGTTCCGATCACCGCGACGGGAGAGAGGATGCTCATGCGTCGGTTTCCTTTCCTGTTGTCTGCAGCGCGGCCAGCACTGCGCTTGTGTCGGCGCCAAGCTCCGGCGCGCGCGCCGCCCTCAGCCCGGGATGGGCCGACAGGCGCAGCGGGCTGCGCGGGGTCAGCACCGGGTCCACGCCCGGATGCGGCAGCCGCTCGAACATCGGGTTGGCGGTGCTGGCGCGGGGATCCTCGGCCAGCATCTGCGCGGCGTCGCGGTAGGGCGACCAGCACACCGCGGTGCCCTCGAAGGCCCGCGCGATTTCCGCAAGGTCGCGCTGTCCGGCCCAGTCCTGCACCAGCGCCGCGATGGCGTGGCGGGCGCGGTAGCGCGCGGCGTCGTCCTCCAGGCCCGCACCGAACGCCTCTCCGATTCGCGCCATGGCCGGGGCCAGCCCCGTGGCCTCCAGCAGGGCGCGCCATTGCTTGCCCGTGACCGTGGCCAGCATGAAGCGTCGTCCGCAGCGCGCCTCGAAATCGCGTCCGAAACTGCCATGGATCCAGTTGTCCTGACGGGGACGGGCGCGGCCGGTCAGTTCGGCCTCGGGCAGGATGCCCACGTTCGCCATGGTCTCCATCGCGATGTCCGACAGGCTCAGCGCGATGTGCTGGCCCCGCCCGGTCCGGCGGCGGTCCAACTCCGCGGCCAGCAGGCCCATCGCCAGCGTGCGCCCGGCGATCACGTCCCAGAACGGCACGGCATTGTTGATCGGCGCGTCATGGGCGGCGGGGCCCGCCATCAGCGCGGCCCCGCAGGCCGCGTGCACGGTGTAGTCGATGGCCGTGGCGCCGTCGGGGCTGCCATCAAGCGTCACCACGATCGCGTCGTGCCGCCGCGCCAGCAGCGCCTCGGGCGCCAGCGCACCTTTCGCGGGCAGGTTCGTCACGAAGATGCCGCCGCCCTCGCAGATCAGCCGCGCCGCCGCCTCGCGGCCCGCCTCGTGGCGCAGATCGAGCGTGACCGAGCGTTTGCCGCGATTGAGCATGGTCCAGTAGAGGCTGGCGCCCCGCTCCGAAAGCGGCCAGCGCCCATGATCCAGCCCGCCTTCCGGCGGGTCCAGCCGGATCACCTCGGCGCCCAGCGCGGCAAGGCTCATCGTGGCCAGCGGCGCCGCGATGAAGGCTGTGGATTCCACGATCCGCAGCCCGCCGAGGGGGCCCCCGGCGGCCTCGCGTCCCTCTTGCGGCATCAGGCCGCCTCGAGCCGGGCGAGGATGTCCTGCGAGGGCGCGACCACGAAACGGTTGCGCATCAGTGCCAGCGAGGCCTCGTGATAGGCGGTGTTGCTGCTGGCCACCGCGTCCTCGGCCACGACGGTGTAGTAATCGTGATGCGCCGCGCTGCGCACGGTGGATTCCACGCAGCCCTCGGTATTGGCGCCCAGGCAGACCACGGTGTCGATCCCGTTGGCGCGCAGCAGCAGATCGAGCGGAGTGCGGTGGAACGCGTCGGGGCGCATCTTCTCGACGACCGGGTCGGAGGGCCGGGGTTCGATCCCCTCGCAGAAGGCCGCGCCCCAGCTGCCGGGCAGGGTGTAGTCGGGGCTCTTGCCGTCGCGCAGCTTCAGCCGCAGCCAGGCGGGGCTGTCGCCCGTGCTGTCGGGCAGGGTGACCTGGCGGATGAACACGGTCATCACGCCGGCCTTCTGCGCCCGGCGCACCATGTCCACCATCGCGGGCAGGCGGGCCTCGGCCAGCGCCATGTCGCGCCCGGCGCGGGCGAAGACGCCCTCGGGGGCGAAGAAATCGTTCTGGATGTCGATCACCAGAAGCGCGGTCTGCGCGGGGATCAGGATCTCCTCCAGCGTCTGGCGGACGATCTTGCCGTTATGGGTCAGCATGAGAGTTCCTTTGCAGGTTCGCGATGTCGGCATCGGGCCGGCGGCGCCAGTGCCAGAGGGTTGCCAGGGCCAGCAGCGCGGCGCCCGCCGCGGCGGAGGCGAGCCCGGGCGCGATCAGCAGCAGGGCGGCCACGGTCAGCACCAGCCGCTCCGGCCAGGACAGCCGGTGCAGCAGGAAGCCCGCCATCGCCGCCCCGATCACCACCACCCCCAGCAGCCCGGTGCCGGCGTAGAAGGCGATCGCGGCGGGATGTCCGGTCAGCAGGATCTCGGGGTGGAAGACGAAGATGAACGGGATCAGGAAGGCCACCAGCGCCAGCCGCACCGACAGCAAGGAGGTGGGCAGCCAGTCGGTCTTGGCCATGGTCGCGGCAATGAAGACGGTGGCGCAGAGCGGCGGGGTCAGCCCGGCGATGATGCTGAAATAGAAGATGAAGAAATGCGCGTTCAAGGGCTCCACCCCCAGGCGCACAAGCGCGGGCGCCACCACCGCGGCGGCCAGCAGGTAGGCGGCGGCGGTCGGAAGCCCGGTGCCCAGCAGCATCGCCACCAGCATCGCCAGCAGAAGCGAGACCATGAGGTTCGCCTCGCCCAGCGCGATGATCGCCGAGGTGAAGGACACGCCCAGCCCGGTGGTCGAGATCATCGCCAGCAGGATCTGCGAGCCCGCGATCAGCACCGCGATCGCCACCAGCCCCATGCCGGCCTCCACCACGGTGTCGCCGAGGCCCGCGATCTTCTTGCGGAGGTCTTGCAGCGAGGTGGCGGCCAGCAGGTAGAACCCCACCAGCAGCACCACCGCCCAGAAGGCCGAGAGCGCGGGGGAATAGCCCTGCACCATCAGCCCGATCAGCGCCGCGAGCGAGGCCAGCACCGGCCCCGCGCCGCGCAGCGTCAGCGTCTCGGACAGGCGGGGCATCTCGGACGGGTCCACCGGCCGATAGCCGAGGCGCTTGGATTCGAAGTGGATGCCCGCGAGGCAGCCGGCGAAATACAGCACCGCCGGGATCAGCCCGGCGGCCATGATCGTCAGGTAGGGCACGCCCAGCAGCTCGGCCATGATGAAGGCGCCCGCGCCCATGATCGGCGGCATGATCTGCCCGCCGGTGGAGGCCACCGCCTCGACCGCGCCGGCGAAGGCCGGGCGATAGCCCAGCCGCTTCATCAGCGGGATGGTGAAGGCGCCGGTGGTGGCCACGTTCGCCGCGGCCGAGCCCGAGACGCTGCCGAACATCGCGCTGGAGATCGTGGCCACCTTGGCACCGCCGCCGGTGGTGCGCCCGCCGATCCGCATGGCGATGTCCATGAAGGTCTGCCCGCCCCCGGTGCGCAGCAGGAACACGCCGTAGATCACGAACAGCGCGATCACGTTGGCCGAGATGCCCGTGACCATGCCGTAGAGCCCGCGGTTGGACAGGTAGAGCACTTCCGCCGCCAGCCGCGGGTCCAGCCCGCGATGGGCGATGGCCTGCGGCAGGTGCGGGCCCAGCACCGCATAGGCCAGCCCCGCCAGGCCCAGCAGCGGAATGGTCAGCCCGATCACCCTGCGGCAGCCCTCCAGCACCAGGGCGGTGGTGACGATGGCCAGCACGAAATCCACCTGGCTCATGCGGAAGGTGAAGCCCATGATCCGGTCATAGCTGAGGATCACATGCGCGGTGCCCACCGCCGCGCCCAGGATCAGCAGCGCATCCAGCACGCCCAGCGGCCGGTCGCGCGCGGTGCCCCTGTCCATGCCAAACAGCAGGAAGGCCAGCATCAGCGTGCCGCCCACATGCGCGGCGCGCTGGATCAGGTCGGGGAAGGCGCCGAACACCCCTGTATAGAGATGAAAGCCTACCATCGTGACGCTCAGCGCCACGATCGCAGCGCGACGCAGGCGCACCCTCATCGGCGCGGATGCGCCGTTCAGAGACTGGTCGTCAGGAATCATGCTGTTGCCCGGAATGGCGGCGCGGGGCGCCTTGACGTCAGGAGGGAGGCCCGCCCGCCCCGTGGCAGGCGAGCCGCCCGCGGTTTACTGCATCTCCGGCGGGATCAGCCGCTCGGGGATGTCGTGGCCCTGCTCGCGCAGGTAGCGCACGACGCCCGGGTGCAACGGGGTCTGGGCGCGCTCCACGGTCTGGCGCGCGATGTCCAGCCCGGCCACGGCGCCGTAGGACTCGGCCACCTTGTCCACGTTCTCGACCACGGCCTTGTAGATGTCGTAGGCCAGTTCCTCGGGCATCTCCTTGGTGGTGCCCATGGTGATGAACACCACGCGCAGGTTCATCGGTCCGGTCTCGTAGGGGGTGTCTTCCACCGCCATGAAGTCGAAATGCGGGTATTCCGCCTGGACCTTGGCGATCTCCTCGTCGGTCCAGTTCAGGATGCGGATGTCCCGGGCGGTCTCGGCGTTCAGGATCGCGCTGTCGGGCGAGGCGGGCGGGCCCGCCTTGGTGAAGCCCACGATCCGGCGGTCCTGGAAGGCGGTGACGGCGTCGCTCATGCCGGTGCGGAACCAGTCGGGCTCCACCCCGAGCGCGCCCAGCGCCTCGAACGAGGCCCGCTCGGTGCCCGAGCCGCGCCCGCCGCCATTGAACGCCTCTCCGTCGAGATCGGCGAAGGAGTCGATATCCGAGTCCGCGGCGACGACGGTCAGATAGGCCAGCGGCGTAGTCGTCCAGAAGGTACGGAAATCGGGATTGGGCTGGCCCTCGAACGGGCCGAGGCCCTTGTAATACTCGTAGAGATCGGGCTCGGCCATCATGCCCCAGTCCACCTGTCCCTCGGACAGGCGGCGCATGTTGTCCAGCCCGCCGCCGGTCTCCACGACCGAGACGTTGACGTTGTCCAGCTCGCTGTTGATCAGCTGCGCCACCGCGACATGATAGGCATAGAGCGACGAGGCCTGGCTGGTCGCGCCGATGGACAGCTGCGTGGTGTCGGCCTGCGCCAGTCCGGCGCCGCCGATCAGCGCGGCGCTGCCCAGCGCGGCGCAGACTCCGCGCCAGGATTTCGTTGACAGGTATCCCATGGTTTTCCTCCCTCTGGTTGGTTTCGCCCGCCGGTGACGGACTTCGGGCCGCCGGTCAGCTGGCCGCGGCCTGCGCCGTTCCGGCAAAACGTCGGTCGAGTTCGCGCGAGACGTAGTCGAGGCTTTCGACATCGGCGAACTTCATGTCCATGTCGAACAGGCTGGCCTTGTGCGCGGAGGGGCTGCGGTCTCCCACCGCGTCCTCCACCACGATCACGCGGAAATTGTGCGAGAAGGCATCCGTCACCGCCGCGCGAACGCAGCCGCTGGTGGAGATGCCCACCACCACCAGCGTGTCCACCCGGTCATAGCGCAGGAAGGATTCCAGCGGCGTCTCGAAGAAGCACGAGGGCTTGTTCTTCTCCACCACCACGTCGGCCTCGGTGGGGGCATAGGCCTCGGGCCATGCGTCGGCGCGCGGGTCGCGGGTGTAGCCGTGGCTTTCCGCGACCGACAGCTTGAGGTTCCATATGCCGCGCCGCACCGGGTGGTTCCGGTTGTCGCGGCGGCTGTAGTAGATCGGCAGGCCCAGCCGGCGGAACTGCGCGGTCAGGTCGGTGACGGCCTGCATCAGCCCGGGCATTTCGGCGCCGCACATGTCGAAGGCGGGATCCACGAACATCCATGTCGTGTCGATATTGAGCAGCGCCACCCGCTCGCCGAAGCCGATCCGCTCGCCGAAGCCGCCCTTGCGGTAGGTGGCCAGTTCCTCGTCCGGCACGAAGCCCTGCCATTTCGCCAGCTTGTCGTTCATTGCTCTCTCCCTGTCAGTCGGTGCCGGCGAAGCGCGTTTCCAGCGCGGTCCAGTCCGGGTAGTCGAACAGCCCCCACAGCGCCGAATGATCGAGCATCCGGTCGCGCATCCCGTCGGTCGTGCCGGTCTGGCGCAGGGTGTCCATCAGCGCGCGGCCCTGGTGCCCGATCAGCCGGGTGAGCGAGTTGGGGTAGATCGCCAGCCGGTAGCCCAGCGCCTCCAGATCGGCGGCGGGCAGGACCGGGGTGCGGCCGCCCTCGACCATGTTTGCCAGCGTGGGCGTATCGATGCGCGCGTTGATCGCCGCCATCTCCTCGCGGCTTTCGGGGCTTTCCACGAAGATCACGTCGGCGCCCGCCTCGGCATAGGCGGCGGCGCGGTCGAGCGCCGCCTCCAGCCCGTGCGCGCTGCGCGCGTCGGTGCGGGCGATCACCACGAAATCGGCATCGTCGCGGCCGTCCACGGCGGCCTTGATCCGGCCGGTCATCTCGTCCAGGTCCACCACCCGGCGGCCGGGCTCGTGGCCGCATTTCTTGGGCCAGGCCTGGTCCTCGATCTGCACCGCGCTGAGACCCGCGCGCTCCATCTCGCGCACGGTGCGGATCACGTTGATCGGCCCGCCATAGCCGGTATCCACGTCGCAGATCACCGGGATATCGACGCTGTCGGCGATGCGGCGGGCGCGTTCCAGCACCTCGGCATAGGAGATCACGCCCATGTCCGGCGCGCCCAGCGCGCTCATGGAAACGCCCGAGCCGGTGATGTAGGCCGCCGGAAAGCCCGACTGCGCCACCAGCCGTGCGGTCAGGCAGTCGAAACAGCCCGGCGCCATGACGAGCCCGGGCTCCGCCAGCAGCGCGCGCAGCCTCGCATTGCGGCCCTGCGCATGGGCCAGCCCGGCCGGGTAGCCGGGGCGCCGCGTGATCGTGGGGGTCATGTGTCGGCCTCCTGCTGGGGGGCGGCGGTGCGGTATTTCCGTTCCAGATGCCCGGGGTCGAGGAAACGGCGCTCCAGCGCGTAGACATGCTCCATGCCCACCAGCCGGTGCGTATCGGCGAAATCGGCGAAGAGCTCGGGGTCCGGGCCGGTGCCGTCGCGCTCGCGGATCGTGCGCAGGGCATGGCGCATCGCGTGGATCGAGGCCAGCAGCAGCGAGACGGGCAGGCTGACCCGGGCCACGCCCATCGCCTGCAATTCGGTGAAGGTCAGCCCGGCGGGCGTGCGGCCGCCTTCGACCATGTTCACGGCCAGCGGGCCGCCGATGCCGTCCACCAGCCGGGCGATGGTGTCGCGGCTGTCCACGCCATCGACGAAGACCATCGTGGCCCCGGCGGAGAAATAGGTGCGCGCGCGGGCGATGGTGGCGTCAAGCCCCTCCACCGCCAGCGCATCGGTGCGCGCGTTGATGACGAAATCCCGGTCGCGGCGGGCGTCCGCTGCAGCCTCGATCTTGCCGGCCATCTCGGCCGCGGGAACGACTTCCTTGCCGTCCAGGTGGCCGCAGCGCTTGGGCATGACCTGGTCTTCCAGGTTGATGCCGGCGGCGCCCGCGGCCTCGATCGCCTGCACGGTGTACCAGGCGTTCACGGCGTTGCCGTAGCCGGTATCGCCATCGGCCATGAAGGGAATTTCCACCGCGCGGGCGATGGCGGCGGTGCGCTCGGCCATCTCTTGCATCGACAGGATGCTGGCGTCGGGAAGGCCCATATGGGCGGCCGAAATGCCCAGCCCGCTGGCCTGCACCGCGGCGAACCCCGCCTCCTCGATCAGCCTGGCCGACAGCGGGTCATGCGCCCCGGGCATCACCAGGATCTCGGGCGCCTCGATCAGGCGCTTCAGTCGGGTCGTCTTGTTCATGAATCCCCCCGCAAGGTGGCATCCGCCGGCGAGGGCCGGCGGATGCGCGGGCCTCAGTTCGAGGCCGTGTCGATCAGTTCGTTGGTGTAGGCCGAGTCGATGTCCAGCCCGTCCAGCTTGCGCTCGGAGAACGTGTCGAGGAAGCTGACCACACGCTCCATCTGCGCGCGCGTGATCTCGGGCGAGGTCGGGTAGGCCGGGACCACCGCGGTCCAGGCGCGGTCGAACAGCGCCTTGTCGAACCGCTCGAAATAGGCCGCATGCACCTTGTCGCGCGCCTCGTTGGTGAGCGCCGGGTCATGCATCGCCTGCTGGGCCCGCTGGATCGCGCTCATCATGCGCTTGGCCAGCTCGGGGTTCTCGTCCAGCCACTCGCGGCGGGTGTTGACCGAGATGTAGAGGTGGCCGTCAAGCCCGGGCAGGGCGCCCGCCGCGGTGTTGAACAGCAGGAAGCCGTTGAAATCCGCGATCGCCGCGTCGCTGGTCGGGTTCGACAGGGTGAACGCGTCGATTCGGTCGCGCGAGAAGGCGGCGAGGATCTCGCTGGAGCCGCCCACGAAGACAACGGTGGCGTCGCGCTCGGGATCGAGCCCGGCCTCGGTCAGCATGTAGAGCGCCAGCTGGTGCGTGCCGCTGCCCGCGCCGGTCACGCCGATGCGCGCGCCTTCCAGGGCGGCGAGGCGTTCCTCGATGGTGCTGTCCTCGGTCAGCCCCTTCTCCTCGGCGTATGCGCCGCGCATCACCACGTTGGAGGCGTATTGCGTCATCAGCGCCCCGGCGATGACGGCGTTGGTGTCCTGCGACGCGGCGCGCAGCGCGGCCGAGGTGGAGCCGATATAGACATCCATGTCGCCGCCCAGAACCGCGGCCATCGAGGTGCCGCCCCCGGCCTTGAAGACCTGGAGGTTGGCGTCGATGTTCTCGTCGGTGAAATAGCCCATCTGCTCGGCCACGTAGACCGGCAGATACAGCATGCCGACGCTGGGCATGGCGAAGTTGATCCGGTCCGCGGCCATGGCCGCGCCGGCGGCGAGGGTCATCGCCCCCGCGGCGGCGATGCGCACCGCTCCTTTTCCAAACTTTCCAAACATTTTCATTGTCTTGGTCCTCCCTTGGTTGCAAGGCGGCCGTTTCCCGCGACCGCCGGACGCCCCCCCGCCACAAGGCGGAGGGACGGGTTTCGTCAAATCGACATCTCGCGCTTGGAGTTGGTGTCGCGCCAGGGCATGGCCTTGATCTCCAGCAGCTTGACGGCCGCGTTCAGGCAGAAGGCCATGATCATGATGCCGATCAGAGCGGTGAAGACGCCGGTGGTGTCGAACTGCCCGGCCGAGTCGGCCAGCAGGTAGCCGAGCCCCCGGTTCGAGGCGATCAGCTCGCCGACGATGGCACCGATCAGCGCATAGGGCACCGACAGCCGCAGACCGGTGAACACCCAGGTCACCGCCGAGGGCAGCACCACCTTGAACAGAACGTGCCGCTCGTTCGCGCCCATCAGCCGCAGGATCGCGATCTGCTCGCGGCTCACGGCGCGCACGCCCGTATAGGTGTTCAGGAACACCAGGAAGAAGACGATCGTCGCGGTCAGCAGGATCTTCATGTCGATCCCGATGCCGAACCAAAGCACGAAGAGCGGCGCCAGCGCGACCTTGGGCAGGCTGTAGAACATCATGATGAACGGATCGAGCACCTCGGCCACGATCTGCGCCCGGCCCAGCCAGACGCCGAAGATCATCCCGATCATTCCGCCCAGCAGGAAGCCCGAGACCGCCTCCAGCAGGGTGATCGCCCCGTGATAGAAGATCTTGCCCGAGGCCACCCATTCCGCGAACAACTGCGCGATGGCCGAGGGCCGGCTGATGAAGAATTCCGAGGCCAGCCGCCCCGAGGCCAGTTCCCAGCCGATTATGACGAAGGCGAGGAACAGCCCCCGCAGCACCCAGATGCGTGTCTTGCTCAGCTCTTCCACGGTCACTCCTCCATTCCGACGGCGGGCGCCAGCACGTCCCACAGGGTTGCGGTGATCTCCTGGTAGGCGCGGTCCTTGCGCAGTTGCAGGATGTCGCGATCCGGGGCCAGCGGCACGTCCACCACCCGGTCGATGGTGCCGGGCCGGCCGGTGAAGACGACGCAGCGGTCGCCGATCGCCACCGCCTCGTCCAGGTCGTGGGTCACGAACATCACCGTCTTGCCCAGCCGGCGGCACAGCGCCCGGATCTCGATCTGCATGCGCATCCGCAGCATGGCGTCCAGCGCGGCGAAGGGTTCGTCCATCAGCAGCGTCTCGGGGTCGTAGGCCAGCAGCCGCGCCAGCGCGCAGCGCTTGCGCATCCCGCCGGACAGCTGGTTGGGATAGCTGCGCCCGAAGCCGGTCAGGCCCACGGTCTCCATCAGCTCCTCGACGCGGGTCAGGATCTCGCCCTTGGGCAGGCCCTTGATCTCCAGCGGGATGGCGATGTTGCCGATCACGTCGCGCCAGGGCAGCAGGTGATCGCTCTGGGTCATGTAGCCCACGGCGTTGTTGTAGGGCTTCACCGGCTTGCCGCGGTAGATCACCTCGCCGGCGGTGGCCTCGAACAGGCCGGCGGCCATGTTCAGCAGCGTGGACTTGCCGCAGCCCGACGGGCCGACCAGCGTGAGGATCTCGCCCTCGCGCACCTTGAGGTCGATCTCCTGCACCGCCTGAAGCGGCTCTCCCTTCACCATGAAGCGTTTGCCCACGCCCCGGAATTCGATCAGGGGCATGTCGCCCGCCGATCCCGCATGCTCGGTCATCTGTCCTCCCTCTCTGCCTCGTGGACGGGCAGTCCTTCCCCCTCCGGACGGGAGCCGCTCCGCACGGCCAGCGCATCCAGCGCCAAAACCCCCCGGCCCTCTTCCAGCAGCAGAAGCGGATTGATCTCCGCCTCGGCCACGTCCTCGCACAGCGCCAGCCTCGACAGGCGCACCAGCGCCCCGGCCAGCGCGTCCAGATCGCCGCGCGGGCGGTTGCGGAAGCCGCGGGCGATGCGCAGAAACGACACCTCGTCCAGCATCCGCCGCGCCCCTTCCTCCGTCACCGGGGCCACGCGGATGGCGGTGTCGCGCAGCGCCTCCGCCAGCACGCCGCCCGCGCCCAGCATCACCACCGGGCCCATTTGCGGGTCGCGGCGAAAGCCCACCAGCGCCTCGGCCACGCCCTTTTCCATCCGCTGCACCAGCACGCCGCGCAACCGCGCCCGCAGATGCGCCCGGGCCTGCGTCTGCATCAGCCGGGCGAAGGCGTCCTCCACCGCGTCGCGGCTGGTCAGGCCCAGGGTCAGCCCGCCGGTATCGGACTTGTGCGGGATGTCCGGCGACACGATCTTGAGCGCCACCGCCGCTCCGCCCAGCCGCGCGAAGATCTCGCCGGCCTCGCGGGCGGTCCGGGCGAGCCCGCCCTCGGGGCCTTCGATCGCGAGCAGGTCGCAGATGCTGCGGGCCTGAACCTCGTCCAGCGTGTCGGTGGCCGCATCGTCGAACACGCCGCGCACGGCCCGCGACAGGGCCGGATCGGGGGCCGGTTCGGGCGCGGGCGGGCGGCGTTCCAGCCGCGCGCGCAGCCCTTCGGCGCAGGATTCGGCGGTGCGGAACACCGCCAGCCCCTCCTGCGTCAGACGCTGGCGGGACTCCTCGGCCGCGGGTACCAGGTAGACGCCAAGCGGCTTGGCGCTCTGGGCGAAGCCGCGCAGCGGGGCCACGGCGAGTTCGGGATGGAATTGCGACGAGGAGCCGATCACCATGGCGATCGCATCCACCTCTTCGCTGGCCTGCAACGCCTCCAGCACCGCGCGCACCAGCGCCGGGCGGGTGCCCGCCAGGGTCAGGTCGATCAGCCCGGCCGGGCTGCCCGTGACGCCATGCTCTGCCAGGATCGCGCGGATCTCGGGCAGGGGGGGCGCCATCTCCATGCCCAGCGAAGCCAGCGCATCCACCACCATGGCCCCGCCGCCGCCGGTCGTCGTGACAACCGCCACCCGTTGCCCGACGGGTGCGCCGGAACCCAGGAACAGAGGCGGCGCCTCGAACAGCGTCTCGAGGATGCGCACGCGGGCGATGCCCAGGTGCGACAGCAGCGCATCGGCCAGCGCGTCGTTGCCGGCCAGCGCCCCGGTATGGGTGGCCGCCAGCGCCTGCCCGGCCTTGGACCGGCCCAGCTTGTAGGCCAGAACCGGCTTGCCCGCCGCGTGGGCCGCGCGGGCGAACCGGGCCAACGCCGCGCGGTCCTTGATCGATTCGAGAAACAGCAGGATCGCGTCGCAGCGCGGATCGTGCAGCATCACCTCGCCGATCTCGCCCACGGTCAGGTCGATCTCGTTGCCGACCGAGACGAGGCTGGAAAACCCGATGCCGCGCGCCGCGCCCTGCGACAGCAGCGCACCGATCATGCTGCCGCTTTGCGAAATGACGCCGTAGCGCCCGCGCGGCAGCGCCGCCATGTCCAGCGCCGCATTGGCGCTGCAGGTGAAGCCCGCCGTGTCGATCACCCCGATCGAGTTCGGCCCAAGCAGCCGCACCCCGCCCTCGCGCGCGGCGCGGGCCACGGCCTCCTGCCGGGCGACGCCCTCCGCGCCCGCCTCGGCGAAACCGTCGCTGAGGATCGTGGCGCAGCGGATGCCGCGCGCGGCGCAGTCGCGCACCGCCTGTGCCACCGCGTCGGCGCCCACCATGATGAAGGCATGCTCGATGCCCTCCGGCGCCTCGGCCAGCGAGGGGAAGGCCTCGATCCCGTCGATACGGTCCGCACCCGGGTTGATCGGCACGATCCGCCCGGCATAGCCATGTTTGACAAGGTAGCGCAGCGGGCGCGCGGTGGTCTTCGCCGGGTTCGAGGAGGCCCCGACCAGCGCCACCGCGTGCGGCGCGAACAGCGCCTGCGCGAGACCGGTTTCGGGTGTCCTCTGCCCGGCAATCCTCATGCGCGCGCCCCGCGCTGCGAGAAGCGGGTGCCGAACACGCCCTCGGCGATCCGGTTGCGCATCATCTCCAGCGAGCCGCCGGCGATCTGCCAGCCGCGGGTCTTGCGAAAGCAGTATTCCACCAGCGAGTCCTGGCAATAGCCCATGCCGCCCATGATCTGCATCGCCTCGTTGCTGGCGCGAAAGCCCACCTCGTTGCACATCAGCTTGGCCACCGCCGTCTGCTGCGCGTCGGGCAGCCCTTCATCGGCACTGACCGCGGCGCGGTAGAGCAGAAGCTGCGCGGCCTCCATCTGGGCGTAGATATCGGCGAATTTCCATTGCAGGCCCTGGAAGTCGCTGAGCGTGCGGCCGAACTGGCGGCGCTGGGCGGCGTAGTCGCGCGCGGTGTTGAAGGCGTGCCGGCCCAGCGCCAGGGCGCGGGCGGAATTGCCGATGCGCTCGGCATTGAAGCCGCTGATCTGCTTCTTGAAGCCGCCGGGGCCGAGCAGCAGGTTCTCCTCGGGGATATGGACATCGTCGAAGAACAGCGGGCACCAGGTCTCGCCGTTCAGGTAGGTGGCGGGCTTCCCGAGCGAGAAGCCCTCCATACCGCGCTCCACGATGACCGAGCCGATCTGGCTCATGCCCTCGCCGAAGCGGCAGTAGACGAGGAAGACATTCGCCTCTACCGAATGGCTGGTGAAGACCTTGCCCCCCTTGAGCAACCAGCCTTTCCCTTCGGGCGCGGGGCGGGCGGTGGTTTTCAGGTCGGTCACGGCCGAGCCGGCCTCGGCCTCGGTCATGCCCAGCCCGATCACCGTCTCGCCGGCCAGAAGACCGGTCAGGAAGCGCGATTTCTGGTCCGGCGTGGCGTATTCCGCGAAGGTGCGGATCGGGCCGAAATTGCCGGCCTGGATCACGTCGGCGGATTTCGGGCAGACCAGCGCCACCGCCTCGATCGCGATCACCGCGTCCATCAGCGTGCCGCCCTGGCCGCCATCCGCCTCCGAGATCGTGATGCCCAGGAGCCCCATCTTTGCCGCCTCGCGGGCCACGTCGAAGGGAAAGCTGGGGGCATGCGCACGCTCGAGCGCGCCCGAGGCCAGCGTCCTCTCTGCCCATCCGCTCACCGAATCGCGGAATAGGCGTTGCTCCTGCGTCAGTTCGAAATCCATGTGTCCGTTGTCACTCCGATCAGGTGTTAATGTTAGGTTGACTACATCTTAATACTTTTGCAATTACTTTCTTGAAGGCCAGCACCCGGGCCGTCCGGAGGCCGGGCTTGACGCTAAGGCGTGAGGCTCGCTTAACTGCTCCGACGCCGGCGCCGCTTCTGGCATCGGAACTTGAAGGAAAGTGGGGCCGGTCGTCCATGATGGATCCGACACCGTTGTATCATCGGATCTACCTGGTCCTCCGGGAGCAGATACTCGACCGCAAGTTCGATCCCGAAAAGCCGATGCCAAGCGAGATCGAGCTGGCCCGGGCCTACAATGTCTCGCGCGTGACCCTGCGCAAGACGATGGAACGGCTGGAGCGCGAGGGGCTGATTCTGCGTCAGCGCGGGCGCGGCACCTTCGCCGTGCCGCCCGCCTCGCAAACCTCGGTGCAGGCCGATGTCAGCGGGCTGGTGGAGAACCTGCTGGCCATGGGCCTGAGCACCCGGGTCAAGGTGCTGGAATTCGAATATACCGAGACCCCGCCCGACGCCGCCGCCGACATGGGCGTGGCTCCCGGCACCATCGCGCAGCGCGCCGTGCGGCTGCGCAGCCTGAAGGACCGGCCGTTCTCCTATGCCGAGACCTATGTGCGCGAGGATATCGGGCGGACCTTCACCGCCGAGGACATGGCGACCACGCCGCTGCTGCGCCTGTTCGAGATGGCCGGCGTCAAGATCGCGGGCGCGCATCAGAAGGTCACGGCGCGGGCCGCCGACTACCTCGTGGCCGATCTGCTGGGGGTCGAGGTGGGCACCGCCCTTCTTTGCATCAAGCGCGTGGTGCGCGACGAGAACGGCTCCGCGGTGGAACGGATCCGGGCGCTCTACCGCCCCGATGTCTATGAGTTCGAGCTGAACCTGACGCTCGGGCAGGGCCCGGACGGCACGCTGTGGCAACCGACCCAGAGCATGCCGTGACCCGTTCCCGCCGCCGCTTCGCAGACAGCACATGACCGACATGCAGGGGCGTCCCGCGCGGCGCTATCCGCTGGTGGCCTTCGCGGCGTTCTTTCACCTGGCAGGGGTGCTGGGCACAAGGCCGATCGTCCCGCTTTATGCGACCGAGCTGGGCATCGGCCCGTCCGAGATCGGGGTGCTGGTGGCGGTCTTCGCGACATTGCCCCTGTTCCTGGCGTTGCGCGGGGGGCGCTGGCTGGACATCTACGGCAGCCGGCCGATGCTGCTGATGGGCACGCTGTTCGCCGGGCTTGGCCTTGCGCTGCCGGAGCTGCTGCCCGGGCGGGTCGGTCTCTATGCCTCGCAGGTGGTCACCGGCAGCGCCTCCACCCTCTTCGTGCTGGCCGCGCAGCGCAGTGTGGGCACCCTGTCCTCCGAGGCCTGGGCGCGCGAGCGCAACGTGGCGGTGTTCAGCCTGGGCGTCGCGCTGGCGAGCCTCGCCGGGCCGGTTCCGGCCGGCTTCATCGCCGAGCGGCTGGGCTATGGCATGGCTTTCCTGGCGATGGGGGGCGTGACGCTCACCTCGCTGCTGGTGTCCTTCCGGCTGCCGGGGGACCGGCCGGCGACCCCGTCAGGGGGCGCGCAGTTCCCGACCGGCAATCCGCTGCGGGTGCTGGCCTACAACCCCTACATGGGCCGAGCCTTCATGATCTCATCGCTGATCCTGATGGCCAAGGACATGTATGTCGCCTATTTCCCGCTCTACGCCGCCTCCATCGGGCTGTCGGCCTCCGCCATCGGCCTCATCATCGGGCTGCACAACGGGGGCGGGGTGGTGATGCGGCTGGTGCTGCTGCCCATGGTCGAGATGTTCGGCAAGAACCGGGTCGTGATCTCGTCCATCGCGCTGGGCGGCGCTCTGTTCCTGGTGCTGCCGTTCCTGGAGGGGGTCTTGCTGCTGACGCTGGCCTCGGTGGGCATCGGGCTGGCGTTGGGCCTGGGCCAGCCGCTCTCGATCTCGACCACCATCGCCTTGTCGCCCCGGGAAAAGCTGGGCGAGGTGCTGGGCGTGCGCCTCGGCTTCAACCGTTTCACGCAGGCGGTGGTGCCCTTGGGATTCGGGGGCGCGGTGCTGGTGACCGGGGTCGCCGGGGTCTTTGCGGTGGTCGGCGCGCTGCTGTGCCTGGGCGCCACGCGGCTGCGCATCCCGGACGAGCACAGCAGCTGACCGGCGCGGCCTTTCGGCCCGATCCCGCGCTTGGGTCTTGCGGCCGGGCGCGCGCTGGTCTGTAACTCGGGGGCCCTGCGCCTGTCGCGCCGGGCCATGGCCGGGAGGGCCGGATGCTGGCGATGTCGCCGCTGATGCTGGGGATCCTGGGCAGCCTTGCCGCCGGGCTGATGACCGCGGTGGGCGCGCTTCCGGTCCTTTTCGGCCGCACGCCGGGGCGGGCGTTCCGCGACATGTCGCTGGGTTTCGCCGCCGGCGTCATGCTGGCGGCCTCGTTCTTCTCGCTGATCCTGCCGGCGCTGGAGGCCGCGGAGCAGGATTCCGGCGCGGGGCCGGTGCCCGCACTGATCGTCTGCGCGGCGATCCTTCTGGGCATGGCGGCGGTGCATGCCATGAACGAGGCGCTGCCGCACGAGCATTTCCGCACCGGCCGAGAAGGCCCCGATGCGGCCGCGCTGCGGCGGATCTGGCTGTTCATCATCGCCATCACGATCCACAATTTCCCCGAGGGGCTGGCCGTGGGGGTGGGCTTCGGCGCGCATGGGCTGGAGGGCGGGCTGCCGCTGGTGATGGGGATCGGCCTGCAGAACGCGCCCGAGGGCCTGGCGGTGGCGGTGGCCCTGCTGGGCGAGGGCTACGGCCGGGTGCGCGCCTTCACCATCGCCGGGCTCACCGGGATGGTGGAGCCGCTGGGCGGCGCGCTGGGTGCCGGGGTGATCCAGGTGGCGGAGCCCTTGCTGCCCTGGGGGCTGGCCTTCGCGGCCGGGGCGATGCTCTACGTGATCAGCCACGAGATCATTCCCGAAACCCATCGCTGCGGGCATCAGAAGAAGGCAACGCTGGGCCTGGCCATCGGGTTGGTGGTGATGCTGTTCCTGGATGTCTGGCTGGGCTAGCTAGGCATCTTGCGCGGGCAGCGCGCGCAGGAAGCTGATGGTGGTATCTCCATACCGGCGGCTGTCCAGCAGTTCGAACCCCTCGGGTAGGGCGATCGGCGTGTTCTCCTCCCAGACCACCAGCGCACCCGGCGCGATCCAGCCACCCTCGCGGGCGGCGCGCAGCGCGGCCTCGCCCAGCGCCTTGCCGTAGGGCGGATCGAGGAACACCAGGTCGTAGGCGGGTTCGGCGCAGGGGCCGAGGCGGCGCACATCGCGCCGCAGCAGCCTGGCCTCGGCCTTCAGGCCGAACAGTTCCAGGTTCCGGCGCAGCAGCGCATTGGACCTGTTGCCCTCGTCCACGAACAGGGCACAGGCCGCACCGCGCGACAGCGCCTCCAGCCCCAGCGCGCCGGTTCCGGCGAAGAGGTCGAGCACCCGCGCCCCGGGCACCGGATCGCCCAGCCGCCCGCCCGACAGGATGTTGAACAGGCTTTCGCGGACACGGTCCTGGGTGGGGCGCAGATGGGCCGTCGGGTCACCCTTTCCCAGTCCCGCGAGCGCGCGGCCGCGCCACTTGCCCCCGACGATCCTCACCCCTTGAGCAACGGTTTCAGATCCGCCTCCGGGTCGGCGATCACCGCCGGGTCGGGCGAGAGGCCCGCCTCGATCAGCCGCTTGCCCACCATGTAGGCGCGCGGCTCGTTCATCGCGTCCACCGCCAGCAGCGTCTCGCCGCGGTAATACCAATGCGAGGCGGAGGCCTCCGCGCCCGGCCGCACGACGACCCGGTCATACCCGGTATTCAGCCCGGCGATCTGCAATTTCACGTCATACTGATCGGACCAGAACCAGGGCTGCGGGACATACTCCCTGCCCGCACCCATGATGTTCTCGGCCACCGTCTCGGCCTGGTCGATGGCGTTCTGCACGCTTTCCAGCCGGATCCGCGAGCCGCGATAGGGGAAGGAGGCGCAATCGCCCGCCGCCCAGACATGCGGGTCCGAGCTGCGCCCCTGCGCATCCACCGCGATGCCGTTGTCGATGGCCAGCCCCGCTGCCTCGGCCAGCGTTGTGGCGGGCGTGATCCCCACGCCCACGATCACGAGGTCGAGCTGCAATTCGCTGCCATCCGACAGGATCGCGCCGGTGACATGGCCCTCTCCGGTCAGCCGCGTCAGCCCCACGCCTTCGCGCAGGTCCACCCCGTGCTCGCGGTGCAGCCGGCGGAAATAATCCGAGGTCTCGGGGGCCGCGACCCGGCCCAGGATGCGCGGCGCCATCTCGACCAGGGTCACCTGCAGGCCCGCGCCCGCGCAGACCGCCGCGGCCTCCAGCCCGATATAGCCGCCGCCGACCACCAGCACCCGCGCGCCCGCGCGGATACCGGGGGCCATCTCGTCCACGTCGCGCAGGCTGCGCACCACATGCACGCCGCCCAGCTCGCCGCCGATCGCGCCGGGCAGGCGGCGCGGCACAGAGCCGGTGGTCAGCACCAGCGCGTCGTAGGGCAGGGCCCTGCCGCCGGCGATCACTACCCGGTCGGCGCGGTCGATCGCGTTGACGGTCTCGTCGAGATGCAGGTCGATCCCGTTCTCGGCGTAGAAGCTTTCGGGTCGCAGGAACAGCCGCTCCAGCGCCATGTCGCCCATCAGGTATTTCTTGGACAGCGGCGGGCGCTGGTAGGGCGGCACATGTTCCTCGCCGATCAGGGTGAGATGCCCGGCGAAGCCGAGGGCGCGCAGCTTGGCCACGAGCGAGGCGCCCGCCTGTCCCGCCCCTACCACGACGACGTTGCTCATCTCCCGATCCTCCGATTTTGCTGTGGTCCAGGCTGCGGGCGGAGCCTATATCCGGCAAGGTTGGAAACGCAAACCGAAGAGAGGACAGGCATGACGATTTCCGTAGGAGACACGCTGCCCGACGCCACGCTGGTGGGCATGGGCGCGGAAGGGCCGGCGCCGGTGGCGCTGGCCGACAAGCTGAAGGGCCGCAAGGTCGTCATCTTCGCGGTGCCGGGGGCGTTCACGCCCACCTGCCATTCCGCGCATGTGCCGAGCTTCATCCGCACGCAGGACGACTTCGCCGGCAAGGGCGTGGACGAGATCATCTGCGTCTCGGTCAACGATCCCTTCGTGATGGGCGCCTGGGGTGATGCGACCGGCGCCAACGCCGCCGGGATCACCATGCTGGGCGATCCGCTGAGCGAGTTCACCAAGGCCATCGGCATGGATTTCGACGCGCCCCCGGCCGGGCTGATGGCGCGTTCCAAGCGCTATGCCATGCTGGTGGAGGACGGCAAGGTGACCTTGCTGCATCTTGAAGAGAGCCCCGGCGCCTGCGAGGCCTCCGCCGGCGAAGGGCTTCTGGCCGCCATGTAAGCGGTCTTCTGGCCGGGGCGCGCCCTTGCGGGAGGCTCCTCGCGGAGCGCCTCGCAAGGGGTGATGCGCGCTCCGGCCTGGCTCAGCCCTCGCTCGCGAGCTGGTCCAGCTTGCGGGCGAGCTTGGCATCCAGCGCGCTCAGCCCGCCCACGTCATGGGTGGACAGCGTCACTTCCACCGTCTTGTAGACGTTGAACCATTCCGGGTGATGGTTCCATTTCTCGGCCCAGAAGGCGGCCCGGGTCATCCAGCCGAAGGCCTGCACGAAATCCGCGAACTCGTAGGTCTTTGTCATCGCGTCGCGGCCGTCCGCCATCGACCAGCCGTTTTGCAGCAAGGGCTCCAGCAGCGTCTTGCGGCCGGTATCGGTCAGCAGTTCGGTCATTCCTGTTCCTCCACGTTTGCCTTTCGGAACGGGCCATAGCCCGTCAGCACCTCGATATCCTGTGTCACTGCCCGGCGCTCTGCCTCCAGGTAGCGGCCCACGGCCTCGGCGAAACCGGCATCCCGGATCCAGTGCAGCGAGTGGATCTCGGCCGGCAGATAGCCCCGGGCCAGCTTGTGCTCACCCTGCGCGCCCGCCTCCACCCGTGACAACCCGTGTTCGATGGCGAAATCGATGGCGCGGTAATAGCAGGCCTCGAAATGCAGACAGGCGTGATGCTCCACGCAGCCCCAGTAGCGTCCGTAGAGCACGTCGCGCCCGATCAGGTTCATGGCGCCCGCCACGTGGCGCCCGTCGCGCCGGGCCATGACCAGCAGGATGTCGTCGCGCAGGTGTTCCTGCGCCAGGTCGAAGAAGCCGCGCGTCAGGTAGGGCTGGCCCCATTTCCGCGCGCCGGTGTCCTGGTAGAACTGCCAGAACGCGTCCCAATGCTGCGGGCGGATGGCGTCGCCGGTCAGCATCTCGATCTCGCCGCCGAAGGCGTTGGCCTCGCGGCGTTCCTTGCGGATCGTCTTGCGCTTGCGCGAGCTGAGATCGGCGAGGAAACCCTCGAAATCCGCGTAGCCGCGGTTGATCCAGTGGAATTGCTCGGTCACCCGCCGCATCAGACCCAGCGTCTCGCCCGCCTGGGCCTCGGCCTCGGTGCAGAAGGTGGCGTGCAGCGAGGAGACGCCGGTGCGTTCCGCATAGGCGATGGCCCCCTCCACGAGCGCGGCCAGCCCCGTCGCCTCGTGCCCCGGCTTGACCAGGAAACGCCGCCCGGTGGCCGGGGTGAAGGGCACCGCGATCTGCAGCTTGGGGTAGTAGCGCCCGCCGGCCCGTTCATAGGCATGGGCCCAGTTGTGATCGAAGATGTATTCGCCCTGGCTGTGCCCCTTGGCGTAGAGCGGCGCCACGCCGATCAGTTCGCCGGCCTGCTCGGCCACCAGGTAATGCGGCTCCCAGCCGGTCCTTGGCCCGACCGAGCCGCTGTCCTCCAGCGCGCTGAGGAATCGGTGCGTGGTGAAGGGATCGGCCGGGCGGCCACCCGCTGCCGCCTCGGGGCAGGCGCAGGCATCCCACTCGGCCGGGTCGATCCCGGCCAGCGAGGCAAGCACCCGGATTTCCACGCTGTCGTCGCGCATGGCGTCTCCCTTCCGGAGAGTATCTGGGCCGGGTGCGCGGGCGATCAAGCGGGGATCGCGGCGCTGTAGCCTTCGAAGGTGATATTGACCGCGCGGCGGCGCGCGCGCGCCTCCTCTTCGCTCGACCGGATGGTCCAGCACAGGATCGCCGCGCCCTGGGCCGCGAGCTCGTCCAGGCGGGGGCGGTCGAGGTCGCGCGCATGGTGGCTGACGAAACTGGCGCCCACCCGCTCGTAGTCGGAGATGGTGCGCAGATCCGCGCGCACCGCCTCGGGCAGCAGCGGCCAATCCTCCGGATCATAGGCGCAGGTGGTCAGCCCGCGCGGCACGCCCGGTGCCAGCCGCGCCATGTGCGCGACCGCGTGCGGGTTGAAGGACATCACCGCCACGGGACCGGAATAGCCCTCCAGCGCGCGGGCGGCGGCGGCCTCCAGCGTGCCGCAGGTCGGGCCCATGGCGCCGTGCTGATCCTTGATCTCGACCAGCAGCGGCACCCGGCCCGCCAATGCCTCCAGCACCTCCGCGAGCGTGGGAATGCCCTCGGTTCCGCCGGTCAGGTGGATGGCGGCGAGTTCCTCGCCGCTGCGGGCCCGCACCGGGCCCCGCTCCGCCGTCAGCCGGCCCAGATCGTAATCGTGGAACACCATCGCCTGCCCGTCGGCCGACAGTTGCAGGTCGATCTCGATACCGTAGCCCGCCGCCACCGCCGCCCGCACGGCGGCCAGGCTGTTCTCGGGGCGCCCGTCGCGCGCGTCGTGAAACGCCCGGTGCGCGATCGGCCGGTGCAGGAATTCCTGGGGCAGGCGTGTCATCGGATCTCGAAGACCCCCTCGATCTCCACCGCCACGCCCAGGGGCAGCGACGCCGCCGAAACCGCCGAGCGCGCATGCCGGCCGGCCTCGCCCAGCGCCTCGACCAGGAAATCCGACGCGCCGTTGATGACCTGCGGCTGCGCCGTGAAATCGGGCGTGGAATTGACGAAGCCCGTCAGCTTCACCACACGCACCAGCCGGTCCAGATCGCCCTCGCAGGCGGCCTTGACCTGTGCCAGCAGCGCGATGGCGCAGCGTTTCGCCGCCGCCGCGCCTTCCGGCGCCTCCATCGTCTCGCCCAGCTTGCCGGTGATCAGGCCGTTCTCGTCCATCGAGATCTGGCCCGAGACATGCAGGGTGTCGCCCAGTTTCACGAAGGGCACGTAATTCGCCGCCGGCGCTGGTGCCTCGGGCAGCGTGACGCCCAGTTCCGCCAGCCGTGCCTCGATCCTGCCGCTCATGCCGTTCTCCCTGTCTGTGATGTTCCGGTCGCTGCGGACGCTACAGGCTGGCCGGGCGCAGGAAAAGCGCGAAAGCCATGCTGGGGGGATGAAACAGGGGGCGCGCGGGGCCGGCCCCATACGGAACATGGTGCGGATGGTCGTTCCGTAGGGTCAGGCCAGCGGGTCCGCCGTGCGCCCGTCGCGGGGTTGGCCGGCTATGGCGCGCGCAATCTCGAACGGCAGGTCGCGCCCGCGCGTCTGCAGGGGGGTGCCCCGGTCGACGGGATGCCGCGGGACCGTCGCGGCGCGCGCCGCGCTGCACCGCAGAGCGGGGGCCGGTCACGGTTGTCCACGATCACGGGGAAGGATCCGCGGCGATGTTTCAGGCCGCCGGGGACAGTCCTGCGGGGCGTGGCCTGCCCGCTGACCTCAAGGCCCGTGCGGCCGCTGCGGACACCCCGGGGGAACACTTGCAGACACCCGAGAGCCTCACGCAGAGCTGCGGCGACGGTGCCGCTGGGAGCATTCCTTCGGGGGGGGGCGGACGGCCGGGCCTGTGCCTCTGTGCGAAAGACCCTGAAGGGCGTGGCGCCGATGCGGCGGCGGCCGCCGCACGGTTTCACGAGGCTCAGCGCAAGAACCGGATGGCCTGGCGGGGAAGGCGTTCGGCACATGCCGGGCGGCGTGGCGAGGGCATCGCGCTTGCATCGAGGGCGATGGTGTTGCGCGACGTTCGACAAAAGCCGGGGGTCTTCGGATGTTTCACCGGCTTTCGGGGGGGATGCGGCTTCGAAGGCGTTCTGTCCGACGCTGGCCTTGTCACGAACCGACAGGGTCGATTTGCTCGCGGTCGGTCCGGTTTTGGTGCCGGCCCGATGACCAGGTGATCGGGGCCCGGCTGCTCGGCCCGCAACCCCGATATCCGGAAGACAAGGCTCCCGAACACTTCTCCGGGAAGCGGTGTCCGATAGTGCTTCGCGGCCAAAGGCGCTTCCGCGCCGCATCGCACCGTGAAACGCGAAGGGGGCGCGCGCTGCGCCCCCCCCTTTCCGGCTTGATGGCCCCAAGGGCCGGGTCAGCCCAGCAGACGGCGGGCGATGACCTGGGCCTGGATCTCGGCCGCGCCCTCGAAGATGTTGAGGATGCGCGCGTCGCACAGGATTCGGCTGATCGTGTATTCCAGCGCGAAGCCGTTGCCGCCATGGATCTGCAGCCCGTTATCCGCCGCCGCCCAGGCGACGCGGGCGCCGAGCAGCTTGGCCATGCCGGCCTCCAGGTCGCAGCGGCGGTCATTGTCCTTCTCGAAGGCCGAGAAATAGGTGAGCTGGCGCGCCACCATGATCTCCACCGCCATCATGGCCAGCTTGCCCGAAACCCGGGGGAAGGCGATCAGCGGCTTGCCGAACTGCTTGCGGTCCTGCGCGTAGCGCATCGACACGTCCAGTGCCGACTGGGCCACGCCGATGGCGCGCGCGGCGGTCTGGATGCGGGCGCTCTCGAAGGTCTGCATCAGCTGCTTGAAGCCCTGGCCGGTAGTGCCGCCCAAGAGGTTCTCGCCCTTGACGTGAAAATTGTCGAAGCCGAGCTCGTATTCCTTCATGCCGCGATAGCCCAGCACCTCGATCTCGCCGCCGGTCATCCCCTCGGTGGGGAAGGGATCGGCATCGCTGCCCGGGGTCTTCTCGGCCAGGAGCATCGAAAGGCCGCGGTGATCGGTCGTCTCGGGATCGGTGCGCGCCAGCAGCGTCATCACATGGGTGCGCGCGGCATGGGTGATCCAGGTCTTGTTGCCGGTCACCTTCCAGTCGCCGTTTTCGTCCTGCACGGCGCGGGTGCGCAGCGCGCCCAGGTCCGACCCGGTATTGGGTTCGGTGAAGACCGCGGTGGGCAGAACCTCGCCCGAGGCGAGGCCCGGCAGCCACTTCTCCTTCTGCTCGGTCGTGCCCCCGCAAAGGATCAGTTCCGCCGCGATCTCGGAGCGGGTGCCCAGGCTGCCCACGCCGATATAGCCGCGCGACAGCTCTTCCGAGACGACGCACATCGACGCCTTGGACAGGCCCAGCCCGCCGAATTCCTCGGGGATGGTCAGGCCGAACACGCCCATCTCGGCCAGTTCCTGGATCGTCTCCATGGGGATGAGCTCGTCCTTGAGGTGCCACTCGTGTGCGTAGGGCTCGATCTTGTCGACGGAGTAGCGGCGGAACTGCTCGCGGATCATCTCCAGCTCTTCGTCGAGGCCGGTGGCGCCCACCGTGGCCTCGGCCGCGCGCTCCTGCATCAGCTCCACCAGCCGGGTGCGGGCGGCCTGGGTGTTGCCCTGCTGCGTGAGGGTCATCACCTCGGGCGTCATCAGCGCGCGCATGTCGTCCTGGTCGAGGCCGATATCCTGCAGGCGCAGGATCTCGCCCTGGCTCATGGGGATGCCGCCCTGGATCTGCCAAAGGTACTCGCCGAAGGCGATCTGCTGGATCAGCTTCTCGACCTCGCCGAAGCGGCCCTCGCCGTCCAGCCGGATGGCCCAGGCCTGCATCTGGCGCAGCGCCTCGACATAGGTGGCCAGCCATGCAAGGCCATGCGCGGCGGTCTGGTGCGCCTCGACCAGCGCGCCGGACACCCGGCCGCCCTCGGTGACCATGTCGCGCAGGCGGGCGCGCGCGGTCTCGAACACGGTCTCGGCGGGGGCGACGGCTGCGCCGGTCAGGCGCAGCAGGTCGGGAAGTGTCACGGCGTGTGATGCCGTCGCGATGTCCTGTCCGTCATGGGCCATGAATCATATCCTCTTCCAGCGTTGCGCTGTCCTAGTCCCTTCGCAGGTGCAGCGCAACAAAAATACCCCAACTGCGTCACCCCGGACCAAATCTTGCGCGTGCATTTTTCGGCGGCAGCCGGATTCTGGCCGTGCTAAGCCGCGCGCATGTCGATCCTGTCCGTATTGACCTGGGAGCAGTTAGCTCTCGCCCTCATCGTGGCCACCCTTGCGGGCACGATCAAGGGGCTCGTGGGATTTGCCATGCCGATGATCCTGATTTCCGGGCTAGGCACGGTGATGTCGCCCGAACTGGCGCTGGCCGGCCTGATCCTGCCCACGTTGTTCACCAACGGGGTCCAGGCGCTGCGGCAGGGCCCGCGCGCGGCGTGGGAGACGGTGCGACGCTTCCGCATGTTCCTGCTGCTGGGCGGGGTCACCCTGCTGGCGAGCGCCCAGCTGGTGCGGGTGCTGTCGCCCGAGGCGATGTTGCTCATCATCGGCGTGCCGATCACCGGCTTCGCCATCTGGCAGCTGCTGGGCGCGCCGCTGCACCTTGCCGCGGCCAATGCGCGGCTGGAGGCGGGGCTTGCGGTGGTGGCGGGCTTCATCGGAGGGCTTTCCGGTGTCTGGGGGCCGCCTGTGGTGGCCTATCTGACCGCGCTGCAGACGCCCAAGCTCGACCAGATGCGGATTCAGGGCGTCGTCTACGGGCTGGCCGGGCTGGCCCTTCTGGGCGCGCATCTCGGCTCGGGCGTGTTGAACGCGGGCACGGCACCGTTCTCGGCGCTGCTGGTGGCGCCGGCGCTGCTGGGCATGTGGATCGGCGGCCGGATGCAGGACGGGATCGACCAGCGCGCCTTCCGCATGGCCACGCTGGTCGTGTTGCTGATCGCCGGGCTGAACCTGATCCGCCGGGCGCTGATGGGCTGACGGGGGATGTGCCGAAAGCTGGCAAGGGGCGCCTGCGGCGCGCCCCCGGCCTGGCCTGTCGCGTTCAGCCGAGCGCCGCCGCCTTCACGTCCTCGTCGATATAGGGGACATACTGTTCGAAATTGTCCGCGAACATCTGCACCAGGCGCCGGGCCTGAGCATCGTATTCCTCGGGATCGTTCCACGTCCGGCGCGGGTCGAGCAGCACCTCGGCCACGCCGGGAACCTCGACCGGCACCTCAAAGCCGAAATTCGCGTCCTTGCGGAATTCCGACTCGGCCAGGCTGCCGTCGAGAGCCGCCGAGAGCAGCGCGCGGGTGGCCTTGATCGGCATCCGCGAACCGGTGCCGTAGGCGCCACCGGTCCACCCGGTATTCACCAGCCAGCAGGTGGCGCCATGCTTGGCGATCTTGTCGCGCAGCAGGTTGCCGTAGACCTCCGGGCGGCGCGGCATGAAGGGCGCACCGAAGCAGGTGGAGAAGGTGGGCTCGGGCTCGGTCACGCCGCGCTCGGTGCCCGCGACCTTCGAGGTGAAGCCCGACAGGAAGTGATACATCGCCTGCGCCGGTGTCAGCCGCGCGATCGGCGGCAGCACGCCGAAGGCGTCGCACGTGAGCATGATCACGTTTTTCGGATGCCCGCCCAGCGCGGTTTCCGACGCGTTGGAGATGTATTCGAGCGGGTAGGCGCAGCGCATGTTGGCGGTCAGGCTGTCATCATCGAAATCGAGCTCGAAGGTCTCCTCGTCGAACACCATGTTCTCGATCACCGTGCCGAACCTTGCGGTGGTGGCGTAGATCTCGGGCTCGGCCTCGGCCGACAGGTTGATCGTCTTGGCATAGCAGCCGCCCTCGAAATTGAAGGTGCCGCGATCCGACCAGCCATGTTCGTCGTCGCCGATCAGCACACGCTCGGGATCGGCCGAAAGGGTTGTCTTGCCAGTGCCCGACAGGCCGAAGAAGACGGCCGTGTCCACGGGGTTGCCGGGGGCATGGTTGGCCGAGCAATGCATCGGCATGATGCCCTTTTCGGGCAGGATGTAATTCAGCAGCGTGAACACGGATTTCTTGTTCTCACCGGCGTATTCCGTGCCGCCGATCAGGATCATCCGCTTCTCGAAATTCAGCGCGATCACGGTTTCCGAGCGGCACCCGTGCTTCGCGGGGTCCGCCTGGAAGCTGGGGCAGTTGATGATCGTCCAGTCGGCGGTGAAGCTGTCCAGAGCCTCGCGGTCGGGGCGGCGCAGCAGGTGGCGGATGAACAGCCCGTGCCAGGCAAGCTCCGTGATCACGCGGACATCGATGGAATAGGCCGGGTCGGCGCCGCCCACCAGGTCCTGCACGAACATCTCGCGGCCCTTCATGTGGGCCAGCATGTCCGCATGAAGGGCATCGAACCCCTCGGGGGTCATCTCGGCGTTGTTTTCCCACCAGATGTGCTCGGCCACGTCGGGGGTGCGCACGACATGCTTGTCCTTGGGCGAGCGGCCGGTGAACTTGCCGGTGGTCACCAGGAAGGCGCCGCCCCGTCCCAGGCGGCCCTCGCCGCGCTTCAGCGCGGCTTCGACCAGCGCCGGCTCGACCAGGTTGTAGTGGACATCTCCCAGCCCTTCGATCCCTTGATCCTCGAGCCGGAACTGCGGGTTCACCCGTCCAAATGTCATCTGCTAGCTCCTCTGGCCGCGCCCGGCGCGGCGATCTCTTTCTTGGGGTGCGCCACGCAGTGCCGACGCCGGACCCGCCGGCGGCTGGGGCAGCGCCGGCGCGATGGTCTTAGCATGCGTTTTCCGGGGGTGAACAGGCAGGGCGGATGGAGTTAGCGCAACCAGCCGAAGTTTAGCGCAATCATGTTTCCGTTCAGAAACGTGATGTGAGGCAAATTAGCCATTGGTTAGGGAAATGTGTCTGAAATCGGGCGTGGTTTCGGGATGATTCGCAGTTTGGGATTGATCGCGCGCATCGGCGCTAGGCATAATGCGAGCAAAATACCGGGCAAATGAGCAGTACAAGGAACCTCCAATGTCGAAGATCGCTTTGGTCGACGATGACCGGAACATCCTGACCTCCGTCTCGATGACGCTCGAGGCCGAAGGGTTCGAGGTCGAGACCTATAACGACGGGCAGTCGGCGCTGGACGCCTTCAACCGCAAGATGCCGGACATGGCCGTGCTGGACATCAAGATGCCCCGCATGGACGGGATGGACCTGTTGCAGCGGCTGCGCCAGAAATCCAGCATGCCGGTCATCTTCCTCACCTCCAAGGATGACGAGATCGACGAGGTGCTGGGCCTGCGCATGGGCGCGGATGACTACGTGAAGAAACCTTTCTCGCAGCGGCTGCTGGTGGAACGCATCCGCGCGCTCCTGCGCCGCCAGGAGGCGGTGGCGGGCGACCTGGTGGGCGACACCGAGGAAACCAAGGTGATGACCCGCGGGTCGCTCACCATGGACCCGCTGCGCCACGCGGTCGCCTGGAAGGGCAGGGACGTCTCGCTCACCGTCACGGAATTCCTGTTGCTCCAGGCGCTCGCGCAGCGCCCCGGCTTCGTCAAGAGCCGCGACCAGCTGATGGACGTGGCCTATGACGATCAGGTCTACGTGGACGACCGTACCATCGACAGCCACATCAAGCGGCTTCGCAAGAAGATGCGCGGCGTCGATCCCGAGTTCTCGGCGATCGAGACGCTCTACGGTATCGGCTTGTCTTATGACTTCCCTCGGCTTCCTTGCGATAAGGGAGCCGCTGCCCGGCACCCCAAATATGCCGGGCAGCGGCGGGGGACGGATCGAGAATGGGTCGGCCGTTGCG
>Ga0208112_100334_pt1 | contig 51482 bp, 38 predicted proteins | sample HotLakConsoUCCLE_FD_184736 | JGI IMG/M metagenome (GOLD analysis project Ga0208112, IMG submission 184736) | Hypersaline microbial mat communities from Hot Lake, Washington, USA - Hot Lake Consortium UCC-LE (SPAdes) (version 2) ... | reverse complement strand
ACCGGCGCGGAAGCATGCCCGGTATCATGCACAAGCTCATTGTGGCTTCAGTGGCCTGCCACACCTTGACCGAAAAGGTTCTGAGAGATACCAATCCATATGCCACTGAGACACGACGCTAATCAGGACAGGATTAACGACGGGGTACACTAACGGATTGACCGTGGCGAGAAAAGTATTGACCGAGCGGCGCTCAATCGTTCAATTCGACCTCGACCGTAAAAGCACCTCGCAGCTCCCCTTCGGCGAAGCCGCGGGCCTGATCCTCGGGATAGGCCTCGTCGATGACCGCGGCGAGATCCGGGGCGATGGTCCGACCGTGGCAGACGGTACAGACCCCCTGGGTCGGAATCGCCTTCATCCAGTGGCCGAAGCGGCGATCGCCCCGGGTGCGAATGGCGAAGGTCTCGATCTGGCCCGCTGCCTCGCCCGAGGCCAGACGACGCTCGAAATCCTCGAGCACCCGCTGTTCCCAGGCGTCGGGACGGTTCTCCGGATTGCGGAGCTTCAGGGCGGTCCGGCCTACCTCGACTCGCGCGTTCGAAACGTCACTGGCAATGGCCGGCGCCTGCTGCTTGCAGACCTCGATGCCGGCGATCGGGCCGCCGCTGCGAATCGCGTCCTGAAGCTCCCGCTGGAGCTGACCACCGAGGGCCGCGGCACTGCCGCGAGCGTCTTCGACCCAAGCCGGAGCTGGCTCCTGTTCGGCGAGGACGTTGGTCGTGACGAACGTAAAAAGCGCAAAAAGACCAGCGTGTCGCATCAACCGAACGCCTTGCCGGGTTGCCGACCCATCGATTTGAGAATCTTCGCCAGCGGGCAGAACCCGGTGAAGGCCGCCTGCAGCATATTGAGACCGACAAAGGCTGTGAGCAGTAGCCAGTAGGCGCTGTGAAGCTGCGCCAGAGCAAGGCTCAGAAGAATCATGACGCCAGCGAAGGCGAAAACGAGGCGGTCGATATTCATGCTAGATCTCCGGTTAGATGCACTGCAAAATATAAGGACAAACTAATATAAAGTCAAGCTCGACTCGCCTGAATTCGACCAAAGATGCCTGTTGAATTCTTTGCGCTCACGTCGGACGGATCGATGTGCTTACAATGACAGGCTTGGCTTTTCATTCTGCTGCATCGGGCTATTGCGGCGTCCATCGACGGTCGATCATTGAAAATCACTACCGATAATCTGACGGGGAAGATCCTGCGCGGGGAGTGTGGTTCGGGGGCCTTCGAGCGCGGCCTCGACTATTTCGAGCGCGGTCGAGCTCAGTTGCGCCAGGTTCGCGAGGGTCCGGATGGTGCGGTCTTTCTGACCGGTACCAACCGGGGCAGTGGGCACCGCCGCTATGAGCAGGAAATCGAAATCAATCAGGACTCCGAGGGCCTTTACATCGTCGGCGAGTGCGAGTGTCCGGTTGGCTTCAACTGCAAGCACGTCGTGGCCACTTGCATGGCCTGGAAGGCACACCAGCCGCTGGCACCTTCCGGTCAGGAAGCCTTTGATCGCTGGTTGATCCGGTTCACCGATCAGCTTGCGGATCATCGGGAGTTGCCCGACGAGGCGCTACTGTACGTGCTGAGTTCCACAGGAAAGGATTCGCTCGATATCGCGGTCGATTTCGTTGTTGCCAAGCGCAAGCTCGACGGTGATTGGGGCAAGGGGCGCAAGGCAACCGTCAGCTCGCTGCTGAATCGCTGGGACCGCCCGCACTGGCTTGCTCAAGTCGACAGCGACATCGTGGCGCTGCTGGTCGCCGGCAGCCGCGATCTGTGGCAGTCCCGGACCGTTCTTGGCGGTGCGGCGGGCAATACCGCGCTGGATCTGATGGTCGGCACGGGTCGTCTGTTCTGGAGTGATCAGCGGATCGGCCCCCTGGAGGCCGGGGGGTCGCGCCTGGGCGAACTGCGCTGGCAACGAGATGATCAGAGCAGTCGACTGTCGCTGGAGGCTGGCACGGGGTCAGTCATCGTGCCGACACGGCCGCCCTGGTACGTGGACCCCGGTAATCAACTTGCCGGTCGTCTCGAACTGCCCGCGGGGGTTCAGCCCGAGCAGATCGATTTGATCCTGGCTGCACCCGCAGTCAGCGCCGAACAGGCCGGTCGCGTCAGCCGCGAGCTGGCGATCCGGCATCCCTGGCTACCGACGCCCGAGCCAGTCGCGATGAAAGATCGCCACGACCCGCCGGTTCCGCGCCTGAGACTCGATCTGGACCCGCAGCGGCCGCTGGAGGCCCGGCTGTCACTTATGTTCGATTACGGTCGCCTGACCATCGATGAACGGGCCGACGGCGATCTATTCGTCGATGCGGGCGATGAACCGCTGCAGCGCCACCACCGCGACCGCGATGCCGAAGCCGAAGCTGTCGACACCCTCCGCGGAACCGGGCTGGTCCCATGCGACGACGGTCGACCGGGTTGGACTTTCCCGGGTGACGATGACGATCCCAACCGGGTGCTGGGAGGATGGTTCGAGCTGATCGAGACGGCGTTGCCGGGATTGCAGTCCCGCGGATGGCGGCTCGATGAACCGGAAGAGGGATTTTTCAGTACAGGACGGGCCGAAGCGGTTGACGCCGAGATCGAGGAATCGGGGAACGACTGGTTCAGCCTGCGTTTCGATCTCCAGGTCGATGGCTGGCAGATTCCGCTGCTGCCATTGATCAGCGAGCTCATCAAGGGTTACCAGCCCGGGACGCTCCCGGAAACGCTCTACCTCGACGCCGGCGACGGCCATCTGGTCGCGGTGGCATCGAGCCGGATCGAGCCGATCCTCGAGACATTGATGGATCTGTTCGACGACGAGCAGGCTGGCGAGTCGCTCCGTTTGTCGCGCCTCGACGCCACCAGCTTGCTCGACCTCGGCGAGACCCGTCTGCGCGGGGCCGAGAAGCTGCGCCGTCTGGCCCGCCGCATGCGCGATTTCACCGGGATCAAGCCGGCCAGGGTCCCGACTACATTCAAGGGAGAGCTCCGCGACTACCAGCAGCATGGAGTCAACTGGCTGCAGTTTCTGCGGGAATATGAACTTGGCGGTATTCTGGCCGACGACATGGGCCTGGGGAAGACCGTACAGGCTCTGGCCAATCTGGCGATCGAAAAGCGCGCCGGGCGCATGCGCCACCCGAGCCTGATCGTTGCGCCGACCAGCCTGATGGGCAACTGGCGACGCGAGGCCGCGCACTTCACGCCGAAGCTCAAGGTGCTCGTTCTGCAGGGACCGGACCGGGCCGAGCGCTTTTCCTCGATCGAAGATCACGATCTGGTGCTGACCACCTATCCCCTCGTGACTCGTGATCATGATGAGCTGCTCCGCCGTCACTGGCACTATCTGATCCTCGACGAAGCCCAGCACATCAAGAACCCGCGGGCCAAGGCGGCCCAGTATGTCCGGGGTATCAAGGCCGCCCACCGTCTGTGCCTGACCGGCACGCCGATGGAAAACCACCTCGGTGAGCTCTGGGCCCAGTTCGATTTCCTGATGCCCGGCTTTCTCGGTGATCCACGCGCGTTCAAGCGGATCTACCGCTCGCCGATCGAGCAGCACGACGACCGCGATCGACTCCAGCGGCTGGTCCGGCGCACGGCACCGTTCATGCTGCGTCGAACCAAGGATCGGGTCGCGCAAGAGCTGCCCGAAAAGAGCACCTTGTTGCGCACCGTACCGATCGAAGGCAAGCAGGCGACGCTTTACGAGAGCATTCGTCTGGCGATGGAGAAAAAGGTCAGTCAGGCTATCGCGCAGCAGGGGCTGGCCCGCAGTCACATCATGATTCTCGATGCCCTGCTCAAACTTCGCCAGGTCTGCTGCGATCCGCGCCTGCTCGGGGAGCGCACGCGCGGTGCCAGTAATGCTGGCTCGGCCAAGCTCGATCTGCTCAGGGACATGCTTGTGGAGTTGCGCGACGAAGGCCGCCGGATCCTGCTGTTCTCGCAGTTCACGACGATGCTCGGACTGATCGAGAAGGAAGTCCAGGCACTCGGCATTTCCTACACCAAGTTGACCGGGCGAACCCGCAAGCGCGATGCGGCGATCGAGCGCTTTCGCTCGGGTGAGGTCGATCTGTTCCTGATCAGTCTGAAGGCCGGCGGCGTCGGATTGAACCTGGTCGAGGCCGATACCGTGATCCACTACGATCCATGGTGGAACCCGGCGGTCGAGGCTCAGGCAACCGATCGGGCGCACCGCATCGGCCAGGACAAGCCGGTGTTCGTCTACAAGCTGGTCACGGAAGGCACCGTCGAGGAGAAGATCCTCAAGCTGCAGGAGCACAAGCGCAAGCTCGCCGAGGGCGTCTATGGTCGGGATCAGGAGCAGCCGTCGCTGGACGCCGAAGCTTTGACTCGCCTCCTGAGCCGAGTCGGCGAGGAAGACTGACCGACATTCCAGCCGCACACGCGACTCTCTGGCTCACCGCTGGCGGCCGCGCCTGGGCGGGTGCTATGCTCGAAGCGCTGTCGATTCCTGGGCACCCGTGAGAAAAAATGCAAGGGAATCGGCCGGAACCGGGTCTGGTCTCTCGAGCATGCCTGATTCGGGGCCTGCGGCCGGGACAGACCTGGCAATCGAAGCATTCATTCAACTTGATTCAGGAGACATGAGAGCAATGGCCGACAAGAAATTGATCGTATCCACGGTGGGCACCCTGGCAGCGCTGTCGTTTTCCAACAGCGCTTTCGCCGATGACCCGAATTCCTCCGAGCTGTTCGAGGCCGAGAACCTGAACAGCGGCTTCATGGGCGCCAGCGTCGGTTTCGGCGAGGGAAGCTGCGGCGAAGGTTCCTGTGGCGAAGAGAAGGAAGAGGAAGGCAGCTGCGGTGAAGGCTCCTGCGGTGAGGGCGACAAGGACGAGGAAGGCAGCTGCGGCGAAGGCGCTTGTGGTGAGGGTTCCTGTGGCGAGGACGGTGACAAGGGCGAGGACGGTGACAAGGGCGAGGAAGGCTCTTGTGGCGAAGGCGCCTGTGGTGAAGGTACCTGCGGAGCCTGATTGCCTCACCGAATAGCATCGGACTTGTGGTGAAGCCGAATCACCTGCCGATTCACGGGGCCGGCCTCGGCCTGCGGCGTGCCCTGCTGGGCCCGCTGCGCGAGGCCGGCTATCCGGAGCTGGACTTCATGGAAGTTGCACCGGAAAACTGGATCGGCGTAGGCGGCAGGCTCGGACGACAGTTTCGAGCATTCACCGAACGCTACCCGTTCGTCTGTCACGGGCTGTCGCTGTCGCTCGGGTCGCCCGATCCGCTGGATCGGGATTTTCTCCGGCGACTGCGTGATTTCCTGGCCGAGCACGATATCCGTGCCTTCTCCGAGCATCTGAGCTATTGCTCGGAGCAGGGGCATCTCTATGATCTGATGCCGATCCCGTTTACCGAGGAAGCGGTGGAGTGGGTCGCAGGGCGGATCGCCGAGGCGCAGGACATCGTCGGGCGGCAGATCGCGGTGGAAAACATTTCCTACTACGCCGCGCCCGAGCCGCAGATGAGCGAGCTCGAGTTCATCAACGCGGTTCTCGAGCGAGCCGACTGCCTGCTGTTACTCGATGTCAACAACATCCATGTCAACAGCGTCAACCACAGCTACGATCCGTTGGCCTTCCTGGCCGGTCTGCCTCATGACCGGGTCGGCTACATTCACGTCGCCGGACATCACCATGAGGCGCCTGACCTCATCATCGATACCCACGGCGCGGCCGTGATGGATCCGGTCTGGGATCTTCTCGATGCGGCCTATCGCGTGCTGGGCCCGGTTCCGACCCTGCTCGAACGCGACTTCAATTTCCCCCAGCTCGACGAACTGCTTGCCGAGACCGGGACCATTCGCAGCCTCCAGGAACGCCATGACCGCGAACGATCCGAAAGATCCGTCGCCCAGTCCTCCTGAAGCGCTGCTGAAGCTCCAGCGCCGCTTCGCCTCGCATCTTCGCGACCCGGACTCGGTCGAACCGGTCGAGGGTATCGAAGAACGTCGCCTGGCCATCTATCGGCGCTTGTTCTTCAACAACGTCTCGAATCTGATGGCGCGCAATTTTCCGGTGCTGAGGCGGCTGCACGATGAGAGCGAATGGAAAGCACTGATTCGACGCTTCATGCGCGAGCATCACGCGACGACCCCGCTGTTCCCGCAGATCGGCCAGGAAATGGTCGCTTTTCTTCAGCACGAGCAGGAGCGCGCGGCATTGAGCCGACCTTTCGATGCCGAACTCGCGCACTGGGAGTACCTGGAAACCTGCGCGCGCCTCGATTCGGATGATCCTCGTGATATCGAAGCCACGCCCGGGCGTTCACCGGCCGACGGTCGGCCCGTCCTGAATCCGACTCTGCGGCTTGCCGCTTATCGATGGCCGGTCCACAAGATCGGACCGGACTGGCAGCCCGAAACGGCACCGGACCGGCCGACCATCCTGATGGTCTACCGCAAGCGCAGCGACAAGGTGGCTTTTACTGCGATCAACGCGCTGACGGCGCAATTGATTCAACTCGTGCAAGAACATCCGAGTGCGACCGGTCTTGAGTTGTTGGAGCGCATCGCCAGCGAGCGTCCCGCCCTGGATCCCGAGATGGTCAGGGCCAGGGGCCTGGACCTGATCGCCGGGTTGATGGTCAGCGAAGTCGTTCTGGCGATACGCAAGCCCTGACAACTTGCAAAAAGGACCAAGAACATGATGATCAACCTCCATGATCGATTGACAGATCGCCTCAAGGGCGCGGGCGACTGGGTCGCGCCGCTCGGCCTGCGCCTGCTGCTGGCCGCTGAATTCTACGGCGCCGGTATGCGGAAGCTGGGGGCCGGCAGCGAGGCTCCCGGGTGGTTTGCCAACCAGGATTTCGTCTTTCCGTTCGGTCTGCTGTCGGCCAACCTGAACTGGTTGATGGTGACCTGGGGTGAAATACTGGCGGCGATCGCCGTTCTGCTCGGCCTTTTCACCCGCTTTTTCGCCTTCGCACTGATTGTGATCACGACCGTGGCCATCGCCGCCGTCCATTGGCCGGCGAGCTGGGACAGTCTGGGCCAGCTCTGGGAAGGCTACTCGGTCTCCCGGGTCATGGACGACGGCGAGTTTCGCGGCAACTACCGCATACCCCTGCTGTTCCTGGCCATGACTTTGCCGCTGGTTTTCTGGGGCGGCGGCAAACTGAGCCTCGATCATCTGATCAATCGACTTTCTGGCCGAAGTGACCGTTTCCTCCAGCGCCGCCAGGATCTGACCGCCTTTGCCCTGGCAGCGTTGATCCTCGGTTTGGCAGCGGTCTACCTTATTGCCTCCTGGGGCATCGTGCTGATTCTGATCAGCGTCGGCTTGTTCGGATTCGCCGTGTTCTGGCGGCGCTCGACTCGCATCGTTGACATCGGGCCTCGGTAAACAGAGTCCGCGTGGCCCATTAGGCGCGCACGAAGACTGCTACGGGACAAGAGTGTGGAAAGGCATAAACTGGGATCTGATGGCAGTCCTGTTCGAGAAAGGATGGGTTTCGGATCCCGGGTCCAGGGCAAAGTCGGTGCTCTTGACCGAAGATGGAGAGGCACTGGCGCAGAAGCTATTTGAAAAGCACTTCTCGAACCAGCGGTAATTGCAGGACGGATCCGGCCTTGCTGCTCGCCACATCACGGCGGCGGGTCGGTATTGCAGTCTGCGCCAGAGTATTTCCGTTGATCCGCGCTTGAAGCGCTGCAGCCAGAGGAATGCCAGCGCAGGAGTCGGTGTCAGCGTCGGCGACATGGCCTGATCTCTGATCCCGGATTCATCGAAGGGCAGGGCCGAGGGATTCGCTTCAGCGACCGGCCGGGCAGGAAACGTCTCCGCGCGGCGCTGGTTTTCGGCCAGCTCGTCAATCCTCGGGGCGTCTATCAAGTTTCGGCCGAGAATGGCGGATGGATAGCTGCGGATTACCGTCGGTCTGGGCTGAACAACGATTCGAACCGATCGCTGAACAGCGCTGGCTCGATGCCGTCGGCTTCGACCGCGCCCATATCGCAGACATCGCCGAAGCCAGGCTGAATCGGCACTGATCGAGGGCGGTGCAGGTCGCATTGCCGCCGTCCGGTGCGGCCGGGTTGCCGGCATCGATCAGCCGGCCTTTGCGGGCGACTCGCTGCCGCTTGTCATTACTTTCGGGCTCGCTTACGGTCTGTTTATTGAGCAGACCCTCAGCTTTCGTCTGTCAGTGCTTGTGGCAAGGCGCCGATGCGCGGGTGTAGTGGGCCTGGATCAAGCATCGGGAACATGCGCAACGGCTCACTATGGGCGCTCCTCGCGCCAATCGCTTCGTCGCCCGGCGCTTCTTGCCTTCGGCCAACCGCACCAGGCACTAGCCGGCGTTCACCGAAGCCACAACGAGTCATCCTGCAAAGACTCCGTCGCGCCCGAGCAGAGTTTTTCAGAGGTTCCCCAGTATCGGCAACCTGGCCGGCAACGTCGCCGGCAACCTGGCTGTCATGATTTGTCTGCTGTGACTTGTCGAGCAGAACCGCGCCTTCATCGGCAGGCTCTCGAGTGGGTTTTCGACCATTCGCTCCGGGCCTCTGTAGTCGGTCGGAGCGACGATCATCGAATATCAGGTTGAATGTCACGGATCAGCGATCGTGATTCATCCTTTCGCTTCGTCGATCAAGTGATGTTTCGAGTGAACAGGGCGCATGAGCGCATTGGCGACCAGGGCGATGAACAGCAGGAACGCCATCAGATACATCGTCTGGTTGTACAGGCCTGAGGTCGGGTCAACGGTACCGGGCGGTGCGATCTCCATCAGTTTCGCGATCGTGACGGTCTTCGCCTCGACCAGGGCGTCGATCTGATCGAGCCCGACGCCGAAGGCCAGCTGAAACGCCACCGGGTCCACCAGGGTGGTCAAGTCGTCGATGGCCTTGCCGACGGCGTGTTCTCGAAGGCTGGTGATGGCCAGCGGGCCGAGGACGCCGGCGGTGCTCCAGGCGGTGAGCAGACGTCCGTGAATGGCACCCACGTAGCGGGTGCCGAAGACGTCGGCCAGGTAGGCGGGAATCGTCGCGAAGCCGCCGCCGTACATCGTGAAAATGATCATCGTCGCGGCATAGAAGCCGACCAGCCAGACGATCGCCGGGTTCACGCTCACCTGACTGGCGAAGTAGGGGATCGAGCAGTACAGCAGAATCCCGAGTCCGAAGAAAATGTTGTAGGTCGCGCGCCGGCCCAGATAGTCCGACGCACTGGCCCATAAGAATCTTCCGACCATATTGAACAGGCTGATCATCAGCACGTACGTCGCGGCAAACTCGATGTCGACGATGTCGGGCATGGTGCTGCCGAAAATCTCGGTCATCATCGTGCTGGCGACGGCCAGCACGCCGATGCCGGCGGTCACGTTGAGGCACAGCACGATCCAGAGCTGGTAGAACTGCGGGGTCTTCATCGCCTCATCGATGCCGACATCGTGCTGGCTGATCATGGCCTCTTTCGCCGCATCATCGCTCGGCGGTTCCCACCCGGCCGGCTCCCAGCCCGGTCGCGGCACCCGGTAGGCGAAGGCGGCGATCATCATCACCACGAAGTAAATGGCGCCGAGAGTGAAGAAGGTGCCGGCGGCGCCGACCGAGCCGACCGAGCCGGTGCCGACGACATAGACGCCCTCCGGTCCGGGAACGATCATGCTCGCGACCTCATTGGCTCCGACCACGACGACCTCGCGCATGACCCCGCCCGCTTCGGCCATGCGCCGACCGGCCTCGGTGAACAGGGTGACCGTATCGACCGGGCCCAGATAGTCCGGCGCGCGATAGAACAGCTTGAGAAAGCCGTCGATCATCGGCTTGCCGAGCATTGCGCCGCCGCCAAAGCCCATGATCGCCAGGCCGGTGGCCATGCCTCGCCGGTCCGGAAACCAGCGGATCAGCGTAGCGACCGGAGAGATATAGCCCAGTCCCAGGCCGCAGCCGCCGACCACGCCGTAGCCCAGATAGACCAGCCAGAGCTGTCCGGTGACGATACCGAAGCCGCCGATCATGAAGCCGCCGCTCCAGGCGCAGGCCGCGACCGTGCCGACCATGCGTGGCCCGGCCCGCTCCACCCAGCGACCGGCGATCGCTGCGGCAAGCCCCAGGCAGACAATGGCAACGGTGAAGACCCAGACGACGCTCTTCAGGGTCCAGTCGTCGGCGGCACTGGTCACGACGCCGAGCCGTTTGACCAGCGCCGGGTTGAAAAGGCTCCAGGCGTAGACCGAACCGATACAGAGGTGGATGCCAAGCGCCGCCGGAACGATCCACCAGCGGTTGAACTCGTCGCCCGCGACGATGCGTTCCTTGGAGAGCAGGCCGGACATGGTTGCGGCGCAGTATAGACGCGCTCTTCGCTAAACGCCAAAAATGATCGGCACCTGTGCCGGATGAAACCGCATGCTCCTGTTCAGGCCGAGCGGATGGTCCATAATGGATTCTTTTCCACTCCGATGCCTGGGAACCTGCAAATCTCGATGCAATGGTTCGAGCCGAATTCCGGTCATGAATGAAGTGGCACGTCAGCGTCGCTTCGATGCGCTGGTGCGGCGCTATTCGGAGGATCTGTTCCGGTTCGCGGTCTGGCTGTGTGGCAACCATGCCCTGGCGAAGGACCTGGTACAGGAGACCTTCCTTCGGGCATGGAAGGCGCTGGATAGCCTCAAGGACGTCGGGGCGGCCAAGAGCTGGCTGATCACGATCCTTCGGCGAGAGTATGCCCGGACCTTCGAGCGCAAAGTGCCCCCGCTGTCGGACATCGACGGGGTAAGCGTGGCCGAGGAGGACGAGCTGGCGCCGGACGAGCGCGCCGAGCGCGATCTCCTGCGACAGGCGATGCTCGAACTGGAATTGAAATATCGTGAGCCGCTGGTACTGCAGGTCGTATTCGGCCTGTCGATCGGAGAGATCGCGGCACAACTCGAGCTGACCGACAGTGCCGTGATGACGCGGGTTTTCCGGGCGCGTGAGAAACTGAAGGAGAGGCTCCAGCCGCAGGACAGGAGGGGCGGAAACATCCATGAACTTACTTGAATTCAAGCGCCGTCTGATGACCGACCCGGACTCTCGGGACGCGGACTTCGTCGCGGCGCGGCGACAGGGCGGGGAATTCGCCGCGGCCGCCGCGGCCTCGGATGAATTCGAGAAGCAGCTCCGCTCGGCGCTCGATGTGCCCGCGCCCGGCCACCTTGCCGAGGACATCATCCTGGCCCAGAGCATGCAGCCGAAGCGTTCGGTGCCCCGATTGACGCTGTTCGCAGCGGCCGCCTGTCTGGTGCTCGCGGTCGCGGTCGGAACGCTGGTCTGGCAGGGAAACGGCGCGATCGACGGACCGACGCTCGACCAGCACCTGGTCTGGCACTGGGAACTGGACGGTCCGGCTGCAATTGCGGCCAGCCAGCAGGGAGCGCCCGATCTCGATGAGGCCCATCGGATTCTGGCCGAGCTGGGCCTGCACATGGACCATGCGCTGCTCGAATCGGTGCGCCTGAGCAAATTCTGCCCGACGCCGGACGGGGCGGGCGCGCATCTGATTCTGGCCAGCGAGGCCGGTCCGATCACCTTGTTCTACATGCCCAGAACGCGGGTCGCGGATGCGCCCCGCGTGGTGTCGCTGCCCGACGGCATGGAAGGGCGGGTGATCAATCTGGAGCGCGGCAGCATGGCCATCATCGCCAACGCCGAGCGGGATACCGCAGCGCTCGTCCGCGAAATCGGGCAGCAGCTCAGCGTCGTCCCCGGTATGACCCTGTGAGACCTTCCAGGTTGCGGTATCAGCTGATCGACCCTGAATCCGAATATCGCAGGAGCAACCAGTGAGTGATAGGAAAAGCATGGATACGGCTGTCTCGATGCTGTCCCGGCTCGTGGCGTTTCCAACCGTCTCGCGGGACTCCAACCTCGAGTTGATCGATTTCGTCGAGGACCATCTGTCCGGCTTCGGGGCGCGCTGTCGGCGCACCTGGAATGAAGATCGGACCAAGGCCAACCTTTTTGCCGCGATCGGCCCTGATGCGCCTGGGGGTGTCGTGTTGTCCGGTCACACCGACGTGGTGCCGGTCGATGGCCAGGACTGGCACAGCGATCCCTTCGAGCTGACCGAACGCGACGGCCTGCTCTACGGTCGCGGCAGCTCCGACATGAAGGGATTCTCGGCGGTGTTTCTCGCGCGCCTGGCGGCGCTCGATCCGTCCGCGCTGCAAAAGCCGCTGTACCTCGCGCTGTCCTACGACGAAGAGGTCGGTTGTCTCGGCATCGATCGCATGGTCGACGATGCCCTGGCGCATTTCGCCAGGCCGGACTACGCGATCATCGGTGAGCCGACCACGATGCGGGTGGTACGTGCCCACAAGTCGATCAACGTCTTTCGCACGGTCGTGACCGGACGGGCGGCGCATTCGAGCCAGCCGCACCGCGGAGCCGGTGCAATCCTGGCCGCGGCCCGGATCATCGAGCATCTGCGCCGGATCGGTGAAGAGCGACGCGGGGCGGCGGTCGAGTCGGGTTGTGAGCCACCATGGACCACCGTTCAGGTTGGCACAATCAAGGGCGGGACGGCGGTCAATATTCTGCCCGGCCACTGCGAGTTCCTGTGGGAGTATCGCGGCCTGCCGAACGAGGATCCGCAGCAGATCATCGAAGCGATGCAGCGCTTCATCGATGAGGAGGTCATCCCCGATCTGCGCGAGTTCGCGCCCGATGCCGACGTTCAGACCCTGCCGATCGCCCGCGTCCCGCCGCTGATTCCCGACCCGCAGGCCAGAGCGGAGCGCTTCGTCAGGCGTCTGAGCGGGGTGCGCGACGGCGGTTCGGGCGAGGTCTCGTTCGCGACCGAAGCCGGCACCTTCCAGCGCGCCGGTATCAGCAGCGTGGTCTGCGGTCCGGGCTCGATCGACCAGGCCCACCAGCCCAACGAGTTCATCGATCCGGCCGAGCTTGTCCGCTGCGAGGCGATGGTCGATGACGTCTTCGCCTATCTCTGCCGTTCGAGTTGACGGCCGGGACCAAGAAAGACCTTTCAATCGCAAAGCAGCGAAGCAGCAAAGAAAAGCTAAAAGCTCTTGAACGCTAAGACGCTAAGACGCTAAGACGCAATGGAAGAACTGAAGGACTCAAAACGAAGTTGCTTTTCAAACAGCAGCTTTCTTTTCTTTAAAGTCTTCGCGTCTTTGCGTTGATCGCTTTTGATCTTTCCTTATCTTTGCTGCTTCGCTGCTTAGCTCAGTTTGTAGTCCTGCAGCGGTTTGCCGCAGGCGAGAAGCTACTGGACGAAGAACGTCTGAGCGTGATAGAAAGGTTTTTGTCTTCGCCTCTGAAAGCTTTTCCCGCGGCCGCCGGTCTTGTGGTTCGAATTCAATTCAACCGCAGGAGCTCCACCCGATGTTTCGTTTTCCGTTTGTAGCACTGACCGCCCTTTTGCTTTCGACTGCGAGCTTTGCGCTCGAGAGCGAGCATTTTTCTAACGAACGGTTTGAAGCATTGACCTCCGAGGGCGGGCTCGTGCTGGTTGACGTCTGGGCGCCGTGGTGCCCGACCTGCCGCCGTCAGCGCGAAATCCTGGCTGCGTTTCAGGAAGCTCATCCTGAAGTCGAATTGACGATTCTTGAAGTCAGCTACGACGACGACAAGGATCTTGTTCGTCGTTTTCGTGCGCCGCGTCAGTCCACTCTGCTTCTGTTCAAGGGCGAGGAGCAGGTCTGGTTCAGCGTTGCTGAAACGCGCGAGGAAGTGATCTACGAGCAGCTGCTATCGGCCGCCGACTGAGAAGTCGATCGTGACGCTTGAATTCTCGTCCATCCCGCTCGCGGCCCTCGCCGGGGCGTTGAGCATTCTCTCGCCCTGCGTCTGGCCGCTGGTGCCGGCGGTCATGTCGTCGGCGGCCACCGGAGGCCGCAGTGGCCCCTGGTTTCTTGCGGCGGGATTGAGTCTTTCTTTCGCCGTGGCGGGCACTTTGCTCACTTTTGTCCTGCTGAATCTTGGACTGGATCCGGAGATTCTGCGAACGCTCGCCGCTGTTCTTCTGCTGTTGATGGCCGCCGTGCTGCTGATCAAACCGCTGGGCGATTGGGTCACCCTGAAGCTCGCTTCGATCTCAGCCCGATTCGGCGGACTGGGGCAGGGAGAGGCCAGCACGGCTGCTGGTCAATTCACCGTGGGTGTCTTGCTCGGACTGGTCTGGCTGCCCTGCATCGGACCAACGCTCGGCGCTGCGGTCGCGCTTGCGTCGCTCGGACAAAGCATGGCCATGGCATTCACCGTCATGCTCGCCTTCGGCATCGGCTGCTCGGCGGTTCTGCTCGCGGCCGGGCTCGTGTCGGCCAACGCGCTCCAGCGTTGGAGACCGGGCGTATTGAGCAACGCCAGTCGTGGTAAGAAACTGCTGGGACTCGTGCTCGCCCTCCTCGGCATCCTCGTCCTGACCGGCGTCGACAAGATGCTCGAAACCTGGGCCCTGCAGGTGCTGCCGGACTGGGCGATATCGATCTAGCGGAAGCAAGACCTATAAATCCCAAAGCAGCTAGGCAGCAAAGCTGAAGAAGGGCGAAGACGCCAAGACGCGAAGGAAGAACTGAAGGACTCAAAACGAAGTTGCTTTTCAAACAGCAGTTTTCTTTTCTTTGCTGCTTTGCTGCTTTGCGATTCAAAGGTTTGGCCTTTTCGCTAACCAGCGGTCGAGCTGGTCAGCGAAACGTTTGCGATCCGATTTGGACAAGGCCGACGGCCCCCCGGTCTGGACGCCGCTGCCGCGCAGTTCGTCCATGAAGTTTCGCATGGTCAGACGGGCCTTGATGGTGTCCCTGGTGTAGCGCTCGCCTCGGGGGTTGATCGCATCGCCGTCCTTTTCGATGACTTCGGCGGCCAGCGGGATGTCGGCGGTGATGACCAGGTCACCTGGATTCATGCGCCGGACGATTTCGTTGTCGGCGACATCGAAGCCCGAGGACACCTGCACGTTGGTGATCAGCGTCGAGCTGCGCTGCGGCAGCGGGTGATTGGCTACCAGCGTCAGCGGCGTCCTGGTCCGCTCCGCCGCCCGGAACAGGATCTCCTTGATCGGCCCCGGACAGGCATCGGCATCGACCCAGATTCTTCTCACGCGTGGTCTTTTCCTGTTTGCTATTGTGGCGACTGGACCCAAGAGGGTAGCGGATATGCGCTTGCAGCTGTTTCAGATCGACGCTTTCGCTGAACGCCTGTTCGAGGGTAATCCGGCGGCTGTGGTCCCTCTGACGGCCTGGCTGAAGGATGACGTTCTCCAGGCCATCGCGCTGGAGAACAATCTGTCGGAAACGGCCTTCTTCGTCCCCGAAGGCGGCGGATATCGCCTGCGCTGGTTTACGCCGGAAGCGGAGGTCGACCTGTGCGGGCACGCGACCCTGGCCGGTGCTCACGTCCTGTTCGAGCACCTCGATCATCCGGGCGACGAGATCCGTTTCCAGTCCAACAGCGGCGAGTTGCGGGTGAGCCGATCGAAAGAGGGTCTGACGCTGGACTTCCCGGCCATCTTTCCGAAGCCCATGGACATGCTGCCCGAAATCGTCGATGGACTCGGAGCCGAGCCGGTCGCTCTGCTCGGTGCGCCCGACTACGTCGTGGTGTTCGAGACCGAATCGCAGATTCGGGCGCTGCAGCCGGACTTCTCGGCGCTCAAGAAGCTCGATCGACGCGGCGTACTCGCCACGGCACCCGGCGACGAAGTCGACTTCGTCAGCCGCTGTTTCTTTCCCAAGCTGCAGGTCGATGAGGACCCGGTGACTGGTTCGGCCCACTGCAAGCTGGTGCCTTACTGGGCCCAGCGACTGGGCAGGACCCGGATGCTTGCCCGGCAGCTTTCGCAGCGCGGGGGAACCTTGCGCTGCGTCCTGGACGGCCGGCGGGTCCATCTGACAGGGCGCGCGGTCGACTACCTCAAAGGCACGATCGAGCTTCCATCGTCGGGTTACGAATCCAGCCACAAGTAATTCAACAAGACTCCAAAACCCTCCGGATCACTCTACAGTCCGCGCCGCGCTCGGCAAGGCAGCCCCAGGCTCAGGTTGGAGGATGACCGAGTCTTTTCGCTGATCGGAGGTGTCCCCGATAAATTCATGACCGGTTTTTCGCCTCATTGCTGCTGATCAGCTCTAAAGGGCAATGATGTTTCGACCGGTATGATCTGGAGATCAGTGCGATGAGTGGAAGATCCGTAGTGCGTGCCTCCGAGCGTTCTGGGGGAATCCTCCTGACGTTTCGCGATCGCCTGTTTCTGCCGGCGTTCGCATGTTGGGCCCTGATGGGTCCCGGTTCTGCTGTTGCCGACGACAACGCCGACCTTCAGGCGGGTATCGACGCCCTGATCGGAGTGCACAATTTCGCGCTGCCGCTGTCGTGGTTTCCTGATCCGTTCATCGGCATTCCAGCCGGCATCGTCACCTTCGGAACGAACCTCGGCCTGAAGGATACGCGCGCGGTCTTCTACACGCCGAATGACTGGGCGGACTGGCCGAACACCGCCGATGAGTGTCATTTCGAGTTCAATCTGCCCCAGTCCAGCGCCGGGTACAACAACCTGCTTGGCTTGGTCAATCTCGAGGATGTCCCCTCGGACTGGGGCGAGTTGACCCGCTCGGGAGCGGTCGATGTGGTCCACGCCAATACCAATGTCCTTGTTCGGGCGCTCGGTTCACACATCACGCCGGATCTGACATCGCCGCAAACTGTCCGCCTGCCGCCGGGCGAGCACGCCATCAGCTGGCTTGCCGATACCCAGATATCCAGAGTATTCGACATCGCCGTTCCGGCCATCCTGCTGACGGCCAATTCGATCAGATACGGTGCAAATGTCGCGAATATGGGTGCCTCGGCAGCGCGTCAGAAGGAGCTCAACAAAGCGGCGCTGAAAACCCTGGGGGCTATCGCGTTCGAGATTGGTCTGATTTCGGCGGATGAGCTCATCGGCCCTCCTACGGAAACCACGGTCACCCACTCGCGCTCCCAGGACATCACGATCTGGAAGCCGCTGGGTCCCGAGATTTCGACGACCGCACCGGCGATCACCCTGGAGGCCACCGACTTCGGCGGCGTACTATTCTCGCGCATCGAGGATCAGCTGCGCTCGACCATCAGCGCCTCCGATCCCTGCGGCATGCCGTTCAACCTGAGCAACGACGCCCTCGCGCTGCTGGGCATCGGCAGCAACGACATCACCTGGACCGTGGCCGACAGCGGCCCGTTGCCCGGTGGCGGATTCAATAGTCGGTCCCTGGTCCAGCAGGTCCTGATCGAAGACACCCAGGCACCGATCCTGGTGCCGCCGCCCGGGCGGGTCATCGAAATTCCAGAGGGCCAGAGCGGGCTTGCAGCCGTTGAGGTTGTCCTGGGTGCGCCGCGAGTGGTGGACCTGGCCGACGCCGCACCCGCCATCGACAACGACGGTCCGGCGTTCTATCCGATCAATTCGCGTTCACCCATTACCTGGACGGCGACCGATGCATCGGGCAATGCCAGTTCCGGTGACCAGCTGATCACGATCAAGGCCGAGGGCACGAATACCGCGCCTGTGGCCAATCCTGTTCAGACCGCGACCCAGACCGCCCAGCCGATCGATATCGTGCTCAGCGGCAGCGACAGCGATTTCCTCGGCGGGCGTTTCGACCCGCTCGAAATCCGCATCCAGGACCGACCCGCCAACGGCGAGTTCGTCGCACCCCTGCTGCCCTTCTTCATCGAGGACTATCGCAGCGATCCCGGCGGACCCTATGGCCAGCCGTTCATCGAGGCTGATGACAAGAATGCCTGGTTGTATGACAACGTCTGCCAGGTGCTGTCCGGCCCGGACAACGAAAAGATCCCGCTCGACTGGGTCCATCGTCCGCGCTATGTGTACGTCACCGATTCGGGCCTGACCATCATGATCGACTACTGGTTTCTCTGCGGGCCCAGCTCGGCCACGTTCAGTCAGCGCATGTCGTTCTGGGATGCTGACGGCGAATACATCGACCAGGAGGAATACAGCGGCACCAATGAAACCTTCGTGGTCGATCAGGATGAATTCATCTACACCCTGTCTCGAGTGGGCAGTGGCAGCAGCACCCAGCTCAACGTCATCCAGAGCCTGGAAAGCGTCAATCCGGAACAGACCCGTATCGGCGGCGACAGATGGGAAATCGACGCTTCCTCGTCGAACAACCCGGCACTGGGCCTGAGCGATCCGATTCAGGCCGCGAAGTTGTCCTATGCGCGGCTGGACAGTCGCCTGGGCGTGCTTTATGTCACTGATCGCAGGCGAGTGTTTGTTTTCGATGTGCTCGACGACATCACCGACGGGGAGCCGAACGCCGTCAATAACGCCATGCGTGAACGTTATCGGGGCGCGCTCAAGAACGGTGAGCCATTCGTCTGCACCACCGGCGATTGGGGTAACACCTGGACCGGCTTTGCCATCGAGGTCGACCCCGAAGGCGCGATCTATGTCACGGACACCTGTGCCGATCGCATTCACAAGATCGGGCCGGCCACTCGTGACGAAAACGGCGAGCTGGTTCTGGGCGACTACATCGGCTGGCTGGGGCGCTGCGAGACCAGCACCAACAACGCCTGCGATGAAGACCGCCAGGCCAGCAAGGGCTACAGCTGTACCGACGCTACCTGCAGCGTGGGCAGCGGGGGAACGGCCGGCAGCGAAGACGGCCAGTTCACCGATGTGGTCTTCGTGGCCATGGACCCCAACGGCGTGCTCTACGCGGCCGATGCCGGTGATCCGGACGCGGGCGGGCGTGTCCAGCGCTTTGCCCGCGACGGCACCTTCGCCGGCACCGCACGATCGACGGGGACGGGCATCAACCAGGGCGACCGGCCGGGCTTCGTGCTCGGCAACATGGGCACGGTCAAGGCGGTGTCGGTCAACTCCAGCCAGTTCTTCGTCGTCGATCAGGACGAGTCTTTCGTCAACGTCTTCGAGACCTCGCCGCTGAAGGACATCACCGATAACTCGGCGACGGTGACCTACGTGTCCGAATTCCGCTTCCACAGCGATACGGACACCTTCAGCTACACCGTCAGCGACGGCCTGGCCGAAAGCGCCCCGGCGACCGTGTCGGTGCAGGTGGATCGCAATTTTCGTCCTCCCGTGGCGCGTGATATCTCCGGATCGATAGAAGAGGACCAGGTTTCGGGATGGAATCTGTTCGCCGATGATCCAGACGGCATCGTGGGCATCGACTTCAACGGGCTGGACCGGCTGACCTATCAAATCATCGAGGAGCCCGAACACGGTACTCTGTCCGTTTTCCTGGAGAATGATGAAACGGTATTGATGCTGTACACGCCGGATGCTGATTTCGTCGGTCAGGAACGCTTTACCTACATCGCCAACGACGGCGTCTTCGACTCGAACGTCGCTGAAGTCCTCATCGATGTGACCTACGTCGATGATCCACCGCGTATGGTCACTGTCGAGACGCCACCTCGGGTCGGTGTCGGTTTTCCGTTCTCCGTCCGAGCCGAATACGAGGACGACGGCGGGCAGGACTACAGCACGACGATGGACCCCGGCGACGGCACCCCCGTGCTCGTCGAAGGTGGCATCGTCGAGACCGGCGATGAATCACGCATCGACGGCGTGCTGATGATCGATCCGCCTGCGGGCAACGGAACGGGCCGGCTGATCGCTCAGCACAGCTACGCCGACACCACGACCCGGTCGCTGGAATTCTGCGTGGCCGACGGCCTGGGGCGAGAATCCTGCGCGCAGGCCACCGTCACGCCCGAGCTCCTGGTCAACCTGGCGCTGGATCTGCCGGATGACTTTCACGGCACCCCGCCAGGACCGATTCCCGCCGGTAACTTCTTCAGCGTCGAAGTCGTGATCGACAACCAGCTACCGAACGGCGCGGCCGGTCTGGTCGCCCAGGCTATTCGAATGGAGGGCAGCGTTCTCGGCGAGGGCGTGCGCTTCGTCTCGGCCTCCGAGGGCAGCTGCACGATCAGCCCCGACGGGCAGGCCATGGACTGCGACTTCGGCGACTTCGCCGTCGGTGAACAGCGATCGATCACGCTCACCTTCAGCAGCGACGGTGAGGCCCTGGACACGATCGATGCGCTGATCGACCTGAGCTTCACGACCGAGTCCGAGGCCGTCAACGAGATCATGCAGGTCAGCGTGCTGCGCGTGATCGAAAGCACGATCGGCATCTTCAGGGATCGGTTCGAAGGCTTCTGAATTGCTTATTCCGAGCGGCTCCCGCGCAGTCGCCGGAACTCGATTCGGATTGGTTGACCGGTTTCGTCGTGATTGGCTGCTGAGGTCAATGATGCCCAAACAGATTCAGGTCACCATGAGCCATCTTGAACACCTCTCGAAGCGCGCTGATCGGCACGGCAGGTCCTGCCGCTGGATCACTTTCCTGGCCGCCGTCGCAGTGGCACTGGCCTGCGGGCCGGTCGCGGCGAGCTCCAACGAATCGATCGAGGGTCATACGCCCTACGTCTTTTCGCTGGAAGCCGCCCGTGCGGACAGGCTCGAGGCCGCCGAGCTCGCCTGTACCCTGGCGCTGGGCGTGCCGCACAATGTCGCTTTCAGTGCCTCGCTGGCTGCGCCCACGCCGTTCGAGAGCAATGCCTTCGGCTTTACCGCCTGGGCCTTGAATCTGGCGCTCAAGGCCTGCCCGCCGGCGCTCGATATTCCCGGCCCGATCATCAAGCGGCCGGCGCCCGGCGTTTGCCAGGCCGAGATTCGTCGGCCGGCGCGGACCGGCGAGGCCAAGAACGTCCTCGGCGCGCAGTTCGCGCTCAAGGGCGACTGGGGCGAGGGCGGTGCGCCCTCGGTGTTTTCCTGGAACACGGACGTGCGGGTCGATTCGATCTTCTCGGACCCCCTGGGCTATCCGGCAACCGATCCAGATGGTGTCTTCACGCTGGGAACCGGCAGCTACCAGGAGCTCTTCGTCGCCGAGAACCTGGCCAGCGGCTGGGACTTCGTCTTCATCCCGGCGGTGAAATTGCCAAAGGGCATCGAGCGTTTTCTCGGTGGTCCGGCGGGGCGAAAAGCCGCTGAAACGGTTTTCGATATCGGGGTCGCGGCGGGTCTGATCGCCGCCGACTTCAATGACTTCCTGTTTCCCGGCTTCCGCACCGGCACCCTCCGGGCGAAACCCCGGGAGATCGCGGTGCTGGACCGCTTCGCCCCGACGGTCGACCTGACCCGGAGCACGTTCGAAATCGAGGCGCTCGAGCTCGGCGGTGCCTCGGTCCTCGGCCCCGCGCTTCAAGGCGGCACGAACCGGATGCTGCTGGAAAGCGGATTTACCGTCACCGACGACTGCACGCCGCGCAGTGAACTCGACCTGGTCGGGCCGACGCCCGCCTTCTGGCCGCTGGGCGAGACGACTCGCGTGGTCTGGACGGCCCGGGACCAGGGCCCGAATGAAGCGCGCCAGCCGAATGTGGTCGAGATCGAACAGTTCGTCACCGTGGTCGATACGCTGGCCCCGAGCATCCAGCCGCCGCCGGCTCGCGTGGTCGAAACCGAAGGCGTGACCGTGACCGTAGCTCTGGAGCCGCCAAGGGTGTTCGACTTCGGTGACCAGAACCCGAGCATCAGCCTGGCCGGGGCGGAACCTCCTCCCACGGTGACTTTGCCGCTCGGGGTCAGCGAGCTTCCGTGGACGGCCACCGACAGCTTCGGCAACAGCGCAACAGCGATGCAGCGCATCAACGTCAAGGTCCTCGGCACGAACCAGGCACCGGTCGGCGTCTCGCAGGATGCCGTAACCGCCCAGACCTTCACGCCGACCGAAATCCTTTTGCAAGGCACCGACCCGGACAACGATCCGCTGTCTTTCCGGATCGTGGATTTCCCGCCCAACGGTGGATTCGAAGCACCCCTTCTGCCGTACTTCATCGAGGACTTCCGCGGAGACTTCGAGGCCCAGGGCAACTGCGATCCCGGCCGGCCGTTCGACGAGCTGGCCGACCCGATCCAGGTCAAGATCACCGATGCCGGTCTGACCTACATTCTCGATTGCGAGGGCGTGGGTCTCGAAACGCCGACCAACCGCATCAGCGTGCTCGATGCCGATCGCAACCTGATCGCCGGCCGGTCCCTGCCGCGCAACGGCTCCTTCTCCAACGGAATCTACCTCTCGCCGATCAGCGGCGAGATTCTGTTCGGCAGCCAGGTCTTTCCTCAACCGCCGCGCTTCCACCGTCTCGATGCCGAAACCCTCGAAACGCTGACCGAATACCGCGCGGTGTCGATCAATCAACTCAACGGCTTCAATGCCTTCATGATCGACGCCAATGATCTGCTCTACGTGGCCCAGGGCCAGGGCATCATCCGGGTCTTCGATCTCCAGAAGGCGACCGATCAGGGCAGCTTCTTCGCGTTGCCGGATTCGTTCTTCGAGTTCGATCTCGACCCGAACGAAACCGCCGGCGGCGGCTTTCAGGCGGTGCGGGATATCGGTTTGACCAATCGCGGCGAGCTGTTGTTCGCGACCGGCGGGCGAGTGCATCGAGTGACCGCCAGCGTGCGCCTGGCTGACGGGACACCGCTGGTCGGCCAGGTGGTCGGCTGGCTCGGCGCGTGTGCCTCCGGCGAGGGCTGCGACCTGTCCCGTAACGCCAGTCGTGGCTACTCCTGCGAAACCGGCGTGACCTGCAACACCGGCGACGTTGCGCTGTTCGGCTCCAACCCCGGTCAGTTCGATGGCTCCGTGAGCCTGGGCGTCGATCGTCGCGACAACCTCTACGTGGCCGATTTCCGCAATTTCCGCGTTCAGCGCTTCACCGACAACGGGGTCTTCGGGGGAGAGGCCATCTCGGATTGCCCGAGCGACAAACGCTGCTTCCTGCTCGGAGACTTCGGGCGGCCGCAGGTGATTTCGGTCAACAGCCGCAATCTGTATGTGCTCGACCTGGACACCTCGGTGGTGCATACCTTCGAGACCAGCGTGATCGAGCCGGTCGACGACACGACCGCGCGCGTGGTCTACACGGCCAATGACGGCTTTCAGGGTACCGATTCCTTCAATTTCGCCGTGTCCGACGGGCTGGATTCGAGCGCGCCGACGCCGGTGGACGTGGCCGTGGAGCGGGCCTTCCGCCCACCGGTGGCCGATGCGCTGTTCCCGCAGGGCCCCGAAGACATACCACTGCCGATCCTGCTGTCGGGCACCGATCCCGACGGCGCGCTGGATCTGCCGCTGTCCTACGAGGTGGTGAGCCAACCCGACCAGGGTGAGCTGGTCGGTGTCGCGCCCAATCTGGTCTACCTGCCGCCGGAGCACTGGTACGGCACAACCTCGTTCACCTTCCGTGCCTTCGACGGGCTGGACTACTCGGCGCCCGAAACCGTGATGATCACGATCACCCCGGTCAACGACCCGCCGCTACTCGAGTTCGTCAGCGTCGATACCGACGACCCCGATACACCGGAGATCGAAGTCACGGTCGGGTATCCGTCGAACTTCAGCTTCGAGTTCACCGACGTCGACGATATCGACCTGCATCGCTTCGACGTGGAATGGACCTCCGAGTCCGGCGGCGACGATCGAGAAACCGACGTGGTCGCGCCGACCGAAGACAATGCCAGTCCGCTGCTTGTTACCCTGCACGACAACATGGACACCAGCGGCAAGGTGGCCGCGACCTTCACCTGGGAAGACCCGATTCCATTCGATATCGTCCGAGCCTGCATTTCCGACAACGTCGTTCTCGACAACGGCGTCAAGAACGACAGCACGACCACTTTCGAACACTGCATCGATATACGCGTCGACAATGCACCGCGGCCCGAACTGGACGTGACGATCGAGGCGCCGCCGGTGATCACGGCCCAGTACGACCAGGCACGCGTCATCGCGCGCATCACCAACCGACAGCCGTCGGTCGGCGTCGGCACCGCGGCACCGATCGTGAACTTCCAGCTGGATCTGCCGTTTGCGCCATTGAGCGTCGTGGTCCAGCGCATCGACGAGGACGGCGTGGTCACCGGCCGTCCAGAGCCCGACTGCACCTTCGGAGAGACCGTGAGCTGCGAGGCCGAAGCGCTGCTGTCCGGTGAGTCCTTCATCGTCATCGCGGACCTCTCGACATCCGGCCTGGCGGTCGGCCGCGAGCTCTCGATCGAGCTGGACGCGCAGGCGCCCGGCGGTGAGGTCACCGCACCCAGCGGCACGCAGGCGACGATGACCATCGGGCGGGAGGCGGATATCGTGGTGACGGCCAGCGAGGGCGTGGAAAGCAATTGCCAGTTCGAGTGTGCGAGGTTCCTCATCAATTGTCCTGCGGCGGTCGCGCGGCCGGCGTGCACGCTGGCCGATGCACTGGAGCTCGCTGACGCAGCAGGGGAGGGCGGCAACCCGATCATTCAGCTCGGCCAGGGCACCTTCCGCATCGACGAGGCCAGCGCGCCGTACCAGCTCGATTCACCGATCTTTCTCCAGGGCCTGGTGCCGGAGCGCACGATCCTGAGCGGCGGCGGACGGTTTCCCCTGCTGGATGCCAGCAGTATCGCGGTCACGGTCCGGGACCTGGCGCTGATCTCCGGCGCGGGTGACGCCGATGCGAACCCGCCGGTGCCTGTGGTCAACGTCGACTTCTTCGGGCACCTGACGCTCGAAAATGTCCACATGGCTGACCACTCGGCGGCCAAGATCATTGTCAACGACGGCGAGCTCGATCTGAAGCAGGTCAGCCTGACCGACAATCGGATCACCGATTACCTGATCGAATCCGGCGGGTTGACTCGCCTGAGCAACGTGATGCTCCTCGACAACCGACACGACCGGAGCGATGAGCTGGGTCTGATCGGCAATCTGGCCGGCGTGGTCTTTCTTGACCACGTCACATCGGTCGGCAACGGCGCGCCGGTTCTCTACTCGCTGCCGGGTGCCGGCTTCATGGAAATCAAGTCCAGCCTGTTCGCCGATGCGGATCAACCCGCCTGTCGGACCGATTCAGTCTCCGCTCAGGCCTCGGCCGGCGGCAACATCTTCCGACCCGGCAGCGGCTGTCCCACCGTTGTCGGCGATCTGGAAACGAGCGCTCCCCTGCTTGCTGAACGGGACACGTTGCAAGGTCTGCCGTTCCGCGCACCGCTCCTCGGCGGACTGGCGGTCGATCGAATCGAGGGTGAGTGTGCGAGTGTGGACCTGCTGGGTCGCGTCCGACCCATCGATGGTGATGACAATGGCGCGGCCGCCTGTGACTCGGGCGCCATCGAGAGCCTGCTCGATCGTGTGTTCCGCGATCGCTTCGAGATGTGACAACGAGAGAGGCAATGCGGCAGCGGCTGCGATGTTCAGGCTGCGCAGTCTGAATCAAAAGAGATCGAGGGCTTTGAAATGATCAAACGATGTCTGATGAGCGGATTGGCCGCAGCATGCCTGTCGCTCAATCTTGTCATCATTCATCCGCGAAGCGCGCATCGGTGTTCAAGGAGGCAAGCGTCGCCTGGCTGAATCAGTCGGGACCCCTCCTGACGCCTGACGATGACTTGACAAACAGAAGAGGAACCCATGTCGAAAAGAAATCAGCTAAACGTACTTGTCGTGCTCCTGGCATTCGTGATGGTCGCAACCAATGCGAGTGCTGTTATTGCATCAGACCGTGGTGTCCCCAATCAGATCATTTACGTCGACGCACAGGCCGCAGGGGTCGAAAATGGACAAAGCTGGACGGATGCCTACACGGACCTGCAGGCTGCCTTATCGGAAGCACGCGGACTCGCACCGGCCCAAGACATTCAGATCTGGGTTGCCGAAGGGGTCTACCGGCCGGCCACCGTTGCGAACCCGAGCTTTACAGAGCGATTTCCTGCCTTTGAATTGATCAATGGGGTAGAAATCTATGGTGGTTTCGCCGGCGGCGAGAGCGCTTTGGACGAGCGTGACTGGCGAGCCAATCCCACTGTACTCAGCGGCGATATCGACAGCAACGACATCGTCAATGCAATCGGTGTTACCGAGCATTTCGATGACATCGTTGGCGACAACGCTCTGCACGTGGTCCGAGCGCAGGACGTGGACGACAGCGCGCAACTCGATGGCTTCTTCATAACCGGCGGCCTCGCAAACCTCGGTGGTCTAGTCGACGGCACGTTCAGTATGCGCCGTGGTGCGGGGATCTACCTTCTCGACAGCCAGGTCCACCTGGCTCGGCTGCAGGTTCAGGGTAACGAGGCGGTAAGTGGCTCATCAGGAGATGGCGGCGGCGCCTACTTCGACCGGGGGGCGTCAGTGCCTGGCACGCCGGTCACTCAGTTGAGCGATGTGCATTTCATCAACAACCGCTCTGTGCGTGGCGGTGGACTGTATATCGATGGGCCTGAGACATCGATCGACGGTGCCGTTGTCACCGGTAATGTAGCAAGCACCTTCGGTGGTGGACTCGTCAAGGTGATTACGGTCGTAGACATACGAAATGCCTCGATTACCGACAATCAGGCAGCCGATGGCGGCGGTATCTACAGCTTTCGTGGAACGGCTGCGATCGTCAATACGCAGATCAGTGGGAACTACGCGAGTCAGAACGGCGGGGGTATCTATTTCGATCAGGCACCAAGCCTGGATACGTGGGTCGTATTGACCAATTCCACGCTGAGCGGCAATCGAACCGACGGGGTGGGCGGCGGTATCTATCACGAGCAGCCCGACGTCGGAAGGATGCTGATCAATAACTCGGTCTTTTGGAACAACCAGGACTCCTCTGGCCTCGATACAGCCGACTCCAGTTACGGGGGGCCGGGCGCGTCCCGAATCGATGTTTCGCACAGCCTGATCCAGGGCCTTGATCCTGCGGGCGAGGGAAATATTGACGGTACGATCGCATCGAATGATCCGCTGTTCGCAGATCCTATCGACCCCTTACTGGCACCGACCGCACAGGGCGACCTGCGCGTGGCAGGCACTAGCCCGATCATTGATCGCGGCACTGCGGCTGCTCGGATCAACGTCGCCTTCAACGACACAACACCGCCGCCCGTTCCGATCGGAGGCGAAATCTTTCTCGATCTGGATGGCAACCCCCGATTCTTGGACGGTTCCGGCGACGGTATTTCCGAGATCGATCTAGGTCCCTTCGAGATCGAGCGTGTGACCTTTTCTGTTGGCGGCGAAGTGGCCGGTCTAAACGGTGATGGCCTGGTGCTGCTCCTGAACGACAGCGAAGCGCTGCTGATCTCAGACGACGGCCCCTTCGCCTTCGCGACCGAACTGAGCGGCGGGAGTAGCTATACAGTCGTGATGGCAACTCAACCCATTCGCCCGCCGCAGCTTTGCCAGATCAACAACGCCAGTGGTGAGGTCAGCGGCGCGGTGACCGATGTCGAGGTGATCTGCACGAACCGCGCTGACGAGCTGTTCGATGACCGCTTCGTATCGATGTGAGTCGTTCGAAATCCGTAGGATTAATGGCTGTCCGGCGTTGGATCTCCTCGCCGGGTTTCAAGTCAACGGTTCGAGTCGAAGCGTTTCCTGGATGCCGTCGCGCTGTTGCGGGTCCGTGCCGACCTCATCGGCATAGTCTCGCCATTGGGAGACAACGCGCTGCACTTCCTGAATGATGCGCTTGGCTTCGCCGCGCTTCAGCAGTGCCACTTCCGCGCTGGCCTCGAAATCACTCAACTCGAAGCCGTCACGCTTGCCGTTCAGTGTCATCCGGTGCGCCGAAGTCCAATCGCCGGTCGGGTTGTAGCTCCACGTTACATCATACGCGGGCGCAAGCGACCACTGCCCCCGTCGGTCCATCAGGAAGGCAATGTTCTTGACGTGATCGTCCTGGTTGCGGGCGACGATATTGAACACCATTCGCCGGAACTGCTGCTCGATTGCTTCCGGCCCCAGATCGAGCTCTCGCATCACCAGCAGGGCCTGCTCGTATCCATAGGCACCCGCCATGTTGAAATCATAGTGCGCCAGGGCGGCCAGGGTCTGCTTGTGCAGCTTGTTGCCTTCGTCCGTCCGGTCGAAGCGCCTGGTCATGAAGTGTCGCCGACCCCCTTCATCGAGCAGCCGACAAGGTGTCATGACAATCCCCGCGTCCTGTGCCATTCTGGAGTAAGCGTACTCGATGACCCCATAACCCTTAGGATCCGCGAGTTCCTTGTCCCGATTGTTGCTCACCCCGTCGAACTTCAGCAGCCAGTATTCAAAACCGATGCCGGCCGGTGCCTGGCCCGAGCGAACCTGATTCGTCCGGGGGTTCCAGGCAATCAGGGCTTTGGCTCGCGCGCCCCCGGCCGAGCTGCCCACCCGCAGAATGTCGCGCACCGCCCGTTCATTTCCGCGATCGGCAAAGACCGTATCGAGTGAGCTTCGATGGGTCAGAATCTCCGATGCGAGCTCGACCAGTCGCCCCACGTTGAGGTCGGTCGTCGTCGATCGTAAAGGATTCGTGGCCGGCTTGAACTCCAGCGCGCCCATTCCGCGGGTGCCGATGTAGCACAATCGCTCCACCGCATTGAAAGATTCGGGCCGGCGCCCCTGCGTTGCCAGCCACGTGTCGATGACGGCGTTGCCGAACTTGTCCGGCAGTGAATCGGCCAGCAAGCCAGGCAGGCCGCGAAAAGACCGGAAAGCCAGCTCCGGGAAACTGTAGACCTGCGGCGACAAGGGCATTCTGATCGGCGAAAGCTCGATACCGCTGCGCAAGAAGTCGCGGTCGTACTCGAATGACGCGAGCTGCTCGCCCTCGGCCAGGCTGACATAGCCGATGTCCGTACCCCAGAGTCGAACGGTGGCCCTCGTCACCGCTCATCCCCCCATTTCCACGGTCCGTCATCGCGGTTTTGGCCGCGCTTTCTGGACACGCGTTTTGGCAGGTCCTCGGCCTTGACCACCTGAGAGGGTCGGGCCTTCGGCTCGGGCAACAGCAGCTCCAGGCGCTCCAGCAGGTCCAGATCACGCAGCACCCGGATCAGCGTCCTCGTCTGCGTGGTGTCTCCGGCCTCCAGCCGCTCCAGCGTCCGCTTGCCGATACCGGCCCTCCGCGCCAGCTCGGCCTGGGTCAACTGTTTCCCGATACGCAGCTGAGCAAGCCGATGCCCGAGTTCCGCCAGGGCGGACGCGTCGTTATGCAGCTCTTGGAATTTCATCTGAGCACCTGCTGTGGAAATCTTTTATATCGCAACGATTCGCGAGTTTACGCGATTGTAGTGTTTTATTCGCAATTTATAGCGAGTTTGCTGAGCCTTCGATCCAGGCTCCACCTGATGTTAATTCGCAACATAAAGTGAATTACGCGCATATAAACTGTTAATTCGCCATAAAAGACGACGAGAACCCGCAAATTCACGCGGGTTGAAATTCCGCACTTTGGCGTCGAGCAGGTCGTCAAAGAAGAGGGCGAGTCTTATTCAATGGCTGTCCTGGAGTTTCCCGGTCCTGGAATAGGCCCGTTGAGGCATTCCGATCAACAAACGCGCTGATCCGGCCAGGGCCGAATGCGGGCGAGCGTGGACTCGAGTTGTTCGCGCGCGGCTTCCGTGTCATGAGCCGCTTGCGCCCTCAGCCAGTAACCGTCTGAAAGCCCGAAAAACCGACACAGGCGCAGGTCGGTATCCGCGGTAACGGCACGGCGACCTTTGACGATTTCACCAATCCGCTGAGCCGGGACGCCGATCTCCTTTGCCAGACGGTACTGACTGATGCCCATTGGCTTCAGAAATTCTTCGAGCAAGAGTTCACCGGGGGTAACTGGGTCGATACGATTCATGATGTAGCTCACTAGTAATAATCAACGATTTCAATGCTGCAGTGAATCACCTGCCTGTCCTGAAATGCTGGCAGCAGTGAATTACCTGCCTGTCCTGAAAGGCATTGAAATACTGGCATCATTCGACGACCAGGAATGCAGACTCCCGATCATGAACGAATTCGTTGATCTGTTGCGCTGATTGGATCAGAAGAGCCTCGATCTCGGAAGTCCTGCAATTGCCGAGACGAATCCAGATGACTTTGGGCGGGGGCCCGTGCAGGAAGGCCAGCTGATGGAAATCGGAATCCTTGGAAACGATCACGCATCCGTTTCGAAGAGCAAACTCCCAGACTTCATTGTCGGAGGCGGATTGTAGATTTTCCTCGCGCACATGCCGAATCCCGGCAAAAACGGGGGAGAGCTTTGCAACCAGCCTTGGCGAGAGGTTGTGGTCAAGCAGCAGCTTCACGCCGCAGGGCGGGTTGTGGACAACTTGCGCTCGCGGTCAGCCGCAAATTTCAGGCAGGCCTGAATGTCCTCCCGGGTCAGGTCCGGGAAATCGGCGAGAATTTCGTCTTGTGTCATGCCGGAGGCCAGATACTCGAGCACGTCGTAGACCGTGATTCGCAGCCCACGAATGCAAGGCTTTCCGCCACGTTTTCCGGGATCGATGGTGAAAATAGGGTCAGCGTCCATGTCGGAGATGCTAGACCAAGCGCGTTTATCACGCAATGGGCCTACGAAGTCGGTGTCACAGTGAAGAATCGCGAGCTGGTCGGGGCCGACTCGGATCTGGGTTTGGAGACTCTTGAGCCAGCAGGTGCTGGCGCCGGGGCGTCCGATGAGCTTCTCGGCCAGGGCGTTTCAGCCGAAGGCATGGAAAATGGCGCAATCGAGCTCGTCGTGCAGGATCGAGTTCAGGCTCTTTTCGTGGATGTCCTTATCTTCCTACGTCGATCGCCTGCTGGAGTTCAACGAACGCCCGGTGCTGGACGGCGCGGGTGCGGTCAGCGCCGATCGCGCTCGTGCGGTCGCTCATCAGCACTACGAAGCATTCGATGCCCGGCGGCGGCGGGACGAGGCGCTGGAGGCGGATGCGGAGGACTTGCGGCCGCTGGAGTCGAGTCTGATCGTTTCCGAACTTTGAATGTCATTCCCATTTCGGGAATGAAAGGCCCTTCTGGGGTATGTCAAGAATTCCGAAGTGCCTACGCCCTATTTACCATTCAAGCCGTGCCCGCCGGGCGGCAATCAGATCTTTTGGTGAGTGTCCTTATTTTTGTTTGCCGGTCTTATTCAATGGCTGTCCTGGAATTTCGCTACGGCGTTCCCGGTAATCGGCGATCGCTGGACGCCTTTCGCACCGAAATCTGTCGTCAGTGGCACAAGGCCCTTCGCCGTCGCGGCAATAAACGGCCGATCAACTGGCAGACCATGACCCGGCTGATCCTGGACGAGATTCAGAACGTACCGGAGGTGCTCGGCTACATTCAGGAAGTCGTCGACCGTGATGCCTCGCCGGGTCGCTTCATCCTGACCGGGTCCCAGCACTTTGCCCTGGCCGACAGCGTCAGCCAGTCCCTGGCCGGGCGCACTTCGATCCTTCAGTTGCTGCCGCTTAGCCTGGAGGAGTACGACGACTTCGGCATTCCGCTGGACAATCTCTTCCAGACACTGTTCGCTGGCGGCTATCCGCGGATCCATGATCGCAACATCGCGCCCAGGCGTTGGCTGGCTGATTACGTCGCCACCTATATCGAACGCGACGTCCGGCAGATCGCGAACGTCTCCGACCTCGGGGCCTTCTCGAACTTTCTGCGCCGGTGCGCAGCTCACACCGCACAGGAGGTCAACCTCAGCGCTCTGGGTGCCGATGCCGGGGTCTCGCACAACACGGCCCGCAAATGGTTGTCGATTCTCGAGACGAGCTTCGTACTGATGCTTGCGCCGGCATGGCACCGAAACATCAGAAAACAACTCGTCAAGCGGCCCAAGCTGCATTTTCTGGATGCCGGACTGGCCTGCCACCTGCCCGGCATTCGCAGTGCCGATGAACTACGGCATCATCCGCTGCGTGGCGCGATCTTTGAAAGCTGGGTAGCAACTGAAATCTACAAGCATCATACCCACCGCGGGCAACAGGCGATGCTGCACCATTACCGCGAATCCCGAGGGGCGGAGATCGATATGGTGCTGCAGTCAGGCAACCGCTTGATTGCCTGCGAAGCCAGATCCGGTGCAACGCTTCACAGCTCCTTTCTGGATCACCTGCGCCGGTATTCGGAGCGAACCCGATCCCTCTCACCCCGGCCGGAAGTCGATCTCCGGCTGGTCTACGGCGGCGACACCAGGCAACGCCGCCTGGACGTGGAATGCCTGGGCTGGCGGCAGATTCATGAAATGGTATGGGCTTGCTGATCCACCCATAAGAAGTGCCTCATTCAGCTTGCCTTTCGGCGTTTGCCATGACGATTTTGGCAAGGCGTCGGTGCACAGTCTGGAAAAGAGGGGTCAAATCGGCCCGATGGACTGGCCAATGGAGCATTTTCCGGCTCCAGAGCGCCTGAGTATCGGCGCCACCGGTACTGCCCTGATGCGCGAACGACAGGCGGCAGATAGACTCCGGAAAGGTTCTAAGCCCCAAGGTGTCGTTCATGTTCCGATTGAAGGCGATTCTGGTTCTGCTGGCCGCCATTGCATTCCTGCTGTCGCCCATTCTCAGCAGCGGCTTCAACGGGTTTTCCGCTGGGCAGTTTCCGATTCCACAGGTCGAACCGCCGGTCCAGCCGGCGGACTACGCGTTTTCCATCTGGGGTCTGATCTACCTGGCGTTGCTGGCGGGCGCGGTCTACGGCCTGTTCAAGCGCGCCGACGATGCTGGTTGGGATGCCGCGCGCTGGCCGTTGATCGCCAGTCTCGTGGTCGGCGCGGCGTGGATCCCGATCGCCAACCGCTCGGTCTTCGGCGCGACGGTGCTGATCTGGCTCATGCTGGTCACCGCCGTGCTCGCGCTCCGGGCCGCTGGCAGGGGCGACCGGCTCTGGCTGCGCTCGCCGATCGCGCTCTACGCCGGCTGGCTGACGGCGGCCAGCTGCGTCGCGCTTGGCCTGATGCTGGCCGGCTACGGCTGGCTGGGCGGGACGGCGGCAGCGCTGGTCGGCATCTCCCTGGCCCTGGCGATCGCCGTGGCCGTCCAGCGCGCTCGCCCCGATACGCCCGAATATTCCCTCACCGTGGTCTGGGCGCTGGTCGGCGTCATCGTCTCGAATACCGAGCCGCTCAACTGGCCCGTGGTCGTGCTTTGCGCGATCGGAATCGCCGTGCTCGGTGGGATCGTGTTCAGGAGCAATGCAACAGCGTCAAGGCACTGAGATCGGCCGCGATATCCTGTGGGGTCGCGATCCGGTTTTCAGAATTGCTTACTCTGCACGATAGCGAATCTCGCCGTCGACCAGGGTCATTTCAACGCGCAGGTTGGCCAGGTCGGCTTCGCTGACCGTCAGCGGGTTGGCGTTGAGCACGACGATGTCGGCGAGCTTGCCGGGGGTCAGGCTGCCCAGCCGGTCCTCGTCGAAGACGGCTTCGGCGCAGCCCATGGTGTAGCTGTACAGGGCCTCCATCCGGCCCATGGACTGCTCCGGGAAGAACTGTTCGCCGTTGGCCATGCGGCGGGTCACCGATGAGGTGTAGGAGGCGATCGGGGAGATCGATTCGACCGGGACGTCGGTGCCGTTGCAGATGATCGCGTCCGAATCGAGCAGGGCGCGCCAGACGTAGGCGCGGCGCTGGGCGCGGGCCTCGCCCAGGCGCTGCGGCACCCAGGGGCCGTCGGAGGTGGCGTGCACGCCCTGCATCGAGGCGATCACGCCGAGCTCGGCGAAGCGCGGCACTTCGTCGGGGTGCAGGGTCTGGGCGTGCTCGACGCGCCAGCGCAGGTCCTCGTCGGGGCGGCTCCCCAGCAGGTCGGCATAGAGATCCAGAACTTCACGATTGCCGCGATCGCCGATGGCATGGGTGTTGAGCTGGAAGCCGTATTCGAGCGCGATTTCGGCGGTCTCGCGCAGGTTCTCCAGCGAGGTCTGCGGCAGGCCCGAGGTCTCGGGCTTGTCGGCGTAGGGGTCGAGCAGCCAGGCCCCGTGGGTGCCCAGGGCGCCGTCGATGTTGCGCTTGAGGGCGCGCACGGTCAGAAAGCCGTCGGCGTGGTCGATCAGGCGGTAGTCGGCGGCGCGGGCGCGCAGGTCCTCGTTGGTTTCGTGGCGGATGGCGACGTGCAGGCGGACCGGCAGGCGGCCGGCCTCGGCCATGGCCTTGAGCCGATCGATGTCGGCGAAATTGGTGCCCATGTCGTGGAAGCTCGTCACGCCGTGGCGCAGGGCTTCCTGGCCGGCCAGTTCGACCTGGCGTTCGAAGCGGGCCTGCCGCTCGTCTTCGCTCAGACCCTGCTGTGCCGCCTCCAGTTGAGCGCGGACCGGGTTCTGCGCGGCCTGGCGCAGAAAGCCGGTGGCCTCGCCGTTCTCGTCACGAACGATGGTGCCGCCTTCGGGATCTGGCGTGTCGTCATCGATTCCGCCGAGCTCGAGCGCTCTGGCGTTGGCATAGGAACCGTGACCGCTGGCGTGGAAAAGGACCACCGGATTGTCCGGGCTGACCGCGCTCAGGGAGCGGTGATGCGGGATGCCGTCGTAGAGCGGCAGATCGCTCTCGCCCCAGCGCTCCTGGTGCCAGCCGCGCCCGACGATCCACTCGCCCGGTTCCGCTTCTGCGGCCGCGTCGGCGACCATCGCGACGATGTCCGCGAAGCTGCGGGTCGGCATCAGATCGAGGATCATCAGGGCCTGGCCCATGCCGAGAAAATGGCCGTGGCCCTCGATGAAACCGGGCATCGCCACCCGACCGTCCAGGTCGATGATCTCCGTGGCCTCGCCCGCGTGCGCGGCGATCGCTTCCGCGCTGCCGACGGCCAGGATTCGACCATCCTTGATGGCGACGGCTTCGGCCTCCGGGCGATCGGCATCGACGGTAATCACCGTGCCACCGGTCAGGATGCGATCGGCCGCTTCGGCCCTCGGCGTGTCCATGGCCGATGGTTCCGGTGCCTGGTTGGTCGGTGGCTCGCTCTGGCAGGCGGTCAGCAGCAGCGCCGGAACGAGCAGGAAGGTGGGGATAAGTCGAATCATGGCTTTTCTCGAGGGGTGATCGGTCGGGCTTACCAGGCGATGCCGTAGTCGTCGCCGTAGTCACTGGCCGCGCCGTGCATGGCGCCGTGTTCGTGGTCGAACCAGATGGCGGTCGTCGGGTTATAGACACGATCGACGAGTTCGACGTCATAACCCATGGCGGCCAGCTCGGAGCGGGTAAACGGTGAAACGAGCGGAGTGACCTGGATCTTGCCCGGCTCGGCCTGATGAGCGCCGAAAGAGCTCTGCATGCTCTCGCTCTGGATATGGCCATGGCCGTCTGCTGCCTGCTGGACATTCATGTCCCATTCGACCATGTTGAGCAGGAACTGGAGCAGGTTCTGGTCCTGGCTGTCGCCGCCCTGGACCGAAAACGCGATCAGTGGCCGGCCGTTCTCGAGCGCCAGACTCGGCGTCAGGGTCACGCGCGGGCGCTTGCCGGGCTCGACCACATTATAGGGGTTGATCTGCTCGTCGAGGACGAAGCTCTGCATGCGCTGGCTCAGGCCGACCCCGGTATTGCCGGCGATGAAGGCCGGAACCCAGCCTCCTGAAGGCGTGACTGACACGACCCACCCATCCGCATCGGCGGCCTGGATCGAGGTCGTGCCGGCGAGGAAGGCCTCGCGCTGACTCATCACGCCGGCCTGCTGAAAGCCATCGATGCCCATCGCCTCGGCGTCCGGCGGTTCGGGGGTCCAGCGCTGGCGCAGTTCTTCGAACGGGTTGGTTTCACCCTGGAAGGGATACGGATCGCCGGGCTTGAGGTCGTCTATCATCCGATCGAAGGAAATCAGCTTGCGGCGCTCGGCCGCGTAGTCCTTGGACAAGAGGCCCTTGATGGGCTCGGCCGGCGCGACGTAGGGGTCGCCGTAGTAGAAATCACGATCGGCGAAGGCCAGGTTCATGGCCTGATAGAGCGTGTGGATGTAGCGCGTCGAGTTGTAGCCCATCGCCTTGAGGTCGAAACCCTCGAGGATATTGAGCGTCTGCAGCAGCACCGGGCCCTGGGTCCAGGTCGTGAGCTTGTAGACGTCGACGCCGCGGTAGTTGGTGGTCACCGGCTCCTCGATCAGCACCTCCCAGCTTGCCAGATCCTCGATGGTGAACAGGCCGCCGTGTTCACGCGTGGCGCGGACGATTGCCTCGGCGATGTCGCCACGATAGAAGCGATCGTAGGCGGCGTAGATCGCTTCTTTCCGACTCGCACCGCCATCCAGCGCCCGGCGTTCGGCTTCAATCAGCTTTTCGAGCGTGGCCTTGAGGTCGGGCTGGCGGAATATCTCGCCGGCTGCGGGGGCGGCGCGCTGCTCGGGCTGTTCGGGATCGTAGTGCGGCAGGAAGACCCGGCGCGAGTCGGGCCATTGTTCGAGAATCTCGCGCCGGCGCTCGATGTTGGCCGCCTGCGAAGCTTCGAGCGGGTAACCCTCGGCCAGCTCGATCGCCGGCGCGAGCACCTGGGCCAGGCTGAGCCTGCCGTATTCGGCCACCATCACCATCAGACCGCCCGGGGTGCCGGGAGTGGTCGCGGCCAGCGGGCCGAACTCGGGTGGGTAGAGCATTCCCTGGTCGCGAAAGAACTCAGGCGTGGCGCCGGTCGGAGCCACCCCGAGCGCGTTGATGCCGAGAACCTCATCGGTTTCCGGATTGTAGATCAGCGCCTGGGTTTCTCCGCCCCAGCCGAGCACATCCCACATCGTGGCCGTCGCCGCGAGCATGGCGGCTGCGGCATCCACGGCATTGCCGCCCTGGTGAAAGATCATCGCCCCGGCGGTCGCGCCCTGCGGCTTGCCGGTCACCGCGACCCAGTGCTTGCCGAGCAGGACTGGACGATGCGTTTCCTGGGCCGTGGTCGTTGTGCTCAAGCCCAGCGACAGGATAGCGACACCCAATGTCAGAACGCCCAGGATCGGGACGCGCGAAGCATCAAAACGCATGGAAAAGCTCCTGTGTTGGTGCTGCGAGAGGCTTTGGAGCATAGCAGATTGATCGACGCGCTCCGCGCGGCGAAACGGTTCCCTGCGCTGAGCGGTTCCCTTACCATTGGTCCATGTCAACAAATCAACCTCAGCCGGCCTTCCGGATCGATTTCTCGCGCCTGTTCGAATCCTGGTTCCGGGATCACAATTGCGCGATTGCCTGCACGACTTACCAGGCCGGCAAGGTGTTCCTGTTCGGCAAGGGGGACAAGGGCGTCTCGGTGGCGGAACGCACCTTCGCCCGCTGTATGGGCCTGACTGCGCGCAGCGACCGGTTCTATCTGGCCAGCCAGTACCAGCTCTGGCGCTTCAACAATCTGCTCGATCCCGGTGGGGACTATCAGGGCTACGATCGACTGTTCGTGCCCCAGGTGGGTTGGACCACGGGTGACGTCGACGTGCACGATATCGGCATCGACGCCAACGGCCGGCCGGTGTTCGTCAACACCCTGTTCAGCTGTCTGGCGCGGGTCAGCGACAAGGCCAGTTTCGAGGTGGTCTGGAAGCCGCCGTTCATCAGCCGCCTGGCTCCGGAAGACCGCTGTCACCTCAACGGTCTGGCGATGTTCGAGGGCGAGCCGGCCTGGGTCACCCTGATCAGCCGGTCCGACGTGGCCGAAGGCTGGCGTGATCATCGGCATGACGGCGGCCTGGTGATCGACGTGCGCAGCAATGAGGTGGTCTGCTCGGGCCTGTCGATGCCGCACTCGCCGCGCTGGTGGGGCGGCAAGCTCTGGCTGCTCAATTCGGGCAGTGGCGAGCTCGGTCATGTCGATCTGGAATCGGGCCGCTTCGTTCCGGTCTGCTTTCTGCCGGGTTATGCGCGCGGACTGGCGTTTACCGGCGAGTATGCGCTGGTTGGCCTGTCGAAAGCCCGCAACCAGAGTTTCTCCGGACTGAAGCTCGATCAGACCCTGGCCGAGAAGACCGCCGAAGCGCGCTGCGGTATCGCGGTCGTCCACCTGCCGAGCGGCGAGGTGCGCCACCATATCCGATTCTCCGGGGTGGTCGAGGAGCTCTACGATGTGGCCGTGATTCCGGACGCGGTCCGCCCGATGCTGCTCGGCTTCAAGACCGACGAGATCCGGCACATGATCCGCCCGGCCTGAGCACGAAACCGGCGCGTCAGCCGCACCTGATCGCCGCCGGCGTCAAGCAGCAGCGGCGACGCCTGGCTTGTTCGCTCGGTCAGGGCGGCGACGCGCGACCGGCGCGCCGCAGAAGCTCGGTGGTCCGCCGCCATTCTGGATGGTCGGCCAGTTCGACCTGGCCCAGGGAATACTTTCGCTGCCAGTTCGGCTGTTCCGAGCCGGTGCCGGGCCGGTTGGCCGGCGCGCGCTCGGCCAGTATGTCCTCGAGCTGGACCAGCATCAGTCGGCTGGGTGTGGCCGCCAGAAAGGCGTGCACCGCGGCAATCAGATCCTCGACCCCTTGCGATTCCGGTTCGATCCCGGCATCGACCAGAGCCGCTATCAGCAGAGCGCGCTCATCGTCGGCAGAGGGCTGCGGCGGGGCGGCTTCCAGCCAGGCCGCGAGCGGTGGCAAATCGTGCGTGCCTGCGCAGGCGCTGGCCTGGTCGGGATAGGTCTCCGGCCGCCGAAACAAGCCGTCGGGATAGCGCTCGAAGCGCAGTACCCGGGTCGAAAGAATGCCCAGATCGGCCATCCGCGCGGAGAAACCCTCGGGCACGGTACCCAGGTCTTCGCCGACCAGGAGCGCGCGATGGTGTCGGCTGCGCTCGGCCAGGACCGCCAGCAGCGCCTCGCGCGGATAGGCGATGTAGGCTCCGTCACGTCCGCTCATGCCACGGGGCACCCAGAACTGGCGCTCACAGCCGATCACGTGATCGATTCGCAGACCGCCCACGGCGGCCAGGTTGGCGTCCAGAAGCGCCCGCCACGGCTGATAGCCGCGGGCTGCGAGCACCTGCGGCCGCCACGGTGCCAGGCCCCAGGCCTGGCCCTCGGCGGAGAAAGCATCCGGCGGCGCGCCGATCTCGGCGTCCAGGGCCAGCAGTTCGCGATCGCTCCAGGCATCGGCCCCGGCCGGATCGGCACCCACGGCGAGGTCCGCGATCAAGCCGATCGTCATACCGGCCGCGCATGCGCGCTGCTGGGCCTGCTCGAGCTGACCGTGGGCCAACCACTGAAGGTACATCGGAAACAGGGTCTCGAGCGGATGGCGCTCGAGAAAATCGCTGCAGGCTTCGGGGTGCCTGTCCCGCCACGGCAGCGGCCAGCTTTGCCAACCGCCCGGATGCTCGCCGATCAGGCGTCGATCCAGGGCCTCGAACAGAGCGAAGTCGACCAGCGCCTGACCGGCACGAGCCCGGTAGGCGGCGAACTCGGCGTAGCGCTCGCTCTCCTTTTTCACGTGCCGATCGACGAATTCACCGAACAGCATCCGCAGCATCGGCATCTTGAGTTGCGCGACCGCCGGGTAGTCGACCCGCGGGCTGTTGCGAAGCGCAGCCAGGCGACCACGAACACTGGCGTGCTCGACAAAGCGATGCGCCGCCCGGGACGACCGGAACTCATCGACCGCAGTGACATCGATGTAGAGCGGGTTGAGAAAGAAGCGGCTGGAGGGGGAGTAGGGAGAGTGGTGAGCCGGGCGGGCCGTGTACAAGGCATGCAAGGGGCTCAGCTGCAGGGCCGCGGCCCCGTGCCGTGCGGCCAGTTCGGCCAGCTCGGCAAGATCAACGAAGTCACCGATGCCCCAGTTGCGCCCCGAGCGCAGGCCGTAGACCTGCACGCTCAGACCCCAGGCTTTGCGGCCTTCGGCCAGCACCGGAGGCTGATGACAGGGTGCGTCCGCTACCGGCTCGGGCGCGGTTGCGGGCAGATCCGTTCCCATGGCTTCGAGCAGTCGCGCCAGGGTCTCCTCTCCGACCTCGTGCCAGCGACCATCGATGTCGTGGTAGCCCCCGGCGATGCCTTGCCGTGCGGCCTTCTCGCGCAGGGCCGAAGCGGTCACGACTGATCGACCAGCAGCACGACCGAACTCGCAGCCACGTCGAAGGACATCTGTGAACGCGGCAGCTCGCGATCGGGGAAAGCCTCGTCGCTGGCGGTATCCAGCCGACAGCACCAGCGGGCAAAGCGCGGTTCGGGCAGTCGGCAGCTCAGCGCCTCCGCCGCGGCGTGCAGGATCCAGAGCACCCGGCAGGACCTGCCTGTTGCCTCGATATCGCAGATCAGGGTCATGGCCCCGGAATCGTGCCAGTCGGCCGCGCCCATCGGCTGGCCGTCGGGCTTCAGCCAGCGCAGCGCGTACTCGGGGCACGGGACGGATACGTCGCTGCGCCGGCCGTCCTGTTCGACGAAGTGATCGGCACCAAGCTCGGGCAGGGATCGACGCAGCGCCAGCAATCCGGCAATAAAGCCCTGCAGATCGAGGTTCGGGTCCCCTCGACCCTGCCAGTCCATCCAGCCGATCTCGTTGTCCTGGCAGTAGGCGTTGTTGTTGCCCATCTGGCTGTTGCCGAATTCATCGCCGGCCAGCAGCAAGGGAACGCCGCGCGCCAGCAGCAGGGTCGCCAGTCGATTGCGACGCGCCCGCAGCCGGCGCTCGGCCACGACCGGATCGCTGCTCGAGCCCTCGACGCCGCAGTTGACGCTGTCGTTCCAGGCTTCTCCGTCCGTGCCCTGATGACCATTGGCGTGGTTCCGTGGCGCGGTGTAGGAGACCAGATCGAGCAGGGTGAAACCGTCGTGGCTGGTCAGCAGGTTGATGCTGGATGCGGGTGAGCGACGACGGCCGGCGAACAGATCGGATGATCCGGCGATGCGAGTGGCCAGATCGGCGACCAGCCCCGGTGCGCCGGCCCAGAATCGCCGCACGCTGGCGCGAAAGCGATCGTTCCACTCGCTCCAGCCGACGGGAAAATCACCCAGACGATAGCCGTCGGGCCCCAGGTCCCAGGGTTCGGCCACCAGCTTCAGCGTCGACAACAGTGGATCATTCATCATCGCGCCCATCAGGTAGGCACCGTCCGATCGACCTTGCTCGTCGCGCATCAGACTCGCGCCCAGGTCAAAGCGAAAACCATCCACGCCCGCGTACGTCGCCCAGCAGCGCAGACTGTCGACGATCAGCCGGGCGACCGCGGGGTGTCCGCAGCGCAGGCTGTTGCCGCAGCCGGAGAAGTTCAGGTACCGGGCCGGCTGGTCAGGGTCGAGCAGATAATAGCTTCGGTTGTCGATTCCGCGCAATGACAGGGTCGGTCCGGTCTCGTTGCCCTCGGCGCTGTGATTGAATACCACGTCCAGCAGTACCTCGAAGCCGGCCGAGTGAAGGCCCGCCACCAGACGGGCCAGATTGCCGAGACCGTCGAGCCCGAGTCGCGTCCCGTCCGGCGCCATCCAGGCCAGCGGGTTGTATCCCCAGTAGTTCGACAGAGCGCGTCGAACCAGCGGCTCTTCGGACACGCCGTACTGCACCGGCATCAGTTCGACCGTGGTCACGCCGAGACGCCGGATATGATCCAGAACCGACGGCTGGAGCAGCGCGTCGGGGTGCCCGCGCAGAGCCGGGTCGACGAGCGGGCATTGCCGGGTCAGCCCCTTGAGATGCAGCTCGTAGACGATCGTGTCGCGCCAGGCATGTCGCGGCCGCGTATCGGGCACGGGTTCGTCTCCGCACACGACGCAGCGCGGAACGAACGGCGCGCTGTCACGCCGGTCGAAGGACGCCGGGCCGAGTCGATGGCCACGCTCGTAGCCGAATATTGCATCGTGCCACTCGAGCCGGCCGGCCAGTCGGCGGGCATAGGGGTCGATCAGCAGCTTGTTGGGGTTGCAGCGCAAGCCGAGATCCGGCTCGTAGGGTCCGTGGACGCGGTAGCCGTAGTGCTGTCCGGGCCCCAGTCCCGGCAGCCGGTCATGCCAGAGGTCGCCGCTGCGCTCGCGCAGGGCATGGCGCTCGGTCTCGCGTCCACTGGCCGGATCGAACAGACAGACCTCGACGCGTTCGGCGACCTCGGAAAACAGCGCGAAGCGGACGCCGCCATCGACCGGGACCGCGCCCGCAGTCAGCGCCTTCGAGGCTTCAGCCACGCCCGGACTCGGCCGGCAGGTCGGGCGAGGCCAGCAGCACGACAGCCAGCGGCGGCAAGGTCAGCGCCAGGGAGCAGGGCTGGCCGTGGAACGGCTCGGCCTCGGTGGCAACGCGACCGAGATTGCCAACGCCGCTGCCGCCGTATTCGCCGGCGTCGGTATTGAGCAGCTCGCGATAGACGCCCGCCTCCGGCACGCCCACGCGATAGCCGTAGTGAACCAGCGGGGAGAAATTGCAGGCCACGACGATACAGCCAGGGCCGTGGCCGCGGCGGGAGAAGACCACGACGTTCTGATCGGCATCATCGCAGCTCAGCCAGAAGAAACCCCCGGCCTCGCAGTCCAGTTCGTGCAGTGCCGGGAAATCGCGGTAGCAGCGGTTCAGATTGGCGACCAGCCGTCGGATGCCGGCGTGTTCGGGGCGCTCGAGCGCATGCCAGTCCAGGGCGCTGTCATGGTCCCACTCCTGTTCCTGCGCAAACTCACAGCCCATGAACAACAGCTTCTTGCCCGGGTAACAGAATTGCCAGGCCAGAAACGACCTTGCCTGGGCCAGCTGTCGCCAGCGATCACCGGGCATCTTGCCGAGCAGAGACCCCTTGCCGTGTACGACTTCGTCATGTGAGATCGGCAGAACGAAGTTCTCGCTGAACGCATAGAGCAGGCCAAAGGTCAGGTTGCGCTGATGGTGCCGGCGATGGATCGGGTCGCGGCTGAAGTAGTGCAGGCTGTCGTTCATCCAGCCCATGTTCCACTTGTAACCAAAGCCCAGGCCCCCGTGCTCCGGCGGCCTCGACACCAGAGGCCAGGACGTGGACTCCTCGGCGATCATCAGAACGCCCGGGCATTCGGCGTGCACGGCCAGGTTCAGCCTGCGCAGGAAATCGACGGCTTCGAGATTGCGGTTGTCGCCGTGAATGTTGGGAATCCAGTCGCCGACGCTGCGGCTGTAGTCGAGATACAGCATCGATGCGACCGCATCGATCCTCAGCCCGTCGAGGTGATACTCCTTGAGCCAGTAGAGCGCGTTGCCGATCAGGAAGTTGCGGACCTCGCGACGGCCGTAGTTGTAGATCAGCGTGCCCCAGTCGCGGTGCCGGCCCTGCCGCTCGTCCTCATGTTCGTACAGACAGCTGCCATCGAAGCGCGCCAGACCGTGGGCATCGTCGGGAAAATGTCCCGGCACCCAGTCGAGCAGCACGCCGATCCCGGCCTGATGGCAGCGATCCACCAGATAACGGAAGTCATCGGGTGATCCGAAGCGGGCGGTGGGCGCGAACAGGCCGCTGGGCTGGTAGCCCCAGGAGCCGGAAAACGGATGCTCGCTGATCGGCAACAGCTCGATGTGGGTAAAACCCAGTTCGGAAACGTAGGGCACAAGATGGTCGGCCAACTCGCGATAGCTCAACCAGGAACCGTCGGGGTGGCGCTGCCAGGAGCCGGCATGGAGCTCGTAGATCGAGATCGGGCGCTCTCGGGCCTGGGTCTGCTCGCGGCGGTCGAGCCAGGCCTGATCCGACCAGGCGTAAGGTCCGTCGCTCCAGATTCGCGAGGCCGTGGCCGGCGGCAGTTCCGCCTGCCGCGCGTAGGGATCGGCCTTGAGCAGAAGCTGCCCGTCGCCGCTGCGGATTTCGTACTTGTAGACCGCGCCCGGCCCCACGTCCGGCAAGAAGATTTCCCAGACGCCGCATTCGGGGCGCAGGCGCATGACGTGACGCCGCCCGTCCCAGCCGTTGAAATCGCCAACCACGCTGACCCGCTGCGCATTCGGCGCCCAGACCGCGAAGCCGGTTCCCGTGCGACCGGCATGCTCGCCCGGATGCGCGCCCAGGACCTGCCAGGCCCGGAAGTGACTACCCTCGGCCAGCAGGTGCAGATCCAACTCGCCGAGGCGCGGCGGCAGCGCGTAGGGATCATCGAACTCCTGCTCGTCGCCCTCGGCCCAACGAACCCTGATCCGATAGCCCCGTGCCGCGGCCGATGCCGGTATGGCACCGGCGAAGAAGCCGGGGCTTCTGACTTCATCGAGTTTCACCAGGGCCTTGGCGCCGGGCGAAACGATGTGCACCGCCTGCGCGCCCGGCAGTAGAGCGCGAACGATTCGGCGCTCCGGATCGGGGCCGGGATGACAACCGAGCACGGCGAAAGGGTCCCCATGGCGGCCCTCGATCAGAGCCTCGACGCCGGCCGGCAGCAGCCAGTCTTCGGATGCCTCGGAGCCAGAAACCGGGTTCGACCTTCGCTCGGGGCTCACGTGCGGCTCATCAGCGAATGTAGGCTTCCGCCGCGTAGCGGCGCATCATGCGCTGCGAGTTGAACACCGGAGCGATCTTGCTGATCGCCTGCTTCATCATCCGGATCCAGGCCTCACGATCGTCGTAGAACAGGGGCAATACCGACTGCTCCAGTTTCAGATAAAGGTCCTCGGCGCGCGCCCGGGCCGCGCCGTCACCGCCATTCTCGCCGATGGCCCAACCGGTCACGCCTTCCAGGCAGGCCTCGATCCACCAGCCGTCGAGGACGCTCAGGTTGAGCACGCCGTTCAGTGCCGCTTTCATGCCGCTGGTGCCCGAGGCCTCCATCGGCGGCACCGGAGTGTTCAACCAGACATCGACGCCCGGCACCAGTCTCGAGGCCACTGTCGCCTCGTAGTTGGGAAGGAAAGCGATCGGGATCTCTCCGGCCAGCTCGCGCATATGGCCAAAGATATTCTGGATATGCCGTTTGCCCGGCTCGTCCTGGTGATGTGCCTTGCCGGACAGCACGACCTGGAATGGATAGCGTTGGTTGATGGCGCGCAAGCGCTCCAGGTCAGTGAACAGCAACTCCGGTCGCTTGTAGGAAGTCATGCGACGGGCGAAACCGATGATCGGGCGGTCGGGATCCAGTTCCACGCCGGTGGTTTCGGTGACCATCCGCATCAGGTCCTTCCGGGCCCGTGAGTGCGCTGCCCAGATCAGCGTATCGGGCAACTGGTCGGCCTGAGTCAAGGCTTCCGGTTCCAAACTCCAGGAGGGGTAATGCTCGTTGTACAACTTCGCGAAGGCCGGATGCGCCCAGGTCGGCAGGTGAACGCCGTTGGTGATCGCGCGAATCCGGTAGCCCGGAAACATCTTCCGGGTGGTGCGGGCATGGCTCTGGGCGACGCCGTTGACGAAGCCCGAGAGCGTCAGCGCAAGACGCGTCATGTTGAGGTTTTCCTGTCCGCACAGCAGTCGCAGCTGATCCAGCTCGATGTAATTGTGCAGAAGCTCCTCGATCAGATCGAAGCTGAACACGTCATGCCCCGCTTCGATCGGAGTGTGCGTGGTAAAGATGCACATTTCACGGACCGGGCTGACGTCGTACTTCAGGTCGAGTTCGTCGACCTGGTCCGGCGGCCTGGGGTGCCTACGCAGCAGGTCCAGCGCCAGCAGCGCGGCGTGGCCTTCATTGAGATGATAGGTCATGATCCGGGCAAACCCCAGCGCCGACAGCAGTCGTAATCCCCCGATGCCGAGGACGATCTCCTGGCGCAGGCGGTAATCGTCGTCGCCGCCGTAAAGATGATGGGTGATCTCGCGATCCGCCGGATCGTTTTCCGGCAGATCGGTATCGAGCAGGATGATAGGAATGGCATGGCCGATCGGACTGCGCAATACGTGCAGCCAGGATCGAATCCAGACCTCTCGACCGTTGATGGGTATGGATATCTTGGCTCGCAGCGGCACGGCAAAGTCCTCCAGCGGCCACGGATCGGGAGCGCTTTCCTGCCAACCGCTGTCATCCAGCGTCTGGCGCAGGTAGCCCTGACTGCTGACCAGGCTGACGAACACCATCGGCAGCTCCAGATCGCCGGCCGAACGCGCTGTATCGCCGGCGAGCACGCCCAGCCCACCGGAATAGGTGTGCATCTCGGGGTGCAGCGCGATTTCCATGGAAAAGTAGGCCACCCGGGTCTTGCCGAGAAACGGCCCGATAGTGGCCTGCTCATCGGCCGGTTTACGGTAGGCGTCTTCAAACATCGGGAAAGCTCATGATTTCGTTGTGACTCTCGGTTGGGGCGACCTCGACGCCCGACCAGCGCTGCGACCGGGCTTCTGGCGTTTTCTTTTCTGCCGGCTTCGTTTAGGATGCAGGCCGGAGGCTTGCTTATCAGTCAACGGTCGACAGGCCAGGTACATTCTGCGGCGTCAAGGCGCGGTTGGATCTCGCTCGGGGGCTGTCAGCGCCGAGTTTAGCACCGAGGCCGTGCAAAAGAATCGTATCGGAACGAGTCCATGAGGTCACCCAATCTGCGCGTCCTGATCGCCGCCACCGAGATCTACCCATTGGCCAAGACCGGGGGGCTGGCCGATGCAACGGCCGCCCTGGGTGCGGCCCTGGCCGCCCTGGATCAGGACGTCCATTTCATCATGCCTGCCTACCCGCAGGCGCTGGAGCAGCTGCGATTGATCGATTCATCGGTCGCTCTGCCGATCATCAACGGGCACGAGGGTGGCCTGCTGCTGAGCGCCAGGACCCCGGACAGCCACGTGCCGATCCATCTGGTCGACCTGCCTTCACTGTATCGCGACGGCGGCGGACTCTACGTCGACGCCGACGGTCACGAGCGGGCGGACAATCCGCAACGCTTCGGCGCCTTGTCGCACGCAATCGCGCATCTGGCTTGCGGCGAGCTCGGCCAGGCCCGGTTCGACCTGGTTCATTGCAACGACTGGCATACGGGTCTGACGCCGCTGTTGCTGCACGATCAGACGCGTGCGACGCCGCCGGCGACCGTCTTCACGATCCACAACATGGCGTTCCAGGGGCAGTGCTCGGCCGAGCAATGGTCGGAACTCGGTGTTCCTCTGAGCCCGGAACAGTGGCCGCGGGTCGAGTACTACGGTCAGGTCAGTTTTCTGAAGGCAGGCCTGGAGTTTTCCGATCAACTGACAACGGTCAGCCCACGCTATGCCCAGGAGATCCAGACTGCGGAATTCGGTTTCGGGCTGGAAGGTGTGGTCCGGGCCCGGCGCGACCGGCTGACCGGCATACTCAACGGCATCGATGAGTCGATCTGGAGCCCGGAACGCAGTCCCTGGGTGCCGGTACCCTACAGCGCCGATGCACTCTCAGGAAAAGCCATCTGCAAACAGCTCCTGCAGCAGGAACTGCGGCTCGACGTCAATCCTGCAGCGCCGCTGATGGTGTTCATCGGTCGACTGACCTGGCAGAAGATGGCCGACGTGCTGCTGGAGGCCATTCCGGGCTACCTGCTCGCCGAGCCGGACCGGCAGTTCGTGCTGCTCGGAAACGGCGATCCCGACCTCGAATCGGCCTATCTGAAGCTGGTCGCCAGATATCCCGGCCGCGTGGCCGTTCTGACTGACTACGCCGAACCCATCGCGCACCGACTGCACGCCGGCGGCGACATCCTGATCCATGGCTCGCGCTACGAGCCCTGCGGCCTGACCCAGCTCTACGCGATGTGCTTCGGCACGATTCCGATCGTCCGCCCGGTCGGCGGCCTGGCCGACACGGTCGTCGACGTTTCGGCCGCCAGTCTCGAGAGCGGCCGGGCCACTGGCTTCTACTTCGAGGAACCCAGTGCACCGGCCATGCTGGCCGCTATCGATCGGGCCGTATCGCTGTACCGGGACAGCGAAACCTGGCAAGGGCTGCAGCAGACTGCGATGCGCCAGGATTTCGGCTGGGAAAAGTCAGTGCGCGCCTACCTGGATGTCTACCGTCGGGCCTGCCCCTCGACATTCGGGGACTGAGCTTTCGGCGCTTGATGGAGCATGGTCCCTCGGGTGCGCCAGTGCCTTGCCTCGAACGTAAAAAATACAGGCTGAAAGCGGCAAGGCCTAAAGCGCTCGATTGACCAGGAGGTCGCTTTTCAGCAGCTGCTCGAGATCGCCGGCGAGCGGCAGCCGATGATCGTGCGGATGCAGGGCGATTCGCAGCGGCAGAATGCGACCCAGAACGCGGCTGGCGGCATTGGACAGTTTCAGAATGGGCACCTGCCAGAGGCTGGCGGCCTCGAAGCCGATCAGGGCGCTGCGCTGGAAACTGCCGTCGGACACATCGAGCCAGCCGGCCATCGTTTCGACGCGCTTGAATCCGGTCGTGCGCAGGGCCCCGGTGCTCACCGGTCCCAGCGCCCAGGCCGGTGGTACGTAATCATCGGGCGTCGGCAGATCCTGCTCGGTGAACCACTTCCGGCAGCGCGTCATCAGCTCGACGATCTCGTCGGGCGCCAGCGCCAGATGTTCGGCGCAGTCACGCGAGACCAGCAGGCTGTGCAGTCGATGCCGAACACCGTGGATTCGGTCGGCCCGATGCGACCAGCCGTGACCGGCCAGGCGATGACCGGCGGCGACCCAGGCACGCAGTCGGTCGAGATGCCCGCTCGTCCAATCCTTTCCGGGGACGACCAGCAGCAGCACCGGCCCGGGGCAGTGCCGCTCGATCAGCGCGAGCTGCTCGGCGACCCGATCGAGGGTTTCCGGCATCAGGTCGTGGATCGAGAGCTCAACGCGCATTGGCGATCTCGGCCAGCGTGTCCAGCCAGCGCGCCCGTCCCTGTTCGCGGATCGCGGCATACGCCTCGACGCCGGCCCGGGCGCGGGCCTGACGCTGGTCCTCGGGAAGAGCACGCAGGTCGTCGAGCGCGGTCACCAGCGCGTCGGCCTGTTCCGGGTCGAAGCGATACAGCGCGGGTGCCAGCTGCGGCCACTCACCGATACCGCAGTGCCGCGAGACCAGCGCCGGACGGGCCGAGGCGATCGCCTCCAGCGCCACCGTGCCGAACGACTCGACGTCCGAGGGCAGCACCAGGGCGTCGTGCCCGGCGAGCAGTGCCGGAATCCGATCGCGTTCGACCCAGCCGAGGTGGTGAACATTGCTCAGGCGCTGCTCGGCTTCGATCACGGCATCGGTCAGCGGTCCGCGTCCGGCGAAGCTGAAGCTCAGATTCGGCCGCTTTTCGGCGGCGTCGAGCAGGCGGTCGATGCGCTTTTCGGCGGCCAGCCGGCCGACGAACAGAATCCGCTCGACCGGTCCGTCGCGCGGCACGGGCGCGCTGTCGAAGCGGGCCGGAAGGAGCGTCGCGGCGAGCTCGGCGCGGCGCGCCCCGAGCTCGCGGGCCAGTTCCACCATGCTGTCCGAATGAGCGAGGACCAGTGCGGACTGCTTGAACAGCCTGCGGTTGCGCGACTCCAGATAGGCGGTGGCCAGACGCGTCATCAGACGGCCCCAGTACAGCGCGCTGAGTGCTTCGAAGTGGGTGTGAAACCCATAGATGATCGGAACGCCGGCCCGGCGCGCGAGGCGGGCGCCGGTCATGCCGTAGGGTCCGGGCGTTGCGATGATGACGACGTCCGGCGCGAACGCGTCGAACGCCGCCCGCGTGCGCCACGGTGAGGGCAGGGCGGCCTGCTGGGTCCGATCGCCGGGCAGGGGAAAGCTCAGCCAGGGCTTCGGGCCGTGGCCGGGAGCGATCAGCTCGATCGCCGCGAGGCTTCCGCCCAGTTGCTCGATCAGGTCGCCGTAATAGGATCCGACGCCGTTGCGCTCGATCGCGGCATCGCAGCAGATCAGGACCTTGAGGGTGCTGGCGGCTCGCTCAGGCATCTTGGGCGTAGCGGTCGCGGCGAAAGTCATGGCGGGCAAGGATATCCTCAAACCGGGCTCGCAGCCTGGCCGGATCGAGCGACTGGTCGCTCAGGGTATGGCGGTGTGGTGAGCGATGTCGGCGCGATTCCCGGGCCCGGGCCGTAAGTCGGTCGCCGAAGGATTCCGCTGGCCTGACCTTCAGGCGGGCCAGCGCATCGCGCACGGTCGCTTCCAGGTGCTGCCGAATCTCGACGTTGTTGACCATGGCCACCCGCTCGGTCGGCAAATCCTCGGCCTGATCGAACAGGTTCAGGAAGTAGTCGGCGAAAAGCGCGGCAAAGCATTCATTGAAACGATCGGGCCGCGCGTCGCTGGCGACCGCGGCGAGCGAGTCGGCCAGCGTGCTGAGCTGAGAGGAAAGGGCCCGCTCGGGCTCGCGCAGGCAGACGATGAAGCGCGCGTCCGGAAAGGTCTCGGCGAGCCCGGCGACCCAGCCCGCGAACGACGCGTTCTTGGACAGGTAGCGACGGTCGCTGCCGTGGACGTAGAGATGGCGCTGAACGGCCCGGCGATAGAATTCGAGCTGGCGCCGCCGGAAACCTTCGTCCGCATCGCGATCGAGCCGCGCGACGCGCCAGAGGTCCGGGCTGTCGGGGAACAGGACGACAAGGACGAAGCAGCTCATCGCCGGCAGCAGACAGAAGAAGTCTTCCTCCGGCTGGTCGAGCCGGACCGGATGCGTGTCCTCGAAACCGCCGGCGGCGCGCTGCACCAGCGCGTCAAGCAGACGTCCCAGCGGTCGCCCGCAGGCCGAGTCGAGTCGCCCGACGCCGCGCCAGAACTTGCGCCAGGTCACGGACTGAGCGAAAAAACACTCCCAGGTCGCCATCGTGGTCGAGCCCTCGTCCTCGGCCAGCACGCCGTGCAGAAACGTCGTCCCGCTGCGCGGTACGCCGACGACGAACAGCGGCTGCTCGATCCGAATCTTCCGATAGCCACGAAACATGACTTCGTCGAGCGCGAGCCCGAGCCAGTGGTAAAGATTGATCAGAAAAAGGCCGGGCAGAACGATCAGCATGATGCAGACCCGACGCAGCGAGCGCCGGCCCATGCCGTCCGCCGGCGGCCAGATCGCGCGGGCGCCCAGCCGGACGAGGCGCCACTGAGCCTGAAGGAACAGAACCCACATCGGCCTATTGTCGCCCGTTTCGCAGGCCGGCACAGAAGCCCCGCCGGCATCCCGATCCCGAACGAAATCGAAATCGCAATCGAAATTGCAATCGGCCCGTCACAGGAGACAGCCTTGTCCGCTCTCCTAAGTACTGACTTCAGAGCAGCCAGCAAAAGCAATCACTGTCATACTGGCCGGAGCGCGGCGGAGAGCCGGGATCTCGAAGGCCGATTGCGACTTCGACTTCGATTTCGATTGCGATTTCGAAACGATCTCCCCCGACACCAACGCTGTCATCCCGGACCTGATCCGGGATCTCCAACCCTCCAGTGGCACTCTCGTCAGCAACCGGCACGGTGCCGGCGTCGCCCCGGAGATCCCGGCTCTGCGCTCCGCTTCGGCCGGGATGACAGTCAGGGACTATGCGGCTTGACGCTCCCGAAACGCTGCGCCCGCGCACCAGAACTGTCATCCCGGACCTGATCCGGGATCTCCAACCCTCCATTGGCAGTCCCGTCGACAACCGGCACCGTGCCAGTCGCATCCCCGGAGATCCCGGCTCTGCGCTCCGTTTCGGCCGGGATGACAACTAAAGGGTCTGTTGCTCGGCACCTTCGATAGCGGCCGTTCACGGAGGCCCGCCAACAAGCCATTGCGGCATGGCACCATCCCAAACGAAATCGAAATCGATATCGCAATCGAAATCGCCCCGTCGCCGGAGACAGCCTTGCCCGCTCTCCCTGTACTGACTCCAGAGCAGCCAGCAAAAGCAATCACTGTCATACTGGCCGGAGCGCGGCGGAGAGCCGGGATCTCGAAGGCCGATTGCGACTTCGACTTCGATTTCGATTGCGATTTCGAAACGATCTCCCCC
>Ga0208112_100333_pt1 | contig 51591 bp, 48 predicted proteins | sample HotLakConsoUCCLE_FD_184736 | JGI IMG/M metagenome (GOLD analysis project Ga0208112, IMG submission 184736) | Hypersaline microbial mat communities from Hot Lake, Washington, USA - Hot Lake Consortium UCC-LE (SPAdes) (version 2) ... | reverse complement strand
GCCATCGTCGTCGCCGGGATCGGCCTGTGGCGGCTGATGGAGATCCCCGTCGGTGCAATCCATCGCGCCTGGCTGGCGCGCGGTGTCCGGCGTGGCGCCGGTGAGCCGTTCTGGCGTGGCGCGGCGCTGATCGGCTGGGCGGCCGGCGTTCTGGCGCTGGCGACGCTCGTGGCCATCGCGGCATGGTCCTTCGCGCATCGCTGGCGCTATCCGGATTTTCTGCCGCAGAGCTGGTCGCTTCGCATCTGGGAGCAGCATGCGGGTAACGTCGCGGCCCTGGCCGGAGTTACGGCGGTGATCGCCGCCGCTGCGACGCTGGTGGCGATGGTTCTGGCGCTGGCTTGCCTCGAGAACGAGCAGCGGCGCGGATTGACGGTGGGGCAGGGAGCCTTGTGGGCTCTCTATCTCCCGCTGCTCGTGCCGCAGATCGGCTTTCTCTTCGGGGCCCAGATGTTGCTGGTGCATTTCTCCCTTGATGCGACGCTGTTCGCGGTGATCTGGGCGCATCTCATCTTCGTGATGCCCTATGTCTTCCTCTCGCTCGCCGATCCGTTCCGCGCGCTCGATCCGCGTTATGCGCGCAGCGCGGCGGCTCTGGGGGCGTCGCCGCTGCGGATCTTCTTCAGCGTGAAGCTGCCGATGCTGGCGCGACCGCTGGCGATTGCGTGCGCCATCGGTTTCGCCGTGAGCATTGCGCTCTATCTTCCCACATTGTTCGCTGGCGCCGGGCGCATCGCCACCCTGACCACCGAGGCGGTGACGCTGTCGAGCGGCGGCGACAGGCGGGTGATCGGCGTCTATGCGTTCATCCAGGCGCTGCTGCCGCTCGCCGTCTACGCGATCGCGCTGGCCCTGCCGGCGCTGATCTACCGCAACCGCAAGGGACTGGCATGATGGATGGAGCCGTTGTGACGAGGCAGGCCAAACCAGCGGGTGAGGACGGTTCCGCGGCGGGGCTCGTTTTGCGCGACATTTCCATCAGCATCGACGACGCGGCGCTGCTGGACGGGCTCGACCTCACCGTTCCGCCGGGCGACGTGGTGACCGTGATGGGGCCGAGCGGGTCGGGAAAATCGACGCTGCTCGCCTATGTGGCCGGTTTTCTCGACAAGGCCTTCACGGCGCGCGGCGACGTGCTGCTCGATGGCGCAAGGATCACCGCGCTGCCCGTGCAGCAGCGGCGGCTGGGGATCCTTTTCCAGGATGACCTGCTCTTCCCGCATCTGAGCGTCGGCGCCAATCTCGCCTTCGGCCTCGATGCCGGCGTCAGGGGAAGGCGGGCGCGGCGGGAGCGGGTGGAGGAGGCGCTGGCGCAGGCGGGGCTCGGCGGCTTCTACGAGCGCGATCCGGCGACGCTCTCGGGCGGCCAGCGCGCCCGCGCGGCCTTGATGCGCACTCTGCTGGCATCGCCGCGCGCGCTTTTGCTCGACGAGCCGTTCAGCAAGCTGGATCGGCCCCTGCGCAAGGAGATCCGCGACTTCGTCTTCAGCCATGCCCGCGCGATCGGCCTGCCGACGCTGCTCGTGACGCATGATCACGAGGATGCCGATGCCGCCGGCGGGCCGGTGGTGACGCTCGTGGTGTGAGAGGTGTGTCGCCTCAGGGTGCGAAACGGGTATCGTAATCCAGCACCGCGTTGAGCAGAACCTGCGCGCCGGCGCCGCAATCGGCGAAGGTCGCGTTCTCCGCCTCGTTGTGGCTCAGCCCGTTCTCGCAAGGCACGAAGATCATCGCCGTCGGCGCGATCGCGGCGGTATAGGTGGCATCGTGGCCGGCGCCGGAAAGCATCTCGCGGCTCTCGTATCCCGCCTGCTGCGTGCCGCGCCGCACCGCCTCGATGCAATCGGCATCGAAGACCACGGGCGGGTTGTCGGTGACGCGGCGGTGTTCGGCTGCGAGGCCGATTTCGCCCGCGACGGCGTTGATCGCCTGATGAAGCGCGGTTTCCATCGCCTCCAGAACGGCTGTTTCGGGATGCCGGAAATCGACCGTGAGAAAGACCTCGCCGGGGATGACGTTGCGGGAATTCGGGCGCACCTCGACCATGCCGACCGTGCCCACCGCATGCGGCGCATGCGCATGGGCGATGGCATCGACGTGCTCGATGAGGCGGGCCGCGCCGAGAAGCGCGTTGCGGCGCAGCTTCATCGGCGTGGTGCCGGTATGGGATTCGCGGCCCGTGAGGGTGATGTCGTACCAGCGCATGCCCTGGACGCCGGTAACGATACCGATGCTCTTGCCCTCTGCCTCCAGGATCGGACCCTGCTCGATATGCAGTTCGAACATGGCCGAGAACCGTGTCTGGCCGACGGGCACGTCGCCGCGATAGCCGATCCCTTCGAGTGCCTCGCGCAGGCTCACACCGTCACGATCGGTGATCGCCTCGGCCATGTCGGGCGCATAGAGCCCCGCATGCACGCCGGCGCCGAGCATGGAGGGCGCAAAGCGTGCGCCTTCCTCGTTTGTCCAGTTGACGAGCATGATCGGCGCGTTGGTCTCGTAGCCGAGATCATGCAGCGTGCGCAGCACTTCGAGGCCGGCGAGCACACCGAGCACGCCGTCGAACTTGCCGCCGGTGGGCTGGGTGTCGAGATGGCTGCCCATGGCGATCGGGGCGATGTCGTCGCGCTTTCCCGGGCGCACGGCGAACATGTTGCCCATCGTGTCGATGCCGACGCTGCAGCCGAGAGCCTCGCATTCCGCGCGAAACCAGTCACGGATCTGGCGGTCGAGATCGGTCAGGGTAACCCGGCAGATGCCTCCCTTCGGCGTTCCACCAATCTGCGCCGTCTCCATCAGCGTATCCCACAGGCGCTGTGGATCGATGGTGAGATTCTGCATGTCGACGGCCCCTGTGCTGATCGTATGCGGCGCAGGTTCGGGCGCGTTTAAGCTGCTCGCAAGGGGAAGCTTGGGGGAAGGGGCCTGTGCGTTCATGCACTATCGTCTGGCTTGTCGAGCCACGGCGTGAATTGGTTAAATGCTTCGGTAAGCGTGGGGCGCAAATGAGATGGACACAATCTGTCTCAAATTGTACTCAACAGGCCGAGCTTAGGGTGGAGTACGAGCGATGGCGTTTTTCGTGCACTGGTGCCTGCTGAACCGCGAGGGGCGGATTCTCGAAAGCGGCTGTTTCGATGCCCGCTTCACGCGTCGCGAAGGCGCCGTGCGTTTCGTGCTCGAACGGCTGGATGCCGCACCGCATTATGGTTTCTGCGCAGGTCCGGATTACTGGTGGCTGTCGGGAGCGCGCGATGGCGGGCTTGAAACCCGGCTCTGGATAGATGCAGATGCAACGATCTCTGCGCAGCATGCGGATGCAGGATTCGTCTGAAGCCGCTACGCCGCCACCGCGTCCTCGCGCACGAGACGCACGCCGGCAATCTTCCAGCTGCCATCCGGTTGCTGTTCCATTGTATACAAAGCTAGCCAGGACTGCCCGTTCGCATCGATCAGCGTGACTTCCTGTACCGGCCCCTGCGGGGTCTGGCGCAAGGCGCCGAAATCCCGGCTGCGCGGGCGATAGACCGGCGGATAACCCTGGCGCACCATACCCATGAAACGCTCTTCGCCCGGAAACAGGCGCTGAATTCCCGGCGCTGCGAAGCTGTAGGCGCGCGTGGCGTCGTCGGCGAGGAAGGCATCGAGCTGGCGCGTAATGACGTCGCGGATGGCCGCGTCCTCCCCGCCTTCCTGAGCGAGAACTGCAGGGGTCGAAGTCAGTCCCGACAGCAAAACCAGAGCCGCGAGGATTTTTGCAAGTTGCCGCATCGTCGTCTCCTCTTGCGTCATGCCGCGCAGATGGCGCGCTCATAACGGCGATCAGGCTACCAGGGCAGGCGCTCGCCGCGATAATCAAAGAAGCCGCCGCTTTCCTCACTGGTGAGCCCGTCGATCACGGCCAGCATCTCGCCGACTGCGACATCCGGCTCGCGCACGTTCAGGCCGCTCTTGGCGAAGGGTTGGGTCAGCGGGGAATGCACGGTGCCCGGATGCATGGCGACGCAAACAGCTTCGCGCCAGCGCCGGCCCAGTTCGATGGAAGCGCAGCGCATGATCTGGTTGAGCGCCGCTTTCGAGGCGCGGTAGGAATACCACCCGCCGATGCGGTTATCGCCGATGGAGCCGACGCGAGCGGAGAGCGTGACGAAGGCCGCCTTGCCCTCGCGCGGCAGGAGCGGCAACAGATGCTGCATCAGCAGTGCCGGGCCGATGGCGTTCACGGCGTAGGAATAGGCCATGTGACCGGCATCGAGATCGCGCCACGACTTTTCCGGCATGCGTTCATTGTCATGCAGAAAACCCGTCGCGTCGATGACGAGACGGATGCGCGCGCCCTCAAGGCCGCTGGCGAAATCGGCGATGGCGGCAGGATCGAGCAGATCCAATGCGACATCGTTGCTGCGCGCGGCGGCGACCACCCGGCTGAAGCGTCCGGAGGCTTCGAGCGCGCGCACGAAGGCGGCGCCGATGCCGCCGGTTGCGCCGGCAACGACGGCGATACCGTCATCGGGAAAGGAGGTGAGGTGGTGATTTGGTTCAGCCATCACCGCGACATATCGCGGTGTGGCGTCAAGGCAAGATCATCATTGCGAAGGGCGCTGCGATCCTGTCTCCCTGCGGGCTGCGCCGTCAGGTCTCAATTCGCACCGAAAGCCGAGCGGATCAGCCATTGCTGCGCAGCGACGGGGCTGTCGTTCTTCGGACGCGTGGGCTCATCCGTCGAAATCAGCTTGTCCAGGTGCAGGATACGCGCATGCAGGCGCACGGAATGCCCGATCAGATCCTTCAGGCGCGGGGGCAGGGAGGCGGTGTCGAAGACGGGGCTTGCCGGTTCCGGCTTGGTGAGGCGCACCCGGGTCTGTTCCTGCAATGCCTGTTCCGGTGAGATCTCGCCCTCGGCCACGGCGCGCTGGACCAGCAGCCACGAAGCAATCTGCATCAGACGGGTGGTGAGCCGCATGCTCTCGCTGGCATAGGTCAGCGATGCCTGGCGCGACAGCAGCCGCGATTCCTCGCGCCCGTCACCGTCGAGATAGGCCGCCGTCTCCTCGACGAGTCCCATGCCTTCGCTGAACAGAGCGCGGAACGCCTCCGAACCGACGAAGTTGCGTCCGAAATCGACCGGATCGCCTTCTTCCCGAAAAGTGATGTCCGCGTTCATGTCTCGCCTCCTGCATTGCGCATTGTCGTGTCCTGTCCCAAACGAAAACGCTGGGACGCGGTTCATGCGGAACGAGGCAAAACTAACGCCGAATGCGGGAGGGCGCGCTGTTTACATTGGGTTAGGGTTAACGCTGTGGATGAATCAAAAAAGAGCCGCCTGGAAAGGCGGCTCTGAAGTCTCAACAGGGAGGCGTCAAACAGAGTGGACAGGAGCCACTCGACATCCAGAAGTCTGGAATGTCTGATTCATAAACCGGAAAGCTTAAGGGTTGGTTAACGCCGCGTTTCCAATTGAGATTCATTGCGTGAAAATGACACACGGCCAAGCTTATGCCTTGAACACGGCATCCGCTGCTGATTTTGACGCCTGCTTTTGTGCGCGCATCTGCTCCAGCCGGGTGATCTCCTGCCGCAGAGCCGCAATTCGCTCGTCGATCTCCTCGATCGACAATGTCGAAAGATCCTGGCCGACGACGTGATTGCGGGCCTGCGCCTGGGGGCGCACGGTCTCATCCGCGAATGGATCGAATGCCATGGCCATCTCCTCTGCTTGTCGTATTCTGCCCACAGGGTAAGCCACATGACCCGCGCTTGCCAATGCCGTCGGGGCATGCGACCCCCGATCAGCGACCTGAAACCGGGCGAGCCGGCACGAAAAGCCGGTATCAGACGAGGAGAAAGCCATGACACATCCCGCAACGATGCGTGCCGTCATCGCCGATGGCGGCGGCGGTCCCGAAGTCCTGAAACTGGTCGAACGCCCGGTTCCGCAGCCCGGGCAGGGCGAAATCCTGGTTCGCGTGCATGCCGGCGGCATCAATCGCCCCGACGTTTTCCAGCGGCTGGGCAATTATCCGCCGCCCCCCGGCGCCTCCGATATTCTCGGGCTCGAAATCGCCGGCGAAGTCGTGGCCTGCGGCGAGGATGCGACGGATTTCTCGCCTGGTGACCGGGTGATGGCGCTGGTCGCTTCGGGCGGTTACGCGGACTATGCGGTGGTGGCGCAGGACAATGCGATCCCCTTGCCGGAAGGCCTCTCCATGGTCGAGGCCGGGGCGATCCCCGAGACCTATTTCACGGTCTGGACCAACATGTTCGATCGCGGCGGCCTCCGGGCCGGCGAGACGGTGCTGATCCATGGCGGGTCATCGGGCATCGGCACGACGGCGATCCAGCTCGCCAAGGCTTTCGGTGCGACCGTGTTCGTCACGGCCGGCTCGCAGGAAAAATGCGAGGCCTGCGTGAAGCTCGGTGCCGATCGCGCGATCAATTATCGCGATGAGGATTTCGTCGCGGTGGTGAAGGAAGCGACAGATGGCAAGGGCGTACCCCTGATCATCGACATGGTGGGCGGGGACTATATCGGGCGCAATTACGACGCCGCCGCCACCGAGGGCCGCATCGTGCAGATCGCCTTCCTGAAGGGCGGCAAGGCGGAGGTCGATTTCCGCCGCCTGATGGTCAAGCGTCTGCACCATACCGGCTCGACGCTGCGCCCGCGCTCGGTGGCGCAGAAGGCGGAGATCGCCCATTCCCTGCGCGAGAAGGTCGTGCCGCTGCTCGCAAAGGGCGCTTGCAAGCCGATCATCGATTCCACCTTCAAGCTGGAAGATGTCGCCAAGGCGCATGCGCGGATGGATTCGAGCGCGCATATCGGCAAGATCGTGCTGACCATGGCGGATTGACGATGGCGGATTGAGGGTAGCGAGAGGCTATTATGCAAGCGCGCTACACCCTGCATGACGTGCATGACCGCCCCCTCCCGTCAGCGGCGCCAGGGCGCTTCGGCGGCCATGCGAAGAGCCGCATCTACGGGCGGCTCGATTGCCGCGCGGCATTGGCCGCACTCGCGCGCGGCGGGCCTTACGCGCGTCATCGCGTCTTCTTCGCCGACGAGGCGAGTGCCGTGAGCGCCGGCTATCGCCCCTGTGCCGTATGCATGCCGGAGGCCTATTCGGCGTGGAAGACGCGCCGTAGCGGGTGATCCTGCGCTTGCGGATCGCGCATGGCTGCCGGTTGTGCAGCGCAGTGCCGCATGGCATGCCGGTCTTCGGGTATGTGGTGGCGGCTCCCTTGGCCCCCGTCGCGGCATGCCTGCTTCGTAGCGCTTACCGGAACCCGCTCCATGACTGACCGCATCGATGCGTTTTCGGGAATTGCGCTCGTCATCGCCTGGTTCACCCTGCTCGTGACAAGCCTTTCCGGTGAAGCCGGGCAGGCTCTCGCGGAGGGCGCGCCGAGCCCGCTCATGCTCTTCGGGATGGCGGGGATCCTGTTCTATCTGGTTGCGCAGAGCACACGCTACACGCGCTTCGTCTGGAGCCATCTGACATTTGGTGCGGTCATTACGGTGATTGCCCTGTTCGGGCTGGCTTCGCCGGTCATGGCGCTGGCGGAGGCATTCTGGCGTAGCGTTTTCATCGTCGTGCTGTTTTCGTCGCTGGGCGTGCTGCGCGTCGCGGCGCAGACCTCGCCGATGGTACGCGAGGCCGGCGCCATGCTGGTGCGCCAGCCGCCGGGACGCCGCTATTTCGCGCTGGCAGGCGGCTCTTCATTGTTTGGGGCGATCCTGAATTTCGGTGTGATCGCGCTCTTCAGCGGCATGATCCGCGACGCCGTCAAGGCGGCTCCCGGCGATGCCACAGTGGCCAGAGCGCGTGAGCGGCGGATGCTGCTGGCCATGCTGCGCGGGTTCTCGGTGACCATGTTCTGGTGCCCCCTGACGGTCGCCTTCGCCATAACGACCACCGGCATTGCTGGCGCGCAATGGCCCTCGATGGTGCTGATCGGGGCCGGGCTCGCGGTGATGACCGCCATCGCCGGCTGGGCAATCGACAGCGGCGCATCGCGGCGCGCGGCGGGGACGGGCGATGCCGTGCCGTTCTCCTTCGCCGCTCTGGTGCCGCTCGTCACCCTGCTTCTGATCCTGTCGAGCGCGGCGGCTCTGGTCGAGCGCTTCACGCCGGGGGCGTTGATCCACGGGGTCATCCTCTTCGTGCCCCTGATCGGGCTCGTCTGGATCCTGCGCGATACGGGGCGCGCGGGGCTCACCCATCTGCGGCGCTATGTGGTGGAGCAGGCGCCCGGGCAGCGCCAGGAACTGTCCGTTCTGGCCAATGCGGCCTATGCCGGCACGCTCATCGGGATGCTGCTGCCGCAGATCTTCATCGACGCGCTGATCGGCCCGCAGGGCCTGCCGCCGGTCTTCGTCCCGGCTTTGTTCATGCTGCTCGTGGTGCTGTTTGGTCTGCTCGGCGCCAATCCGCTGATCACCGTCGCGGTGCTGGCCAGCGTGATGGCCGATCCCGCGCGCTACGGTGTCGATGCGACGCTGGTCGCGAGCGCTCTGGCGATCGGCTGGGGCATGGCGATCGCCTCCTCGCCGGCCACCGCCGCGACCATGTATATCGGGCGGCTGACGGGATATGGCTCATTCACGGTGGGGACGCGCTGGAATGCCGGCTATGCCGCCGTGTCCGTCGTGATGCTCGGCGCCGCGCTGACATTGCTCGGCCTGTGGCGGGGCGCCTGACGGTGCGCCTCGACATGTGCGCAAAAGAGCTCCGCTTTTCGCTTCCGCGCCCTTGCGTCACGGCGGTTTGCTGCATTTCCCCATTGCCCTCGCAGCCCTGCTCACATAACTCTTGGTCAGGAGAGGCCGGCTGCACCGGAACACGGCGCGGATACGCTTCCCGGCGAAGAAACAGGCACGCCACGGCAGGGCCGGAACGCGCGTGCGGCTTTGGAGGACGACGATGGATTACCGTGCGCCCGTGACCGATATGGTCCATGTCATGCGCCATGTGGCCGGCCTTGACGACGCGCTCGCAAAGGGGCTGCATCCCGATCTCTCGGCGGAGCTCGTCGACCAGATTCTGGAAGAGGCCGGCAAGTTCGCCGGCGATGCGATCGCGCCGCTCAACCGCATCGGCGATACCAATGGGCCGAAACTCGCAGAGGGCGTGGTGAAAACGCCTCCTGGCTGGAAAGAGACCTATCGCGACTGGGCGGATGCCGGCTGGAACGCGCTTCCGGGGCCGGCGGAGCATGGCGGACAGGGGCTGCCCGGCCTTCTCAATGCCGCCTGCATCGAGATGTGGAATGCCGCTTCGCTCTCCTTCGGTATCGCGCCGCTGCTCACCATGGGCGGGATCGAGGCGCTGACGAAGCATGCGACGCCGGAATTGCAGGAGCTTTATCTCGGCAAGCTGATCTCGGGGGAGTGGACCGCGACGATGAACCTGACCGAGCCGCAGGCCGGCTCCGATCTCGCCGCGCTTCGCGCCCGCGCCGAACCCGCCGGTGACGGCACCTACAGGATCACGGGCCAGAAGATCTACATCACCTATGGCGAGCACGACATGACGGACAACATCGTCCACATGGTACTCGCGCGCCTGCCGGATGCGCCGGCGGGAACGAAGGGCATCTCGCTCTTTCTCGTGCCCAAGATCCTGCCCGATGGCAGCCGCAACGACGTCTTCTGCAACGGCATGGAGCACAAGCTCGGGCTGCATGGCTCGCCGACCTGTACCATGGTGTTCGGTGACAAGGGCGGCGCCACCGGCTGGCTGATCGGCGAGGAGAATCGCGGGCTGGCCTGCATGTTCACGATGATGAACAATGCCCGCCTCGGCGTCGGCCTCCAGGGTGTCGCCGCCTGCGAGCGTGCATATCAGCAGGCTCTGTCCTATGCCCGTGATCGCCGCCAGGGCCGCGCCGCCTCGTGGCAGGGTGACGGCATGGCGCCGATCATCGCGCACCCGGATGTCCAGCGCATGCTGATGACCATGAAGGGCTTCACCCAGGCCGCGCGCGCGATTTGCTACATCACCGCCGGGGCACTCGACCGCGCCCATTTCGAGGCTGAGGCCGATGCGCGGCGCCGGGCGCATGAGCGCGCTTCGCTGATGACCCCGATCGCGAAAGCCTTCTCGACGGATCTTGCCAACGAAGTCGCCTCGCTGGGCGTGCAGGTGCATGGCGGCATGGGTTACGTCGAGGAGACCGGCGCGGCGCAGCATCTGCGCGATGCGCGCATCCTCGCGATCTATGAAGGCACCAACGGTATCCAGGCGATCGATCTCGTCACCCGCAAGCTGCCGCTTTCCGGCGGCGAGACGGTGCGCGGTGAGATCGCGCGCCTGCGTGCGGTTGCTGATCGTGTCACGAAAGAGGGTGGGGCGGCCTACGGTGATACGGCCAGCCGCCTGCGCGAGGCCGTGGAATCGCTCGACCGGGCGACGAGCCATCTGCTCAAGGCGCTCTCCGGCAATGCCCAGCAGGACGCGCTCGCCGGCGCGACGCCCTATCTGCGCCTGTTCGGCCTGACACTCGGGGCGGCCTCGCTGGCCGAGTCCGCGCTTGCGAGCGCTGAGGGAGACCCGCTCGCCGCCGGTCGCGTGGCGCTGGCGCGTTTCTTCGCCGAAAACCAGGCAAGTCTCGCCCCCGGCCTCGCCGAGACCATCATCCATGGCGGTACCTTCACCGAGAGTGCGGAGCTCGCTCTCGCCGGCTGATTGCACGGGCGAAACCAAGGCGGGGCGCAGAAGTGCATGCGCAGGTGATCCGATCTGCGTATGCGGCTATCCCCGGAACGCCTCACCCGGATTCGCGCCGGCAATACGAGCCGGCGCCGAATGCCGTTTCGGCTATATGTTACCCGGTGGAGCGCGGCGTGAGCATCGGCGCGTCTGCTGACAAGGAATGCACGGTGCGGCAGGGCCGCCTGCCGGCGTTGCCATTCTTCCGACACGCTGTTTGTCCGCGTTGAGTGAGGTCGGGTCAGGCGCAGGAAGCGATGGCATTGCGGATCATGCGCAGCATGCCGACACATCCCGGCGGAGATCTGGGGATCCGGCCCGCTGCACAGGGCAAGGCGATCGATCTGGCGTTAACGCTCGCGGCTGCTAACGGGGGCGAACACCGCCTTGCCGCCGGTCAGACCCATGGCCTCGCTGACGTCTGGCCGGACCGGGCGCAGCCGGGCTGATCCAGGTCAATCCCCGTCAATGCGGGATCGCGCCGGTTCGTGGAGACAGGCCCGGATTGAGTGAAGCGGTGATGACTGCGGTTGCTGCTCTGAAGGCGGAATACGCATCGCGCCCTGACCCCCCGAACGAAATGCGTGATATGAGCGAATCGACCTTGAGGGCGATGGCATCACGGGACATGTCCGAGGCAAAGTTCAACTGCACGGCTGCACGATGTCCCTGCATGGCGAAGGCCCGCGCCGTGCCGTCGAAGTCAAGCGCGGCATTCTCGACATTGATCATGATATCCCCGAAATCGCCCGCGATGTCGGCAACCAGTTTGTCGAGGCCCATATCGAGATCGAGATCCGGCGGCAGGTTCAGAGTCATCTGAGGGTCGCACCAAAGCCTGAAACTGATCAGCCCTTTTTCCAGGTGGATTTCGAGGCGGTCGTCTTCCAGCTTGATTTGCGCATCAACGGCGCATCCGAACCGGTTCGCATTGTGCAGTACCAGGTTGCGTGGCAGCTCCGGTGTCGTTCGCAATCGCAGAGTGGCGTCTTGTGCAAACAAGGCAATGGTACGCAAGTCGTCAGGCAGAGTCAGTTCATGTTTGCGCTCGATCTGCCAGAAGCGGGGCACAACGAGCCCGAGGACGAGCACGGCGGCGATCATGCTCAAAACGATTTTGGTCTTGCGATTCATGTCCGGCATCCTTTGCTTTGGGGTGCCACCGACATGCGCGATGCGGCGCTCTCGGCGCGACCTGAACCATGAAAAAGGACGTCCCGAAATCTGCTTCCGAAGCGGCATGCATGCGCTTGATTGCGGATCAGGTTTCGGAAAGGCTGGTCTCGTCGGCAATCACGCTCCTGTCAGGCTGCTTGCCGGAGCGGGCTCCTGCCCGGCTGCGCCAGGCGCTCGGACTGAGGCCTGTGATGCGCTGAAACTCGCGGTTGAAGTTGGATTTCGTGGTGAAACCCACGGCAAACACGATTTCCGTCACGGGCATGTCGGTTTCCTCAAGTATGCGACAGGCGTCCTTGATCCTGAACTCGTTGACATATTTGGGAACGTTCATCGCCCGCAACGTGTTGACAGCGATGGAAACCTGCCGCGCGGGCACGCGGATGCGCCTCGCGATTTCATTCAGCGTAAGGCTTTCATGGCGGTAGAGATGACTGGTCTCCATTTCGTTGTCGAGCTTGGCGAGGATTTCTTCGGCATCCGTGTCGTCCTCGCTCTGAATGCGGCGCGTCGCGTCCGGTGATGAGCGGAGAGGTAATGCCGGTCCTTCACGCCAGGTGAGAAAGGTCACGGTCAGGATGATTAGCAGTGTCAGATTCGCGTATCCCACGAGCGCCGGTGATATCTGGCTGTCGTTGAGGCGGATATCGAGAGCGACAACGATGTCCACGCCGGCCGAGATGAGCAGGATCGTTCCCGCCAGGAAATAGGCGCGCTGGATCGGCATCAGGCTCTGGAGGGGCTGGCTGGCCATCCACTCCAGGTCCGGATTATGCCCCTGCCAGAGAAGATGTCCGCCGAAGCCGAGATAGACGACGACCGCAAGCACATCGACAAGCAGGTTGATATCGAGCAGAAACGCCATGTTGACTGCCGCGATCAGCAGCAGGATCCCGGCGAAGACGATAATCCGGCTGCGGGTCCCGGTGCGCCCGGCCAGCTCATTGAGCGACAGCCAGGTGAGCGGTGGAAGTGCCAGCGCCAGCGAGATCAGGGGTATCCGCAGGACATCCTGAAAACCCCATGCGAGGCCGAGAAGGATGCTCTGCAAGGCAAACCCGGCGACGGTAACAACCAGTACCCAGTTGAGGCCGCGACCGACGAACCGCGCGAGCTGCACGATTATGAAAACAAGGAAGAATGCAGTCAGAAACGGCAGGGGAAAGAATGGCAAGGGTTTGATCTCCAGAATTCCGGCTTGCGCAAGAGGCGGTCCGATCACGGAGGCGTCAGGTCTCTTCGACAGGCTGATGCGAGGATGGATCTGCGGCGCCGGATCGGCCCCGGCGTCTCGCCCCAACCAGTCAATGTACAATTATAAGTCGCGCATATCGACATGTTCGCATTCAATCCGCAAGGCCGCGTCAGTCAGCACGGCGAGTGCGATGTCAAGGCCGCTGCCGACTGATTTATACGCCAGCATCACGCGCCCCGGAACCCTCCGGTTGCATCTTAGCATCCGGACTCGGGAATGGTCGATGGCAAAATCGCGCAATGAACAGGCAAAGCCCCGTCCATCCGCCTTGATATAGGCCTCCTTCAGCATCCATAGGCGCCGGAACGCATTGTCGAACGCGTTTTCGTCGAGGTTCTCGAGCGCGCGCCATTCCTCCGGTGCAAAAAACCGTCGGGCGATCCGCCTGGCGCCATGCAGGGGACGGGGCTCTTCCATGTCGACCCCCACGGTCGCAGCGTGGCACACGGCGAGGGCAGCATGCGCGCCGGAATGGCTGAGATTGAAGCTTGGGCCGGAACCGCAGGCAAGCGCGGGGCGGCCATGAGGTCCCGCAGTGAACTGCAGATCCGAAGCAGCGCGACCGAGCTCCTCCGCAAGCACCCGGCGCATGATGATACGCGATGCGAGATATTGTCGTCGGCGCGCGGGATCACCGATAGCCTCTGCGCGGGCACGCTCTCGCCCGTCGAGAGCGGCGCAATCGCGAGATCGTACACAATCAGGCAGTCTGACATGCCACAGCTTGACGGGCACGCCTGATTGCGTGGCATGCGCATCGTCCATGTTCTGCGAATCATACGCGCTCATAGTCCGCTCGTCAGGCTACGGCCGATGACGTCGCGCAGGATTTCGCTCGCCCCGCCCCAGACGGATTGAACGGAAGCATCGAGGAGGTCCTGCATCGCCTGAGCCCCGCTTGCACCGCTGATGCCTGACGCACCTCGGAATTGCACGCCGAGCGCAGCAATCTTCCTGAGTGTCTCCGTCGTGCGCAATTTCGCGATACAGGCCCGCTTCGGGTCGCTGTTGCCGTTGCCGGCGGCGATGATGCATGCGTCGAGATAGGCGCGGTTTACCGCGCAATCGGCATGGAGGTCGGCCAGACAGAAGCGCGTGTTCTGAAACTCCAGCAAGGACCCCTCCGGAGCCCGCTTCGCATCGCAATCTGCGATCAGATCATGCAGCAGACGCTCGCAGCATGCCTGCGCATAAATCGCGAGCACGAGCCGCTCGATGCCGAGAAAGGTCATGAGATACATGAAGCCCATGCCCTGCGCGCCAAGAAGGTTGTCGCGTGGCACGATACAGTTCTCGAAGACGATTTCACCCGTATCGAGGGCCGGCATGCCCGCCTTCTCAATTCGGCGTCGATGAACACCCGGGCGCCCGGTCTCGACCAGAATCAGACTCAGCCCGGGCTGGTTGCCGATCGCGCCCTTGTCACTGCGGGCTGCGACGATGATCACATCCGCGACCGAGCCATTGGAGATATGCGTCTTGGTGCCGTTCAGTATCAGGCTCGCGACTTTATCCGTCGCGCGTGTTTCGATCGCTGCGATGGCGCTGCCGCCTTGTGGCTCGGTCAGGGCAATGGCGCCGAGGGTATCACCGCAGCACATCCCGGGAAGCAGCGCGGCCTTTTGCGCGTCGTTGCCCAGACGCAGAATGAACGGCGCGACGATGTCACTCTGCAGGCAGGTGAGAAGGCCGGAGATTCGGTGATGCGCAAGCTCCTCGGTTATCACCACGCTTTCGAGGAAGTCGCCACCCGCACCGCCATAGCGCTCCGGCACCGTCCGGCACAGAAGGCCGGCCGCTCCGGCCTTGCTCCAGAAGCACCGTGGGGTCTCGCGTGCGGCAACCCACCCGTCGTGGCGCGGAGCGATCTCGCGCCTGAGAAAACTGCGGATATCGTCTCGCAGGACGTCGTGTCGTTCGGTGAAGATGCTGCGTTCGAACATGGCGTGCCCCCTCAGGCATCCTGGGCGCTGAGACTCGCGTGCGTGCCGACACCAGCGCGGCGAAGGGCTGTAAGGGTGTGCTGCAATTCCGCCTCGCTGTCGGGTACATCAAGGATCAGCGTTTCGAAGCCGAGCGCGCGATAGCGGGCGACATATTCAGAAACTTCTGAATATTCTCCAACGAGATATGGGCAGAAGGTCTTGTAATTTCTCAGTGGAAACAGCCAATATGCACCGTCTCGGCCCTCGTGGAGATCATCGGCCATTTGCGAGATCTCCTGATGCCAGGCGCTGTCAGTCGTGCCGCGTGCCATCTTGTGGGCGATCTGACCGCGCCTGTCGGCCGGAAAGCGCGCCCGCGCGAAATCCCATGCCTGATCGGCGGTTTCACGTGCCACCACGCCAAAGCGCAGTCCGATCCGACCGGCGCCGACGAGCGGCGCCACGGCTTCGAGATCAGCCGGCGGCTTGGTGTAGCTGAGCCGTGTTGCGCCAAGGGTCGAGGCCGTTGCGATGCAGGCCGATGATGCGCCCGACACGTAGAAATCGGGGTACAGATTGCTCGGCAGGGCCGGTGACAGCCTGAGATTGGCGACCTGATAGTATTCACCGGAAAAGCTAACGGTTTCTCCGCGCAGCAGCGCCTGGAGGATCAGTGTGTATTCTGTCAGGCGATCGTAGCGCGCGTCGTGTTCAGTGGCGTCGCCCAGTTGTTCCAGATCCTTGATGAAGCCTCCGGCAACCATGTTCAGAGCCATCTTGCGCCCATACAGAAAGGCAAGGGAGGAGACCTTGCGTGCCGCAGCCAGGGGCGACATGTAAAGTGGCTGGACCGCGACGAGAGGCAAGAAGCACGCGGTATGCTCCATCACCGCCTGTGCCACCGTCCAGGGGTCAATCAGGCTGTTATCGGTGTAGATCAGCATCCCCTCGACGCCCGCAGCCTCGTTCCAGCGCGCGAGACGGGTTACCTCCTCGAGATAGGCACCAGGTGCGTACCTTACGGAGGGCGGGGCGGTGGTGAACAGCTTCATCGGTTTTCTCCGTATGATCGGTATGAAAGTACGGCTCGGGGAAGGCGCGCGCAGGTCAGGCCGACAATCGCCGGCACGCCTGCGCGCGGTCGAAGCCTGAGCGTCGCCTTTATGCGCGCCCCGTCATGGCGATGCGCAACGGCAACATGGATGCGCGCAGGGCCGGGAGTCCGCCGCCGATGGCGCCGACACCGAGAGCCAGGATCACCGCCTGCCCGACAAGCGGCCAGGACAAGCGCAATTCGAATGCCAACTGCGTATTCGCACCACCGCGTGTCGATGCGCTCCAGCCGTCGAGACCGAGCCAGGCCAGCGCCACACCGATCGCGCATCCGATCAGCGTCAAGGCGAGGGACTCAACGAGTGTCGCCGTGAAGGCGGCGCCGCGTCCAAAGCCCAATGCCCGCACGGTGGCGATCTCGACCGTGCGATCCGAGACCGAGCTGTACATGGTCGTCATCGCACCGATTGCTGCGCCCAGTGCCATGACGATTGCGAGCGGCCAGCCGAGAAACAGGATGATGTTGCTGACATTGCCGGCCTGCGCCGCGTAAAAGCTCTTTTCGGTCTGTGCGCTGAGCCCCATGCCGGACGTTTCCTCGACATATCGCCTGAAGTCATTCATGGCTGCCGGCTCAGTCAGCTCGACACGCAGAGACTGTACTTCGGCATGGCGGTCGAACTGGGCCTGGACGAGGGCGGCATCCGCGAGCATCTCGCTTTCGAAGACGCTGCCCCCTGCCGTGAAATGCCCGACGATTTTCCATTCCGAGCGCCCGAAGCTTATCGTGTTGCCGATCTGCATGTTACGATAGCCACGCGCGATTCTCGCTCCGACGATGATCTCGGCGCTTCCCGATTGCAGCATGCGCCCTGCGCTTATCGTGATCGACGGGCGCAATGCCAGCCCATTCTCACCGATTCCGCGCAGGGACAGCGTTGCGGGCGTGCCTTGTTCGCGCGTCACGGCATCGACCGGAACCACCAGCTCGCCCGAGATCATCGCACGCCCATCCGCATCACGGGCGATACCGGGCGCCTCTTCGACGCGGTGCGCCTGTCGCGGCTCGATCCGGCTCAGCGCTTCGGTGAAGGCACCTCTGCTGGTCACCAACGCAACGTCCGTCGCCCCGGTGACCGACAGCGTCTGGCGGAAGCCATTGGCCATCGAAAGGAAGCCGAGGAGAACCAGCACGACGAGCGCGACGGAGGCGACCATCGAGAGAGAAATCCAGATGCGGCGATGCAGGCTGCGCAGATTTGCCATGGACAATGCGCCTGATTGACGAAGAAAACCGATCATGGTGTCACCTGTGCTTGAGCGTCGCCGCGATCGGCAGTCGAAGAGCGTTGAATGCCGGGATGGCTCCGCAGGCGAGAGCGAAGGCAAGAGCCAGACCGACGGCGGTGGCGAGAATGCGCGGCGTCAGGTACAGGCCCGGCACGACGCTTTGCAGCGCGTCTCCGAGGAGCGGAATGACTGCCGCAGTCAGGGTCAGCCCCAGGGTCAGCCCCAGCGCAAAAAGCACCAGTGTCTCCGACAGAACCAGCCGCATGATCTGCCCGCCGGAGAAGCCGAGAACTTTCAGCACTCCGATTTCCAGGGTGCGCTCGCGGATCGCGAAAATCATCGTGTTGGCAACGATCATCAGGATCGTTGCAAATGACACCCCGACGATCACCCGGACGATCAAGGCGATATCGGCAAACTGTTCGAGAAAGGCGGCCATGAAGGCGGTCTCGGACCGTGTTCGGGTCTGCGCGGCCGAATTGGCATAGGCCGCATCTATCGTGCGCATCATCGCCGCAGTATCTGCACCGGGTTCGGGTGTGATGCCGAACAGATCGACACGGTCCTTGTTGCGTATCACCGCAGAATTGAAATAGTCCGAGCGGGCCAGCAGAAAGCTTGTGTCCGTCGTCGACTCCGCCGCGTCGAATATCCCCTTGATCGTAAATCGCCAGTTCTGGTCACCGCCGGCTCGCGCGTGGACGAAACTGGTCAGCGTGACGCTGTCGCCGACCTGCCATCCCATGCGATCAGCGAGGTTGCGCCCTGCGAGCGCCGCCGTACGGTCGCTCGCTGCCGCTTCGAGCATGGCGGGCGTGAAGGTGTAGGTATCGGCATAGACCCGGGCATAGCTCTCCAGATCAACCGCATTGGCGCCGATGATGTTGCGCTCGTTCTCGACAAAGGAACGCAAGCGGGTGATGTGAGTGACTGCGGCGACCCCCTCGACAGCGGCGATCTGAGGCAGATAGGTCAGCGGCAGGGTTTCGTTCCCGCCGACCTTGGAAGCGACCACCAGGCGCTCAGTCGTCGTACGGCTGCCCTCGAACCCCGCACGGAAGCTCGAGAGCACGCCGAAGATGAAGAACGCGATGCCGATGCACAGGACGAGCAGCAGGCTGCGCAACAGTTTGCGGGTCAGGTTCTGCTTGATCAGCATAATCGGAGTCAGGCGCATTGTGCCATCTCCTGCGAAACGAACTGCCCCTTGTCCAGCAACATGGTGCGCGTGGCCACGCGTGTTGCGCTCTCGTCATGCGTGACCATGATGATCGTCTTGCCGAGCTTGCTGTTCAGCAATTCCAGCAGTTCCAGGATCTCGTTCGCCGATTTGCGGTCGAGATCGCCCGTCGGCTCGTCACAGAGCAGGATGGCGGGATCGCTGGCCACGGCGCGGGCAATGCCGACGCGCTGCTGCTGACCACCGGACAGGTGCGACGGCAAGTGCTCCCTCCGATCCGTCAGACCGACGATGTCGAGTATGGTGGCGACCCGTTCGCGCCGCTCCCTGGCGCTCAGATCGGTCAGAAGCAGCGGCAATTCGACATTCTGAGCCGCACTGAGCATCGGCATCAGATTGTAGAACTGGAATACGAAACCGATCGTTCGCGCGCGCCAGCGGGTCAGCGCGGACGCGCTCATTCCAGCAAGGTTGATGCCGCCGATGCTGATCGCGCCGCTATCGGGCGTGTCGATGCCACCGATCAGGTTGAGGATCGTGGATTTTCCCGAGCCTGACGGTCCCATGATGGCGAGGAAATCGCCGTCGGGAATCGTCATGGTCAGGTCGTCGAAAATCGGTATGCGTGATCTTCCGAGCGGATAGCTCTTGTTCACGTGCGAAAGGGTGATGTCGTGATGAGTCTGGGACATGGTGTCAGTTCCTCGCTGTGAGACTGAGGCGTGCGCGGGTCCGGTCCGGGGGCGCGACGAAGGTGGCCTTGGCCGACATGTTCGGTCGGATTTCGGGAATATTCGTGCGTCCCAGCGCGAGGCGGACTGTGATCGTCGCTCTTTCGCGTGAGGCGCGCGGTTCCATGGAGATGACTTCGGCATCGAGTGGGCGGTCAGGAAATGCATCGAGGCGGATCTCGGCCTGCTGTCCATAGCTTACCGAGGCAATGTTGCGCTCGGCGACTTCGACATCGACGAACAGGCGGCTTACATCCATGAGGGTCATCAGCCCCGCGCCGTCCGAGCCGCCGCTCTCGCCAGATGAGATCAACATGCCCGTAGCAGCTGGCATATTCACCACAACGGCATCGAATGGCGCGCGCAGGACATGTTGTGAGAGATGCATTTCCGCGCGTTGTTCCTCCAGCCCGGCCGCGGCCAGCTGGCTCTGTTCGATTTCGATCGCATGGACGAGCCGGACGAGCCTCAAGGCAGCATCTTCACCGTCCGCACGCCGACCGGCGCCACGGGCGACCAGTTCCTCCAGGCGATCGGCAGCCGCTTGCGCCACGGCATGATCAGCCCGAGCCCCGTCGAGCCGCGCACGCACGAGGCGTTTGCGTTCGCGCGCGAGTGCGAGATCGATCTCGGCTGCCTTCCGGGACAGGCTGAGCAGGGGGGTTCCTGCTTTCACATGGTCACCGACCCGCACTTTGATCTGTTCGACACGTCCGCCGATACGCGACTTGAGAACGACAGATCGGGATGCCACGACATGGCCGGATCCGATGATCTTAGGTTGTGATGGCGCCGTCGGTGCAGCGGGATTCTCGTTCGGCCCTGGACGCTGCGTGTCTTGATCGGGCGAAGCTGCGGCTGAGCGCGTCTGTCTTGCCTCGTCGTCCGCCCGCACGGGCGCCGTGCTCCGGGTTTCGGATGCGGGCAGGAGAGCTGCAAGGTGCAACTGCATGTCCCTGCGCAAATCCGATGATACCATAAGCGTGATTGCACTCGCCACGAGCGGAATAAGCGCAATATACGGCCAGACCCGGAGCCGCCGACGGACCTGCGGCTGCCCATCCGCTTTCCGATCGATCGAGAGCGAGCGCAATCGGGTTTCGAGGTCGTCGGAATCGGTCATCGTGGTCTTCTCTTGAGCATTGCGTTTCTTGAGCATTGCGTTTTCAACGGAAGCAGTCTGGCCGGCCCGGGACGAATGCGAGACCTGAATCGCGAACGAGTACGTCCTCTTTGCATGATCCGCTGTCGATAATCCGGGATGCGGGGTGACGACGGCTCATGCGCTGAGGGGCGCCATGGCGGGGTCTTGCGCCATGAGTGCCTTTTCATCGACCTTGCCGTTTACATTGAGTGGCAGCGATTCGACGAAGCGGATATCGCGCGGGATCATCGCCAGGGGCAGAAGCTTTGCCAACGCGATGCCGCAGGTATCGGGATCGAAACATGCGCCCGCCTGCTTTTGAACGAAGAGCAGAATATCGATCACCCGACTGTCTTCGCATTGCGCGATACAGACGGCTTTATGTACCTGCGGAAGGCTGTTAGCGGCGCGCTCGATCTCATTGAGTTCGATGCGGTTGCCGTTCCATTTGACCTGTCGATCGACCCGCCCCAGCAGAATCAGGTTTCCCGATTCATCGAGCCGGCCCAGATCCCCGGTGCGGTAGAGACGAATACCGTCCTGCGACGCGAAAGCCCGATTGGCGGGATGGTTGTGCGGCACGTATCCTTGCGCGATCTGGGGGCCGCAGAGCACGACCTCACCGGGGCTCCCGAAAGGTACCTCTCGACCGTCCTGATCGCTGATCCGCATCGTGTTCGGAGCGATGACGGGGCCGAGCGGCAAGAGCGTATCCGAAGCGATATCCGCATCACTCAGCACATGCACATGCGTGACGCATGTTGCTTCCGTCGGTCCATAGGCATGACGGATTTCCGAGTTCGGGAAGCGTTCGCGCAGGGTGTGCACGAGGGTGCGTTGCACCACCTCTCCACCGACGAAGAAGCAGCGCAGCCAGGGCAGGCGCGTGCCGTTGAATTGCGGATCCGTACACATCAGCTGCAGCAACGACGGTGTCGAGAACCAGGATCGCGCTCCGATCGCAGGATGCACCGTGATGGCCTCGATATTCTTGCGCGGCAGGATGTTGTGCCGGTGATCGAGCATGATGACGGGGCGCCCGAGCGCCAGAACCGGCCACAGGTCCAGCATGCCCATATCGAAGGACAGGCTGGCATGATTCACGTGAGCGCTGGTTGCGGCCGCCTGCTCTTGACCGCGCATCGTCTGCAGCATCGGTCCGTACCAGCCGTGAAAGGCTTCGAAATTGGCGCGTGTCACCGCGACGCCCTTGGGTTCGCCGGTGCTGCCCGAGGTGAAGATCAGATAAAGCCGGGATTCCGGATCCGCTTCGCGGCGCGCATCCGGACACAGCGGACGACCCGGCAGCTCCCCGAGGCTGATCCGGCGTTGGAGCGCCTCATGCGGACGTTCTTGCGGATTTGATGGCAGGTTCCAGGCAAAAGTCGTGCTGTCATCAGCACTCAAGGCCAGCCGCGCTCCGGCGATGCCCGCGATCCGCACCACACGATCAGGCGGGTTCGAGCGGTCGACGAAGACAAAGCATCGTCCGGCAAACATGCAAGCGAGCATCGCGGCGACGACATCGGGCTCCTTGTGCCCATGGATCAGGACCGGAGCCGCGTCGGGTGTCGCCGGGAGGATATCGAGAACGGCCTGCACGCGCTCACCCAGGGCGCCGAAACCGACAAGGCGTCCGGCGCTCAGCAAGGCGGGCGCTTGCGGGTTGTCGCGCATCTGATCGGCGATCTGTTTCAGAAAGGTATCAGCCATGGCATTTATCTCCGGTGACGGGATCAGACCGCTGCGGAAGTGGCAGACCGTAACGGCGTTGCCTCGCGCATGCTGAAGCACACGGGCACCGCTCCGCGCGGGGCGAGGGTCGATCGCAGGATCGGTCGGAGGTTGCCGGGCCTGCAGGCGGGCGCGCGCGCGCACCGGAAATGCGACACTATGGCACGCAGGGCGACCGCGAGTTGATGTTGCAGAAACTGCGTGCGATTGCGCACGCGCGGGCCGATTCCGAACGGAAGATAAGCGCTCCTGTCACGCAGCGGCCGCAGGAACCTGTCGCCCTCGAACCGCTCCGGTTTCTCCCAGTACCGCGGATCGCGATGCAGGAGCCAGGGTGCAAAGAGGATCGTCGTGCGTGCCGGTACGCGTTGACCGGAAATCTCGATCTCGCGACTCGTGATCCGGTAAATGAAGGGAAGTTCAGGATACAGGCGAAGGGTCTCGCAGATGACGGAATGGCAAAGCGGAGTTTCGTCAGAGGGCCGCGTGTTCATGGTGTCGCTCCCGAGGCCGCCACCGGGCAGATGGGTCGATTCGAGCGCCATGTCGTCGACGAGTCCGGGATCCTGGGCCAGGTGCGTGAGGGCCCAGAGCAGGCCGAGGCCGTCGATGTTGAGCTTTTCCAGCAATAGCCGGCCCAGGGTAGGGCGCAGGAGCGCAATGCGCGCATCATGCGGAAGGTCTTGCGGCAGCGCGCGATCGAGGCAGGCCAGAGCGGTTGCATCATCGGGGTGCATGTTGCGCAGGCCCTCGGCGATGACCGCATCGAGAAAGTCGCGCGCGACGCGGAATTCGGCGAGCTGATCCGGATTGCGGATTTCGCTCGCCCCCCTTGTGCTCATGGCAAAGTAGAATTGCTCGATTTCCATCAATCCGCGCACCAGCTCCTGATCCGGCAACGTGCGTCCGAACAGCGCCGGGCAGAGCGCGCGGATCGACCAGAGGGAGCAGAGGTTGCGCAGATCGATGGCGGCGCCGGAGGCTGCGGCGATATCGGCGATGAGCGCCTGCGTGGCATCAACCAGCACCTTGCGCGACCAGTCGTCCCAACCGGTATTGATCCGCCCCAGCGCCATGCGTGTCGCGTCCCAGATGGCGATGTTCTGAGGCTGCTCCAGTGCATCTCCGATCAGGATGCGCGTCGTACCGGCATTGCTCGCCACATCGCCCAGTTCGGTTTGAAACAGGCCCTGGTGGTTTCTCCAGTAGCGGATACTTTGCGTGCCGCCGAGCAACAGCATCGCGCGCTCATCGCCGGCATGGATCATGACCATGTCGCCGTGCTGGCGCGCTGCGGTTTCTGCGACCTTGAGCATCCCCAGATTCTGGTGAAACTCCGAACGCGCATCGAAGACGGGAATTTTCGGCGAAGTGACCATGTCGTCGTCCTTTCAGATCTTCTGCGGGAAGTCGGCGCATTGATCCGAGCGCGGCGCTTGATCGACATCGCCTGACGGGTGAGCCGTAGCGCGTCCTTGTCGCGGTGCATGCACGTGGCGACAGGCGGCGCTCGCCGCCGCTTCCGCGAGCCGGGAACGGTCGAGCTTCGAATTGTTGTTGAGGTCGGCTGCGAAGCCGCCATACCAGAAACGTGGGACCAGATAGTGGGGCAGCTCCCGCGCCAGCGTATCGGCGAGGCGCGCCAGGCAGGTCACGTCCGTGACGCCGATGACATAGGCGTTGATCGCGCGCGGTTCGCCCTTCAAAAGGAATATGTCGACTGCAACGTCGACGACGTCGGGCTGGCGTCTGATATGCGCCTCCACCTCATCGAGATCGATGCGCATCCCCTGGATCTTGACCTCGCGGTCCAGGCGTCCGGCGAAGAACCACAGACCGTCCGATCCAACCCGACCGCGATCACCGGTGCGGTAGCATGCCGGCTCGGGGAAGGCGCGCGCCTGTTTTTCGGGCAGATTCAGGTAACCGTGCCCGACCGAGGCACCACGTATCTCGATTTCGGAGCCTCCTGCCGCGGGCACGGCACGCAAGCTGGTGCCCGATCGCGCGTATCCGATCGGAAGATCGCCTTCGCCTTGCATGTGCGCCTCGGTGATCTCGACCGAGGTCACCGCGACGGTGCATTCGGTCGGGCCGTAGGTATTGATCACGCGGCATCCTGGAAACCGCGACCACAATTCCCGCACCAGCGCCTTTGTCAGCACTTCGCCGCAGAACACGAAGATGCGCAGCGCAGGCAGCGTAGTGGCGTTGAAGCGCTGGTTGCTCAGCAGAATGCGCGTGATGGAAGGCGTTGAGACCCACAGCCCGACCCCGTCGGCTGCAAGCCGCCGTATATAGCTGGTGGAGGCGGCAAAATCGGCATGGTCGAGTGCCGTGATCGGCAGGAGGCGGGTCCACGAAGTCCAGATTTCGAAAAGCGAGACGTCAAAACAATACCGGATGTTGCCGCTCACCGCGAAACCATGCGCATCCGGCAACAGGGCATCGAGCCAACCGATGAAATCGACGAGATTGGCATAGCTCACCTGTATGCCCTTGGGCCGCCCGAGAGTGCCCGAGGAAAACATGATATAGGCGACATCGTCTGCCGAGACGCCGGGATCCGGCCTTGGTGTGTCGGTGGGGCAGGCCCGGGGATTCACCGCGATAACGGGCAGGTTCGTCGCTGCGGTGGCACTGGTCGCGGCTGCGTCGGCCTCGTCGACCGCCGACACCATGGCTGCGGCACCGCAATGTACCGCGATCTGGCGCAGCCTTTCGCGAGGCGTGTCGGGCTCAACCGGGACGAGTGGCATGCCGGCCAGGAGGCATGCCCAATAGGCGATCGGATAGCGCAGATCCTTGTGCCCCCGGATGATGACGGGGCGGCGTAGGTCTGCATCGGGGAGGGCACGAAGGCGCGTGACGAGAGCGGCAGCCGCTTGATGTAGTGCAGCAAAGGTCAGCATGCCTTCAGCCGTGCGATAGGCTACCTCCTCGCGGCCCTCGAAGCGCGCGTAGATTTGCCAGAGCAGCTCGGGAGCGGCGGGCGCGTCGTCGGCGCCGGCGGCGATCATGCGGTCGCTCCTTCTTTGTCGAAGGATGCGATCAGGGCAGAAAGCGCGCCGACGGTCGCAAACTGGTCGGGGCGCAATTCCGATGGATCGATCTGCAGATTCGGCAAGCGCTCCTCAAGCGCCATGAACAGTTCGAGCAGCAACCCGCTGTCGAGGCCGAGATCGTCTTCGATCCGCGTTTCGGGGGTGATGGCACCGGCATCGTCCATGTCCAGCAAGGTGACGATGGCTTCGATGATCTGATTGTCGATATGCGCGGTCATGAGCATGATCCCTTTGACGTTATTCTGCGGGAGCAACATCCGGCACCGCCGGACGCGCCGGACGCGACGGACGCACCGGTCGGTCGCCGGAAGAAGCGGATCGATCGCGTAAACCGGCACGATCGAGCTTGCCGTTGGGCGTGCGTGGCATCGTCTCGTGGATGATGATGCGTGACGGCACCGCATGGGGGTCGAGATGTGCGCGGGCCCAGCCCAGAAGTGTCTCGACGTCGACCCCGCTGCCGTTCCGGAGCGAGAGATGGGCAACGCAGATCTGGCCATGCACTGCATGTTTTTCACCGAGCGCGCAGATTTCGACGACATCGGGATGCGCGATCAGTGCGGTTTCGACTTCGGAGGGCGCGACCTTTTCGCCCCGGATCTTGAGAATGTCGTCGTTGCGGGCGACGAAATAGAGGAACCCGTCGGCGTCAAGACGACAGGTATCCCCGGTATAGAGCACGCGTTCGCCCGGATTGGGCCCGGGGCGCAGGCGCAGTGCGGTGGCTTCCGGGTTGTTCCAGTAGCCCTTCATCACGGTCGCCCCGCGAATGACCAGTTCGCCGGTTGCCCCGCGCCGATGCGCCACGCCATCATCGTCGACAACCCACATCTCGGTATTTGGTATTGCGATACCCACGCTCCCGCGATGAGTCTCGAGAAGCGCGGGTGGCAGATAGGTGCACCGGTGGCACTCGGTCAGCCCGTACATTGAAAACACCGAAGCTGCGGGGAGTGCGGCCTGGAGCTGGTCGATCGATTGCGGATGCAGTGCGGCGGCGGTCGACGTTGCAAGGCGCACCGAGCGCAGATCGAAGCGGTCGGCGAGTGGCGCGATCATCGGCACCATCGACGGCACCACCGGAAACACGCTCGCCCGCGACCGGGCGAGTTGCCGAAGGGCGAAAAGCGGCTGGGCAAAACCGTCCGCGGCATAGACCGAGGCACCGGTGAGGGCTGCCATCGTGATCTGGTGCAGGCCGTAATCGAAGGTCATCGGCACGGCGCAGAAGATGGTATCGCCGCTGCAATATCCCAGATAGCTCGCGACCGAGCGCGCAGCGCTGGTCATGTTGAGGTGCGTCAGCATCACGCCCTTGGGCGTACCGGTCGAACCCGAGGTGTATATGATCGCCGCCATGTCCTGATCGATCACCTGCGGCGCAGGCCAGGCCGGTGCAGAGCGACCGGAAGCGCCGCGCGCGAGGAGGTTGTCGGCAAGCAGCGGCAGATCCCGCCCGCTTGCCTCCATTGCTCTGCGCAGAACGTCCGCCGTCGATGCATCGGCAATTGCAGCCGCCGGCGTGCAATCTTCAAGGATGAATGCGAATTTACCGCAAGGGGTGCCGGGATTCAGCGGTACGGCAATGGCGCCTGTGGTGATGATTCCCCAGAATCCCGCCATGAACGCAACCGAATTGGGCATCGCCAGAATGACCCGATCGCCCGCAGTGACACCGTGTGCCGCCAGGCGGGCCGCAATGTGAGCCGCAGCATCGCGCAAGGCGCCATAGCTGAGAGAGAGATCGGCATCACGTGCGGCGAGCGCTTCGGGTATCCGGGTCGCGGTGCTGTCGAGAAAGGAGGTCAGGAGGTTATGGGTTGCGAACATGTGCGGGTCTCCGTGTCATGGCCGTCTGTCGTACCGGGAGCGGATGTGGTGGCGCGGGTCACCAGGCAGGCGCCGGCAAAGCCTCCCATTCCGATCGAAATCGTCATGCAGCTCTGCCCGGGCGCGAGCCCGTGACGTTCGCGATCGAGCAGCAGGAAGGGGTCGCAGGTGTAGCAATGGCCGATATCGGGCAGCAGGCCGAGCCGCACCTGTGCTTCCGCCAGGCCGGTTTCGCGGCAGAATTGCCGCCAGGCGAAACGGTTGACGTTGTGCGGGAGGAGCGGCGTGTTTTCGCTCCAATCAAACCCCGCTTCCGTAAGGGCATTGAAGACAATACCGCTATGCGCTGCAAAGAACGCACCCATTTCAGTGCTGGTGCCCGCGCGTCCCTGCGCGAATTGCGGATAGGTCTGCAGAGCGATCGGGCCGATCTGTAATCCGCCGGTCGCACCATCGACGATCATTGCGCAAAATGCATCGCCCATCAGCGTGCATCCGGGGACGTAGCGGTCACCGGGTGGCAGCCCGATGTGGCTATCCCCGCCCAGGACCGCAACGGTGCGCGACAATCCCGCCTGCAGCAGTGTCCGCGCGAGGTCGAGCGCCCAGAAAAATCCGCCGCAATTGTACTGGTCGACCTCGTAATGACGCGTGACATTGGAAAAGAAAGGGTGCTTCCGGCACGGGATATGCGCCGACGAACGGTCGCCGGGATGTTGCAGGGGCTGGCCATGTACATAGATCAGTGCATCCGGGCGCGGCCCGTCATGCGCGCGGGCGAGGCTTTCGGCCAAACACTCGAAGGGCGCAGCGAGTGCTTCGCATTCGGGAAAGGCGGCGACCTGATCAATGCCGAACATGCGCTGGAAGACGCGCGCCTCCGCAGGGCTGTTACCGGCCGCCGCGATGATGTCCTCGGCGCTTAGCCTTCCGGACGGCAGATGGGTGACGAGGCTGGCCAGTCTCACACGCGCCTCCCGGCATCGGTGCTCAGGCCGACGGCGCAAAGTTCGCCCGATTCATGGGTTACCATCAAACAATGCCTGCCGACCGTCGCGTGCTGCAGGACCATGAACGGGGCCGCGCACATCATCGCTGGACTGGTTTCCTCAAACGCGCCAAAGCCCGCTCCGGGCTCACGCATGCCAGGATCGGCAATCAACAGTGTGTCCGCCGGATCGAAATTGAATGTTTTGCAGATGTCCTTCAATGCATCGGATCGATCGGACGGCTCCACCCGGGTGCGGCGTGTATAGCCGTGGTAGCTCAGTCCTTGATCGGATGCGCGCTCCAGAACCATCAATCCGGCACTGTTTTCCGGTTGCAGCCGCGCGACGGTCTCACTGCGATAGAGCAGATGCTTCTGGTCCATGACCATCAACAAGGCCTTCCGACGCCCGTTGCGCAGATAGCGAGCAGCGCAGTTCAAGGCGAAGAGCGGCGCCGACAGCCCGCGATCGGAAATGGCAAATCCCAGACCATCCTGAATGCCGAGCTGATGCATCGCATAGTTGGTCACCGAGGTCCCCAGATGCAGATCCGGCATCCAGTGCGCGAGCAGCACCAGGTCCACATCGCCGAGCGCATCACGCCGGCGGATCAGTGGCAACAATTGCCCGACCATCGCCGCGAACGAGGCCCGGTCCGTGGCTTCGAGCCACGCCTGAACATTGGTGTCGCGCTGGCAATCATACTCTGAGCCGTTCGCGCGGAAAAAGCGGGCGTTGAAATCTTCCCAGTAATCGTACTGATCCTGCGCGTCCGAAACGCTGGGCTCGAGGCCGCCGAAGCTGTCGCAGACGATCTTTGCCGGGTCGAGGTGCAAAGTCATGCCGGCACCCCCGCAGTGTAGGCCCGGAAAGCATTCAGGATGTGAATGTTCGAGGTACCCTCCATGTATTCGAAAGCCTTTGCGTCGCGCATCTTCCGGCGCAAGGTGATGTCGGCCAGCATCGCATCCGGGGCCTCGGCGGCAATGCGCGTTACCAGCGCGTCACAGAATGCCACCGCCTGAAACTTGATTTCGCTGATCCTGTGCCCGCGCGGGCGGCCGCGCTGGATATCGGCGAGTACGGTGGACAGACGCGCGATCAGAGCCGCATGACTGCGGTAAGCATCGGCAAACCGGTCTGCGTATCCTGCTTTCGCGAGGCGCTCGAGCATACCGAAGGAATTGCCGAGGGCCAGCGCCGCGACGACTGGCCGATACCGTTCGAACACGCCGTTGATGGCGACGAAGCCGTCGCGCAGGGACGGTCGCTCGGCCTCGGCGGCGATCAGGGCATCGCGCGGGACGGGTAATTCTTCCATGTCGATGCGGCAGAGATCGGCCCCGCACATGCCCGTCGTCGGCAGGCGCGTTACGCTGATCCGATCGGCATAATGCTCCGGCTCGATCATCACCAGCGCGCTGCGCCCGGTTTCGGCCATGCGCGCGAAGACGAGGCCAATGCGTGCACGGGCGATGTTTCCGACCAGCATCTTGGATCCGGACAGAACGAAGCCGTCCGCGCGCGATTTCAGAACCGTGCTCCCATTCGATGCATCCGAGCCGACTTCCGGCTCGGTCACAGCGAAGAAGGTCCCTTGTGGTGCTTCGCGATAGGCTGCAAAGAAGCGTGCGATCTGCGCGTCACTGCCGATGGCGGCCACTGCCGCGCCGGCGAGCGAGGGGCCTTGAAGCGCGAGGATGCAGCTCGCATCGAAGCGGGCGAGTCGTTCCACCAGGGCGACATGCAGATCATGCGGGCAGGTATCGATGCCGAGTTCCGTTTCGCGCAGGGGAAAGCCGTTATATGCATCGGGAACGCCGATCATCGTCAGCGCCCGCACGGTCGGATCGACCCAGAGTGCGCGCCAGGCATCGGGATCGGTTTCGAGCTCGGCGCCGGTCTTTTCGAACAGTTCCCGCAAAACCTCCAGCCGTCCCAGCAACGGATGTGCGAACGGCCCGGAGAGTTCCGGCACGGATGGCGTCGGATCAAGGTTGATCGGTCGCGGCTGCTGCGCCTGCAGAAACGATCCGACGGAAGGGCGCTCACGGATCACGCTGAGAGCGCCGTCGACGACGAGCACCTCCGCAGGCGCTCCGAAGCCCAGAAAGTTCACCGGGGACGCCGTCGGCCCGTAAGCGCCGGAATGGTGAATGCAGATCAGGTCACCGCTCTGCGGGGTTGGCATGGTGACGTCTTTCGCGATGACGTCCATCGGCGTGCAGAGCGGGCCGGTGATACTCCAGGCTGACGGGGCTTCGCGCATTCGTACACCGGCGGGGACCAGTGAAATCGGGAAATTCCCACGCATGAAGCCCTGGCCTGCGGCGGCGCTGTGAACATTCGAGCCGCCGTCACAGACGGCGAAATTCTCGCCCTTGTTGGTTTTGACGCTCCGTATCGCGGTTACGAAACGACCGGCCTCGGCGACCATGTAGCGTCCGAGTTCGACGGCGATGCCGGTCAGCGGATGCGCCCGGGTAAAGTCGTCGAGCAGCGGGCGCAAAGCCGCCCCCAACGCATCGAGATCGAGCGGCGACTCGTCGTCGTAATAAGGCACGCCGTAGCCGCCGCCGATATCCACGAAGGCGAGCGGTTCATCGAGCGTCGGCATGGTGGCATCGGCGAGGGCGAGGATACCGCGCGTGTTTGCAACGATCGTGTCGTGCATCAGGATACGCGTGCCCATGTAGATATGCAGGCCCGCGAGCTTCAGGTTCGGCAGGGCCCGCGTCCGGTTGATCGCTTCCGGTAGTCGCGCTTCGTCGATCCCGAACTGTGTGGCGCGTCCGCTCATGTTGAGGCGTGCCCCGGACACCTTGAAATCGGGATTGACCCGCAAAGCGACAGCCTGCCTGCGGCCCGCATCGGCAGCGAGGCGATCGATCTGGGCGAGCTCTGCAAGGGATTCGACGACGATCGCCTTGATGCCGAGCGACACGGCGCGGGCCAGATCGGCCTCGCTCTTGCCGGGTCCGACCATCAGAATTCGATCCGATGGGGTTCCGGCAGCCAGTGCGGTTTCCAGCTCGAGGCGCGAGCTGACTTCGGCCCCTGACCCCGCTGCGACCAGAAGGCCGACCAGGCTGAGATTGGGATTGGCCTTGAGCGAATAGAAGAATTCCGCCCCGGGCAGCGCCCGGGTCAAAGCATCGTATCGGGCGCGTATGTGCGCCGCATCATAGAGATAATACGGCGTACCGACGGTATCGGCGACGCGGTGCAGCAAATCGGCCTGCGCGGGGGAGATTTCCGGGGCGGCCATGATCAGACGTTCATCTCGTGCGAGGGGTGCGATTCGAGGAAGTCACTGATCGAAGACAGGCTTTCGAAGACACCGGCCCCGTCATGAAAGCTCTCCATGAATTCAAGGCTGTCGACCCCGGTGCGCTCGGACAGGGCGACAATGAACTGGACCAGTTCGATCGAGTTGAGGATGCCGCCCGCCCCGAACAGGGCGCTGCCGGCTCTGGCACGCGCCATGCGCTGCGGACCGAGACCGATATCGGCGAGGCTGGCGAGAATGGTTTCAGCCATGTCTTTCATTGCGAGATCTCCTGTTCTGACTGGATGGGGCGCGTTATGGGGGCGCTGACCTGCAGCAGGGCGCATGATGCGCTCGCACCCAGGCCGACGCTGAAGAGCATGATTTCATCATCCGGACGCAGCGCTCCCGTATGGGCGCCGTGACAGAGATTGATGAAGGGGTCGGCCCCGAAGCAGTGGCCGTAACAACCGATTGTCGCGAGCTGGAGTTTGCGCGGGTCGAGGCCCACACGTTCGGCGATCTGATACCAGGAAGGGGCATTGACGTTGTGCGGCATGATCCAGCGCAACGCATCGAGATCGCGCCCGAAGCGCGTCATCGCATCGCGCAAGGTGCCGCTGGCGAGCTCGAGATAGGCAGCCTCGAACCCCTCGAGGTAATTCTCGCCGCGCAATCCGGTATTCCTCCAGAATGATGTGGCGTGGCGTGTGAAGCTGCCGACCATGCTGTAGGCGCCGGGCTCCCGGCCCACCAGCACCGCAGCGGCGGCCTCGCCCATGATGGTGGTATTCTCGATCACCCGCATCGCCGGATGGAACGCTTTTTCGCCTATCAGGATAAGACCGACTTCGCCGTCGCCGAGCAACTGATCGAAAACGCCCAGCATGCCGACACCTGTGGCACAATGGTTCATGGTTGCACTGAACACCTCGGCCCCGCGCTCCGCGAACGGTGCCAGAATCGCACCGGTGCGACCGTTCAGAACCGTCGTGCTCGGCAGCGTATGACAATACGCGACATGATCGAGCGTATCGAAATATCCCGGATTGCGCTTTCGGATCGCATCGATCACCCGCGAGAGCAGCGCGTCGAGGGGTTCATCGTGGTCGCAATGGAAGGCGTCGAAGCCGAAGAAGCGGTCGTACATGCGCATCTGGTTTCGCGAGAGCGCGAGTTCAGCGCTGAGGCTGGCAAGCTTTTCGGTGCGATCCGGAAAGGCGACAGCGAGATCGAGGATGTTCAGCATGGGGCTTTCCCCCCGCAAGCCGAACGCTCCAGAAAACCGGTCACCCCACAGAACAGGCGTTGGTCGTTCAGGATCGAATGGTGGTTGCAGTTATCGAGGGTGATGCGCTTTGCAGCCGGGTTCACCGTGGCTATCGCGTCAGCTTCGGCAAGGCGCACCTGCCAAATTCTGCGCGCATGAACAATAAGCAGGTCCGAGCCGAATCGGGCATAGCGCGAAGGGCCGATATCGGCGGCCGCCCGCTTTTCACGCTTGGGATAGAGATCGAGGGTCGCTTGATGCAGCGCATCCGGAGCGCCGATGCGCAGGAGGTAGGCTCGCAACAATGTCGCCATGGAGAACGGCGCGCAGATCGTCACCATCCGCGCTGGACGCAGCCCTGCTTCGATAGCCAGGGCCGCGATCAGGGCGCCGGCGGAATGGCCGAGAATGACTTCGATTCCCTCGTTTCGGTAGTACGCTGCCAACCTGCGCGCCTTTGCCGCAAAACCGAGGACGCGCCTCGGGTTGGCACCCTCTCCGGGCAGGTCGGGCACGATGACCCGCAGCCCTTGATCTGCAAGTGCTCGCGCCAGCGGCAGCATCATGGCGCTGCCGGCGTTCCAGCCATGCACAAGCAGGACACGCCTGCCCTGCTCGGGGCCGAGCCGGCGCTCGGCCAGCCCGTTGTTGAACCGCGCGGCTACCGTTGCCGATGGCCGTTCGGGCGTTGCCTGCTCGAACCGTCGCAGCGCAAGGACGGCGCCGAGACGCGGGTGTGCCGCGGTCAACAGAGCCAGTTCACGTCGCCGCATGCGGCTCTGCACTGCACGAAATGGGAAGAGCGGCGCGACGGGGCGCGGCTGCCGGGTAAACCGACGCAGGATAGCGGCTGCGCAAAGGGCCGGATAGGCGAGTTCAAAGAGCATGCTCGGAGCCCGTCTTGCGCAGCAGGATCAGGAACTGGACCGCGAACAGGGCCAGACTGAGCGCCGCAGCCCCGATCAGGATGTCCAGGATCAGCGTCATCCCGGCACCTTGCGTCGCGGCCCAGACGACGCCCGCGCAGGTCGCACTCTCGACCAGGAAGATGATCACGAGCACATGCACCCCGCGACCCAATTGCTCGAGAATGACCTGAAGCATGACGGCAGCGGAAACCAGAAAGAAGGTGATCAGCAGTTTGGCGAACATCGCATCCGTTGCCGCGCGCAGATCAGCGGATTGAGAAGGAACCAGCAGATCCAGCGGTGCGCTCCATTGCGGCAGGAAGAATGTCGCAACCCCGTAGCCGAAGAGCATGGTCGGCACGCCGATACACAGATAGCGTAACCTTTGGCGCCCCTGTCCCTCCTCGGCCATCTGATTGACGAGGATCGCGATGGCAGAACCGATGGCGATCGCCGGGATCATGAAGGCTATGCGATAGCGTAGCAGGACGAAGAAGGCCGAGGCGTTTTCCTCTCCGTACTTGGCCAGGAGCGGGAATACGACCGCCGCGCTGATGAACCCGACCATGATCGAGGAGAATACCGGTATTCCGACGCCGATCTGCAACTGTCGCATGCGGATACGGAATGGTGCGTCGGGGCTGTCTTCGGCTCCGCCGCGCATTTCGCGACGCAGGAGCCATGCAATGACGGGAAGCATCAGCGCCGGTCCCGCGAGATTTCCCACCAGAACCGCCTCGAACCCCCAGCCGAACTCGGCCACCAGCAGATAAGTCGCCCCCAGATCAATGGCGACCAGACCGATGAACGGCAAAAGGCCGAGCATCACCTTTCCCTGGCCGCGCAGGGCACCGTAATAGATATCGAAGACGACGTAGAGCACCAGCGAGAGGATGAAGAGAGGGAAATAAGTGAGAATGGTGCTGATTTCCGGATCCGAAACCGGCACCGTCTGCGCCACCGCGTATCCTGCGGCAGCGACCGTCCCGAAAAGCATGATCCCGGTGAGGCTCAGCCGGTGAACCGCACGCAGCGTCCCTCGGCGAGGCCAGTTATTGCGGGATCTGGCGCTGAAGACCTGCGCCGTGATCGCCAATGCTTCCATCATTGCCAGTGCAAGAATGAAGCTCGGCTGCTGTAGAGAGAGTATATGCAGTGCGCCGGTATCAGGGGCGCGCGCAAGCAGGGCGACCTTGCCCAGATTCAGTGCCGATGTGATCAATGCGCCGAAGGCGAACGGGATGGCGAGGACGAGAATGCGTGACAGCGTCTGCATCGCATTGGGCAGCGGGTCACGCGCGGTGATGACCGTCGAATCAGCGGTTTGCATCGGAACCTCGTATTGCAAGGGAAGCGGGGCGCGTGGAAGCAGATGCGGTAGGCGCCGAATGAGACGCCGGATCGCTGATTCCGAGCAGCGCATAACGTAAAGGCAGATTTCGCTCCGGTCGTGCGGTCAGGCGCTCGGTCGGGTCTCGCAGAACGACGCAGCGACCGTTTCTTGCCGTCAGCGCGCGTGCCATCGCCATCGCGTCACGCAAGGCCGCGCGTGTTTCGACGCGCAATGCATAGACCGGGCCGGCATGGTCGAGTGCCTGAAGGAGGTTTTGCAGGACCGGGCATCGGGTATCGGGCTGGTGACCGCGATGCAGATAGACGAGCACCGGTATTCCGCCTGCACAAAGCGCCGGCCAGCCCCGGCGCAGGCGGTCTGAATGGAGGGAATTACAGCCGGTTTCATCCGGGAACCACAACTCAACCAGAGGTGCGTCGTCAGCAACATCCTGCATCCGGCGCCAGGCCGTTATGCGTGCTCGTGCAGGCGCGTTCGCTTCAGCATGTACGGGGCGAGCGCACGGGCGATCGGACACCAGGCCGCTTGCCAGCAATCTGATATTCCCAGGCGAATGGAGTGCCGTCATGGATCATATCCCCGAATGTGACCGGGCCGCGAAGATCGCCCGCAGCAGCCCGGAAGCGTATTCCAGCCCGTGTATCGAGCCGGCCCGCAGACCATGCCCCCCCATCAGCTTGGCGGCCTGGGCGGTCTGCGTATCGATGCCGTTGTGCAGTCGTTCCGCGCCATCGATCCGCCCGCGATCCTGCGAAAGTCCGACCTCCTCGCGCAGCTGACCGAGGAAGGCGCCCGTGTCGGAGAACCGGGCTTTGACCAATTGATGTTGCAACGTCTTTCGACCGAAGCTCTCGCGCTCGCGCAGATGCTCGAAGGCCAGGTCCAGAAGCCGTGCCAACAGGCCGGCTCGCAGGGCGATGATGGCAATCTCCGCCTTTGGCTCCAACCTGGATGCGGCAAGCGTCTCGACCCGCGACAGCACCAGGCCCAGAGCTGAAAGCGCAGGATCGACAACGGTTTCCACGATCCGCACCACAGCATCAGGGCAGGCGGGATCGATCAACGATGCATCGGGGGCATGCAGGGCGTAGCCATGGCCGGTCAGATGGCCCGCCCGGTCGGTCGCGGCCCGACACGCTGCCGCGAGCGCGACGTGCGGCATCTCGCGACGTGCGATGTCGAAGACGTGCGTTGCTGTCGTACGGCCTTGCATGTCAGACATCAGCCGCTTCCGTGGAAGGAACGCTCGCGGTGATATGCAGGACGAGTTGCTCGACCGTGTTGAACCCGGCCTGGCCGATGCTCTCGGGGTCAAATCGCAGCCCGGGCACCTTGTCTTCGAGGCCGAGGAGGAACTGCACGAACATGTAGCTGTCGAGGTCGAACTCGCGGTCAAAACGCATGTCGGGGCGAAGGTCATCGACACGTGTTTCCAGGACCTCGGACAGCACTTCGGCGATGGCAGAGGTGATTTTGCTGTTCATTGTCGTGATTCCTCGTCATGTGCGGGTGGTGGAAAGCGATGGGGTATGCGCTCGAGCAGGCAGGTGGCGAAGGTCACGCCCGTTCCTGCGGCGAGGAGCAGCACCCGCGATGCGGGATGTCCGCTTGCCTCGAATGCCGCGAGATTGATGAAGGGATCCGAGCAATAGGCGTGCCCCGTCCCGGCGAGATCGCCGTGAAACGTGCGGTCATGCCAGCCGAAATGACGGATCAGCATATCGGTCATTGGTCGATTCAGATTGTGCGGCACGAAGATCGCGTCGGGCGTCCACGAGGCTGCGAAGTGATCGAGGCTGTCTGCGATGAAGCCGGTGAGAGCCTGCGCATAGACTTCCTGAAGGGCACGGCGGTCGTCGGCGCTCATGGCGTCGGGATTGACATGGAAGCGGGGGAGGTGGCGCACCGCGCTCCCCAATATCCGCCAACCGCCGGCTCCGGCATTCAGGACAGCCGCAGCCGGAGCCTCGGCGAGGAGGCCCACACTCAGACGAGAAACGGATGGATGAAAGGCCTTCTCGCCGGTGAGAACGATAATCGCGCCATTGTTTTCGCATTGCATGAGCATGTGGAGCTGAACGAGGGCCGACGCGCAGCTCGTCATTGAGGTTGAGTATACTTCCCAGTCATGAAGCTCATGCGCGTCCGCGAAACCGCGCAGCCAGTTGCGATCGCTGCGTGTGTTGTGCGTCTGTGTCTTGCAGTAGATCAGGCAGCCATTGCGACGCTGATCCTGCGGCAAGATCGAAATCGCCTGTTGCAATGCCGTGCTCAGCATGCGGTCCATGGCCGCAACGTGGCGGGTTACGGATTGCAGACCGTAGAACCGACCGTACATCCTGGCGGTCGCTGGCGTCAGCGCGTAGCTGGGGTCCAGATCCGTAATCGCAACGGTCCTGCAGCCGTCTTGGGAGAGAGCGATGTGACTGATCCGTGCCATGCCCGCCTGACCTCGTTGAAGCCGCAGACGGGAGTGCGTCCAGCGGCCTTCATCCGCGATACAGGCCTGATCGAAATACTACGTCCAATTTCATGAATCAGGGCGGACGAGTTCATGAATCAGGACTTTGGCAATCAAAACGAAACAATCAAAAATAGTCATTAAATCACTGAATACACTATGTGATTCAGCCTTGGTCCGTCATGGCACCGTCTGTGATGCGTTCTTCCCCACCACTGGCGCCCCTCAGCAGAAGGGCGAACGGCTCGCGCCGGCCGCTGCTGCTCCATGCCGTTGATCCGGGGGCGGTTCCGTCTCGACCCCGAGGCCGCCTCGCCGACGCCCTCGATCGAATTCATGATCACATGATCAACAGGCTCAACGAATGGCCGCCGCAGAACCGGGCGCCCTGCGGTCAAACCTCAGATCTGGCTGCCGCCTGAATCTGGAAGCTGGCACTGGCGGGCTCCGTCTTACGGGCGTCGCCGGGCCGCGTCAGAAGCATGCCATGGCCGTTATCGAGATTGCGCCGGAGATCATCGCGGAGTATCGCTGGAAGATACGTGAGAATATTGCTTCCGGAGAAATCCTGTTCAGGAAGGCTTGGATCCATTCCATTGCTCCGGCCAAGGACGGCAACAACCCGGCAAGAATCGCCGAAAACGCGACTGCGCTTCAACACGCCATCGCGGGTAATGAGACAATATGCCCCGGCGTTCGTCGGCTTGTTCGGAAATGGCGCGCCCGGCAGGATTCGAACCTGCGACCTTTGGAATCGGAATCCAACACTCTATCCAGCTGAGCTACGGGCGCGAGGCGGCGTGAGCCGCGCGGGTCCTGCATAGCGGATCGGGCGGGGCGGGGCAAGCGGTGTGTTGCGCCAAAGGCGCCGCAGCGTTCCCGGCGCGGGATCGGCAGGCGGCAAATCCTGGTTCACCATGCGGCGGGTCTTGGTTAAGCGTCTCTTAACCGCATCCCGGCTAGGCTCGCCGGGTCTGAAAAAGAATCGCCGGATCATGCCGAAAACACGTCGCCATGCCTCGCCTGCCGATGAACTGACGGATGCACTGCGCGCCTTCGTCATGCGCCGCCTCGTGGACATATCGGGGTTGGTCATGCTCGTCTTCGCCATTGCGATGACGCTGGCGCTCGCGACCTGGTCGGTGGAGGATCCGAGCCTCAACCATGCCGTCGACGGGCCGGTGCGCAACTGGCTCGGTTATCCAGGTGCTGTGGCATCCGATCTCGCCATGCAGCTCTTCGGTCTGGCCGCGCTCGCGGCGCTGCTGCCGCTCGCCGCCTGGGGATGGCGGCTGCTGCGCGAAGGCCGGCTCGCGCGGGTGCAACTGAGGCTCGTCCTGTTCGTCCTCGGCGTCGTTGCCGCAACGGCGATGGCGAGCAGCTTGCCGGCCACCACCCGCTGGCCGCTGCCGACGGGGCTCGGCGGTGTTGCCGGCGATGCGGTTCTCGCCGCTGCGCGGGCGCTGACCGGGATCGCCGAAGGCCCCGCCGCGACGCTGCTCGGTTTCGTCTTCGCCGGTATCGCCATACTCGCCATTACCGCCGCCTCAGGCTTCGGCTTCTCCGATGAGGAGGAGGATGCGGAGGAGGACGAGATTGCGGCGCCTGCGCCGCGTGGCCGCCCTGTCGATCTCGACGATTTCGACGAATCGCCGCGCGAGGACGAGCCCGGTCGGGCGATCGTCTGGCTCGGTGCCGCAGCCCATGCGGCGCTCAGTCTGCAAGTCCATCTGCGGCGCTTCGCACAACTGATGCGCGATGCAATGGCGCGGCGGCTGCGGCGTGGACCCGAGGACGGCTTTGCCTATGCTTCGGGGCCGATGCGCCGCGAGACCGACCGCGATGACGGTTTGTCCGATTTCGTGCGGCCGGTGCCCCCCGGGGCCCGCCGCGAGCCGGTTCTCGACATGCCGGGCGTGCCCGTGCAGGCGCAAGCTGCGCTACGGGACGCATCGCACGACCAGTCGGCCCGCGCGCATCCGGCGGAGGCGGAAACGAGTCCGCTGCGCGACGAGGCGCCGTGGAATCGCGATGGTGGCGGCTGGAACGCCTGGGATGAGGATGCCGATCTCCCTGTCGATCAGGACGCCGAGTCGGCACCCACGCAACAGGGCGAGGAGGGTGCCGGTTCCGCCTCCAGCCGTGTCACCATGCCCGTCGCGACGACGAAGCCCGGCAAACGCATCAAGCGCGAAGCGCAGCCCTCCTTCCTCGACCCGCAGGATGATTACCAGTTGCCGGCCCTGCAGCTGCTGTCGGAGCCCACCGCCTCTCATCTGGCCGAGGTCTCGCGCGAAGCCCTGGAGCAGAACGCCGCAATGCTCGAATCGACGCTGGAGGATTTCGGCGTGCGGGGCGAGATCATCAACGTGCGTCCCGGACCCGTGGTCACGCTTTACGAGCTTGAGCCGGCCCCGGGCACGAAGTCGAGCCGCGTGATCGGGCTTGCCGACGACATCGCCCGCTCGATGAGCGCGGTCTCGGCCCGCGTTGCGGTGGTGCAGGGGCGCAATGCCATCGGCATCGAACTTCCCAACGTGAAGCGCGACACCGTCTTCCTGCGCGAATTGCTGGCCAGCCGCGATTTCGAATCATCCAAGCAGAAACTCGCCCTGTGCCTCGGCAAGACCATCGGCGGCGAGCCGGTGATCGCGGATCTGGCCAAGATGCCGCATCTGCTGGTGGCGGGCACGACCGGCTCGGGAAAGTCGGTGGCGATCAACACCATGATCCTGTCGATCCTCTACCGGATGTCGCCGGAGCAGTGCCGCATGATCATGGTTGATCCCAAGATGCTGGAACTGTCGGTCTATGACGGCATTCCGCACCTGCTCTCGCCGGTCGTGACCGACCCCAAGAAAGCCGTCGTCGCGCTGAAATGGGCGGTGCGCGAAATGGAGGACCGCTATCGCAAGATGTCGAAGATGGGCGTGCGCAACATCGACGGCTTCAATGCCCGCGTGGCCGAAGCGACCGCACGCGGCGAGGTGATCACGCGCTCGGTCCAGACCGGGTTCGACCGCGAGACCGGGGAGGCGATCTTCGAAGAGGAGGAAATGAGCCTCGATCAATTGCCATACATCGTCGTCATCGTCGACGAAATGGCCGATCTGATGATGGTCGCCGGCAAGGAGATCGAGGGTGCCATCCAGCGTCTCGCCCAGATGGCCCGCGCAGCCGGCATCCATCTGATCATGGCGACCCAGCGCCCCTCGGTCGATGTCATTACCGGTACGATCAAGGCGAATTTTCCGACCCGTATCTCCTTCCAGGTCACCTCGAAGATCGATTCGCGCACGATCCTGGGTGAGATGGGTGCCGAACAGCTGCTCGGACAGGGTGACATGCTCTACATGGCCGGTGGCGGGCGCATCACACGCGTGCACGGGCCCTTCGTCTCCGATGACGAGGTCGAACATGTCGTGGCCCACCTCAAGACGCAGGGACGCCCGGCCTATCTCGACGCGGTCACGTCAGAGGAGGATGAGGGTGGCTCCGGCGGCGATGACGGCGGCGCCGTGTTCGACAAGGGCTCGTTCGGTGATCCCGGCGCCGATCTCTACGATCAGGCCGTCGCGGTGGTCCTGCGCGACAAGAAGGCCTCGACCTCCTATATCCAGCGCCGTCTGCAGATCGGCTACAATCGGGCAGCCTCGCTGATGGAGCGGATGGAGAATGAGGGGATCGTCGGCGCGCCCAACAATGCCGGAAAGCGCGAGATCCTGATGGAATCGCCGGAGGATCGTTATGGAAACGGCGATGATTGAGGCTGTTCCGAGCCGGATATGCCGCGCGCATGCCCGGAAGGAGTCGCGGTTTTGCCACAGCCGGACGTTACGCCTGCGCAGGAAAATCGGCGTGGTGTGATGTTTCGCGTCCGCGCCTGAAACGGGATGACGATGCATGGTTCACGGTATGGGGAAGCAGAAAATTCATTCGGGCAAGGTGCGGGATCCGCGTCATTTGGCGCGTCTGCGCGGGCTTGCTTTCGCCTTCCTGGCCGGTGCCGCTCTGGTACCGATGCCTGGGATCGGTGTGGCTCCGGTCGCTGCTGAAAGCGTGCAGCGCGCCTTCTGGCAGATCGATACGCTGCCTCCGCCGCGGCCCGAGCGCCTGCTCGTCAGCCAGGCGCAGCTTCCCGAGCCGCCGGCCGGCGTGCGCGGCGTAGCCCCCGGGCAGGCGCCCGAGCAGCCTGCGACGGATAGCACGGCCGAGAATCTGAGCGCCGAGCAGATCGTCTCCCGTGCCAATGATTTCTTCAACGGCATCACCACCATGTATGCCAGCTTCACGCAGATGAATGCCAATGGGGACCGGCTGACGGGCGAGCTCTATGTGCATCGCCCCGGACGCTTGCGTTTCGATTACGATGAGCCGGCCACGCTTCAGGTCGTCGCGGACGGGCGGCAGGTCGCGATCCAGGACAGCCGGCTGAACACCCAGGATCTCTATCCGATCTCGCAGACGCCCCTGAAATTCCTTCTCGGTTCGCGCGTCAATCTCGGGCGCGACGTCAGCGTGCTCGATGTCGAGCGCTTCGATGACGAGGTCGACATCCAGCTCGAGGATCGCTCGACTTTGGGCGGAACCTCGCGGGTGACACTCACATTCGATGATCGCCTGTCGGAATTGAAACGCTGGCGCATCCGCGATCCGCAGGGTTTCACCACCACGGTGGCGCTCGACGAGGTGGATTTCGTCTCGCGCATGGATCCGGGTCTGTTCGTGATCGTGCGCGCGCGCTGATGATACGGTTTGCTGCAAACGCCTCTTAACCCGGCGCGCGAAAAGGCGTAAACGACGGTCATGGCTCCTCCGCTTCTTCATCTGCAGGGGGTGGCGCTGACTTTCGGCGGCACGCCCCTGATCGAAAATGCCGAACTCTCCGTCGCACCCCAGGAGCGCATCTGCCTGGTGGGCCGAAACGGCTCGGGCAAATCGACGCTCTTGAAAATGGCGGCGGGGCTTGTCGAGCCGGATGCGGGCAAGCGTTTCGTCCAGCCCGGCGCGACCTTGCGTTACCTGCCGCAGGAGCCGGATCTGACCGGCTATCACACGCTTGGAGCTTATGTGGCGGAGGGTCTCGGTCCGGCCGATGATGCCTATCGCGGCGAGTATCTGCTCACCGAACTCGGACTCGATCCCGCGCGTGACACGCAGGGGCTCTCCGGCGGTGAAGCGCGCCGGGCGGCGCTTGCACGCTCGCTGGCCCCGTCGCCGGACATCCTGCTTCTGGACGAGCCGACCAACCATCTGGATCTTCCCGCGATCGAATGGCTTGAGAGCGAGCTCGCCGGCATGCGCACGGCGCTCGTGCTGATCAGCCACGACCGCCGTTTCCTCGAGAAGCTGTCGCGCGCCACGATCTGGCTCGATCGGGGGCAGACGCGGCGGCTGGAGGAGGGCTTTGGCGCGTTCGAGGCCTGGCGCGACAAGGTGCTCGAGGAAGAAGAGCGCGACCGCCACAAGCTGACCCGCAAGATCGCGGCGGAAGAAGACTGGCTGCGCTACGGCGTGACCGCGCGCCGCAAGCGCAATGTCCGGCGGCTCGGCGAATTGCACGGCCTGCGCAAGGAATTGCGCGAGCAGCGCCGCGCCACCGGAGACGTGAAGCTCGCTGCGACCGAGGGGGAGACTTCCGGCAAGGTCGTCATCGAAGCGAAGGGCGTGACCAAGGCCTATGACGACGCGCCCATCGTGCGCGATTTCTCGATGCGTATCGCGCGGGGCGATCGTGTGGGGATCGTGGGGCCCAACGGGGCGGGCAAGACCACCCTGATCAATCTGCTCACGGGTGGCCTGGCACCGGATGCGGGGGAGGTGCGTATCGGGGCCTCGGTCCAGATGGTGACGCTCGACCAGCGCCGCGAGAGCCTCGATCCGAACTGGACGCTCGCGGAGGCGCTTACTGGCGGGCGTGGCGACACGGTTCAGGTGGGTGGCGAGACGAAGCATGTCGCGGGCTACATGAAGGACTTCCTCTTCCAGCCCGAGCAGATGCGCACACCCATCGGTGTGCTCTCCGGCGGCGAGCGGGGGCGGCTGATGCTGGCGCGGGCGCTGGCGCGCCCCTCCAACCTGCTCGTGCTCGACGAGCCGACCAACGATCTCGATCTCGAAACCCTCGATCTGCTGCAGGAACTGCTGGCTGATTACGCCGGTACCCTGATCCTGATCAGCCATGATCGCGACTTTCTCGACCGCGTCGTGACATCCACGGTCATGGCGGAGGGCGAGGGTCGCTGGCGCGAATATGCCGGTGGCTATTCCGATATGGTGGCGCAGCGCGGCGCCGGTGTCTCGGCCCATGGCGGTGTGGCGACGGGGGCGAATTCAGGCGCGCGCAAGGGCGGCAAGGATGCCGAAAAGAGCGCTGCCAGATTGGCCTCATCCGGCGGCGAGGCGCGCAAGCGCCGGCTCTCGTTCAAGGAGAAACATGCGCTCGAAACCCTGCCCGGGCGGATCGCCGAACTGGAGGCGCAGATTACCAAAGTGCAGGCGGTGATGGACGATCCCGAGCTTTTCAGGCGCGATCCGGCGCGTTTCGAGGCAGCCACCGCAAAGCTTGGTGAATTGCAGCTCGCGCTCAACCAGGCAGAGGAGCAATGGCTCGAACTGGAAATGCTGCGCGAGGAGCTGGAAGGCTGATCGCGCGCCTGCTCGTGAAAACGGCCCCGGATAACCGGGGCCGTCTCTCGCTTCGCGATGATCTGGTGTGCGTGCGGTATCAGCCGCGGCGGGCCGCCAGCATCGGCTCGGTCATCATGCCGCTGAACGCGCGAGCCGCTTCGAGATAAGGCTCGTAGCTTTCCAGAACCCGCGCGACATTGCCGTGTTCGGCGCGCAGTTCCTCGCGGACTTCGCTCCAGGCTTCGCGCTGCGCGGTGGTGATATCCTCCGGCCAGGGCAGGAATTCGACGCCGGCTTCTTCCAGCTCGCGGGCTGCCTGGGCATTGTAGTAATCGAACTGCGCGTGCATCTCGAGCGCTGCTGCCTGAGCCGCTGCCTCGCAGACGGCCTTGAGATCGTCCGGGAGTTCAGCGAAGGCGTCTTGGTTGAAGACGACGGCGACGGCAGCGCCCGGCTCGGCATAGGCTGGCATGTAGCACAGATTGGTGATGCGCTGCAGGCCGAAGGCCTGGTCGAGCATCGGGCCAACCCATTCGGCTGCGTCAATCGCACCCGATTGCAGCGCCTGGAAGATCTCGCCGGCGGGCATGAGCACGGCGTTGACGCCGAGCTTGCGCATCACGTCGGCACCGAGGCCGGCAATGCGCATGTTCAGACCATCAAGATCTTCGACGCTGTTCAGGCGCTCCTTGAACCAACCGCCGGACTGGGTGTTGGAATTGCCGGAATAGAACGGCTTGAGATTGCGCTCGGCATAGATCTCGTCGAACAGCTCCTGTCCGCCACCCCATTTGAGCCAGGCGAAATGTTCGTTCGATGTCATGCCGAAGGGCACGCCGGTGAACCAGTGCAGCGCGGCTTCCTTGCCGGCGGCATAGTAGGGAGGGCCATGGACGACGGGTACGGTACCGGCCTGGGCGGCATCTTCGACTTCAAGCGGCGGCACGAGTTCGCCGGCGCCGTAGACGGTGAGCTCCATGCGCCCGTCCGACATCAGCTTGACCAGCTCCGCATAGCGGGTGACGTTGGTGCCCACGCCCGGTGCGGCGGCCGGGAAGGACGAGGCGATATCCCACTTCACATGGCCGCTGGCGATAGCCGGGGCGGCGAGTGTGGTCGCCGTGGCGGCGGCGGCGCCGCCCATCAGGAACGTTCTGCGTTTCATAAAGAGATCCTCCCTCTGGATCATTGACATTCTGCCGCCTGGTAGCGGCGCTCGTTGCCTTCGCCCGAAGCCGGTTGCGCCGGCTTTCATCCGAAGGCGACACGCTTCATCCGAAGATGACCTCCGGCAGCCATGTCGCCAGCTCGGGCACTGCCAGCAGGATGCCCAGAGCGACGAGTTGCAGCAAGACGAAAGGTATCACTCCGCGATAAATATCGATGGTCGTGATCGATCGCGGTGCGACCGAGCGGAAATAGAACAGCGCAAAACCGAAAGGCGGTGTCAGGAAGCTCGTCTGCAGGTTCATGGCGAGCAGCACAGCGAACCAGACGGGCGAGATATCCGTGCCCAGAATCGCCGGGCCGAGCAGCGGCACGACGATGTAGATGATCTCGATGGCTTCCAGGATGAAGCCGAGGATGAAGACCAGCAGCATGATCAGGAGCAGCGCACCCCACTGGCCGCCGGGTAGCCCGCTCATGAGCTGGACGACCATCCGGTCACCGCCGAAGCCGCGGAAGACGAGGGCGAGCATCGAGGCGGCGATGACGATGCCGAAGACCATGCCGGAGATCTTCATCGTATCCCCGAGCGCGCCTTGCAGCGCCCCGCGCCCCCATAGCCGCGTGGCGGCGATCAGCACGCCGAGGGTGATGATGATCGCACCCGCGAGCGCGAGCAGCCCGGCAGGTGTGTCCAAAGCCGCGCGTCCCATACCGGCCATGCGCAGGGCGACGAGGGCGAAGGCGGCGATGCCGGCCCCGGCGACGAGCCAGCGCTCGATGCGAAACCGCAGCTCCTGCCAGCCGGCGAGCAGCATCGCGCCGATGGCTCCGAGCCCCGCTGCCTCGGTTGCGGTTGCAACGCCGGCGAGGATGGAGCCGAGCACCGAGACGATCAGCAGCATCGGCGGCAGGAAGGTGAAGATCACCTCCGTCCAGGTCACGGGTTCGCCCTGCGCGGGAACGCTGACGCCTTTGGCCGGGCGGAGCACGAATGCGAGATACAGCCCGTAGAGCGCGACCAGCATCAGGCCGGGAACGAGCGCACCTGCAAACAGATCTCCGACCGAGACCGGTATCGGTGCGAAATTGCCGGCGCGCTGCTGCGCTTCGAGATAGGTATTGCCGATCTGGTCACCCAGCAGCACCAGCAGGATCGAAGGCGGGATGATCTGCCCAAGCGTGCCCGAGGCGCAGATCAGTCCCGAGGCTCGCCGCGCCGGGATGCCGGCATCCATCATCGGTTTGAGGGCGACCAGAACCAGCATCACGACAGTGGCGCCGATGATGCCGGTCGCGGCGGCGATCATCGCGGAGAAGGCCAGCACCGAAAGCCCCATCCCGCGTGGTGAGCCGCCCAGCATCCGCGCGAGCACTCCGAGCATGTTCTCGGCCAGCCGCGCGCGCTCCAGCAACACGCCCATGATCACGAAGAGCGGTACCGCCATCAGCAGGGTGTTGTTCATCACCCCCCAGACGCGGTTGGGAAACAGCGCCAGAAGCGAGAGGTTGAAGGCGTCGAAGAATACGGATGCGGCGACGGCGACCAGCATCGGAATCCCGGCAATCGCCAGCATGGCGGGTATGCCGCTCAGAATCCCGGCGAAGAGCCCGATCACCATGATGATGAGGAAGAGTTCCGACACGCTCAGCCCGTCCCGCTGGAGGCCGGGGAGGGCGGATCTCCCGGCAGGGGCGGCACGCCGTACTCGGCTTCACGCCTGCGCAGGAAGGCGGCGATGCCCTGGATGATCATCAGGAATGCGGCCAGCGGCAGCGCCGTCTTGATCAGGAAGATGCCGGGCAATCCGCCGGTTTCCAGGGCGCGTTCGCGGATCGCCCAGCTATAGGAGAGGCTGGGCCAGTAGCTGATGATGGTGAGCGCGAATACCGGGATCAGCAGCAGGACCAGAGCCAGCCCCTCCGACCAGACGCGGTAGCGCGGCGGGAGCCGCTCCGAAAGCACCTCGACGCGCACATGCCCGTCCTGCGCCATGCAGACGGGGAGGGCGAAGATCACGAAGACCGCGAAAGCATAACTGGCAAGATTCTGCAATTCGATGAAACCGACCCCGAACCCGTAGCGCAGGATGACGATCCCCAGCACGGATGCAACAAGCACGATCCCCGCGAGCATGCAGACCGCCCGCGCAAACCGATCCGCCACGCGGCTCGCATGTTGGAGAAAACGCACCACCTTGCTCGAATCCTTCCCCGTTTACGCGCATAGAACCAGCCTGCGCATGCAAGGTCAATAAGGCGCGGTGATGCGGGATTGTGGATGACACGTGCTCACGCGATTCAGGCAGCGGGTTGCGGCGCCTGCTCGGAAAGACCTGCGGCGAGTTCGCGGTTGATGTTGATCATCGTCGTCAGCGCCTGTTTCGACGGGCGCGTGCTCGCGGCGAGGATTTCCGTGAGCATGAAAACGGCGAGATTGGCGACATTCTCGCGCACCTTGGCAGGAAGCGGGTTCTCCGGCGTGGTCGCGGAGGTGGCGAAGATGGTCCAGAGCTGCCGGTTGAAGGCGAGCGCGTCGTCGAGCGGCGCGGCACCGCTCTCGAGCTGGTCATGCGCAGCCTGGAGCTTGCCGGCAGCCTTGATCAGCAAGGTAGCTTCGAGTTCGCGGGGCGGGAGAGGAGCAGCTTTCGCGACTTTCGCGTAGGCATTGGCAGCCGAGTTCATGGACAACCTCACGAGTGAACTTCCGTCACGACTTTTAACCATAGTGCCTTAAAAATGGCTTAAGGCGATTTTGCCGAATGCAGCGATGCGGTATGAGTATTTATCAAGTATCGAGACAGACAATAAGATTTCAATAAAATTCGAGCGTTTGCCTTAGGAGGAAGTTGATCCGAAACTGATATCCTGTCACCTCGTATCAGGAGTAGTGGCCATGATGGACCCTGGATTGGGTGCTGGCGCAAGCTGGTCATATACTGCAGATTTCCGACGCGAAGGTGTCGCGATGCTGCGTGAGAGCCGTGCGGAAGCAACGGTAACGGCTATCGACGAGGCGCAGTTTCCTCAGGCGGATCAGGATGCTGATTCTGATTCAGGCAACAGTTTTTCGGCCAACCGTGAAGTGCGTTTCGAGCGTGATGCCGAAATCGGCGCTCTGTTGTTTCAGGTCGTCAACACTCAGAGCGATGAGGTAATCTTTCAGCTGCCGACGGAAATCATGCTCAACCTGCGCAAGTTCTATGCCGAGAACGAGCCCCCGAGCATACCGACCTTCAGCGCGTCGCTCTGACGCGTAAACCGAACAAGTCGACGGATACCAAGAAAACGGCCCCCCTGCGGGACCGTTCTTTCGTGATTCGGATCTCGGCGATCAGGATAGGGCGGGGCGGGCCTTGCGGATGTCGTCGGGCTCTGCGGGAGCGGATCTGTCCCCTGCTGCGAGGGCGAGCAGTTCCGTTTCATAGGCAATCAGCTTGCGGGCCTGTTTGAGGGCCTTGTAGAGCTTGCGCTCCTGAAGCTGCTCATAGATCGCGAGAATGTGCGCCCGTGTGCCCGGGGCCGCCTGCATGATCTGGTTGGCGATCGCGATGAAGGCGGTTTCGCCAGCTTGCGGATCGTCGGCCAGATACATGTGTTCAAGCGCGACATAGAGCCGTTTGCAGGGCGTATCCGCTTCCGACTGGGTGATAATATCGCTTTCACGCAGGATCCGGCTTTGCGATTCCACAACGAAACTCGACCGCTTCGGCCCGTTGCGAATGGTCGTCTCGCCGATGATCAGCCGCTCATTGGGCTTCAGCTCGATCCGTAAGGGCATGGCTCTCTCCCGCTGCGCTGCGAAAGCGTAGGCACGCGTCGTTAACGAAAAGTAAAACGGCGGCAGGAAAGCCCCGCCGCCGCATGATCTACAGAATAATGAGTGTCGATCACCGCAGAAGCTGAAGCACCGACTGGTCGTTCTGGATCGCCAGGGAGAGTGCCGACTGGCCGAGCTGCTGTTTTGTCTGCAGGGCCAGGTTGTTGGCTGCTTCCTCGTCCATGTCGGCCAGAGTCAGGCCATCAGCGCCTTCCTGGAGAGTATTGACCATCTCCTTTGTAAAGCTCTCGCGGTTCTCGACGATCGTCTGTGCGGTGCCGAGCTGGCTCGACAGGCTGCGCAGCTCGCTCACGCCGCTCTGAAGGGATTCGAGGCGCGATTCGAGGTTTACGTTGGACGCGAAGGTCGTGGCATCACCCTCGGCGCCGCCGAGGCGATCGGCCGTCACATTGCCGAAGGCGGTGCCATCAGCCTGTTTGGCGCTGACATCGAAGCTCGTGCGATCGTCGCCGGTGAGCTCGTTGAACACGACCTCGAGCGCATCACCCATGAGCAGGTTGTTACCGTTGTAACCGGAATCGGCGGACAGCGCGTTGAGTTCGGTCCGCAGGTCGTTGTAGCTGTTCATCAATGCCTCACGGGCATCGGTGAGTTCTCCGGCCGCATCGATGGTCCCGCCGCCCAGCGCCCCGCCACTTCCATCTTCGAGCGTGACCTCCTGTCCGCTCTCGTTGACGACGACGAACTCATCACCATCCTCGGTCAACTGCGCCGAAAGGCCAGCGTTCTGGAAGTCCGTGTCACCGTTTATGGTGTCGACCACGAGCTGCGCGTTGTCTTCCTGTGTACCTTCGAGGTCGTCCGCCCCATTGCTGTCTTCCAAGGTGGTGCTGACCGTGGTTCCATCGACGGTCGCTTCAAGAGTGAAGTCACCGCTGTTGTCATCTGCCGGTGGAGCGATGGCCTCCGATTCCGGCGGCTCGGTGCCTGGATCCTGCAAGGCCTGGCGCACCTGGCCGATCATCGTGTCCATCGTCGTGCTGATGGAATCGATGCCCTTCGAAGCGGCGTCGATGGTCTTCATGCCGTTCTGCATGCCCTGTGTGATCGACGAGAGGTCGTTCGCGCGTCCGTTGAGACCCTGGGCGGTGAAGAAGGCGGCGGCGTCGTCGAGTGGGCCGTTGACCTTCTGGCCGGTGGCAAGGCGGTTCTGGGTCTGCTCGAGCAGACCGGCGGTTCCCTGCAGCGAGAGCAGATTGGAACGAACGCCGGCGGAAAGGTTGATTTGCGACATGGGTGACTCCTGAAGTCTGACGCCTCCGTGGTGAAATGCCTCCCTCCTGGAGACACAGGGGCAGCCAAATAGAATTTCGTTGCGCGTTTCTTAAGCCATAAAGATTTCGCAGCGATGCATCCGGATATGCAGGGATCTGTGCAGGAGCAAGTGTCAACGTAGTTAACCGATACTTTCAATTTTGATCATTCAGACAACTGAAAACGGCGGCAGGGAAGCCCCACCGCCGCATGATCTACAGAATAATGAGTGTCGATCACCGCAGAAGCTGAAGCACCGACTGGTCGTTCTGGATCGCCAGACCGAGAGCCGACTGGCCGAGCTGCTGCTTCGTCTGCAGAGCCAGGTTGTTGGCCGCTTCCTCGTTCATGTCGGCCAGGGTCAGACCGTCGGCGCCGGCCTGCAACGTGTTCACCATTTCCTTGGTGAAGCTCTCGCGGTTCTCGACGATCGTCTGCGCGGTGCCGAGCTGGCTCGACAGGCTGCGCAGCTCGCTCACGCCGGACTGGAGGGCCTCAAGACGCGATTCGAGGTTCGTATTTGAAGCGAACATCGTCTCCGTACCCTCTGCCCCACCAAGGCGGTCGGCCGTCACGTTTCCGAAGGCGGTACCGTCAGCCTGCTTGGCGCTGACTTCGAAGCTCGTACGATCATCGCCGGTCAGCTCGTTGAAAACGACCTCAAGGGCATCGCCCATGAGGAGGTTGTTGCCGTTATAGCCCGAATCGGCGGACAGCGCGTTGAGCTCGGTCCGCAGGTCGTTGTAGCTGTTCATCAATGCCTGGCGGGCATCGGTAATGTCGCCGGCAGCGTCGATGGTGCCGCCGCCCAACGCCCCACCACTTCCATCTTCGAGCGCAACTTCCTGACCACTCTCGTTGACGACAATAAACTCGTCCCCCGCGTCATTAAGCTTGGCAGAAAGGCCGGCGTTCTGGAAATCGGAGTCGTTGTTTATCGTGTTGACAGCGAGTTCTGCGTTCTCTGCCTGTGTACCCTGGAGGTCGGTCGCCTCTGTCAACGTAAAGCTAACCATGGTTCCATCGACGGTCGCTTCAAGAGTGAAGTCACCGCTGCTGTCATCTGCCGGTGGAGCGATGGCTTCCGATTCCGGCGGCTCGCTGCCCGGATCCTGCAGCGCCTGACGCACCTGGCCAATCATCGTTTCCATCGTCGTGCTGATGGAATCGATACCCTTCGAGGCAGCGTCGATGGTCTTCATGCCGTTCTGCATGCCCTGCGTGATCGAGGAAAGATCGTTGGCGCGGGAGTTCAGGCCCTGGGCGGTGAAGAAAGCGGCGGCGTCGTCGAGCGGGCCGTTGACCTTCTTGCCGGTGGCAAGACGGTTCTGGGTCTGCTCGAGTAGACCGGCAGTGC